>Ga0209805_1000624_pt1 | contig 21664 bp, 18 predicted proteins | sample GraSoiAngelo_148_FD_185905 | JGI IMG/M metagenome (GOLD analysis project Ga0209805, IMG submission 185905) | Grasslands soil microbial communities from the Angelo Coastal Reserve, California, USA - 14_1009_09_20cm (SPAdes) (version 2) | ecosystem: Environmental > Terrestrial > Soil > Grasslands ...
TCAGGTCGACCTGCTGGGTTTCTCCCTTGGCGGTTTCATCTCGCAGGTGATCGCGCAAGAAGAACCGCAACTGGTCCGGAAGATCATCCTCGCGGGCACCGGGCCAGCCGGGGGCACGGGCATCGACCAGGTGACGTCGCTGACCATCCGCGACATGGTCAAGGGCGTGCTGACCTTCAGGCACCCGGAATACTATCTCTTCTTCACCGAGACCCCGAACGGCCGCAAGGCGGCGCGCGAATTCCTGGCACGATTGAAAGAGCGCACCGAGAATCGCGACAAGCCCGTTTGGATCGCGGCGTTCAACGCCCAATTGAAAGCCATACACGCCTGGGGGCGTCAGCGTCCCGCCGATCTGTCGCGCATTCATCACCCGGTTCTAGTGGCGAATGGTGATCACGACAGGATGCTGCCCAGCAGCAACTCGGTCGACCTGGCGCGCCGCCTTCCGAATGCCGACCTCGTCCTCTATGAGGATGCGGGGCATGGGGGCGTCTTCCAGCACCACCAAGCGTTCGTGAAAAAGGCTTTGGAGTTCCTTGACGCATGAGGCGACGCAGTCTTGACGGACTCGCGGCGCGAGGCTCGGGGTCGGTGGCGTGGCCAGACGCCACCGAGCGTTATCGAGACGTGCAAGAGAAGGCTGAAGCATGACGACAGCCTGGTTTGGTAGATGGGAGGATCTGTTCCATGAACAGCGCGAAAAAGGCTCGTCTCGAAGCTGCCGGTTGGAAGGTTGGCAGGGCCGCTGAGTTTCTCGAGCTCAACAAGGAGGAAGCCGCATTCGTCGAGATGAAACGGCCGGAAACTGTCGCAGAGTCGCGTGGCCGAGTTGGTTGGCTCGAGTCAGTCGCGAGTTGCGAAGATGGAGTCTGGAGATCGTTCTGTGAGTCGCTCGCTAGATCAGGAGATTCGTACCTCGAGTTCGCCAGGATCTCGCGAAAGCCGTCAGACTAAAGCGAGAGCCTGGCTACCAGTTTGACCAATGGTTGTTCATCACGCCGCGACCGTTGCCCGAACACGTACAGGCAACTCTGCGCGGCGAGGCAGCCGAGGCCGGCCTCCAGGCAACGTTTCTCTCTGCCGACAACCTCAAGCCGATCTATCTGAGATATGCACACCTTCACGTGCTGTTCCCAGACCTGGCCTATCCACAGGTCGAGAGGGAACTGAAGACCCTCGCGGCCGGTCGCGAACCGGCGGCCGCGATGAGCAGCGAGCCTTCGTGGATCATCTCCGGGATGGCTTCACGAAACAGCCCCGCAGCGAACCTCGCGACGGGGCTGAGCGTTGGAACAACGCAGCGGGCGAGCCTACGGATGATAGGCCTCGTTCGTCTTAAGATGGGCCCCGTTATAGCCACCAACGGCGTAGGCCACGAGATTCTTCAGCATCCACGTGTCGTGGGCATGGGAGGCCTGCGCTTCCAAGTCGGGCATCGCCTGGATTCGCGGGAGGTCGAACAGCCGATGGCGACCAAACGTGATCGCAGTCTCTGCGCTCGAGGAAACTGAGTCCGGGTCCCAGGCGTCGGGCCGGCCCAGGAAGCGCGCTGTTACTGAAAGAAGTGCAGCGCGTGCGTACGCTCGCCGTTCAGACCGTCGGCAGACACGTTGATCGTCGCCTCGACAGCCGCTTGTCCATTGCAGGTTGCTGGAAACGTGATCGTTCCCCCTGTGGCAGACGTATTCACTTGGCCCTGCACATTGCATTCGAAGCCGGACACGTTCGGCGGTGAGGTGTGGACCTGCCCACCGAAACCGACCTCGGCGATCGGGAAGGTCGTCGGCAGAGACCACGTCACCACCAGCGGCTGCCCCAGGTTGGCATCAGCAAGCGTGGTTCCCGTGGGGCTCGTCAGAACGATCGGGTCAGTCGTGGTAGCGGCGGTCGTTACGGTGAAGGTCGTGGGGGACCCGGTCACGGGCGTGAGGGTGAAAGTGAAGACCGTTCCGGGCGGGGGGAACGTGCTGACGTCGGCGCCCCCGAGGAAGACGTCGCGCTGCACCTGGAGGGTTGTCGTCGGGGTGGGCTGATACGTCACCACCTCGATGATGGGCGACTTCACGATGGGCGTGTTGTTGAATATTGCGCCCCCGCTCAACGTTACGCTGCCAACGACGCCCATGGGGGCTCGCAGGTCGACGTTGATGTTTGCGCGCGGTCCGATGGTGCCGCCGGGTCCCACGTCTGTGCGCCACTCCACTTGCAGCCCCCCCGCCGCCGGACGCTGGTCACCGTACAGCAACCAGGCGGATCCCGCCCCCTGCTGCCGGAACGCCAGTGGCTCACCTTCGGGCTGCATTTGTGTCACGCCGCCCTGCGAGACGGACGCCGTCGCGCCCACTGTGACGATCTTGGCAGCGTCGTCGTAGCTCACGATCCGGTCGATCGTAACCGAGTTGATCGTGACGCCGCGGAGGTCCCCGGCGAATCGTGCGGCGCCCAGCGTGGCGTCCTCACCGTCGTTCAGGTACGCCGCGTCAAATTGGCTGCTCACATCGGTGGCAGCAAGCGCCGCCCCTTTGGCGTTCGAAATCGCGGCGAGCGCGTTCAACGTTGCGGTGGCCCCGGCGAGCGCGGTCTGAACCGCCGAGGAGCTGGGCACCACGACCGTCACGACGCTCGAGCTGGACGAGCCCCCGGTCGACGTCGTGGTTGTCACGGTGACCGAGGTGGTCCCAACGTTCACCGTAAACATCGTCGTCTGAGTGATCGTGGGGTTGCTCGGGTTGTCGACGATGGTGACCGTGCCGGTCCCCGCATTCACAGTGGACTCCACGAGGACGCGGTCGAAGCCGGTCCCGTTGGCGTCGAAGGGGCTCGTGAGCGGGTCGAAGGAAGCCGGCACGCCAGCGTCAGTCAGCCACTTGGCGAGAACGACCTGGACGATCCCCGTGAGGATAGGCAGCTCCGCCGAGCCGGGCGCCGGGTTCGCGCCGGGCGAGGCGAAGGCGGTCGCGATCGTCTTACCCTGTACATCGTACCAGAGACTGATGCTCAAATCGGAATAGGGGTGCACATTGGCCACGCCGGCAGCCGCAGCAACGCTGTAGAGCGACGCGCCCCCGCTCGGGGTCACCCTCACGAGGAAAGGAGCCGTAAGGCCGCTCACGTCGACTGAGTACTTGCCGGTCGCACCAGTCGTCCCCGTGCGGGTCGCCCCGTTTCGATCTTCGACCGTGACCGCCGCGTTTGCAATCGGCGCCCCTTGCGCCGCCGTGCCGGAGAGCGTGGCGCCACCCGAAGGGGGAGGGGGCGTGGTGGGTCCTTCCCCGCTCTTGCAGGCTTCCACGACTACGATGGCCATCAGACCGACGATCGCGAGCCACCATCGAGCTTGCGTGTTCATTTCGCTTCTCCGGTCGAACTGCAGGAGCCTCCGGCAGGATGACGCCGCTGCGGCGATTGAACCGCTGGGGCAGCCGGTCGCGACCACACGGTCCAGCAACGTCTGGCTTGAGGGCGAGTCGGACCTCAGTTCCTCATGCCTGAAGGACGTCCCCGGCGAGGATGGCGACGACGGACAAACGCAATCCCTGGCCGCCGAATCGAGTGTTTTCTAGGTTCAGGATCATTCGTCGTCCTCTAGAACGCTCGACTCGAATAGTCGACGAGTTATCTGATACGGCTCGCGACCGGACCTCCAGACGTCCGCTCCCAGTCTCGCCCACCAATCTTCTGTGAGTGCTAGGAACTCGTTTCTCCCCCACGCCTCCGAGTCCGGCGCTGCCTCTTTCCGTTCCGCTCCGCCCGGAGCCCGCCAAAGAACAAAGACCGGCCGCGTGGGTGCCGCACTCAGCCGGTTTCGCGATTTGCTCCCCCCGAGGCATGGGCGAAGCGCACGACAGCGCGCCTCGGGGCTCACACCATCTGAGTTGGGTCGAACATGCAGGCCGAAACAGCGCACCGCAAGGTGACCTGGCGCGGTAGCGCGGGGTCTGTCACCGCCGGGGCTAACCGGCGCAGGCTGGCCATCAACCGGCGTCCGACCTCCGCCGGGTGGCGAGCTCGTGACGCACAGGCCCGAGCGAGGCAGAGTCACGATGCGTGGCTAGGGAAAAGGCAGCTTGCCATCTGTGACAGGTGCCTGCGAACCGCTGCCGTGCGTCACGAATGACGGCAGAACTCTCTGCAAGCATTTTACAAGCGTTTCTCCGGACATAAGCGGACACGGATTCCAGACCGACAGGGCGAGGGCCTGGGGCGCGAGCTCTGGATCCGTAGAGCTCGAATGGGACCCTGGCTGAGCCGCCGCTAGGATCCTGCGCTGGAGGCTCGCCAGGCTCACTTCTGCCACACCGCGTACCCGTCGCTGCGCAGCTCCCGCGCTAGCACCCACTCCATTCGCTGCGCCTCCGCGTACGGTAAGGGGTTGAGCTCGGCGTACAAATCGGGCCGCAATCGCACGCCATAACGCCGCACGTAGTGATTGTCCTTGACGCCGTACTTGTGGCGCTCGAACCGCGTCTGCGGGTCTAGCCCCGTCATCCCCACATAGAGGGGAGGCTTGCCGGGGTCATGACTGGGATTGGCGGCGCGGAACTTGGCGTGCTCGAGCACCGCGGGATCGAGCTCGATCACGTAGACGTGGTGTCGCGCCACCCTCTTGGGCACGCGGACCAATCTAGCGGCGCTGGGCGCTTGCTCTGGCCCTCGGAGCAAGAAATCTTTCCCTCGCCCCATGACGAATTCCCCCAGGACAGCGTTGACGACACTGCGCTGGCTGGCGCGCGCACTGGCCCTGGCCGCCGCGTACTTCGTGGTCGCCAAAATCGGCCTCCGCTACGCCACGATTGGACCATCCATCTCCCCGGTGTGGCCGCCCACCGGCCTCGCCGTGGCCGCGCTGGTGCTGCTGGGCCCAGGCTATTGGCCGGCCATTCTGCTCGGCGCGTTCGTGGCCAATGCGACGACCAGCATTCCGATCCTCGCCGCGGCCGGCATTGCGTGCGGCAACGCGGCCGAAGCGATGCTCGCCGCTTATCTCCTCCGCAGCCGCGCCGGACAACACCTGGCCCTCGACGACCTCCGCGGTGTCCGCACGCTCGTCGGCGTCGCGGCACCCGTGGGGGCGTTGGCGAGTGCCACAGTCGGTGTCACGAGTCTGTGGCTGGCCCATGTGGTACCGGGAGCCGGGGCGTGGTCCGCCCTGAGCCTCTGGTGGGCCGGTGACTACCTCGGCGCTTTGGTGGTGGCGCCGGTATTGCTTACGTGGGTCGGTCCGGCAGGCGAGCGCATCGGCCGGCGTACGGCGCTCGAAATGTCGCTCCTGGTGGGCGGTGCCGTGCTCGCGACCATGGCGATCTTCGGGGGCCTGTTGCCGGCGGCGCTCCTGCCGCCGGCCGAGTACCCCTTTCTCCTGTTCCCCTTCGTGGTTGGGGCGGCGCTGCGGTTCGGCCCCCGGGGGGCCTCGCTCCTCACCATGACCGTGGCGATGCTCGTCGTCGGCTACACCGTGCGGGGCGGCGGTCCCTTCGTCATGCAGACCGTGCCGAGCACCAACACCGCCCTGCTGCTCTACGTCGGCATCCTCGCCGTCACCGGATTGTCCCTGGGCCCTGCCACGCCCCGTCACGAGCGGGCGGAACGTGCGCTGCGAACGGCCAACGAGCACCTCGCCGCCGTGATTCAAAGCTCGCCGCTCGCGATCTACACGCTCGACCCGACGAGCACGGTGCGGACGTGGAATCGCGCGGCCGAGGCGCTGTACGGGTGGCGGGCGGAAGAGGTCATCGGCCGTCCGCTGCCGACGGTCAGCCAGGATCTGGAGGATCACGCGCGCTTGCGCGACCGCGTGCTGCGGGGCGAAGCGCTGCGGGGGGTGGAGGTCACCCGACGCAGGAAAGACGGCACGTCGGTGAACGTCAGTCTGTCCGTGGCTCCGCTGCATGATGCCGCAGGGCGGGTCACGGGGATGTTGTCGCTCGCGGCGGACGTCACGGAGATGCGACAGCTCGAAGGGCAGTACCGCCAGGCGCAGAAAATGGAGGCGGTCGGGCGGCTCGCCGGTGGCATCGCGCACGATTTCAACAATCTCCTGACCGCGATCATCGGGACGACCGCCCTGGTGCTGGAAGATCTCGAGCTCGAGGCACGAGCCCGCCTGGACATCCAGGAAATCGAAAAGGCCGCCAAGCGGGCCGCCGGGCTCACGCGTCAGCTGCTGATCTTCAGCCGCCAGCAGGTGCTCGAGCCCCGCGCGCTCGACCTGAATGCGTTGGTCGGCAACCTGGAGAAGATGTTGCTTCGGCTCATCGGCGAGGACATCGAGCTGCTGACCAAGCCGGCCGCCGGGCTGGGGGCGGTGCGAGCCGATCCGGGCCAGCTCGAACAGGCGATCGTGAACCTGGTAGTGAATGCCCGGGACGCCATGCCGCAGGGCGGCCGTCTCACGATCGAGACGGCGCAGGTCGAGCTCGATCGCGGCTACGTCGCAGGCCATGTGCCGACCCAGCCGGGCCGGTACGTGTTGCTCGCCATCAGCGACACGGGCGTGGGCATGGATGGCGCGACCAAGGCGCGGCTGTTCGAGCCCTTTTTCACGACCAAGGAGCCGGGGCGGGGCACGGGACTTGGACTCGCCACGGTCTACGGTATCGTCAAGCAGAGCGGCGGATACATCTGGGCGTACAGCGAGCTGGGCCACGGCACCACCTTCAAGATCTATCTGCCGCGAGTGGCCGAGACGGCGGAGGCGCCGGAGTCGACGACGGGCACGGCCACCCCGGCGCGTGGATCGGAGACGGTACTCGTCGTGGAGGACCAGGAAGAGGTCCGCAAGCTGACCAAGCGCGTGCTGGAGGCTCGCGGGTATGCGGTGCTGGCCGCTCCCAACGGCGTCGAGGCGTTGGAGATAGTCGACCGGCATCCGACGCCGATCCATCTGATGATCACCGATGTGGTGATGCCCGGGATGAACGGCCGCGAGGTGGCGCAGCGCGCGTGCGCGAAGCGGAGCGACCTGAAAGTGCTCTTTGTGTCGGGCTACACCGGTGAGGCGGTGCTCCAGCACCGCCTGCTCGAACCGGGCGTGGCGTTTCTGCAGAAGCCCTTCACCCCGGACGCCCTGGCGCGCAAGACTCGCCAGGTGCTAGATGACGGCAAGGAGACGTAGGCTGTCCCCTCGCTACAGCGTCAGGTACACGACCTTGACGAAGCCATCCCCGTTGAACGTCCCCTTGCCCCAGTCGGCGTCGAGATCGGCGAAGGGCTTGGCGGCGATGGCGTCGTCCAGCGATTTCCCGGACGCCTTGAGCTTGCGTACCCGGTCCGCGGCCTGGGACAGCATGTCGCGATACTTCGCGAGCTCGGCCTTGGTGGCGAGCGGGCCGTGGCCGGGAACGATCTTGGTGTCCGCGTCCGCGACGGTCAGCAGGCGGTCCGCCGCGGCGATCATGCCGTCGATGCGGCCGCCGGTGGACCCATCGACGAAGGGATACCTGCCGTTGAAAAACACGTCGCCCGTGTGCAGCACGTTGGCCTTCTCGAACCGCACAACGACGTCGGTGTCGGTGTGCGCCGGCGGGACGTGGGTGACAACCAGCCGCTCGCCGTTCGCCTCAAGGTTGTAGCCCTCCTTGAAGACCCGCTGGGGCAGGGCGGCGGCGGGTGAGGGCGGGAAGTCGAGCTCGAGCACGGCGAGGTGGTGCGGTTGAGTCATCCGCAGCTTGGTGTTTTCGTGCGCCACGAGCGTGGCACCAGCGGCGCGGAGCGGGGCGTTGTTGTCGGTGTGATCGAAGTGCCAGTGCGTATTGATCACGAACTTCACGGGCGCGCCCAATCCGTTGAGCGACTCCTCGAGCTTGGGCCACGCGGGCGCTACGAACGTGTCCACCATCACTAACCCATCGGCGTCGCGCAGCACGACCACGTTGCCGCCGGGACCGGAGAGCAGGGTGAGGTTCTCGGCGAGCGGCTGAGCCTGTATCGGGACGGCGCCGATCCGCGCCCGAAACGCCGCCACGGGGTCTTGCTGTTGTGCGACGCGGCCGGTCGCCGCGCGGGCCAGCTCGCGGGGCAACAGCCCGTCCAGAAGCGTTCCGCCGCTAACCGCCGCCATCATCCGCAACCACTCGCGCCGCGTCCCGCTCGTCACCGTCCCGTTCACGCTCCACCTACCGTCTCGAGTTGTGGTGCAATATGCCTCCGGTCCATTAGTCTCCGTAACCATCAGAAGAGGGGGCAACGAAGCCCGCAACGACTTAGGTTTTGTGTATGAGGCACGGACGACTGAAAGTTTCCCGCGGCGCCGAGACGCTGTCCTTTGTACTCGTCGCGCTTGCCTGCGCATCGCACTCCATAGGGCCCCCCTCAGGGGGAGGTCCGCCGGGCACTCACGACTGGACGCGCTTCGGCTGGGACGCGGGCAGGTCGAACGCCCCGCCGATAGCAGCAGGGATCACGGCGGCGAACGTTGCTACCCTGGTGCGGCAGCAGGTCGCGATCGACGGCACGGTAGACGCGTCCGCGATCTACCTCCACCGCGTGCCGGTGAACGGCAGCACCCACGACGTCTTCTTCGTCACCACGACCTACGGCAAGACGCTCGCCATCGATGCCCAGAATGGCGTCGTGTTGTGGCGCTACACGCCGGCCAACTACGCCTCTTGGGCGGGGTCGGCACAGGTCACGACCGCGACCCCGGTCGCCGACCCGAACCGTCAGTTCGTATATGCGGCCGCGCCGGATGGGGCGATCCGGAAGCTGAGGGTAGCCAACGGCAGCGTGGTCTGGACCACCGCGCTTACCCTGCTGCCGGGACGCGAGAAGATCGCGTCGGCCCTGAACTACTTTAACGGCCGCGTCATCGCCACTACCGCCGGCTACATCGGCGATGCGCCTCCGTATCAGGGGCACGTCGCCGTCCTGGACGGCGCGACCGGCCATGTCCTGTCCGTGTGGAATTCCCTGTGTAGCAACCGGCCCGGGCTCATCGATCCGGCGTCCTGTTCGCAGTCCGGCTCTGGGATCTGGGGCAGTACCGGCGCCGTCATCGACTCTGCGAGCGGCGCCATCTTCGTCGCCACCGGCAACGGCCTCTGGGACGGCAGCGCCAACTGGGGCGACGCCGTCCTGGAGCTCGATGCCAACGCCACGCACCTGATCGGGAACTACACGCCGACGAACACCGCAATCCTGGACGCGGGCGATACGGACCTCGGATCGACGGCACCGGTACTGCTCGGCGGCGGACTGATCGCTCAGAGCGGGAAAGACGGGCTGATCCGCGTGCTCGACTGGGGCGCGATGAGGGGCGTCGCCCCGCACCAGGGCGGTGAAGGGCAGGTCGTGTCCACGCCCAGTGGCAGCGGCCTGTTCAGCGCGCCAGCCGTGCTGCGCAGCGCGACCGGCACCTGGCTCTTCGCGGCGGACGGCCGCGGTACGGCGGCATGGCGGTTGAGTAACGGCCAGCTGCAGCCGGTGTGGGCGAATTACAACGCCGGGACGAGCCCGGTCATGGCCGACACCCTCCTCTTTGTGTACGACCCGAACGGGGGCGGACTGCGCGTGTACCGGTCAGACACCGGGGTGCAGCTCGCGGACCTCGCGTGCGGGAGCGGACACTGGAATAGCCCGATCGTGATCGACGGGAAGATCGCGCTCCCGGAGGGGAACTCGAATTCCCACGCGGCGAGCGGCGTGCTCGACATCTGGCGCTTGCCCTGAGAACTCGTCTACTGAGCCTTGCCCTCGAACTCGTTCGCGATGCGTTCGCGCCTCCGACCGGCTCCTCGGTTCAAGGCGCTGATCGCCTACGCCCGAGAAAAGTACGAGCGCTTCGACGGATGAAACCGGGGGCTTGCGGGGAATAGTCCCACATCGTACTATATTAGTACCATAGCGTACTAATATCATGCGCGCGACCCGCGACAATCTGGGCTTCCTGTTGGCCAAGGCCTTACAGCGCTGGAACGAGCTGCTTGCCGCCGGCTTCCGGCGCGGGGGCTTTGCCGAGGTGCGGCCGGCCTACGGCTCGGTCCTGCTGCCCCTGTTCGAAGAAGACGGGCTGCGCCTAAGCGAGCTCGCCGCCCGCTCCCGCCTGAGCAAGCAGGCCATGACGACGCACGTGCGGACGCTTGAGGCCCGGCGGCTGATCGTGCGACGCCGCGATCCGGACGACGGGCGGGCCGCACGCGTATACCTGACATCCCGTGCCCGGCGTTTTCAGGCGACGGCCGAGCATGTCCTGGCGACCCTCGATCGGCGTGTGGAGCAGCGGCTCTCGCGGGATCGTCTGGACGCGTTGCGGGACGCGGTCAAAACCCTCATGACGCTGGGCGACGAGCCACCCGGCACCAAAGGAGATGGGTTATGAGAGCCGACACGCAGACCATCACGATCGACGCACATCTGTCCACGGTGTTTCGCTTCGTGTCGAACCCGGAGAACCTCCCGCAATGGGCACGGGCCTTCTGCCAGGGCATCCGACTTGATGGGGACGGGTGGCTGGTGACCTCACCCCAGGGAGAGGTTCGCGTCCGGTACCGGACCGACGAGGCGCTCGGGGTTATCGATTTTCACCTGAGCCCGGCGCCCGGGATCGAGGCCCTGGCAGCATCGCGAGTCCTCCCGAACGGCGACGGCGCAGAATATGTCTTCACACAGTTCCAGACTCCGGGCATGCCGGACGACGTGTTCACGGGCCAAGTTCACGCCCTGCGGGAGGAACTCGTGATCCTGAAGGCGCTCCTCGAAGGACGAAGGGTGGCGGCCGCGCCCTCGTGCGCCCCAGTCGCGTGTTCCGGAAGCCAGCCCGGCCGGTTCACGCGCCCAGCAACCACGTCATAGCGTCCGGGGAATTCACGAACCACTTGGTCGGGAAGATGGCCGGTCCGTCGACGTCGAGCGCTCCCGGCGTTTCTACACTGAGGTGCTCGGCGGCGAGGCGGTGCTTGAAGGGCTGACCCCGGGCGCAAGCCCGGGGATCATGTAAGGCTCCCGTCAGAGCCGCAACCTTTTGCCGCCGAAGGGCGTCCAAGCTGTATCCTGGCCCCGTGACCACCATGTCGAGACTCACCGTCCTCCTCGCCGTGCTGTGCGCCCCTTCCTTGACAGCGCAGAACGTCCATCCGACGCCGCCGCCGGAGGTCCAGGCGGTGCCGCTGCACGAGGAGATTCATCTGGACGGTCGGCTCGACGAAGCGGTGTGGCAGAGCGCGCCGGCGGCGAGGGGCTTGCGCCAGGCACAGCCGGACGAGGGCGAGCTCGCGACGCAGCGCACGGAGGTCCGCTTCGCGTTCGACGCTGCGGCGCTGTACGTCGGCGCCCGCATGTACGACGACTCAGGGGCGCGCGGCGTGCGGACCCGCCTCGTGCGGCGCGATGCGGACATGAACTCCGATTATCTCGAGGTGATCTTCGATACGTACCACGATCACATCGGCCGGCTGTTTTTTCAGGTCAATCCATCGGGCGTGAAATACGATGCCAATGGTCTGGGCGGTGGTGGGGACCCGTCGTGGGATCCGGTGTGGGAGGTGAAGACCACCATCGATTCGCTCGGCTGGACGGCGGAGCTGCGCATTCCGTTCTCGCAGCTCCGGTTCCGCTCGACCAGGGACGAGCAGACCTGGGGACTGCAGATCTGGCGTCAGGAGAACCGTCTCAACGAGCTGTCGCAGTGGGCGTTCTGGAAGCTCAACGAAACCGGCGGCCCCTCGAAGTTTGGGCACCTGCGCGGGCTCGTCATCCACAGCGCGCCGGGCCGCGCCGAGGTGTTGCCCTACGTCGTCGGCCGCTCGAGCAACGTCCCCGGCTCGGTGGGCGATCCGTTTTACGACCCGCACGCCATGGATGGCCGCGTCGGCCTGGACGGACGCGTGCTGCTCACCTCGAACCTCACGCTGAACGCGACGGTGAACCCCGACTTTGGACAGGTCGAGGTCGATCCGGCCGTCGTGAATCTCACCGACTTCGAGACGTCCCTCGACGAGCGGCGGCCGTTCTTCGTCGAGGGCGCGGGGTACTTCGGCCTCGGCGGGCTGAGCTGCTTCTTCTGCTCGAACGTGTCGAGCCTGTCGATGCTCAGCACGCGCCGCATCGGTCGCGCGCCGCAGCTGACGGCCTACCGTGACACCGTGGACGAGTTCGTCGACGAACCGCAGAACACGACCATCCTCGGCGCGGCGAAGTTGACCGGCCGCACGCCCAGCGGCTGGTCGATCGGCGCCCTCGATGCCGTGACCAGACGCGAGCAGGCCGTGGTCCAGCGCCTCGACAAGAGCCGCGTGCAGTATACGGTCGAGCCGCTGACGAATTATTTCGTGAGCCGCGTGGCCAAGGATCTCGCCGGAGGCGCCACCCAGATCAAACTGATGGGCACGTCCGTCTACCGCAGCCTCGACGATTCGTTCGCCATCAGCAACCTGGCGCGGCAGAGCTCTGCGCTGGGCGTCGGGGCGACCTCGTGGTGGGGCAGGCGGACCTACGATATCAATGTGCAGCTCGCGGCCACCCAGATCGTCGGCGACACCGCGGCCATTGAGCAGGTGCAGACGTCCCCGCGCCACTACTTCCAACGTCCGGATCGCGGCGCTCCGTTCGATCCCACCCGTACCTCATTGACCGGGCTCGGTGCGTACGCGCGGGTCGCGCGAGATCAGGGCAGCCTGCAGTGGGAAGTGTCGGGCAACATGCGCACACCGGGATTCGACAACAACGACATCACGTTCTTCAGAAACGCCGACTATATCTGGATGAGCGCCAATATCCTTCCGCTGTGGACCAAGCCGACAACGTGGTACCGGCAGCTGTTGTTCATCGGCGGCGGCCAACAGCAATACAATTTCCAGGGCGATCTGACGGATCGGCAGATGCAATTGTATGGTCAGATGCAAACGCTCAACTACTGGAACTTGAGCTCCTACTGGATTCACCGGCCGGCAATTTTCGACGACCGGCTGACCCGCGGTGGTCCCGTCGTGCGTCGTCCGGGGCGCGACGACTGGTTCGCGAGCGTGAACACGGACTCCCGCAGGCGCATCGTGGTCAACGCCACCGGGCAGGTCGGATGCAATCGCGAGGGGTACTGTAACCGCTCGCTCGGTGTCCAGGCGCAGGTCCGCCCGTCGCCGAATGTGCAGCTCAGCATTGGACCCTCGTGGAGTCGGAGCGCAACCGGCGCGCAGTACGTGCAGACGGTCGCGGATGCTTTCGACACGGCGTTCTACTTCCACCGCTACGTGTTTGCGGCATTGGTCGACAACACACTCGCCATGGAGACGCGGCTGAACGTCACGTTCTCCCCCGCGTTGACGCTCGAGGTGTACGTCCAGCCGCTGATCGAGAGCGACGCGTATTCCGGGTATCGCGAATTCGGCGCCCCCCGCCAGCTCCGGAAACTGATCTACGGAGTCGACGTCGGCACCGATTCCGTGCCGGCTGGCGCACCGCAGCAACACTGGATCGACCCGGACGGGCCGGCCGGGCCCTCGCCGAAGTTCCTGATCACCGATCCCAGCTTCACGTTCCGCTCACTCCGCGGCAATGTCGTCCTCCGCTGGGAGTACCGCCCCGGCTCGACGCTGTTTCTCGTCTGGACTCGCAGTGGGTCGTCGCAGCTGGAGCGCGGCCAGATCGACTTCAGAGACGACGCCGAGGCGCTGTTTCAGGGCCCGTCGTCGAATGTCGTTCTCTTGAAGGTGAATTATTGGCTGGGATTCTGAAGCGGCCGGCAAGTTGCCTAATCCCTCCTTGCCGTCCTGCCGAGCCGACAGCTTACAGCGCGATCGTGCCTTGCAGGTACAGCCGTGCCTCGCCCACGATCTTTACGCGATCGCCGGCGATCTTGCACTGCATCGAGCCACCGCGAGCACTCAGTTGTTGCGCGCGCAACGTTTGCTTCCCTAGTCGCCCGGCCCAATACGGTGCGAGTGTGCAGTGTATCGAGCCCGTCGCGGGATCCTCCGCGATGCCGATGGCCGGGGCAAAGAATCTGCATACGTAATCCACGCCGGCCTCGCCGGGAGCGGTCACGATCGTACCGCCGATCCCGATGTCGAGTTTGGCGAGAGCGGCGATGTCGGGCGAGAGCGCTCGCACTTGCTCGGCGTCATCCACCACGACCAGGTAGTCGCGCGACCGCATGACCTGCGCCGTCTTGAGGCCGAGGGCCGGCAAGAGTGCGACCGGCGTCTCACACGGTTGGGGCGGCCGGGCGGGAAAGTCCAGCTCGAAGGCGTCCCGTTCACGAGTCACGGTCAAAACGCCACTGCGCGTGTGGAAGCGAACCGGCCACGCGGTGTGGTTCCGCAGCGTGAGCACATAGGCCGATGCCAACGTCGCGTGTCCGCAGAGATCGTCTTCCACTTCGGGTGTAAACCAGCGCAGGTCGAAATTGCCATCACCGCGCGGAACGACGAACGCGGTATTGCTGTGCCTGTTCTCCGCCGCGATCGCCCGCATGGTGTTGTCCGCGGGAAAGGCGGAAAGCATGCAGACCCCCGCCGGATTGCCTGCAAAAAGCTCTCCCGTGAAAGCGTCCACGTGATAGTACGGAATGGGCATGTGCTCCATCAAGCTACTCGAGCGCCGCGTTGAGCAACGCCGCCAGCCGATAGCCCGCCAGGGCGATCTGCCCTTCCGAGACCTTTAGCGCTTCGGCCTGGTAAACGGCCGAGGGCGCGCTGCCGCGACTGACTCCCGCGTACACGACAGTCTGCGCGAGGCGCAAGGCTTCGTGGGCCCAGCCCAGCGCATCGGGCTGAGCCGCCGGCGCCGGCGGTGACGCTCCCGGGTGCGTCCCCTCGATCTGACGGGCGACGCGGCTCGCGTACGCGATGGAATCTTCGCCGGGGTCGGGCGCGATTGTTTCGTCGAGGATCCGGTCCCAGTAGGCGTGCAGATTGCGATTGTCGTCGAGATGAAACGTGTTGCCGCCCTCGTCGCCCTTTGGGAGCGGCTCGGCGGGCGTGACGCGCGAGCTCGAGTGCAGCGGCTGGTGGATGTCGCCCACCAGGTGCAACACCCAGGCGAGGGCGACGGCTTTGGTGGTATCGTCAGCGTTCGCGTCCGACAGCATAGCGCGGAGCGCGACGATGCGCTCGGCGGCGTTGAGCGAATCGGGGCCGGTGTTTGGGATGTCGTGTGGCTGGCCGTTCTCCACGTCCCAGTAGAAGTCGGCGTAATGCCAGGTGGCGTGGTGGTAGACGTGCCAAGCCTGGTTGCGGTTGCGCACCAGGTCGGCCCACGTGGCGGCGTTCAGGAACAGGGCGCGATCGCGCGCGGCCTCGCTGCCGTCGGCCGGGCGGAGCGAGCCAAAGCTGGCGAGCGCCGGTCCGTGCAGCAGCAGCTCGACGGCACGGGCACGGGCGCGCGGGGTCATGTGCTCCCACGCGATCGCGGCGACGGTGCGGTGGCCGGTGACGTCCCAGCGGGCCGACGCCGGCAGCGCGAGCAGGGCGGCGGTGACGAGGGCGGCGGAGGTGCCACGCTGGTAGGTCATGGCGCCGGCGCCTCTACAGAATGGACGCGAGCGAGCAGCTAAACTCCGGCAGGACGTTCTCTCCGTTGAGCCCACCATCGGCCGTCACGAGGCTTTCGCTGCCGTCGTCGCGATAGATGCGGGCCACTCGCCGTTTCAGATCGACAACCCACACGAGCCGCGTGCCGGCAGTGAGCCAGTCAGCCACCTTGGCCAGAACGTCGCCCGGCCGGTCGTCCGGCGAGAGGACTTCGACCACGAGATCCGGAGCCAGATCGGGAAACCCCTGGGTGGCGGGCTCAGGAAGCCGGTCCCGGCGAACGAACGCGATGTCCGGCGCGCGGACGGTGTCGGGCGCGCGCGCCAGGGTGAACCCCGTCTCGGCAGCGAACACTTGACCCGCTCCTGCGTGTTCGACGCAGGTGGCAAGTCGCATCGCCAGGTTCATCGCAACCCGCCCGTGAGCGTAACCGGCTGGCTCCCGGACGATGAGCACGCCGCGCACGAGTTCCACCCGTTTGTCGGCGATCGACAGGGCCCGAAGCTCCTCCGCGGTCAGTGTGGAGGGGGAGGCGGGAGGCATCCCGAGAACGTAGGCGCGCTCGGCGGGCATGGCAACCCGAATCCTGGGCTGACCGAGTCAACGCGCCATCAACGTTGCGGGTCCTACTCCTGCGTCTTCCCCAGCGCCTCCGCCGCGGCGCGCCGGACCTCGGGATCTCGGTCGTTCAGGGCCCGGGTCAGGCCCGGGATTGCGGCCGCGACCTTCATCTCGCCCAGCCCCTCTACGGCGGTGAGGCGGATGTCTTTGTCCTCGTCTCCCACCCGGTCCGCCAGCGCCTGCAGCGTAGCCGGATCGCCGATCCGGGCGAGTGACTTGGTGGCGTTGCGGCGCAGCTCTCTGTCCGGCGACGTCGTGGCTCGCACCAGTGCGGCCGGCGCCTTGGTCACGTCCTCGAGCTCAGCGATCGCGTCAGCGGCCGCGCGCTGGACCTCGACGTCGCGGTCGCCGAGCGCCCGGGCCAACGGATCGAGCGAGCGCGCCGCGCGCAGCTCCCCCAAGGCGCGGGCGCATTCGCGCTGCACCTCCGCGTCGGGATCGTTCAGCAGCAGCCCCTCGAGCGGCGCGACCGCGGACCGGTCGCGCACCTCGGCGAGCGCGCTCACCGCCGCCAGCCGGACCGCGGCATTGCGATCGGTGAGCGCGCCGACCAGCGCGGCACCGACGCGCGGGCTCTTCATCCGTCCCAGCGCCTCCGCGGCGGTGGCGCGCATGACCGGATCGGGATCCCGGAGCAGCGGCAGCACGTCCTTCACGAAGCTGGCGTCCTCGAGTTGACCCAGGGCCCAGGCGCTGGCCAGCCGCACGCGCGGGGACGAGGCTTGCACCGCGCCCTGCAAAGACTGAGCGGACGCGGGATCGTGCATCTCGCCCAGGGCCCACGCGGCCATGGCCGCCGGTCCGGTCGCCGTGTCGGCCAGCAGGTGCTCGAGCGCGGCCCTCGTGTCGCGCCGCTCGCCGACCCCCGCGGCGAAGGCGGCACTCTCCCGAACTCGCGGCGAGGCGTCGACGAGCAACTCCCGGAGCACAGCGGCGGACACGGCGCTCCTGCCCAGCAGCTTCGCCGCGACCCGTCGCACGCACGGGTTGTCCGTGCCGAGTGTCGCGACCAGGAGTGTCAGCGCCCGCGGATCGGTCACGCTACCGGCCAAGGAGTCCTTCGCTCCCTGGATGCGGCCGGGTGCGTCGCTGAAGCGCCCCAGCCGGCCGGGATCGTCCCCCATCCAGAAATTGCCGAGCTGGTCCCCGATCAAGTCGCAAATCACAGGGTCGGTGTGCGCCAGGGCGGCGAGGAGCGCGGCGACCCGGGCGGAATCGGCGCCGGGCCGCACCCCGCCAGGGCCCCCACCGGAGGTGTGAACCAACCAAAGGACGAGGAACTGCAGGGCGCGGATCATGGATCCTGCCCCAGCGCCTCGGCCGCAGCGCGCCGCACTCTGGGGTCGGGAGACTGAAGAGCGGCCTGCAGCGCCTGCCGGGCTGCCGGGTCGGCAATGTGGCCCAGGGCCTCGGTGGCGCCCTCGCGCACGTCGCCTCTGGGATCGTCGATCAGGCGCCGCAGCTGGGGAATCGCGGCGACCACCGAGCGCTCGCCGGCGAGGTGCGCGGCTCGTTGCCGCACGTCCGCGCTCGGATCCTTCATCAGGTTCACGAGCGTGGCCTCGGCGATGGGCGCCTTCAGGTCGTCGAGCGCTCCCAGCGCCGCTTCCCGGACGTCGGCGTTGGCGTCACTCAACGCTTCGGTGATGGCCGGGGCCGCGCTCTGAGCGCCCAGGTTGCCGAGCGTTGCGACGGCTGAGTGGCGCACGTCGGGCGACGGGTCGTGAATCAGCCGGGCGACGGCGCCGGTCGCCGAGCGGGCGTGCAGGTGATCGAGCAGCTCGATCGCCTGGTGGCGCACGTCGGCGTTGGGGTCTTCCAGCAGTGCCAGGACGGGCGCCGTGGGCACTCCCCGGTCGAAGTGCGACAGGGCGTCCAGCGCGTTGCGCTTCACGTCGGCGACGGGGTCTTTGAGCAGGCCGGCAATCGGGCCGATGGCTCTCGCGTCGCCGAGATCGGCCAGGGCTTCGACCGCCGCCGAGCGCACCTCGCCGTCCGAATCCGCGAGCACATCGATCAGGGGCGGCACGGCCCGCGGATCGCCCAGGCGGCCGAGCGAGCGGGCGGCGGCGCCGCGCACTCCGGCGTTCTCATCTTTCAGCCGGGCGATCAGCGCCCGGACCACCGTGGTGTCCTCAGTCGTTGCGGTCCCCCCCCTCCGCATCGCGGAGTGGGGGACAGGGGGTGAGGCCTCCCCCGCCACGCCTTGAGACACGCGTGGGGCCGCCGCGATCGTCGCGGCCACGCTCAGGGCGGCGGCGACGGCCCAACCGCGCCGCGAGGCGGGGTTCGAGACTCGGGCGTCGTCGAGCAGACGGGAGATGCGGGAGACCAACAGCGAGCGTCGTTCGGCCAGTCCCGCGACCGGCACGCCCAGCGGAGACGCCTGAATCCATTCGGCCACCGTGGCCAGACATTTCGCGAGGGCGACGGCGGATCCGGTCTTTCGCATGGCCCACTCGTCGCTCAGGTATTCGGCCGTCGTCTCGAGCTCGCGGCGCGCGAGCCGGTTGAGCGGCTGGAAAAAGAAGCAGCGCTCGACCAGGCTCGCGCCCGCCAGCCACAGAGAATCACGGCGCGCCAGATGGGCCAGCTCGTGCGCCAGCATGCTGCGCTGCTGCTCGGCGCCGAGGTCGGAGAGCGCCAGCTCCGGCACGCAGATCTCGGAGAGACCGAGCGCCACGGGACTCGAGATGGTCCGGGCCATGGTGAGCTGAACTCGACGCCGGTATCCGGTGGTGCGCTGCAGCTCGGCGAGCGTCGCGGCGAGCGGTCCGTCGCTCACGGTGCGGCGGTCGGCCAGGCGGCCGACCAGGATCAACCGCCGCGCGACGTAATAGAGCGACGAGCCGAGCGCGACTGCGGCCCACAGGAGTACGGTGAGCAGGGGGAGCGCCGCGCGGAGGGCCGCGGAGGTTGTGGAGGTTCTGGAGGTTGGGGAGGTGGTTCCAACCGGTGACTCGTTGCCCGGGACGATCGCGGGCTCCCGCACACCCGGCGCTGCGGGCGACGCGGCAGCGGGCAGCGTCACCGCCGTGTGGGTTCCGAGTTGGAGGCGCGACTGGATGGTGCCGGTCACGAGGCCCGCGACGAGCGCCACCTTCCAGAGGACCTCCACAGCGGCGGGCTCGAGACGCCGGCGCCGGGTCACGAGCCACGCCACGCCGAGCAGCACAGTGCTGTGGATCAAATACGTGAGAAGCCAGGCGAGCAGGCTGGAGGCGATGGGGGGGGCGCTCATTTGGTCTCCGGGGCGTTCGTTTCGACGCGCTCGATCATATCGCGGATCCTGGCGATGTCACCCGGGCTCACGTCTTCCCCGGTGAGTAGATGCTGGACGAGCGCGGTGACGTCGCCGTCGAACAGGCGCTCGGTCAGCTCACCGACCATCGAGTGCTGCACCTCGCGTTCGGTCACCGCGGCGCGGTAGTGGTACTGGCGGGCCTGGGGCGGAGCACGTCGGGTGACGACACCACGGCGCTCGAGTCGCGACAGCATGGTGGCGACCGTGGTTTGGGCGAGCCCGCGGTCGGCGTGCAGGGCTTCCCAGATGTCCTGGACCGTCGCTTCGCCCCGGTCCCAGAGGACGCGCAGGATGGCGAGTTGCAGCTCGGTGAGTTGGTGGCGACCTGGCATGCTTGGCCTCGGAGTATTCTACAGGCGTAGATTTACAACTGTAGTTTTCAGTTGTCAAGGCGGGTCGGGGCCCAACCCGTCAGTCCGCGCAGCCACAGTTGCAAGGCGGGAAGCAGTCACACACCGAGTGGGGCGTGCAGCTCCAGGAGTACACCCTGTCTCCGCGAGCCCTGCGGGCGTTTGGCTGCTGGTCACTGCGTGGGGAAAGGGTGAAGGGAAGCGGCCGCCGTCGGCGTTGGTCTGACGTCGCCTGCGGGGATCGGATGCCGGCTCCCCGGTGGGCGGCCGTTACGATCGCCGCATGGCTTGCCCTCATCAGTCGAGGAGTCCGAGATTATGGCCATGCCCACTCGCGAGATCGCCGTCACCACCATCGAGGAGTTACTGGCCCTCCCCGACGACGGCTTGCGCCACGAGCTGCTCGACGGGGTGCACGTCGTGACCCCGGCGCCGGAATACCCGCACCAAGCGGTGCTCGGGGAGTTCTTCTTCTCCCTCGGCAAGGCGCTCGAAGGACAAGACGAGCTGCAGCTGCTGACCAGTCCGGCGGATATCGTCCTCTCGCCTCGGACGCTCGTCCAGCCGGACGTGTTCGTCGTCCGGAAACAGCCGGGTCGGATTCTCAAGCAGTGGAGCGATGTCGGCGTGCCCGTGCTCGCGATCGAGTTCCTGTCGCGGAGCACCGCCGCCCGCGATCGCGGCGCCAAGCGCCGGATCTACCAGGGCGCCGGCGTCGCCGAGTACTGGATCGTGGACTTGGACGCGCGGCTCGTCGAACGGTGGCGTCCGGGCGATGCACGGCCAGAGGTGGTGAGCGCAGAGCTGGTGTGGGAGCCGCTCCCGACGGTCACCGCACGCCTGGACCTGCCGGCCTTGTTTGCGCGCGTGCTCGGCGCGCCGGAATGAGTCGGGCGGCACCAGGGTAGCGTCGCCACAACTGTCACACGCCGGCGCTACCGTTCGCCCTATGACCACCAAGGCCGCCCGCCTCTCCAAGTCCCGCTTCACCTCCGGCCTCCAGTGCCACAAGAAGCTCTGGTGGGAGGTGCACGAGCCCGACGCCGTCGAGCTCCAGCCCGACAAGGTGCTGCAAGATCTCTTCGATCAGGGCCGCCAGGTGGGCGAAGCGGCCCGGGCGCGCTACCCGGGCGGCGTGCTGATCGATCTGCCGCACCACGCCGGCGCCGCGCGCGTCGCCGCCACGCAAGCAGCGCTCGACGCGGGCGCGCCGGCGATCTTCGAGGCGACGTTCATCGCCGACGACACCTTCGTCGCGATCGACGTCCTGGAAAAGCAGAGCGGCGGGTACCACCTCACCGAGGTCAAATCGTCCACCTCGCAGAAGGACGAGCATATCCCGGACGTCGCCATCCAGGCTCGGGTCGCCGCGGCGTGCGGTGTGCAAATCAGGGCCGCCGCCGTGCTGCACCTGAACAAGGAGTTCCGGCACCCCGCCTCGGGCGACTTGTTCGCCCGGACCGACGTCACCGCTCCGGTCGCGGCGTTCCTTCCCCAGGTCCCGGACGAGATCGCGCAACAGCGGGAGATGCTCGCTGGGCCCCTCCCCGATGTGCCGGTCGGCCTGCACTGCTTCGAGCCGCGCGAGTGCCCGTTCATCGGGCGCTGCTGGCCCGACACACCGGACCACATTCGCAACCTGGCCGGGGTCGGGCCCAAGCGGACCGCGGCCTACCTCGCGCGCGGTATCACCTGCATCGCCGACCTGCCGGCCAAGGAGAAGCTCAACTTCACCCAGCGCCGCCAGCTCAAGGCGATGGCCGAGCACCGCATCATCGTCGAGCGCACGCTCGCGCGCGAGCTGGAGCCCTTCGTCGTCGCAGCGCGGCTGGGCTTCCTCGACTTCGAGACGATCGCCCGCGCCATCCCCGTGTGGCCCGGCATGGCCCCGTGGCAGCAGGCCGCCGCCCAGTTCAGCTATCACG
>Ga0209805_1000625_pt1 | contig 21654 bp, 23 predicted proteins | sample GraSoiAngelo_148_FD_185905 | JGI IMG/M metagenome (GOLD analysis project Ga0209805, IMG submission 185905) | Grasslands soil microbial communities from the Angelo Coastal Reserve, California, USA - 14_1009_09_20cm (SPAdes) (version 2) | ecosystem: Environmental > Terrestrial > Soil > Grasslands ...
CTCAGCACCCCCCCGTTCGCGTCCTGCAACGTCGCCAAGAGCTGTACCGTCCCGCCCACCTGCAGGCTCGAGGACGCCGGGCTCACGATGACCGACGCGACCGGTGCCGGCGGGGGCGGCGGCAGCGCCGTCACCGTCGCCGTGCCGTTCCTCCCCTCGCTCGTCACCGTGATCGCCGCCGTACCCGCCGCCACGCCAGTCACGAGCCCGCTCCCGTTCACGATGGCGACGGACACATCACTGCTGGACCAGGTGACCGGCGTGTTCCACGCCAAGTCCGTGCCCAGATCTCCTTTCCAGATCACGTGTAACCGGACCGTGTCGCCGACCTGCAGCGTGGCGGAAGCCGGGCTCACAACGAGGGACGACGCTTCCGGCGTCAGACACGAGAGCATTAACGCGAAGAGCCCTGTCACGAGGGTTGCTGCCGTGAGATCACGCGCTACCATGCTTTCGACGTTTTCGGAATACCGGAGATGTAGATGTGATCCACCTGAATGTAGTCGTCTCGGGTCTTGTTCTCGCCGCCGACGCCGCCCCAGTACGGCCAGAACCTGAACGTGTAGAATCCCAACGGGTTGCTGCTCGTTATATAGGTCCAGTCCTCGTAGTCCAGCACCAGCGTGCCGTCGATCCACCATTTAAACACACCGTTCGCTTGGCCCGTGTCGTTGAGCTGCAGCAGTACCTCCCAGCGGTGCCACGACCCGACGGTCATGAGCTTACTTTGGGTAACGTTCTGGTCGGCGTCGCGAGGCGGACCCGATCCCTGCTGCTTGAATTGCACATTCCACGCGTTGGCCAGCCCGTGACCTGTCCCGAGCCCCTTCAAGAAGAGCACCCCCTGGTTCCCGCCACCTGTCTTGGGCTCGCCGTAGGCGAAGAACCCCATCTTCGTCCCCACAGCCTGGTTCTCGTAGTCCGCACCCGGAAGCTTGACCCACAGCGACAGGTAGACCCGCGACATCTCGGTACCACAATTGTCGGCATCCGAGGCGGAGTCCCATCCTTCCCACTTGATAGCCGAATAACCGGGGATCATGCCAGCCGGGAGTCTGCCCTGAAAGACCGAGGGCGGGCTCTTCGGGGCATTGACGCTCCTGACGTACGTATTGTCCCCGTCGATGATCTGGGTACTCCAAGAGCCCCGCAGGCCGGTGGCCGATGGTGTCGCGACCATCGGTCGCGAAAAATCGTTCTCGGCGAACGCTCGGAACGCGGCCGGTTGGTTCGGCCAAGGATCCGAGTTGCTCGGCGGTTCACCTGGAATGTTCGTGACGGATGGCTCGCGGTCGAGGCATGCAACGACGCCGCACAGCGCCACCACCACGCCGATTGGGAGGATTCCGCGCCGAGTCATCGGTGTCCCTTGCTGGTGCGCGTGTCCCTAGACGCTGGGGCGACACGGTGCCGAGGGGTGCCGCGTGCATCCCCCTCGAGGTCTAGACGACCTTGGGCCTTTGCGAGCCTCACCGGTCTTCTAAGGCTCCCCGCAGTTCGTGCTCAAATTAATCCCCGCGCTGGCGCGCGGCGATTGGGTGCAATCTGAACCTGGTGATAACACTGACTGTTCAGGATGTCCAGCGGCTGCGCTCACGTTCATGCTGCGCCTCGGGCCACACGCCCACGCCTTCCAAGCTGCCGCCGCGACGAGTCGCCCGTATCTCCGGTCGCTGTCTGCGTAGCCCACGTCGCGGCACCGCTTCTGATGACGCACATTGCTCAGCCCTGCGGCTGACAACGTCCGGGCGATGCCCGCGACGGTCTGGACCGACTCGATCCGACGACGGTTCGGGGGAAAATACCTCGCGGTACGCCTGACGCCAGGCAGGGCTGCCGGAATCGAAGCCGCTACAATGAGCACCGGGGACTCAGGCAACATGTGATGCCCCGCCTTCAGAACTGCTGCGAACCGGCTGTGCGGTGGAGGTAGCGCGGCGGCCCAGCTTGGCGAGTCGGCGGTCGCCCGCTCCGGGAGGCTTCCATGGGACACCTCGTCTGTAAGACTTCCATGGCACACCTCCTCACTTCCATGGCACACCTCCTCTAGGGAAGGCCGCGGCGGCGCGCGGCAGGAAATGAACCTCCTCCTGCTACACCGAAGGGTTCCGTCCGGGTGTGGCTCGCCCACTTGGTTAGCGCTTCCTAGGCACGAACTACGTACGCCGAGCTACACCGGCCGACGATTGGGAGGGCGGGGGGGAAGGGGTACGAATCTTTGGGGTGCGTTCGGGTCTTGGACGTTCGTCATGTTTGCGAGGAAGCCAGTGTCATCGATCGACCACCAACCCGCCAGACCCGCGGCGGCCGGGATGATTGGTGGTGCCAAGCGGGGCCGAGAATCCGCGGTGCACGCGCATAGGGACCTCCGTCGATCAGGGCCGGTGACCATGGTGGGTCCGCGCGGCATTCCTCGCTCAGCGCTTCCGAGCTACGAGCACGTACGCCGGACTAAAGCGGCCTAAGATCGGGAGGCGTGAGGCATACTCGAGGAGCCCGGCCGTCCGAGACTCGAGCACACCCGCTTGAGCCAGACGCGCTCGGAACAGCCAGAAGCCGATTCCTCGAAGCGAAACGACTTCGAAGCCGCCGCCGATCAGCAAACGGCGCAGTTTCCAGTGGTTCAAATCGAGCCTCCCATCGCCGGTATCGTTGGCCCGGTCCCCCACGAGACGCCGGATGCCCTGTCGCACCGTCCACGGATTCCGGTGATTGTCGAGAATCAGAATCCCGTGCTCGGCGAGGACGGCGTGCATCGCCCTGATGGCGTCTCGACGCAACTCGTCCTGCGCGTTCCCGAAAAACCGAAACGCGGTCACCAGCTGAACCGGCTCGATGCCGGCAGGCTCGTGGGTTAGGTCCCGCAGCAAAAACGTGGTCCCTGGACACTTGGCTCGGGCTTGCGCCAGCATCGTCTCCGACACGTCGACGCCATACGACTGGACTGCGAGTGGGGCCACCAGTTGCGTGATGCGGCCGGTCCCGCACGCGAAGTCGAGGTAGCGCGGTATCCCCCGAGGAAACGCTCTGGCGACTGCCTCGAGCAGGAGGGCGCGTTCGCGAGCGGCGAGGAAGGCGTCGAAGGGGTCGTACGCGAGCGCCGCATCGTAGTCGGCACCCCTCTCCAGATGGGAGCGCCGATAGTCCGACTCTTCCCGCTTGCCTTCGACTGGTGTCACGGATCTCCTGCGACGCCTAGGGTTGACCCGTCCCTCGCGATCCCGCCAGCAAATCTCTCATGGCCCACCACAGCACACGGGGGTGCTGCCGGGCTTGCGACAGGCCGTACGGCAGCCAGGCATGGCCGTACGGGACATAGAAACGCACCGGCACGCCGCCCGCACGCGCGATGGCCACCGGGGTGCGCGCGGGCAACCCGTAGAGCAGCTCCAATTCGCACGGCGTCCCGGCCGCACACAAGCGCGCCAGCGCCGCGCGGGCGAGCTCCGGATCGTGCGTGGCGATGCCCACTCGGCCGGCCCGGCCCGCCAGCGATTCGACCACCGCCAGAAAATTGCTGCGAACGTCCCGGTCAGGAGCCTCAGGGTCGGCCCACTGTCCCTTGACGACGCGCACTCGGATGCCAAGCGCGACCGCGTGGTCGGCATCGCTGAGGCTGCGGCGCCAACGAGCCGGCAGTGTGCAGCCGGCCGACGCCCCTCGCCCCGCCGCCTCCCGAATCAGCGCCCACGTTCGGTCCGCACCCTCAGGCGCGAGGGAATCGAAATGCAGGCCGACGCCGCTCGGGCGGGCTGTCTCGACAAGCTCGCCCAGCAACTCGTGTGAAAAGCCCAAAGAGGGCGCCTTGATCGACAGGTAGCAATTCAACGACCCTGCCGCGAGTCCCCTCAGCGCAGCGAGATACGCATCGGCAACGCGCCGAGGCGGCTCGCCGTCGGGCTCGCGGCCTGCCACGTACGCCCGGGCAGCGCGCTCAGCGATCGGCCCCCACGCCGACCACACGAAGCGGCGCAGGGGGGCGATCAGCAGTCGTTCCTCCGCAAGGCAAGCTTGCACCACGCGGCCCGGAGGACATCGGCGATGAAGGCAGCGATGCCCGTCGCCCCGGCGGGATACGCACGGATTGAGACGCACCGACGCAGTTGGTCGGTCCACGGGCGAATCCACGCCTCGGCGGCCCCGAGAAACTCATATGAGCGGAGGCCCCGGCTCGCGGCGTACCGGATCGTGTCGCGCAGCAGCAGCATACCGGGGGAGCATTTGGCAAACGCTTCGTCGTAACCGATCTTGTGTAACCAGAACCGGCCTTCGCTTTCGACTCCGAGCTGTACCGCCGCCACGCGGTCGCCGATGCGCAGGAAGCACAGGCGAAGGATGCCCTGCCGGCACGCTGCCGCGGCATAGCGGCGGTAGAACATGCCCCGCACAGAGTCGTTCGCCAGAGCCGTCCCCTCGCGCCCCTTCCAGCCAGCCGCCTCCACTCGGAAAACCTCGTCGAGCAATCGATCGAGCTCTCCAGGTGCCGGTGACAGCACTTGGGAACTGACCGGCCCGATCTTTTCCGCGTTACGCTGCGCCCGACGAAGATCGGAGCGCCGACCTGGCTCGAGCGGCGGCTCAGACTCGCACCAGCGGCGATCGAGCGCTATCCACGGACAGCCCGGCGCGGGCCGGCAAACGACGATACCGCGGCTGCGCCACACGTTGGTCACCACCGATACAGTGGAGGATTCGGCGGGGACGCGCTCGAGCCACAAGGGGAGGCCTAACTGCGCCATTGCCTCCGCCAGCGCGGTCAGGTCGGCGGCGCTCCGGTAGATGAGATCCATCGGCTCGTGCAGCTCCCGCACTCCGAGCTGCTCCAGTCGCCCTCCGCCCCGCCGCCGCATGATCAGCGGCGCGATCGCCACGGGCCTCTGTGGCGGCCCCACCACAACGAGGTGCAGATCAGAAGAGGTTGAGGCGATGTCGGCGTACGCGCTCACCCAGGCATAGTGATGAGTCGGACTGCCTGAACCCACTGCCAACTGGTCCCAGGAACCCGCAAGTTCGGTGAGCCGCGAGAAGACGGTGGGCTGCTGATGCCCGCCCGCCGCCGGGAAACCCAACGTTAGACTCGTCGTCATGCCACGCGCATGTGCAGGAGTCTTGCCACGGTTCCTGTCTCGAAGTGAACGCTGCGGTGCACCATTACGCACCAAATCGCCCATTCGCGAGAACTGGAGGCACCAATTTGGGGCTTGTCGTACTAAGCGGCAGGCAAACTGTCGGTGTTGAACGGCGGCGGCGCCGCGCGGGATCATCAACTGCCTAGCGGTACTGCTCCAGGACCCTGAGTAGGGTTTGACGCTCCTCCGTGCCGACAAGCGAATGTGTGGGCAACGTGACCAACTCGCGGACCAAGTCCTGAGCACCTGGCCACGGGCCATGGCGGCCCGTCAGGCGCTCACGCACCGCTCGCAGCGTTGCAAGGGTCGCTGGGTATCCCGGTGCGACACCGAGGCGCAGGGCGGTTCGCGGATCGGAGAACCCAGCCAATCCACCAGGGAGTCGGAGCGGCAGGCGCAGGAACCCTGACCTCCCCCCGAGTGGCGAGGTAACGGGGCGCGCACGCGAGCTCGGCGGGATGCTGGCGAGCAGGGCTGCTGCATTCTGCTTGCGGACTGCAGCCTCTCGCGTCGCCAGCGGCAGGGTACGCTCAAGCAGCGATGCCGCAGCGCGAGTCATCGTTTGGAGAGCGACGGGGTCCCGGTACCGCGTCTCGCCGAGATGCAGCCAAGGGATCGCCGCCGGCAGACCGTACACCGCGGGACGACCGAGCAGGCACTGAGCCACTGCGCTGCATACGACTCGGAGCTCACTGCCCAGCCTCGTCGCACGTGGGGGCGCAACGGCGGTGTCCAACGGGAATCGGCGTACCAGTAGCGCGCCTCCCCTGGCCCCGGTCCACCCCTTCCCGCGCCCGAAGCTGAGCACGCTCAACGCTCCGAAGCTCCCGACGGGTAGGCCACGCCACTCCGCCCCATGCCCCTGCGCCGCATCTTCGATGACGACCGCACCGAACGGAGCGGCGCATCGTTCAACCGCTCCCCAGTCGACGGGCGTTCCCCACAGCGGCGCCGCCACTACGATCCGTGCCCCCGAGGCAAGCGCCGCCGCCAGGGAGTCGAGGTCAGGCCCGAGCGTTCCTGGGTCGACGTCGTACAGTGCGATTCGCATCCGTGCGCCGACTGCGGCCGTCGCGACGTCGTAGCACGAAAACGCGGGCAACGCAACTGCGCACTGCTCACCGGCCACGCGTGTCGCAACGCGGATCGCGAGCTCGAGTGCCTGCGTGCCGCTGCCGAGCAGGACCGTTTCCTGGGCGCGGTACAGCGCTCGGACTAACCGCTCGACCCGGGGGCAAGGATCGTCCCGCCACCCCAGGCCCTGCATCGCGGCGCGCCGGGCGGCGTCCCAGGAAATGGGCGAATACACTGGGGGCTGACACCGGATCGGACTGCGGACGGTACGTCGGTAGTTCGATGCCGTGCGGCCGCGCGCTGCCGTGGCGCCGCGGCGCGGCAGCCAACCGCTGAGCGTACTCAAGGCAACTGGCGGGCGAGGAGCGGGCCGATCCGATTGGTGACAGCCAGCGGCAAGTGTCGCCACACCGCCGCGGCGAAGCGGTACGCCGGGCGGTCCGGAGACGGGGTCGCGACGATGTTCTTGGGCGACCATTGCAGCCACGGCAGCGCAACGTCCACGCCGCCCCACTGCCGCTTGAAGCGGTGCGTGCCGCTGCCCGCGGTGCAGCGGCCGAAGTCGAACACGCGCACGCCCCGCGCGATCATCTGCTCCATGAACGCCCAGTACAGGAGCATGTTGGGGGCGCTCCGACTGTGCTCGCGCAGCGACGACGCCCATGTCATTTCGAACTCCCCATGCCACACGAAGCCGCATCCCGCCGCGACCGGCTCCGCGCGCCGGTACACCGTCCCAAAGACCACGAGCCCGCCGAACGCGCGGCTGAGACGCTCGAAGAACGCGCGCGGCAGCACGGGCGTGCCGAGGCTGCGCATGTTGCGTGCAAACACTTCGTAGAACGCCGGAAGTTCAGCAACGCCGAACCGGGCGTCGAGGCCGTCCCGCTGCGGGCGCCGGATTTGACTGCGCAACTTCGCGGGAAACGCGCGCCACACGGCCTCGCCCGAGGCGGCCAGCTCGAGTCGCACGGTGAGCTTCCGCTGGGAGAGGCGGAGCGGCGCCGACACCAGGTGACGGGTACGCAGTTCGAGCAGATCCACGCGGAGGCGCTGGGCGAGCGCCGCCGCGTGGTCGGCGAGCGTCGCCACAGCGTCGGGCGCGCCCACAGGCCCGCCGCTATTAAGGAACGGCAGCGAGACGAGATAGTCCCCGAAGAGCGGGCTGCGCACGCGAACGAGCGGCAAGATGCCGCGCCACACGCCCGCATCGTCGCACGCGATGGTGTAGAAGCACTGGTGCCCCAACACGTCGGTCATCACGTCGCGCCATCCGGCGAGGTGGCAGAACGTGCTCCCCGGCGCCGCCGCTACGAAGGCATCCCACACCGAAACGCTGCCGTCAAGCAGCGCGACGGACATCATACGCGGGCCATGTCGGTGAGACGGGCCAGCGTGTCGGCGATCGCCGTGAAGCGAAACTCGACGAGGAGCCGCTCCAGCCGCGGCGCTGTGCGCCGCAAGCCGCCGTAGTGACGCACTCGGGTGGGCCACGGCACGGCGATGCGGGGCTGGTCCGGGTCGAGTTCCCACGGGTGGATGTAGAACGTGCCGGGCGCGCCACGATGCGCGCAGTCCCGCAAGGCCGCCCGTACGACGGCATACGGGAACAAGCGGAAGTAGGCGCCGCCGCCGGCTGGAACGTTCGTGCCCCAGCGCCGGAGCGTGGTCGGCGGCACCTCCGCTATCCGGCCGACCGGTCGCTCCAACCAGTGGGGGTCAGGATGCCCGTTGGCATACCCGTAGCCCGGGCGGCGCACCGGAAACAGGCTGGAGTCGTAGCGGTAGCCTTCTTCGATGAGGACGTCGAGCGCCCATTCCCGGCCCGGCACGATCGAGAAACTGGGCGCGCGGAACCCCAGTACCGGTGCGCCCGCTAGGTCTTCGAGCAAATACTTGGCGCGCCGCACCGAGTCCCGAAAAGTCAGGGGAGACTGGTCCGTGACACGAGCGTGATCCCAGCTGTGCGACGCGATCTCATGGCCGGCGTGCGCGATACCGCGTACCAGATCCGGATGCCGCTCCGCCACCCAGCCGACGACGAAGAACGTGGCCCGCGCCTCGTGCCGCGCGAGCATGTCGAGCAAGCGATACACGCTGCCGACGACCCGGGGCTCGAAACGATCCCAATCGGCACGACGCACGCGCGATTCAAACGCCGACACCTGGAAATACTCTTCGACGTCGACAGTGAAGTGATGCCGGATCATGCATACCGGGGGTTGCAACGCGCGTGCCCGGCCATCCGGGAAGGGAGCGACGACGCCGACAGCCCCGCCCACCACGCTGCGTTGCGTCGGCGCAACGGCGCAGGAAGGCGCGACGGCGCGCTCGCGGACCCCACACCACGCCGCCGCTGGCACCGCCTATGCCACAGGATGGCGCACCTATGCGCATCGCCATCCTATCCGACATCCACGCGAACTCGGACGCCCTCGCGGCCGTGCTTGCCGACATCGCAAGGCACGATGTCGCCGCCACGGTCCATCTGGGAGACGTCGTGGGCTACAACACGCGACCGCGCGAGACGTTGGCGCTGTTACGGGAACACCGGATCCCCGGCGTCCGGGGCAACCACGATCTGATGGCGATCGGCCGCCTCCCCGCGGACCAATGCGGCCCAGTCGGCCGCAAGGCGATCGGCTGGACGCGCAAGGTGCTCACGGAGGCGGACTGCGACTACCTAGCGAGCTTGCCTGACGAGCTTCGGCTGGAAGGCGGCATCCTCTGCACCCACTCGGCGCTCGGCGATCCCTGCGTTCGCTTGCACGCCCGAGGCCAGTTCGAGGAAGAGACAAAGGTGCTGCTGCACTTCGACGGCGACCTCCGGGTCTGCTGCACGGGCCACACCCACCTGCAGCAGGTGGTGGAAGTCGCAGCGGGCGGCGTCGTGCGGCGGCCCGCCGTACCGGAGCTCGTACTCGACCCCGCGGCGTTCTGCTTCCTCAATCCCGGTAGCGTGGGCCAGCCGAGAGATGGTGACGAGCGGGCGGCATACGCGGTGTTCGACTCGGAGACATACCACGTCTGGTTTCACCGAGTCGCGTACGATGTCCGCCGCATCACCCGAGAGAACGCTCGCCGCGGCATCAGGATCGGCCCGCGCGCGGCGCAAGGGCAATCGCTGATGTCCCGACTGTTCAGTAGCGTCCCGTGACTGCGCGACCGAACAGAATCGGCCGCTACCTCCGGCCTGCCGCGAGGGTCCCCCACAGCGTGTTCACCAGAACCGCCAGGCACCGCTCGATCCTCGCGTAGACTCGCTGACACACTTCGACTGACTGTTCTACGGGATCCTCGATCCCGCGTGAGAACACGGGCCCACGATCGAGGTCACCCAGGATCACGATGTCCCGGGGAGAGCGGCCGAAGCGGTCGCAAATCACTTGGCGTTGGCGGGCATCCATCACGATGACGAGCTCCGCCCACCGTACCAGTTCCGCGGTGATCGGCTGAGAGCGGTGCCGCGAAAGATCGATCCCGTGTCCGGCGGCCGCCGTCCGAGCGTCGCGTGGTGCCGGCCGCCCGGGTCCCAGAAACCCCGCCGACTCGACCTGCACCCCCCGCGGCCCGGCTACCCTCCGCAGCACGGCAGCGGCGAATGGGCTGCGGAAGATGTTCCCGTTGCAGACCACGAGCACGCGCGCCGGCGGCTGGCGCGCGATCAGCGATGCCAGCGCAGCGCGGCGCCGCCGTGGGTGCAGCAGCCGGTCCGGCATCTGGCGCAGCCTCCTCAAGAGCTGAGCCACCACTCGCCCTCCCGCCGCGACACGAACGCGCCTCCGCGTTCGATGGCGCATACGATCTTCGCGTGTTGCGAATGCATCCATGGGCTCCCGCAATCGAGACGCAGCATCGACGGATGCCCGAGCGCTCAACATAACAAGACGGACCGCCTCACCCTACCTCCGCCGGCCAGATCTCAGGCAGGCGCCCGTTGTCGCGCTGCTGCAACGGTAAGCGGCCGCGTTCACGCTGGGTGCATCAAATCGGTGCCGCGCCGATCGCCATACGAATTCTCGTTCACCGCGAAACACGTGTGGCTGCCCCGCGACATCCGGTGGGGATGCCTTACCTCCCGAGCGCCTGGCTTGAGATGTGCACTGGTGGTTTAGATCATCGCGCGGCTCGTTCAATTCGACAAGGCGACGGAGGTCGGTCAAGCGCATGCGATATCTGGTGACGGGCGGGGCAGGCTTCATCGGCTCGCACTTGGTGCATCATCTCGTGGCCGCCGGGCACGACGTGGTCGTCCTCGACGATCTCTCGACCGGCCGACGCGAGAACCTCACACCCGTAGCGGATCGCCTCCGCCTGCTGGTCGGCAGCGTCACGGATGCAGAGATGTGCCGGCGCGCAATGGAGGGGGTCGACTGCGTGCTGCACCATGCGGCGGTCACGTCGGTCGAGCGCTCGGTACGCGAGCCGCTCGCCGCCCACGCGGTCAACGCGACCGGCACTGTGAATGTGCTGTTGGCGGCAGGCGACGCCGGCGTTCGCCGCGTCGTATTCGCGGGATCCACCTCGGCCTACGGCAACCCCGCCGACCTCCCCAACCACGAAGACGATCGCACCCACCCGCTCTCACCCTACGCCGCTTCCAAGCTCGCGGCCGAGCAGTATTGCGAGGCGTTTCAAGCGACCTACGGGCTCGAGCCGGTCGTGCTGCGCTACTTCAACATCTTCGGACCGCGGCAGGACCCCAAGTCCCAATACGCGGCCGTGATCCCGCGCTTCATCACGGCGGCGCTGCGCGGTGAATCGCCCACGATCTATGGCGACGGCGGCCAGACCCGGGATTTCGTGTACGTCGCCAACGTCGTGCACGCCAACATGCTCGCCAGCCGGGCTCCGGCCGACCAAGTGGCTGGCCAAGTGTTCAACGTGGGCTGCGGCCGCGCCATCAGCGTGAACGAGCTGTGGCAATCCATCCGGGAACTGGTGGGGACGGACGTCGAGCCCGAATACGTCGAGGGGCGGGCGGGCGAGGTACGGGACTCGCTCGCGGCGATCGAGAAGGCGCGCGAGCTGTTCGGCTACAGCGAGGTCGTGAGCTTTGAAGACGGCCTGCGGCAGACCATCGCCTACTACGGTCACACGGTCGTCGGTCGCCGGCGCACCGAGCCGCGGGGCGTGGCGCGGCGGGCCCTGCTGCTCGAACCCTCCTAGGCCCGAGCCTCAGTCACTGGCCACGCGGTCGAGCATCTCGCGCAGCTCATCCAGGCTGAACGGCTTGCGCAGCACCGGCCGCTCCGACCGCAGCAGGTGGTCGCGCGTTTGTGCCGAGATCGAGTCGCCCGTCGTGAAGACGATGCGGCGCTCGCGGCCCCGCCCTTCGACCCGCAGCTCCTCAAACAGGTCGAAGCCGCTGTGCGCTTCGTCGAGGTGCACGTCCACGATCAACGCGTCGTAGGGCGGGGCCGGCTCGGCGAGCTGCCGCCGCGCGTCGTCGTACCCCGGCACGCTGGTGACCTCGTGGCCCAGCCGTTTCGCGAGCAGCACCATGCCGCGCCGCACGCTCTCCTCGTCTTCGATCACGAGCACCCGTAGTGGCCGCTCTGGAGCCTGGAAGCCGTCGGCCGCCGTGGCGACGGCGGGCTCGCTGTCGATCGGCAGCTCGAACTCGAGCCGGGCGCCACCGCCCTCGATGTTCTGGATCCACATCCGACCCCCCATCGCGCGCACTAACCCGAAGCTGATGGCGAGGCCGAGCCCCGTCCCCTGGTCGCCCTTGGTCGTGAAAAACGGCTCGAACACGCGATCCAAGATCTCCGAGGGCACGCCCTGCCCGGTGTCTTCGACCGCGACCCGCACGTGGTTGTCCGTGCGCTTGGCGATGATCAGGACCTGACCGGGGCGGCCGCTCGCTTCCACCGCCTGACGCGCATTCACCACCGCGTTGAGAACGACCTGTTGCAACTCTTGGGGATCACCCAGCACCGCCGGGAGGTCATCCGGGATGGCCACCGCGGCGCGGACGCGGGCCTTCTTCAGGGCGGAGCGTTGCAGTGAGAGCACGCGGTCCACGATCTCCGCGAGATCGACGGCGACCCGGACGCGCGGCCGCTGGCGGGCGAAATCGAGCAGGGTTCGCACAATCCGCCCCGCGCGCATCGCCTCGGCGCGGATCACCTCGGCGCTCTCTCGCAATTCGGCCTGTCGCGGCTCCACCACCAGCAGCTCCGCGAAGGCCGCAATCGCCGCCAGGGGGTTGTTCAGCTCGTGGGCCACCCCCGACACGAGGGCGCCGAGCTGCGACAGCCGATCGGTCTGGAGCAGCTTGCGCTGCAGCAAGATCTCCCTCGACACGTCCACGGCGAGGAACAGCAGCTTGGGCGACGGCTCGATCGGATCGACGTTCACGATGACCGCCTGCACGTCGCGCACCGGATCCCCGGCGAGCGTCAGGTTGAACTCCTGACGCTTACTGACCGCCTCCCGCAGCGCGGCGGCGAGCCCCGCCCGTTGCGGCTCGGCGGCCCACTCCGTAAGGGAGCGCCCGCGGACGGTGGGCGCGTCCGGCCCTCCTAGCAGCTTCGCACCCTCGGGATTCGCCTCCAGGATCTCGCCGTCGGCGGTCAGCACCAAACCAGGCGTAGGGAGGGTATTGAAGAGTTGCAGGTACAGCCGCCGTTCGATCTCGAGCGCACCCATCAGCTGGGCCGCCCCCGACTCCGCGGGGAGCGCATCGTGCATCGGGCGGAACGCCATCACCAGGTGGTTGTGGGGAGCACGCGTCACCCGGGTCTCCAGCACGGCGCCGGGAGTGTGCGACGCGTGCGCCGGCATCAGGCACGTGCGCGCCTTGCCGTCGGCCAGCACGCTGTGCAGCACGTGCTCGATTTCGCTGCCCTTCGCCGCCGAGAACGCCATCCAGAAGTTCCGGCCCTGCGCCTGGCTGGCGGGCAGACCCGTGACCCGCGAGGCGCCGGCGGACCACTCGGCGATCGTCCAGTCGGGAGCGACCGCTGCCACCCCGACGTCGAGGCTGTCGAGCAACGCTTTGGCATCCATTCCGCTGTGCTCCGGCTCCCGAAAAAAAAGGCGCCCGATCGGCCTGATCGCGGGCGCAACGGGGCCAAGGTGGTTGAAACCGCCAACGTTGTAACTGCTGGTTACCAGGATGGTTGCGCGACGTTCCGCGGTCAAGATGAGGCGCGCCCGCAACACGTGACGCGCGTCACGCACGTGCGAACCCAGCGCCCGACCGACGTGCCTTATATTGGGTCTCGCAACCTCTATCCCAGAGGATCCATGCCAAGGACGTTGCTAGCAGGGCTCGCGTTGATCGCCCTCGCCGCCTGCGGCGGTGGTTCTCACCACGGGCGGGCAAGGGCCCAGGCCAGGGCTCGGACTCCCGTGGCCGCCAAGTCGACTGCCACCAAGGCCGGGGCTCCGGCCAAGCGGAAAGGGGCGGCGAAGCCGGACACGGCTGGGCAGCGCAATCCATTGGTCAACCACTAACCGTCCGACGCCTGCCGCGCGCGTCGACGCCGCACGGGCCCCGCCCCTCGTCGCGGGGCCCGGCCGTATCCCTCGAGTCGCTGCGTTACCCGAAGCCGCTTTCCACCCTCTTTAAATGACGTGCGCGTTTTCGCAGATCCGCGAAGCAGTCGCCACCACCCAACGTAAAGGTCGTGCGTACGAGCGAGCCTTGCGACACAGCCGGGAACCCCGAGGTGCCCGACGCGTCGCTCGTCGCCCGCATCGCCACCAAGCGCGACCGCCAGGCGCTGGATCTGCTGTATCGCCGGCACGGGGGAGCGCTGTATGACGTGGCGCTCGGCATCGTTCCCGACCCAGTGGAGGCCAGGCGTAGCGTGGCGTGGGTGTTTCGGCAAGCCTGGCGCACACCCGCTCTGTTCGGCTCCACGCTCGTTCCCGTCTCCGCGTGGCTCGTCGAGCTGACGCGCACGGACGCCTGTGCGCGCGCACGCAACCACCGCTCGAACGGGAACGGCCAAATACGTCAAGCAGAGACGTCACGCGACGGCGTCGCGCAAAGACGTCGAGCGGAACCGTAGGGCCGCCGCAAAGACACGGAGCCCCGCAGCGAGTTGACTGCCGGCAAACCGGTCGTTCCGTCCCGGCTCGCCATAGTCGGTCACATCGAGCTGATACGTGAACCCGCTCTGGCCGTTCACCTCGGCCGTGCCCGGCGCCGACGTGCGACCCAATTCAGAGCCCCGCGGCAGGGGAGAACTCCAACGCGGGCCGTCAGCGTCGGGCTGACTTGTCCGTCGGACTTTTCCGACGCCGCGGGAGCGTCGAGGGCGCGGAGGGAACGAGGTGGTGTTCGATCGCGTAGCGGATGATGGCAGCGTTGCTGCTCAGCTTGAGTTTGTCGCAGATGCGGCTGCGATAGGTGCTCACCGTCTTCGGGCTCACGCCAAGCTCAGCGGCGATCTGCTTGAAGGAGATTCCAGAGCCGAATAGGCACAACACCTGGTATTCGCGGGTCGAGAGCACCTCGTGCCGGGGCCTCCCGTCGGCTCCCCCGAGGCCGGAGATGAGCGTGCTCGCGAGCGACGGGCTCACGTACGACGCGCCGCGCGCGACTTGCTGGATCGCATCGATCAGTTGGCGACGCGAATGATCCTTGCTCAAGTATCCCGCAGCGCCCGTTTCCATCATACGCCGGGCGTCGGGATCTTGCCCTTGCACGTTCAGCACGAGCACGCGGCATCCGGGATGGCGACGTTTCACGTCGCGAATAAGCCCAAGGATCGTCGGCGTTCCGAGGAACAGGTCGAGGAGCAGCACGTCGGGCTCGGTGGCCCGGACCTGTGCGAGCACTTCGTCTCGCGTCGCCGCCTCGCCGACGACCGTAATCTCGGAACTCGCCGCGACGAGACGCTTGAGCCCCTCGCGGACGACCAGTCGATCGTCCGCGACCAGCAGCCTGATCAAAACGGACGCAGGATGACGCGGTCCGGTGGTCTGGATAGTGAGTGCCCTCGCGCTCCACAAAAGCACGGCCCCGTTGAGCCGTTCGCGGGCGCAACGGGGCCGGGGATACATCGGACCCTTGAGATTAACGACGGGCGCGCGGTCGTCAAGTGGAAACGTGCGGCCGCGGTCGGGGTGAGGCCGGTCACCGGGCCCGGACCGATGTGGAGTTTATAGTCGACCTGAACCCGGAAGCACCTCTCGTTCCACCAGGTCCGTGCGCTCACGAACCCGTCTCTAGGGAGGGGGAGTATGCGCGCCAGTGCGGCGTCTCCAGAGCTCCGCGGCCAAACTGGCAACGGCGCTCGCAGCGGCCCGCATTACAATCTCAACATCATCGCGTCTGGCACGACAAGAATCCCGACCTGAACAAGGAGAGCGGGAACGTGATCTTCGTGGACCTCGGGCCTCGCTCTCGGTGGATGGCTCGAGCAACACCCGCGCCGGCGGCCGGGCCCTAGGCTGCAGGGACTATCGCCCGCCTCAACTTGCTCACATCTTGGAGAGGAATCGAGATACAGGGGACGCATATCGAAAGGTAGACATCATGATTCGCAACGGTGCTCTAGTAGCGATCGTTTTGTGCGCGCTAGTCTATTCACCCGTGCTCCCGGCCCAGAACGCAAGTGCGGCACCCACCACTGGCGGGACTGAGTCCACTACCCAACGGTGCTTCCGTGGGCATCCTCGACCTCAGTGCGATGTTTTCTGGCTCACCGAGTTCGGCGTGGCCGCGCCCATTTCGTCCAACCCCAACCAGGCGAGTCAGGGTGCGTTATTCACCTGGGAGCTCGGCGGGATGGTCAACCGCAGCACACGCCAGGCATTCGGGGTAGCGGCGTTCACTCAAGCCATCCTCTGGGGGAGCGATCAAACCGGTCAAGGCGCGGCCGTCGGCATTCGCCCGAGGGTGCGGTTCTGGATGAGCCACACCACCAGCTTCGACATCGCTCCCGGCATGGTCGTCCTGGGTTCGGGCGCCCCGGGCTTCAGCGGGCACGCGGGGCTGAATATCGCCGACTACGTCGGGCTTACCATGCACGTCGTGGCTCTGCGGCCGGAGCGGTTCGACGTCGACCGAAGCACGCGGGTCGCCGTTTTCGCCGGCGGGCGCTTAGCGTCGGTCCCGGGAACCATCGTGGGCGTTGGCGGCCCCGCAGCGGTGCTGGTCGCTTTTCTCATCGTGTGCGGCTCCGGCAGCTGCTTCGGCAACTAGCCGGCTTGGGAAGTGTCAGTGCGGGAGCGTGAAAGGAGGGGGCCGCACGCCGTTCGCGTGACGTCTTTCGCGTGACGTTTCCTGCGCGACGCCTCTCGCGCGACGCCTCTTGTTGTTAATGGGCCTGAGTGGAGTTGAACCACTGACCTCACGCTTATCAGGCGTGCGCTCTAACCACCTGAGCTACAGGCCCCAAAGGACTTACCTAAGCTACTCGGTCCAAAGTGTGCCGCAAAGTGTGCCGCAACTTTCGGTCTCTGATCGCCTGCTTGTGCTGACTGATGCGGTACTCCACGACCTTCGACCGATGCTGCACCTGCCCGAGATGCCCATACACCTTCTCGATCATCGCCGTGGACGAGTGCCCGACCTCCCGCGCCACCGTAAAGGCCGCGACCGGCGCCCCGCTGTGCGTGGTCTGAATGCGGGCACTGATGTAGGTGTGCCGGAACATCTTGGTCGTGATCTCGCCTTGCGTCCAGCCCGCGCGCTTGGCCACGGCATCAAGCACCTTGCGGACGTCCGTGACCATCCCTCCTCGCCTGTCCAGAACGACGGAAAGAACAACGTGCCAGGTTCGCGCTCGCGTCGGGGGAAGTAGAGTTCGCAGCCTATCGCCCGTACCCAATCCTAGCAGCTGAGTGCTAGATGGCACGCATGATTCGAGGCAGTTACACTAGAACGGTCAGTCCAATGCGCGTTAGCCAGCGCGAGGGAGTCGACCGAGCATGGCATGGTCCCGCGGAGATACGCTGACGGGGCCGGCTGGCCGTGGTGGCGCGCTGGCGCCATATTACACAATGGCCGCGACGTTTCTCAGCGGCGCCAACAATTCGACCTCAGAAGGCGGCGGCATGGAGGGATGGATCCACCTTCCGAGCCGCTCATCTTGGACGTGCCAGCGGCTCTGTTGGCGCCCCCCCCGGCGTCGCAGTCTTGTTCTCGCACGGACGGTGCAAATCCGATTCGTCGGGGATTCATGGATCTGCTGATGCCAGAATTGCTGCGTGAGCAGCTCCAAGCCTGCCTTGGCGCCGCGTACACCATCGAGCGCGAGCTCGGCCGTGGCGGTATGGCGACAGTGTTTCTTGCGCGCGACGTCAAGCATCATCGCCACGTCGCCCTGAAAGTACTGGACCCACAGCTCGCCGCGTCACTCGGCACCGAGCGCTTTCTCGCCGAGATCCGCGTCACCGCGAATCTGCAACACCCAAACGTGCTGCCGCTCTTCGACTCGGGTGAGAAGAACGGGCTGCTGTTCTACGTGATGCCCTTCGTCGCCGGCGAATCGCTTCGCGCGAAGCTTGATCGCGAGGGACAACTTCCGGTTGACGAAGCATTGCGTATCGCCGGTGCGATCGCCTCAGCGCTGGACTACGCGCACCGCCACGGCCTCGTGCATCGCGACGTCAAACCGGAAAACGTCCTTCTGTCCGACGGCGTACCCGTGGTTGCAGACTTCGGCATCGCGAAGGCCGTGGTCAGCAGCCGGGTCGATGGGGCGTCGACGAATCCTGGCCTCACACACGCCGGACTCGCGCTGGGCACGCCGAGCTACATGAGTCCTGAACAGGCCATGGGCGAAACGGTGGATGGGCGCAGTGACATCTATGCGCTCGGTTGCGTGCTCTACGAGATGCTGTCGGGAGACGTTCCATTCACTGGCCCGTCGGCGCAATCAATCATCGCGAAGCACCTTACGGAGGCAGTTCCCTCTATTCGCGACGTGCGCGACTCGGTTCCGCTCAACGTCGATGCGACGATCGTGCGCGCGATGGCGAAGGAGCCGGCGAACCGCTTCACGAGCCCAGCGCAGTTCGCCGCGGCGCTGGTCAGCGCGCTCCGCGTCGAGCCCATGCCGCATTCCGCAGCGCTCACGTCCGTCGCCGTACTGCCGTTCGCCAACATGAGCGCGGACAAGCAGAATGAGTACTTCGGCGACGGCCTCGCCGAGGAGATCATCAATGTCCTGGCCCAGGTCCCCGGTCTGAAGGTCGCCGGTCGCACGTCCTCGTTCTTCTTCCGGGAAAAGGATGTCGCATTTGAGGAGATCGGCCGCAGGCTCAATGTCGGGCACATTCTCGAAGGGAGTGTTCGCACGGCGGGCAACCACATCCGAGTCACGGCGCAGCTCATCAAGGTGACCGATGGCTTTCATATCTGGTCAGAGCGCTACGATCGCGAGATGACGGACATCTTCGCGATCCAGGATGAGATCACACAGACCATCGCCGCGGCCCTCCAGGTCAGGCTTTCCCCGGAAGCCGCGACCCTCCGGCGTCCCACACCGAACCTTCGTGCATACGCGGCGTACCTCGAGGCTCGAGCTCATTGGGTCCGACCGACGCCGGAATCAATGGTGCGGGTGAAGGAATGCTTGGAACAGGCGATCGAGCTCGATTCGAAATTCGCGATGGCGTACAGCCTGTTAGGTGCTCACTATACGATGCTCGCGAACATTGGCTTCAGGCCGGCCCGCGAAGTCATCCCGTTGGCGCGCGCAGCAGAACAAGCCGCGTTGCGCATCGAGCCCTCACTGCCTGAAGCGCACGCGCTGCTGGGCGTGTGTGCCGGCACCGACTTCGAATGGAACGAGGCGGAACGGGAATGGCGGTTGGCGATGGCTCACGAACCCGTTTCACGCGACGTTCGCTTTTGGTACGGGAACCATTACCTGTTGTCGATGGGCCGCTGCGCGGAGGCCGTGGACGCAATGGCGAGAGGCCTTGAGGAGGATCCGCTGAATGTGTTGTACCGCCACCATTTCGCGGTCGGTCTCCGGCACGCCGGCCGGCTGGAGGACGCGGAAGCCGAACTGCGGAAAATCCTGGAGATCGATGAGAACTTCCCACTTGCGGTGAATACGCTCGGCGCGATCTGCGCGCAGCAAGGCCGGTTTGAGGAAGCGCTCACGTTAACGGGAAAGGCGTATGCCTTGACGCCCTGGAGGCATCCGGTCATTGGACAGCTCGCGGCGCTCCTGGTCCGCGCCGGAGCCACGAGCCGGGCAGACCCGCTGCTCGAGAAGCTCGGGACTGGCGAGGAATACGGGGCTCCGACCGGGCTCGCAGTTTTTCACGCACTGTGCGGGGAATTCGATCGGGCGGCGGACTGGGCCGAGCACGCGATTGAAGAGCGGTATCCGCGGCTCGTGCCGATCCTGGGGCCGCTCCTCCGATCCAGTCCCAGGTGGCCCGCGCTCGCGAAACTGATGAATCTGCCGGGCTGAAGAGCGGCTCAGGTTATTCCTTGTCGTACACGATCACGTGGTTCACGTCCTGCCGCAGCGCGTTCTTGCCCGTCTGGCGTCAAGGTTCGTGTCGTGCCGTCCGCGGACACCACGACGTCTAGGTGTTTCCGGTGACCCTTCCGTTCAATCTGGATTTCGCCACATTGAGTTTCCAGGTTCCGATGTTGCTATCCTGGGCGAAGGTGACGACGCTCAGAGCGAGCACCTGGATAGCGACGATCGCGAACATGGCGACCAGTCTCTTCACGGTTTCTCTTTTGTGTGTGCTTCAGCTCTTGGGCGTAATCTTTCCCGCGAATGACTGGGCCACGATCTTGCCGTCCCGCACGACGAGGGTATCCGTGGCAAACTCGTACATGTTGTCGGCGGTGTCCGCGGTCCACAGAACGTACGCATAGTCGCCGTCGACGAACTGCTGCTTCATACTGAACGCCGTGCCGGGTTTCCCAAACTCCGCAATCATCGCCTGGAAGAACGGCCTGATCCCGCCGGCTCCTCTGAGCGGTCCATCTGGAGTGAACAGGACGGCACCTGGCGCATAGTCAGATAGAATGCCTTTGAGGTCGCCGTCGCCGAAGCACTTTATGTGGTGGTCTAGAACGTCTTTCGTTGAAGCCATTTCTCAGTCTTCCTGTGTTGGTCTCCAGCGCCGAATACTACCCCGGACTCTGCCAAGGCGGCAAGACGGATGGCACTATCGGCCATGGTATTGCGAGCCAGACCGAATTATCGCCTCCGGCTCACCTGGTAGCGGCGGCACACCTCGGCCACGGACCAGCCCGGCCGGTGCACATCCTGTAAGCGGACGTCCATGAGCGACCTCTCTTCCCACGGCATGGCGACCTCCCAGTGGGGCCTCTAGGTTAGAGAGTGTCACCCATTAGCTGCGAACAAAGTGTTACCTATCAGGTGATGTACCAGTTGCTGTTTGCTATCAACTTTGGAGTGCAACACTGAGCGTCATCGCGCATCGCATTCCTCCGGAGTTCGATAGCCGAGTCGCGCCGCGGCCGGTCGTTGAGCTTCCAGCGAGCCTCGATGACGCCTTGAGTTCCCCCGAGTCGAGCAAGCCTAGGTTTCGCGAAGCAGCCGCCGCCCGGGGCAAGGTCGCGGCCCTGAGGGCGGGATAAGCGCCGCAAACAGCATCGGAGACAGAGTCGCCGCGGGCGTTGCGAGCCATCGCCCGCCGAGCCGCGCGAACGGGGTCGCCGGCTTGGCCATCTATCAGCCCTGGCAGCGCGACCACCTCATCGCTAGGTTACATGTAACCGATCGAGCGGGGGGACCATGGGAGGGTCGAAGAACTCCAAGCCGTCACGCGAAAAGGTCCGAGCACATCGAGCGCGCTTGCGCCAGCAAGGACTGCGGCCCATCCAAATCTGGGTACCCGATGTTCGCTCGCCAGCCTTCGCCGCCGAGGCGCATCGGCAGGCACTGGCCGTCGCCAGAAGCGCGCGCGCCACGGAGGATCAGGGCTTTATTGACGCGGCCTCGGAATGAGACGCGGCGAGATCTGGACGGCTGCCGGCGGCAAGGACTATGCGGGGAAGCCTCGACCCGTGGTCATTGTGCAGGATGATCGGTTCGACGCGACGGACTCCCTAACGGTGTGCGCCTTCACGACGGACCCGACCGACGCTCCTCTGTTCCGGCTGCCCGTCGAGCCCAACGAACGGAACGGACTGCGGTCGCCGTGCCGCCTGATGGCGGACAAGATCACCACGGTACCGAAGACGAAGCTCGGGTCTCGTCTCGGTCGACTCGATGACGAAGAGATTCTCCGGTTGAATCGGGCCATGCTGGTGTTTCTGGGGCTGGCTGGAACGGCTCCCAGGGCCTAGCGCGCCGTGGTGCCACAGGTGGTTGAAAAATCAACGGCCGTCGCTGGTGAGCGACGGCCGTCTCGTCTTATCAGGCGTGCGCTCTAACCACCTGGGCTACAGGCCGTACTGCTCCGTCACTCCCAATCGCGCCGCGGCCCCTTCTTCGGCCGAAACTCCTCGTCCTCTTCGTCGTCGAACTCGTCGTCCAGATCG
>Ga0209805_1000629_pt1 | contig 21568 bp, 32 predicted proteins | sample GraSoiAngelo_148_FD_185905 | JGI IMG/M metagenome (GOLD analysis project Ga0209805, IMG submission 185905) | Grasslands soil microbial communities from the Angelo Coastal Reserve, California, USA - 14_1009_09_20cm (SPAdes) (version 2) | ecosystem: Environmental > Terrestrial > Soil > Grasslands ...
GGCGAAAGAGGCCAAGATCGCGCTGGTAGACGGCGGGCGCGGGACGCAGGCAGTTCATGACGTTGTGGTCGCGATGCGGGCGGCGCGGCGATCCGGCACTGCTAACACCAAAACGAAAGCGGATGTAAATTTGTCCGGGGCCAAACCGTGGCGACAAAAAGGCACGGGGCGCGCACGGGCCGGCTACAAATCATCGGTCATCTGGCGCGGCGGTGGTGTCGTCTTCGGTCCGAAGCCGCGCGATTATTCCAAGAAAGTTTCCAAATCGGTACGCCGGCTCGCCTTTCAAAAGGCGCTGAGCGAACGGATCAATGCCGGCGATGTGCTCACGATTGGCGAGTTCGCGGTCAAAGAGGCAAAAACTAAATCCTTCGTGCAGTTGGTCAAGAAACAGACTGATGCGCGCCGCATTCTGATTGTGTCGGATCAATTTGATGAGAACACCTACAAATCGGCGCGTAACGTTAAGCCGGTAAAGCTGGCGACGGCGAGCGATGTAAACACGGAACAATTGCTCACCTTTGAGAAGATTTTAGTAACGGACGGTGCTCTGGCGAAGTTAGCCGAAAGAACCTCCGCCTCCGGCAAGGCGGGACAAGAATGAACGAGCCATTCGACATTATTGAAACAGCGTCGCTGACGGAAAAATCATCGCTTCTGAGCGAGAAGCAGAACAAGTATGTCTTTCGCGTCCGACCGCGAGCTAACAAGATTCAGATCAAGCAGGCAATTGAGAAACTCTTTCAAAAGAAAGTGGTGGACGTCAACACCTGCAATTACGCCGGTAAAAAGAAACGCGAGCGCCGCGCCGACTTCGGTCGCAAATCGCATTGGAAGAAAGCAATCGTAACACTGCAGGAAGGCGAGAAGATCGATTTGGTCTAACGTTTTATGGCGCTAAAATCTTTCCGCCCACTTACTCCGACGCTGCGATTCAAGTCGCTCCCGGCTTTCGATGAAGTTACGAAAGCGAGACCGGCGAAGCGTTTGTTGGAGCCGAAGAAGAAGACCGGCGGCCGTAATCATTTTGGTCGGCTGACTTCCCGTCACATCGGCGGCGGGCACAAGCAGCATTATCGCAAGGTCGATTTCAAACGGCGCAAACGTGGGGTGGAGGCGGAAGTCCTAGGAATCGAGTACGATCCGAACCGCTCGGCCCGCATCGCTCTTATTAAGTACAGCGACGGCGAACTTAGTTATATTCTGGCACCGGACGGTCTGCGCGTTGGCGCGCGGGTGATGTCCGGCAATGAGGCGGCACCAGATTTGGGAAATGCGCTTCCCTTGTCAGCCATTCCGCTCGGCACCAACATTCATAACATCGAGCTGACACCCGGACGCGGTGGCCAGATCGCGCGCAGCGCCGGCCAACAGGCGACGCTGAATAACCGCGAAGGCGGTTACGGTCTCGTAAAAATGCCTTCCGGCGAAATCCGGCGGATTCACGAGACCTGTTACGCGACGATTGGTCAGGTCGGCAATGTCGATCACATGAATGTTTCAAGTGGGAAGGCGGGCCGGACGCGCTGGCGGGGTCGGCGTCCGCACGTGCGAGGGATGGTGATGAACCCGATCGATCATCCAATGGGCGGTGGCCAGGGTAAGTCCAAGGGCGGCGGCGGCCGGCATCATCCGGTGAGCCCGTGGGGACAACTCGCGAAAGGATTTAAAACGCGGACGAAACACAAGCCGAGCGATCGATTTATTTTGGAAAGGAGAAGGGGGAAGAAGAAGGTATAACCTTGTCATTCTGAGCGGAGCGAAGCGGAGTCGAAGAAGCCCGCGGCGACACCTTAAAGGTAACTCATCGGGATCCCTCGATTGCGCTCGGAATGACGAGCGGCGGTGACGAGACAAATTTGACATTTATGGCTAGATCATTGAAAAAAGGACCCTTCGTCGAATCGTATCTTCTGGAGAAGATCGATAAGATGAACAGCTCGGGCGCGAAGAAACCAATTAAGACCTGGTCGCGACGCTCGATGGTGACGCCGGATTTCGTCGGCCACACGTTTCTGGTTCACAACGGAAAGATTTTTCAATCTGTTTTCGTGACCGAAAACATGGTTGGTCACAAGCTCGGCGAATTTTCGCCGACGCGTGTGTTTAAGAAACACGGTTCGCACACGGCGAAAGTGACGAAGTAATGGGAATTGCAGATTGAAGATTGCAGATTGCAGATTGAATTGGTCGCGGCGTAGCCGTCACGTTTTCGAATCTGAAATCTTAAATCTGAAATTGGCGGCGATGATTTTTGTCGGCTGCATAACGCTGGCTCGAGGGCTGGCGGCAGAGGGAGATAGTTCTTTGTTAGATTCCAAAAATGAAAGCGTGACGGTGACAGCGGCGGCGCTGCTGGCGCAGAAGGAAGAATTGCGCCGGCAGTTGTCCTTGAGCCAGGAAACGGTGAAAACGCTAACTACCAGTCTGGCGGAATCCAATGCCGAAGCGGAGTTGTTTCGGCGGAAATTCGCTGATCTGCAATTGCGGATGGAGGCGCTCGGGCTGGCTTCGGCGAGCAAGGACCGCGCGAAACTGGAGCAACGGTTGCTGACGGCGGTGAGTGATTTGCAGCTGGCGCAGAAGGAGCGCGATCAATATCGTGATCAAATGATGCAGTTATCGGAAACGATGCTGCGTTATTTGAAGACTGCGGAAGGCGGCGACGCGCAGGCGCGAATGGATGTGGAAGCGCAATTACGCGGAATGAACGCGTTAGTGGACAAATCAACCAAAGCGCAGCCGCAGAATGGATCGCTGCTCGATGGCAGCGTCATCAGTGTGAAGGAGGAGTGGTCGTTTGTGGTCGGTAATTTTGGCGCCCGCGAAGGTGTGAAAATCGGAATGCCACTGCGAGTGAAACGCGGAGACGATGTGGTTGCGAGGTTGCGGGTGGTGGATGTGCGCGAGCGGATTTGCGGTGCGGTCATTCAGGAATCTGGAAAGGAAAAAGTTAAGGTTGGGGATCGGCTTGAGGTCGATGCCCGGCCAGATGTGAGTGCGAGATGAGGAAAGTTAGAAAGGTTAAAAAAGTTAAAGGTTAAAAAGGGATTCCGTTTTAACGGTGTAACTCCTTTAACAATTTTAACGTCTGCGAAGCAATGGAAGTTAGAGCGACATATAAGTACGCGAAGGTTTCGCCGTTCAAGGCGCGTGAAATCACGCGTGAGATCCAGGGTCTGCCGGTTTCGGCAGCGCTTGATGTTGTCGCCTACAGCCCAAAAAAAGCGGCGGCGCTGATCAACAAGACGTTGAAGAGCGCGGTGGCGAACGCCGAGAACAACGCAAATTTAAAAGTAGACGGTTTAGTGGTGAAGGAAGCAATCGTGGGCGAGGGCCCAACGATGAAGCGGATGATGGCGCGCGCACGGGGGAGTGGTTCGAGAATTCTCAAGCGCTCCAGTCACATCCGGATTGTTTTGACCGACGAGATCAAGATTGAGACGCGCGAAACTCGGAAGGCAGCGCAGAAAGCGGCCAAGAAAAAAACGAGAGAGGCGAAAGCGGAAGGCGCGGTGGAGGCGAAAGCGGAGAAGCCAGCGAAACGCGCCGCGAAGAAAGGGAAGAAGTAACAATGCACGGTCATTCTGAGCGGAGCGAAGCGGAGTCGAAGAATCCCGGGGAAGTTACGTTTAAGGTAGCAGTCCCCGTGACGAAATAAAATTTATGGGACAAAAAGTTAATCCGATTGGATTTCGATTGAGCGTGAACCGCGATTGGCGGTCGCGCTGGTATGCATCTCCGCAGGAGATGCCTGAGTTTTTGCACAGCGACATCGAGATTCGCGATTATGTGAAGAAGAAGCTGCAATTCGCCGCGGTTTCGAAAATCGTGATCGAACGAGCGTGGAATTCAATTCGCGTCACGATTTTCACGGCGCGTCCCGGCATTGTTATCGGACGCAAGGGCGCTGAAATCGAAAAGATGACTGAGGAAATTTCGAAGATGGCGCAGGGCAAGCAGATCAAGATCGATATTCAGGAGATCAAAACGCCGGAGCTGGATGCGCAGTTGGTCGCGGAAAATGTGGCGTTGCAAATCGAACGCCGCATCGCGTATCGGCGGGCGATGAAAAAGGCAGTGCAGGTAGCGATGGATTTTGGCGCGCTGGGAATTCGTTTACGAAGCTCGGGCCGGTTGAACGGTGCTGAGATTTCGCGTTCGGAATGGTATCGGGAAGGCAAGGTGCCACTGCATACTTTGCGCACCGGAATCGACTACGGATTCGCCGAGGCCAACACGGTCTATGGAAAGATCGGTGTGAAATGTTGGATTTGTAAAAAGGAAGAGGCGGCGCCTGCCGAAACACCGGCGCAAGCATCTCCGCCGCCACCGCCCCGGGAGCCCGCGGCGGCTGAACTCTAAGGAGACGATTTATGCCGTTGATGCCCAAACGCGTGAAGTATCGCAAGTCCCAGCGGGGAAGCCGGAAGGGAACAGCTTCGCGCAATTTGCGAATCGATTTCGGAGAGTTCGGATTGCAAACGCTCGAGCGCGCCTGGATCACGAACACACAGATTGAAGCGGCGCGGGTAGCTCTGACCCGCAACATGAAGCGCAAAGGCAAACTTTGGATCCGGATTTTTCCGGACAAATCGGTCACGTCGCGTCCGCCGGAAACGCGGATGGGAAAAGGCAAAGGTCAGCCGGAATTTTGGGTGGCAACGGTGCGACCCGGCAACATTTTGTTTGAGCTCGATGGCGTGCCAGAATCGGTCGCGCGCGAATCATTGCGATTAGCGGCGGATAAGCTGCCGGTGCGGACGAAGTTTTTAAGTCGTCACCATGTGGCCGCCTAAGTATGAAATCGATGAACAATTCCCGTCATTCTGAACGAGGGACGGAACACAGGCAGCCTGCCTGTGCGCCGCGAAGATATTCTATCCGCGGCTCTTACATTTCAGCGGAATGCAACTCCGCTGGGCGCACAGACTGCAAGTCGGTGTTTCGTGCACGTGTTGCTGCCTAAAGAAGTATGAAGATAAAAGAAATTATTGAGATGAGCACGGACGAGCTTCTGACGAAGAAGCGCGATTTGCGGCAGGAGAGCTTGCATCTGCGGTTGCAGCAACAGAGCGGACAGCTCGAGCAACCGAGCCGGTTGCGTTTGCTCCGGCGCGAGGTGGCCCGGATCGAGACGGTGCTTTCCAAACGGGCGAAGGAGACAAAATAGTTTTATGGCTGAACAACCATCAACCGCAGTGCCACCGCCGCTGCCGACAAACGCTCCATCGTCTGCTGCGGCTGCGCCACAATCTCAGCGCGGTTCCCGTAAGACGCGGGTGGGCGAAGTAATTTCGAGCGGGATGAATAAGACGATCGTTGTCCGCACCGTCACACGCGTGCCCCACCCGAAATTCGGCAAGATCGTAAAACAGCAGAAGAAATTTTACGCGCACGACGAAGAGAACAAAGCGAAGAACGGCGACACCGTTCGCATTATGGAAACGCGGCCGCTGAGCAAATTGAAACGCTGGCGTTTGGTCGAGATCGTCGGGAAATAATTTATGGTGCAGATTCGTTCCAGACTCGATGTAGCTGATAACACCGGCGCGCGCATGGCGACGATGATCGGCGTGATCGGGAAAGCCACGCTTTACGCGCGGATCGGGGACGTGATCACTGCGAACGTAAAAGAGGCAAGCGCGACCGGCACGGTGAAAAAAGGCGAGGTGGTGCGTGCCGTTATTGTCCGTACGAAACAGCCGGTGAAACGCGATGATGGCTCGCTTCTGCGCTTCGATAACAACGCGATAGTCATCATCGACAAGGATTTGAATCCGCGCGGGACTCGTATTTTCGGGCCGGTAGCGCGTGAACTAAGAGAGAAAAACTTCATGAAGATCGTCTCGCTGGCGCCGGAGGTGTTATGAAAACGGAACACAGACATTTTGTCTGTGCGGCCAACGGGCATTATGCCCGTTGCGGGAACAGCAGGCTAAAAGCCCGCTGGGCGCACAGGCCACAGGCCCGTGTTCCAGAAGTGGAGGTGTTATGAGAAATGACGAATTTTTCGTAGCACAGCCATCTTGGCTGTGGGGACGACAGGCATCTTGTCTGTCGAAATTGCGTAGGCGAGACGCCTGCTGGCCCCACAGGCTGGAAGCCTGTGCCACTTTCACCTTATGAACCGGATCAAGTTTCACGTAAAAAAAGGCGACAACGTCGAAGTGGTCTCTGGGAATTTCCGCGGTTCGAGCGGGAAAATTCTGCAAGTGTTGCCGAAGAAGCAGCGGGTGTTGATCGAAGGGGTGCGTATTATTAAGAAGCACCTGCGGAAGTCGCAGGATAACCCGAGCGGCAAGATTGCGGAACGCGAAGGGCCGATTCACATTTCGAATGTGCGCTTGATCGAAAAAGCGGAGAAGAAAGACAAGAAGAAGGAAACGAAGACGAAAAAAGAAAAGGCAAAGAGCTAGTCATCCCGAGCGCTAGTCAAGGGATCCCGCGAAGGTACCGAGAAGGTTCCGCAACGGGATTCCTCAACTCCGCTCGGAATGACGGAAGTTGCAGATGGAAAACGAATTTTACAAAGATTACAAAGAACGGGTGATGCCGGCTCTGCAAGAGCAGCACGGATACAAAAACGTGCATCAGGTCCCGAAAGTGGAGAAGGTGGTGATCAACACTTCGGTGGGGTCGCAGGCGGACGTGAAGCAGGCGCTCGACGATGCGAAGACCGAGCTGGCCTTGATCACCGGTCAGCGCGCGGCGGAGACTCGAGCCAAGAAGAGTATTTCCAATTTCAAGTTGCGAAAAGACCAGGCCATCGGCGCGAAGGTGACATTGCGGGGTGAACGCATGTACGAGTTTCTCGAGCGCCTGATCAAAGCAGCGCTGCCTCGCATTCGCGATTTTCGTGGACTTTCGCCGCGCGGATTTGATGGTCACGGCAACTACACCTTGGGCGTTTCCGACCAGTCGATTTTTCCCGAGGTCGAGCTCGATAAAATCAAGCGCAACATCGGATTTGATGTTACTATCGTGACCACCGCTCGCACGAACGCGGAAGCCAAATCGCTGCTCAGCGAAATGGGGATGCCGTTCAGCGACCGCGCGAAAAAGCTCGCCACGGCGAGTCCGTCCGAAGGCGGACCGGCTGGACAAGCTCAAGCTGCGTAATGATTAAATGAGTACCGTAACCGATCCGATTGCCGATTTGCTGGCGCGCGTGCGCAATGGAGCGCAGGCGCAGAAGCCGGAATTATTTGTGCCGTACTCGAGAATCAAAGCGGAGATCGCGCGAATTTTGAAAGAGGAAGGCTACATCACCGACTACGAATTGGATCGGAGTGCGGCGCATCCGCGGATCAAAATTACCAATAAGCTGGTCAACAGATCGTGCGCTATCACGGGATTGAAACGCGTGAGCCGGCCCGGTCTGCGCCGTTATGTGGGGGCGCAGGAAATTCCGCGTGTCCTGGGCGGAATGGGCATTGCGATCCTCTCCACCCCGCGTGGTGTCTTATCCGGGCGCGAAGCGAAAAAACAAAACGTCGGTGGGGAATTGCTGGCCTACGTTTGGTAAATTTTTATGTCGCGAATCGGAAACAAATCAATTGCGCTGCCGGACAAAGTGAAGGTGAACGTCGGCAGCGATGGGGCGGTGGCGGTGGAAGGCCCGAAAGGCAAATTAAATTGGAAATTGCCGCGCGATATTTCGGCCAAGGTCGAGAACAATCACGTCTCGCTGGCGCGGGCGGCGGAAACGCGAAGCGTGAAAGCATTACATGGACTTTCGCGCGCGCTTCTCAACAACATGGTGCAAGGAGTAAGCGAAGGTTTTAGCAAGGATTTGGAAATCGAAGGGGTTGGATTCAAAGCGGCGGTGCAAGGCCAGAAGCTGAATCTCTCGCTCGGGTTTTCGCACCCGATTTTGTTTCCGATCCCGAAAGACATTAAGATCACGGTGACCGAGAATACCAAGCTAACGATTAGTGGGATCGATAAGAAACTGGTTGGTCAAGTAGCCGCTGATATTCGCAGATATTATCCGCCCGAGCCGTACAAGGGAAAAGGCGTGCGCTATGCGGGCGAGCAGATTCGGCGCAAGGAAGGCAAGACGGTGCAGTAAAATGGCGACGAATCGAAAGGCAACGCGGCAGCGCATTCATGCGCGCATCCGGAAAAAAGTGAGCGGGACCGCGGAGCGGCCACGTCTCGCTGTCCATTTTTCCGGCCGCCATGTTTACGCGCAGGTGATTGATGACGATGCCGGCAAAACGATGGCCGCGGTTTCGACCTTGCAGAAAGATTTGGCCGGGAAAAAAGCGGCGGCGAATCGCGAGTCGGCGGAACGTGTGGGCAAAGCGATCGCAGAGAAGCTGCTGGCAAAAAAAGTGGAGAACGTGGTGTTTGATCGCGGCGGCTACATTTTCCATGGCAAAGTGAAAGCGTTGGCCGATGCCGCGCGCGAAGGCGGGTTAAAATTCTAAGATGGCATCACCGAATCCAGGCAGACGACCCGATCGCAGCACCGACAAGACCCCGGCAGCAAGGGGCGACACGACCGAGAAAGTCGTTTTTATCAATCGTTGCGCGAAGGTGGTCAAAGGCGGACGCCGTTTTAGCTTTAGTGCACTGATCGTAGCGGGCGACCACGACGGAAAAGTGGGTGTCGGCTTTGGCAAAGCCAACGAAGTGGCGGAAGCCATCCGCAAGGCTTCGGAAGCGGCGCGCAAGTCGATGGAAAAAGTTTCGCTGCATGAGAACACGATCCCCCATGAGACTATCGGTGAATTTGGTGGTGGGAGGGTGTTATTGCGGCCGGCGTCCCCGGGGACGGGCGTGATCGCGGGCGGCGGCGTGCGCGCCGTAGTAGAGGCGGCGGGGATTCGTGATGTCTTGGCGAAATCGCTCGGCTCGAGCAATCACGCCAACGTGGTCAAAGCTACCATCGAAGCGTTGCGAAATTTGCGGCGCCGCGATGAGATTTTGAAAGTGCGCGGAATTCGCCCACGGGTCAATGCACCGGGTGATGGAGGGCAGCCGTCATGAAGTCCGAGGCCAAAAAAGAAAAAGCGACCGGGTTGCGTCTGCATAATTTGCGGCCACGTCCGGGAGCACGGCATCGGGTGAAACGCCTCGGCTGCGGGGAGAGTTCCGGCCACGGCAAAACCAGTGGCAAGGGTCACAAAGGTCAAAAGGCGCGCTCGGGCGGAAGCCTCCGTCTCGGATTCGAAGGCGGGCAGATGCCGCTGATCCGGCGATTGCCCAAGCGCGGATTTAACAACGCAGCTTTCCACAAACGCTATGCCATCGTGAATTTGTCCGAGCTGGCCGATTTCAAAAGCGGATCGGTCGTGAACGAAGAATCGTTGCGCGCGGCAAAATTGGTCCGCGGAAATTTTCACGGGATTAAGATTCTCGGCGACGGCGAACTAAAGCATGGGCTGACGATTCAGGCGGAAAAGGTGAGCGCGTCGGCGCGCGAGAAAATCGAGAGAGCCGGTGGGACCATCGCAGCACCGGAAGCGAAAGCGCCCGGCAACGGTGCAACTGAGGCGCCAGCGGAGAAGCCGAAACGCGAGAGAAAATCTCCTGTTTCTCGGAAGGCGAAGCCGAAGAAAACAAAGGTCGGCAAGAAGTAGCTGGGGGGCGTTTAGGAAATGATCTCGGCGTTCCTGAACACAGTAAAAATTCCGGAGCTGCGGCGCCGGATTCTTTTTACTCTCGCGATCATTGTCATCGTGCGGCTGGGCGCCGCCATCACCACACCCGGAGTAAATCAGGCAGTGTTACAGGAGTGGTTTCGCAGTACTGCGGATAAAGCTGGCGGAGTCGCCGCCCTCTTTAATCTTTTCAGTGGAGGCGCGCTGGAGAATTGCGCGATTTTTTCGCTCGGCATCATGCCTTACATCAGCGCGTCGATCATGCTGCAGTTGCTCACGGCGGTAGTTCCACAACTGGGCCGATTGGCGCGGGAGGACGGTGGCCGACAGAAAATCATGCAATACACGCGCTACGCCACCGTCGCGCTTTGTATCTTCCAGGGATATTTGCTAGCCATTTCCTTCCAGCATCCGGAGGCATACCACACCGTTTTGGGTGGAATCCCAGACACGATTCGAAGATTGGGAATACCGCTGGTGGATGATCAGGGTTGGACCTTCCGGATTGTAACGGTCATTTCGCTTACTACTGGCACGCTTTTTCTGATGTGGCTGGGCGATCAAATCACCGAACGAGGGATCGGCAATGGTATTTCCTTGATAATTACGGTCGGGATCGTGGCGCGCTTGCCGGCGGCGCTGGCGCAAGCGTGGAAAACATTTGTGCCAACAGGGGCGGGGACTGGTGAGAGCCAGGTTAACCCAGCGATTCTCGTCTTGATGGTGGCTTTCTTGTTTCTGGTAATCGCAGCAGTCATCGCCATTACGCAAGGAGTTCGGAAAATTTCGGTGCAATATGCAAAGCGTGTGGTCGGCCGGAAAATGTACGGCGGACAATCGACCTACATGCCGTTGAAAGTGAATTACGCAGGAGTGATGCCAATCATTTTTGCCTGGGCCTTGCTCCTGTTTCCCACCACCATCGTCGGCTTTTTGTTCAAGAATAGTCGCGTGGCGAAACAGATCACCGACGCGATGGCGTCGGGCTGGCCGCATTATGTCCTGATCGCGGCGATGATTTTCTTTTTCAGTTACTTTTGGGTCGCGACACAATTTCAACCGTCACAGATCGCTGATGATTTAAAGAAGCATGGTGGCTATATTCCGGGCGTGCGCCCGGGCAAACCGACAGCGGATTTCCTCGATTACACCATGACGCGCCTTACTTTTGCCGGCGCGGTTTTTCTCACTCTGATCGCGGTGCTGCCCAGCTTGCTCAGCCAGGGACTTCACGTTCCGCAGATTACGGCGCAATTTTTTGGCGGAACGAGCTTGCTCATTATCGTAGGTGTCATGCTTGATACGATGCGGCAGGTGGAAACGCATCTTATTCAACGGCACTACGACGGATTTTTGAGAAAAGGGCGGATTCGCGGGCGATCTTTCGATACACGCGCGGCCTACAACCGTGGCGAGGCGGCGGCGCAGGGCACGTTGATGTGGCTTTACGTCGCGATCGCCGTTCTCGTCATCAGTGGGGTCGCGATTTTCCTTTACGGCCGCTGAGTGAAGAAACGGCTTGTTCTGCTCGGCGCTCCCGGTTCTGGGAAAGGTACCCAGGCTGAACTGATCACGCGCCAGTTTGGGATTCCGGTCACTTCGCCGGGTGCGATCTTGCGACGAGAAAAAGATCTTGGCACACCGTTGGGGACCGAGACGTCCGAGATTATTCAACAAGGCGGGCTCGTTCCGGATGCAACGATTGTGAAGCTAATTGAAGACTGGCTGCGATTGCACGGCGCGCACGGTTTTGTTTTCGATGGGTTTCCGCGCACAGTGCCGCAGGCGGAAAGTCTCGCGGCCATTCTCACCCGACATCGCACCCCGCTCGATCTCGCAATCTGGCTCGAAGTTTCCGAAGAAACCGTGCGCGATCGGATCTCCGGGCGATTGCAATGCCGCAGTTGCGGTTTTGTGACAAGCGTGGCGGCGGGGAATTTTTCCGAGCGCGCGGTCTGTCCTTATTGTGAAGGACCGCTGGTCCGGCGTAATGACGACGACTTAGAGGTTCTGCAAAATCGATTGAAGGAATACCACGCGAAAACGGAACCGCTGGCCGCGTTTTACCAGAACACGAGCGTATTGCATCGAATCGACGGCAATCGCGATCGCGAAACGGTTTTTGGCGACATTTCGCGTTTGATTGAATCGAAATGATTCCGATCAAGAACGCAAAGCAAGCGGAAAAGATGCGGCTGGCTTGCCGCGTCGCCAGCGACATCCTCGATCGCGTCGTCGCCATCATTCGGCCGGGAATCACAACGAAGGAAGTGGACGAAGCCGCTGCCGAGATGATGGAGGAAGCGGGAGTAAAAAGCGCCTTTCTCGGATATCGGATCGGTCATCGCGTTTATCCGGGAAACATCTGTATTTCGTTAAATGACGAAGTCATTCACGGGATTGCCAGTCAGCGGCGAATTCAATATGGCGACATCGTGAAGCTCGATATCGGGGTCATCCGTGAAGGCTGGATCGGCGATACCGCGACAACGGTGCCGGTAGGTATTATCGACGAGCGCACCGAACGTTTGCTCCGCGTGACGGAGCGGGCGTTGGAACGCGCCATTGGAATGGCTTACCAGGGGCGGCGGCTCGGCGACATCAGCGCGGAGATTGAGGGGGAAGCGACGCGCAACCAGCTCAATGTCGTGCGCGAGTTTGTCGGCCACGGCGTGGGACGAAAACTTCACGAAGAACCGCAGATTCCAAATTATGGAAAGCGCGGGAGCGGACCGCGACTCAAGGCCGGGATGACACTGGCCATTGAGCCGATGATTAATTTGGGAACCGGTGCCGTCAGATTACTCGATGACGGCTGGACGGCCTGCACTGCCGATGGAATGCCATCGGCCCATTTTGAGCACACGGTCTTAATTACAAATGAGGAGCCGGAAATTCTGACATGGCGCGGAAAGACGCAATTGAAGTAGAAGGCAAGGTGGTGGAGCTCCTGCCGAACACGATGTTCCGCGTAGAACTGCCCAACGGCCACCAAGTCCTGGCTCATATTTCAGGAAAAATGCGGCTACACTTCATTCGCATCTTGCCAGGAGACAAAGTTATGCTAGAGATTTCGCCCTACGATTTGTCGAAGGGGCGAATTACATATCGCCAGAAGTAAGCGCGCGGATACGTCTCTGCGGTTTCGTCACGTGGAAAAAAATGAAGGTACGGCCATCAGTAAAAAGACTTTGTGAATCTTGCAAGATTGTGAAGCGCAAGAACGTAGTGCGCGTGATCTGCAAGAATCCACGTCATAAACAGAGGCAGGGATGAACCGCTTTAACGCTTTATCTCTTCGACGCTTAAACGATGAAGCGATAAAGCGTTGAAGAGTTGAAGCGATAGAAAAAATTAATTTAACAGCCTAACGGACATGCCACGACTACTTGGAGTTGAAATTCCAGCGGATAAACGCATCGAAGCGTCGCTCACCTATATTTACGGGATTGGGCCGGCGATCGCGAAACGCATTCTCGATCAGACCAATATCGACCCGAATTTGCGCGCCAAAAATCTTACCCCGCAACAGTTAAACGAAATTATTCATTCAATTACGAGCAACAAGATCGCGATCGAAGGCGATTTGCGTCGTGAAGTGCAAGGCAACCTCAAGCGTTTGCAGGCGATCAATTGTTATCGCGGGATCCGACATCGGCGCGGGTTGCCTGTTCGTGGCCAGCGCACGAGCACGAACGCGCGCACCCGCAAAGGTCCGCGCAAAACCGTCGGGGTCATCCGCAACAAAGACGCGAAAGCAGGGAAAGTTTAATGGCTGAACCAACAAAACCGGCGGAAGACGCCGCCAAGAAGCCGAGAGCGCCCAAAGCTGCAAAAGAAGCTGCGCCAAAACCCGAGGCAGCAGAAGTCCAGGGCGAGCCCGCCAAAGTGGAGGCGGCGGTTGCTGCTCCAGCTGAGCCGAAGAAAAAGACTGCGCCGAAGGCAAAGAAAGAGGAAGCGGCCGCTCCTGCTCCAGCGCCGGCGGAAAATCTTTCCCTTAGTCCCGACAGCATCGAGCAACCGAAGATCGTCAAAGCGAAGGGCAGTAAGAACATTCACAACGGCGTCGCTCACATTCTCGCGACGTTCAACAACACCATCGTCACGATCACCGACATGAAGGGCAATGTCATCGGATGGTCGAGTGCGGGCAAAGTTGGATTCAAAGGCTCGCGCAAAAGCACGGCTTACGCAGCGCAAATGGTGGCGCAGGATGCTTCGCGGCAGGCTATGGGTCACGGTCTCAAGGAAGTTGAAGTGCTGGTCAAAGGCCCGGGAGCCGGGCGTGAATCGGCCGTGCGCGCTTTGCAAGCGATTGGTCTCGAGCTCACCGTGATCCGCGACGTAACTCCAGTGCCGCACAACGGCTGCCGCCCGCCAAAGCAGCGGCGAGTGTAGGAACAGTTAAATGTTACCGCATTTCACGATTCACGATTTAACGATGTAACCTTTTAACGTTTCCCATGGGCAGATACACCGGACCAAAAACCAAAGTTAGCCGCCGCTACGGCGTGCCGCTTTTCGGGCCATCGAAATCGCTCGAGCGGAAGAATTATCCGCCCGGGATGCATGGGCCAAAAGGTTCGCGACGGAAACAATCCGATTACGCCATTGCGCTCGGTGAAAAACAAAAGTTGCGTTACCAGTACGGACTGCTGGAGCGACAATTTCGGCGGATTTTCCAGAACGCGTTGCGCAAACGCGGCGTCACCGGTGAAACACTATTGCAATTGCTCGAAACTCGCCTCGACAACGTCGTTTTTCGTTTGGGCCTGGCCAATACCCGCAGCGGCGCGCGTCAGCTCGTTTCACACGGCCACGTCTTGGTAAACGGACGGACGGTCAATATTTCGTCTTATAACGTGAAGGCCGGCGACGAAGTTTCGGTGAAAGACAAACCGAAAACGCGACAACTAGCGCTGCGCAATCTCGAACTGACTCAAATCGTTCCAGTTCCCGATTGGCTGACGGTTGATCGCGATGCGCTCAAAGGCAAAGTAGCCCGCATTCCTTCTCGGGAAGAGATTCAGCCGATGGTCAACGAGCAGTTGATCGTCGAGTTGTATTCGCGGTAACTGTAGCGGCGCTCTGCCAGCCTCAGCTACCGAATTAGACGAACCGTTTTCGTGAAAAAAGACGAACTTTCGCCTAATTGTAGTTAGGCGTCGCTCGCGCTCTCTCTGGAAACCCATCTGTCAGCCTCAACTACTATGCCAACCGAAACCTCGACCATTCCTCCCGATGACCTCCAGCGAAGGCTGGCGCTTGCAGGAAGAGTTTTTCATGGCCGTCGGCTCCCCCGTCGCAAGCCGGACCGCTCCGCCACCAAAGCTCGACGAGGCCACCCAGACGACACTCAAAGCAAGAGCTGAAGCACTCGCTTCACGATACCGAACCGAGTTTCTACACCTTTCACTCCAATGACCGCAACGCCTAACCATGCGATGCAGCCAAACGCTGGCCGCTCCGATGGCTCGCTTCACTCTATGAAAGCACGTCCATTGCAGCCTATGCTCGCTTTCGCCAGCGGTGGCTAATCTTGTCCTCGCTAGACGAATATTTCCAAGCTAGTTCAGGCCATTGAAGCGGCGGGCGGACATCCCCGTTTTAACAGTCTCGAGGGACGGGACCATTTTATATTGGACGTGTATGACCAGCCCGACGTTTACGACTGGCTTCTACAGCATAAGCGAAGCGCCACGGTTACCCAGAAGCCGCCCCGGACTTAACTTACCATGTAGGACGTCACGTGTGACGGTTCGTGAGCAATTTTGTTAGCTCATCAACGGGCAAGATGCCCGTTGGCTACGGCCAAGATGGCCGTGCTACAACAGGGCTCGCGGGAGCTCGCCCCTCCAGCACGGAAAGGTTAATCGGCCCTACTTTCCAGGAACACGAGGGCTTTGTCGTAGCTTCGGCGGTCGAGGAAGTGGGCTAGGCGAGGCGGAATGGGCTGGGGGAGGGTTCCTACCAATGTTTCAATACGCTCGGAAACTTCGCGCAAACGCTTCACGTGCTGCTCTGGATTACGCCGGCTCTCTTCATCGGAAATAATTTTCAGCCGTTCTCGCAGGGCTTCGGCCAGTTCCCTTTCAGCTTTCGTCATCGGTTCGAAAAAAAGTTATGTTTTGGACGAGCGGAAGCTCGTCCCTTCGCCTGCTCCTTTGTCGTCATCGCTCGAAGGAAAACTTGAAACTCTTAGCCATTTAGCGCAAGCGTCTGCCGTGACCGACCGTGATCTCAAACGCATCCTTGTCGTTGATGACGATACTTCGCTCACTCGCCTGATCAGCGAGGCGTTGAGGAGCCGGTTTCGTTGCGAGGTCGATGCCACGCCCAATCCCGAGTATGGCTTTGAGCTGGCGTTGAAAAAGCGTTACCGCGTTTTCGTTTTTGATTTCTCCATGCCGATGATCGACGGCGCCATGCTTTTCGCCCTCATCGACAAGGTTTATAATCACGTGAATCCGCCACTTGTTGTTCCACCGTTGATCCTGATTTCCGGGCGGGGTGATGAAGCGCGCGCCCAAGAATTGATGAAAGAAGCCGGGGTGCGCGGTTTTTTGCCAAAGCCGTTCGCGATGAATCGGCTGATGGAGAAAATCAGTGAAGTTGCGCCGGATTTGGAGGTCGCAGACGGGGAGTCAACTTTCGCAAAGATTGGAGACTAACCTGTGCCGCGTCCAGGACGAGCAGAAGCTCGTCCCTCCGTGACGAGATCGACCTAACGCGCGTGCCATTCCGAATCCGCCATCATTTGTTAAGCTTCCGCCGCGGGGAAAATCTCAGCGCCCTCACCTCAATCCTCTCCCACGACCCATTCCTGTGCCCTCACTGCCGCTTGCGCGTGCGTCTCTCCCAGCGGGAGAGACCGGGAGGGGTGGACACAGGTAACGGGTGTTTTGGGAATCAGGGCGGGAGACCGTACGCGAAGCGCCTGGTGAGGGAGAAGTTTCGCCAGAGCTCGAGTCGCCCGACGGAGAGTCAACGGTTCCGCCGGTGGACATTAGCGAATCGACAGGGTGGAGTGATGGAGTAGTGGAGAAATTGAAATGGAGCAGACAAGACGCGCAGAAGCGCGTCCCTCCGTTCAACTTTCTCCCAACTCGGCCAGTAATTGTCGCCGCGCTTCGATCCAATCGGAATTGGCGTCGCCCGGAATTGCGAGGCGCTCCCGTTGTTCGGAAATGAAATAGGCCCGAATGCGAATCGCTTCGTCATTGACGCGCGATTTTTCTTTTTTTGTCGCCGCAGTCCTGCGCGTCGTCCCTTTCCGCGGTGAAGTGGCTTTCTTGGCTGCGGGTTTCGCAGCATTTCCATTAAGCGTCGTCCCGTCGGGTGACGCATTCTCTTTGTCGCTGACTTTTGCTTTCTTTGGCATGGTTTAAACAGGTATCGCTTTACCCGGCCGCGTTGGATTCGCAAGCCGTTTTCGCAAAGAATTGGCGTGAACTCGACCCTTCGCTAGCGTTCGCCATGCGGTCTTTTGTTTTTCGCTGGCTGACAACAACGGTGGCAGTAATGGTGGCGGCCTCGGTGCTTCACGGAATTCGCTACGATTCCGTCGGTTCACTAATTGGCGCCGCATTGCTCCTCGGCATCCTGAATGCTTTTGTTCGGCCCGTGCTGCTAATCTTGAGCGCGCCGCTGATCCTGCTGACGCTGGGATTCTTTATTCTGGTGGTCAACGGCTTGTTGCTGTGGTTTGTGCCTAACATCGTGCCTGGCTTTCACGTGGACAATTTTGGCAGCGCTTTCTGGGGCGCGATTGTCATCGGACTTGTATCCTGGATGCTGAGCGCATTTTTCCGTGGCAGCGACGGCCGCGTTCATGTCTTGACCCACCACACTCAAATCAAGCGCGTGCAAGGTCGCGTTATCGAACCGGGAGATCGCTCATGACTTATTGCCTGGGCATGCTTTGTCGCACCGGCGCGGTTTTCCTGTCCGATTCGCGCACCAGCGCCGGCATGGATAACATCACCATGCGCAGCAAAATGCGGGTTTACGAAAAACCGAGCGAGCGGGTTATTTGCATCATGACCTCGGGCAACCTTTCCCTCACTCAGGCCACCCTCGCGTTGATCGACGACGATTTGGTTCTGGCGAACAATGAACTGGCGAGCGAGACCATCATGAACACGCAGACGCTCTACGAGACCGCGCGCTACGTCGGCACCAAGGTTCGGACGGTGGAGAAACGCGATCGTGTCGCCCTGGAAGCCGATGGATTCGATTTCAACATTAACCTGCTCGTGGGCGGTCAAATCGCTGGTATGACGCCGGAAATTCACCTGATTTATCCGCAGGGAAACAGCATCCACGCGACGCGCGATTGCCCTTTCCTGCAAATCGGCGAAACAAAATACGGCAAACCGATTCTCGATCGCGGATTCAATTACGAGACGTCATTGAGCGACGCGGTGAAGTTTGGAATCATTTCCATCGATGCGACTATGAAAAGCAATGTCGCGGTGGGGCCGCCGATCGATCTGCTTTGCTATGAGGTCGATTCGCTGGTGGCAAATTTGCGGATGCGGCTCGATGAGGATGATCCATACCTCCAAGAGATCGGGCGGAAATGGCAGAATGGAATCGTGAAGCTGGTCAAAGACATGCCGGTGCCTGATTTCACCAAGCCTTCACTCGGCTTTGCCACCGCGGCGTAGGAACGACCGGTGTTCGTCAAGATCTGCGGCATCACCAATCCGGCGGACGCCGAAACCGCCATCGCCGCCGGGGCTGATGCTCTAGGCTTCAATTTCTGGCCGGAGAGCGAACGCTACCTCGAGCCGGCGCAGGCGGCGGGGTGGATCAGAGAGTTGCCTGATACCATCGTCCGCGTCGCGGTATTGGTAAATCCAACCCCGGCATATGCGAAAGAGGTTGCGGCGATCGGCGGGATCGATCTCCTGCAGCTACACGGAGCCGAGTCGCCAGATTTCTGTTTGAGCCTCGTTCAGGCGCAAGTCCCACTGTGGAAGGCAATTCCAATGACAGGACCGGACATGCCGTTGCCTGATTTCCACACGAGTCGGCTGCTGCTGGATACAGGGGTGGGGCCGAAATTTGGCGGAACAGGCACCGCGTTTCCATGGAGTTGGGCGCGTGATCTTATCGTGGCGGATCCAGTCCGGGAATTCATCCTTGCCGGTGGGCTAAGTCCGGAAAATGTAGCTGAAGCGATCAACCAGGCCCGGCCGTTTGGTGTGGATGTGGCAAGCGGAGTCGAGACCCGACCGGGGCGTAAAGACGTTTACCGCGTCCGCGATTTTATTACCGCTGCGCGCTCGGTCTGAGGTGGTTCGAAAACGCCCTTTTAAGAGGCGGAAACAACATAGGGAGGCTGGTCTGCTTCCTGCTTTAACGCCGCTTGCATTAACCAAACTCGCATTACTACTATGCCAACTTTCACTGACAAACTGACTTGCGGAACGATCGCATTCTTCGCGACCATCTTCGTTTCCTTTGGGCAGGCGAATTCGCCGGCTCCGGACAGCAACGAAAAAACGGCGGTAAAGGCTCCTTCCGGACCTTCGACCAACCCTGCCAAGAGTGCCGAGAAATCCGAGTCAGCGGCCGCGCCCCAAACCCTTGTTCAGGCGACGAGTGCGACGTCTACGCCTGCAGCGGGCAAGCCGGCACCCCCCCAACCATCTACTAGCACGCCCGCCACCACGACGACTATTCCGCCTGTCGCTACCGATACCGCTACGGAAAGCGGTGGTGTCGGCGTGCGTGAGTTTCAGGGCGATGACGTCGGCCAAGTGCTGCGTCTTTTGGCCCGCCAGGCCAAGATCAACATGGTCGTCAGCGATCAGGTGACCGGCACAGTGACGATGCGGTTAGAAGATGTCACGGCTCTTCAGGCCATCGCCGTCATTGTTAAGGCCAAAGGCCTGTTCATGGATCAGATTGAGCACGTTTACTATATTAAGACCGCAGCCGAAAAAACCGCCGAGCCGACCGAAAGCGACAACTATCAGTTCAGTTACTCGCGCGCAAAAGAGGTCGCGCCGCTTTTGGCTTCACAGCTTTCAAGCAAAGAGGCGCCTCAGTTCGATGAGCGCACCAACACCATTTTCTTCCGCGAGACCCGCAGCAACATCGACACCGTGCGCAAATTGCTGGTGACAATCGATAAGCCGACCAAGCAGGTGATGATTGAAGCGCGGTTGGTAGAAGTGACCGCGAACCCGAGACAAAGCTATGGCATTAACTGGGCTGGCACTGTCGGCAGCTCCACCAATGCGCAGACGTTTTCGTATGGTGCGCCCGCCAATACCAGCGGCTCAACCACAAGCACGAGCGGCAATATTCCGTTAAACAATTTTGCTCTGGGTAACCCTGCTAACAACAATATCTTGGGCAATTTCAGCCACCTGGCTCTCGGCCAATTCGCCATCCTGAGCGTGCCACAAATGTCCGCTACCTTGCGTTTCCTCAACGAGGATAATGATGCGGAATTTCTCGCCAACCCGCGAGTCGTGACCGCCGATAATCTGCAGGCGAAGATCGAGATCAACCGGGCCCAGCCCGTTCCCCAGCTAAACTTCAACGAGCAGACTGCCACCGCAGTCTTCGGTGGATTCCAGGACAAAAAGTTTGGCAACACTCTCATTGTCACCCCCAGCATCAACAAGGATAACTTTGTCACCATGAAGGTGAAACCGGAGATCAGTAACAAGGTTGGGGATTCCACCTTCGTATTTGCCGGTGCAACGGTGAGCAGCCCGATCATTGATACCCGCACCTTGGAGTCCAACGTTTTGATCCGCAGCGGCGATACACTGGCGATTGGCGGTTTGCTCCAGGACGAAGTGGGGAAGGCGCGTAACAAAGTGCCATTGCTCGGCGATGTTCCAGTTCTTGGTTACCTCTTTCAGGAACGCCTGAACAACCGCGTCAAGCGCAACCTGTTGGTGTTTGTCACACCGACCATTATCAATTCGAAATACGGCACTGGTCTGGAGGACCAGGTCAATGGATTACACCATGTCGGAGAGGAATACTCCGATATCAATGGCTGGCGCAACAACGCCAAGGGCGCTGTCCGACTCGTGCCGACCGGTCACCGACAAGTGGTTGCAGATTATCCGAAACCAGGGACACCGCCGCCGCCGGCAATGGGCGAACAAGACGTGCAATTCAAGAGCTCAGCCAAAGATCGCGATTTCTAGAGTTTCAGTAGAATGTGGGGTTGAGAGGGGCGGACGCTTCGCGGCGTTCGCCCTTTCCCTTTCTAGGAATACAGGCTCGTCGCCCGTGCGCCAAGGCACAGACTGGCAGTCTGTGGGCCCAGCGGAGTTGCACTCCGCTGCCCGGGGGAAGGGGGGTGTGCAAATTACGTGACGCAGCGGGTTACAAATCCGCTCGGCGCACAGGCCGTCGCCTGTGTTCCTGTCCGGCGAACTGCGTGGAAGGCGCTGCCTATTTTTCGAGGTAGTGATTGAGCGCGGACCGCAGTTCGGTGCGCGCGCGAAATAACAGGCTTTTTACCGCCGCCACCGTAAGACCTAGCACCTCCCCAATTTCCTCGTAGCTCTTGCCTTCGTAGCGCCGGAGGACGACTGCCATTCGCTGCTTCTCAGGCAAGGCGCGAATTGCCCTTTCAATCGCCAGCTGTAGCTCGGCTTGGAGCAGTTCTTTATCCGGCACATGTCGCGCCGGGTCGGTCAACGCCAGTGCCTCCTCGCCTTCATGAACGTCGAGGGTGTCACCAGGATGGCGTTTTCGGCGCCGGGCTTCATTGAAAACGAGATTGCGTGTGATCGTTAGCAGCCAGGTGGTGAATTTCGCTGTTGGCCGGTAGCGCGAGGCGCCCTTCCAGACCCGGATGAAAACTTGCTGGGCCACGTCTTCCACTTCCGAATTACTGCCGAGCATTCGCCCCACCGTTCCAATCACCAGCGCCTGATGACGCTCGACCAGGCGTTCGAACGCTACCGTATCGCCAC
>Ga0209805_1000631_pt1 | contig 21552 bp, 20 predicted proteins | sample GraSoiAngelo_148_FD_185905 | JGI IMG/M metagenome (GOLD analysis project Ga0209805, IMG submission 185905) | Grasslands soil microbial communities from the Angelo Coastal Reserve, California, USA - 14_1009_09_20cm (SPAdes) (version 2) | ecosystem: Environmental > Terrestrial > Soil > Grasslands ...
CCGAAAACCGCGCGAGATCTCTTGCGAATCCTTCGATATCCACAGCCCGCATCGCCAACCGATGATCTGCCTTAGCTCCCGTCGCACTCGGCGTGCTCTCGACCACATACAGCCGACTCATCTTGCCGGAATCGGGATCACGCCGCTTGGCGAAATCCCGTGCATAGCACGTCTGGCCAGGAAATCCGGCAGAGAGAAAGTCGGCGTCCAGCGAGACGATCACATCGGCAGCGTCGAGCTTATAAATCGTCTCGACCGACTGGCCGAAGGCCATCTGCGCTCCCGCGTAAACATTGTCGCGATTCACCGGTTCGTAAACATGCCATTTGGCCTGCGGGTAGAGTTTCAGGATTGAGTTAAGCTGGTCCGCGAGTGTGGGGGAAGAAACCATCTGCGTGAGAATGCGGATACCCGCTCCTTGCAATCCCTTCTGAACATTCAGCGGCCCGCGAATCGCATTCAGAAAATCGCCCCAGGTGCGAACATCGCCCAAGTAGGTGATTGTCTGCGAGCGGTCAGGATCGTACAGCCCCAAGATTGAAGCTTGCGCAAAGATATCCGTTCCACCCAGGCTCGCCGGATGCTGCGCATTGCCTTCGATTTTTGTCGGGCGATAGAGATGACTTTCAACCAGCACCGGGCTGGCGTATCCGCTCAACGTGAACGCCGTGGCAAAGAACAGGGGCCGCCCTGGGATGACTTCTTCTGGTTGGCGAACGTAAGGGACGATCGGCTCTAGCGGCTGCTTAGTACATGCCGTCATGCCAGCAAGCGCCATCGACGCCCCCATTAGCTTGAGGAAGCCTCGGCGCGACACCGAATCCAGCCACTCGGATGCGCCCTTGGGAAATTCGCGGTGCATCATCTCCTGGAATTCCGCGCTTCCGGCAAGTTCCTCCAGGCTCCGCCAATACTCAGGACCTTTGGTTTGCTCAATGCGGGCGCGTGCCGTCGCGAGGTCGAGCTTGTCTTTCTTTCCCGGGCAAACTTCCTCGCGTCGGGATTTTCCGTTTTGTCGATCGATGTTCATTGATCTTGCTGATGGAGGCCGGGCGTTCCCCCCGACTGGACGGGCGAGACGCCCGTCCTCCATCGTTTATTGGTTCACCTATGACACGTCGAACAACTCGTAATGTCCGCTACGCTGCGCAAATTGTACTTATGCACCAGGTCCGTACCTAGGGAAAGCTGCTCGGTATAGCTCTTGCCATCTACCACTATGGGCTTCCCACTCGACGGCTGCTCATAACGCATGTTGAACACCTGGTCGCGGGGCCGCAAATACTTTTCCGGCGCGCGATGACAGTCGAGACACCACTCCATCTGCAACGAAGCAAAGTTGTACATCAGCGGCATGCGATCCACCGGCCCGTGGCACGTGTTGCAGCCCACTCCTTTATTAATGTGAATGCTGTGATTGAAGTAGACAAAATCGGGCAGATCGTTCACCCGATTCCAAACCAGCGATTTGCCAGTGCGGAAGCTCTCGCGCACCGGCTCGAGCATCGGCGCTCCAGTCCAAATCTGCGAGTGGCAGTTCATGCAGGTTTTGGTGGGAGGAATTCCTGCAAAGCTCGATGTCTCAACCGACGTATGGCAGTAGCGGCAATCAATCCCCAGTCCGGCCACGTGATGCTGATGACTGAATGGCGCCGGCTGTGGCCTCGCCACTTCCGCGTAGGTCACGTAGGGCGACCGCTGAAACTGAATGGCAGCCCACAGCAGCACGGCCACAATAAATATCGCGCCAAAAATCGTGGCGCGGGAAATTGTGTTCGTACTGCGATGAAATATCTGCATCGCGGAGAACGTTCCAGTGCAGCGGGAATCAATCGCAGATTCCCAGGTTCATGCAGCTTTGGTTAAGCGGTCACCGGTGACAACGATTGTGAGCAAGAAAACTTTTGATTATAGAGCAATTCGGACACTTGTGTGATGAAGGGAAAAGGTATTGGTTGCGACAGATTTTAAAAATGTGACCCGGCACGTGGTTGAGAAGCATTTAATCCTGCCGATCTTGAGCGCTATCGCAGGTTCATAACCAGCAACTTAGGTTCCGTCATTTCCTCAATCGCATACCGCAGACCCTCGCGACCCAAACCGGAGTCTTTGATTCCACCATATGGCATGTGATCGATGCGGAATGAAGGCACGTCGCCGGCAATCAATCCGCCGACCTCAAGCTCCTCATAAGCATTGAACAGCAGCTTGGCATCGCGCGTGAAGATTCCAGCCTGCAAACCGTAAGGTGAGCTGTTCACTTGCCGCACGGCATGGTCGAAATGGTCGTAGGCCTCCACGGTGACCACGGGCGCAAAAATTTCCTGGCAGTTCACTTTCATCTCTGGGCGCGTCCCAGTCAGCACCGTGGGCTCGAGCGCCGAGCCAGTGCGATGTCCGCCATAAAGCAGCCGTGCACCCCCGCGAACCGCCTCCTGTACCCAATCGCTGGCGCGAGCGGCATCGCTTTCCCGGATGAGCGGACCTAGATCAGTGGATTCTTCTAACGGATCTCCGGTCTTCAGCTTCTTCACGCCATCAAGTAGTAGGTCGGTAAACTTCCCGTATACCGAGCGCTCCACCAGAATGCGCTGCACTGAGATGCAGGTCTGGCCCGCATAGGCGAAACCTCCGGCAACGCAGCGGTCTGCCGCGTATTGCAAATCGGCATCGCTATGAACAATCACGCCAGCATTGCCGCCAAGCTCAAGAATGACCTTTTTCTTTCCGGCGTTCTTCTTGATTTGCCATCCCACAGGCGCGCTGCCAGTAAAGCTGATCAGCTTGATACGCTCGTCAGTCACGAGCAGGCCTGCATCCTCGTTTGAAAGAGGAAGAACGTTCAGCCCGCCATCCGGCCAGCCCGCCTGCTGCACGGCTTCGGCCAGAAGCAAAGCTGAGAGCGGCGTCTGCGGCGCCGGCTTCAGCACCATGCTGCACCCCGCCGCAATTGCGGGCGCAACTTTGTGAGCGACCAGGTTCAGAGGAAAATTAAAAGGCGTAATCCCGGCAAGGGGACCCAGCGGAAAGCGCCGCACGATCCCCCATCGTCCGGCGGTGAACTCCTGCCAGTCGAGCGGCAGGTACTCGCCATAAATCCGCGTGCTCTCTTCCGCCGCTACCGTGAATGTAAAAACCGCGCGTTCAACTTCGGTGCGCGCGGCCTTGATCGGCTTGCCTGCTTCCTGTGCCAGAGTACGGGAGAATTCTTGCTTGCGTTCGGAAATCGTCTGTGCCACACGGCGGAGTACCCGTTGCCGCTCGAATGCTGGAAGCCTGCGCGTCGTTCCGAACGCTTTTACTGCCGCCTTGATTGCCGCTTCGGCGTGCTCGCGGCGTCCCTGAAAAACATTCGCGATCACATTGCCATCGTACGGCGCCTTGATCTCGACGATATCGCCTTCTTCAATCCACTTACCATCTAGGAAAAAACCCTGAGTGCTGACGGGAGTTACGGTCATCTGGGCCATGGCGCTAGCTCAACCTCCGCCGAGAGATGCGATGATTATAGTTCTTCGCGAGACCTCGCGTCTGATGTAATGTCGTCCTCCGAAGGAGAACTGGTTGCAATCCATTCGGGAAGCAAGCGTGCTGCTGCGCAGCGGCAAGGTTTCGCCGGTAGAACTCACGCGTGAGTGCCTGACGCGTATTGAAAAGTTAAACCCAGTGCTGAACGCATTCATCACGATCACTGCCGATTCTGCTATGGCGGAAGCGCGCAGAGCCGAAACAGAAATCACGCGCGGCGAATGGCGGGGGCCGCTGCACGGGATCCCGCTGGCATTGAAAGATTTGATTGATACCGCAGGCGTCCTCACCACCGCGGCCAGCGCCGTGTTCAAAGAACGCATTCCAGCAGAGGACGCGGAAGTCACTCGCCGGCTGAAGCAAGCAGGCGCCATCCTGCTTGGCAAACAGAACCTGCACGAGTTCGCATACGGAGGCAGCTCACTCGTGAGTTATTTCGGAGATGTCCACAATGCCTGGAATCCCGAGCACATTGCGGGCGGGTCGTCTGGCGGATCGGCAACCGCCGTCGCTGCCGGCATGTGCTACGGCGCAATCGGGACTGATACTGCCGGCTCCATTCGCGAACCAGCATCGCTGTGCGGAGTTGTAGGTCTAAAGCCGACTTTTGGGGCAGTGAGCACTCGTGGCGTGATTCCGTTATCACAATCGCTCGACCACGTGGGAACGATTGCCCGAACCGTCGAAGATGCTGCGATCATCTTCCAGGCAATCGCCAAAGAGACCGATGTCGTGCAGGGATGGGGATCGGCCTCGCCCGTGCGGATCGAAGACCCGCCTGCACACAAGCTGCGAATTGCCGTGCCCCGCAAATTTTTCTGCGAAGAGTTGGATCCTGAGGTCGCCTCCGCATTCGAACAGGCGCTTTCGGTGTTGAGCACGATGTCGGACATCAGCGAGATTAACTTAGAAGTCCCCATCGACCGCACCCTGCAAAAAGCCGAGTCTTACGCCTATCATTGCGAATTTGTAAGGCAAAGCCCCGAACTCTACCAGCCAGAAACGCTGCGGCGAATACGCACCGGCGAAGGCATCAGCCCCGAAGACGCGGCCCAGTGCAAACGCGAACTGCAAGAGGCTCGAAAACAGATCGCTTCAGTCTTCAACGACGTAGACCTGCTCATCACCCCAACCACCCCGACACCAGCACCCGTTATCTCCGAACTAAAAGCCAATCCCGATCTGCTTCGCCCGCGAGAACTCGCCCTGCTGCGCAATACTCGCCCGATGAATGTATGGGGCCTTCCGGCGATCTCCGTGCCATGTGGCTTCACTCAGTCCGGACTTCCTATCGGCCTGCAGATCATCGGCCCCCACGGGGGAGAGTCCGAAGTTCTGCAGCTTGCGCACGCCTACGAGCAGGCTACAGCTTGGCACCAACACCTGCCCAACTTGTAGCGTCCTCCGGCGTATTGCGGCGTCTCACCAGCTCCCAGTTCGGCTAAAATGGCTCACCATGATTGCCCATCTTCGTGGAACGCTGCTGGCGAAACACCCGAACCAAGCTGTCGTTGAGACCGGCGGGATTGGTTATGACGTGACCATCAGCGTGCCAACATTCTCGGATCTCCCCGGCTTGGGCAGCAATGTTGCCCTACACATCCATACGCATGTTCGCGAGGATGTGATCGCGCTCTATGGGTTTCTGCGCCCCGAGGAAAAGCAGCTCTTCGAGAAGCTGATCACCGTCAGTGGGATTGGGCCGAAATTGGCGATCACAATTTTGAGCGGCATGGCGGCTGATGACATGGTAAAAGCGATCCGTGGCAACGATGTCGTCCGCCTGACCCGCATTCCCGGAATTGGCAAGAAGACCGCCGAGCGTATGGTCCTGGAATTGCGTGACAAACTTCCGCCCGCGGGCGCCGACGCGCTCACTGCCATTCCTACGCTTAGCGCAGTGGAAGAGGATGTGTTATCCGCATTACAAAATCTCGGCTATCAGAGGCCAAGCGCGGAGAAAGCGGTAGTGGCTGTTTCGAAGAACGGCAAAGATGGAGCGTTCGACGCCATGTTTCGCGAAGCTCTTGCGCTGCTCTCGAAATGATTCCGCGACGGCTCAATTTCCCACAAACCTTAAATATAAGTCCCGGTCCGTCTGGCAGGTTTGAGCCATTTGTTTGATCTTCTCCCAGGCTTCCTTCTGGGATTCGTCGTGCGCCCGTTCACGCACCTGCTCCCATTCTGCAAGAAAAGTCTCCATTTGCAGATGATTGAAAACTGTCTTGCCATAGGGATCGATGCAGCGTAGGCAAGGAAAATCGCGCTCTTCGCGGGAGGGAATCACACCATACAGCATGATCCAGTCGCTGCGTTCTCCAAGGTCGTCTTCGAGCTTTACCACGAGTGACAAAACCAGCCTCCGCGCGCAAAATGTACCAATTCTCCAAGTAGTATGCTCATTTTCCGATGCAAAAGCTGCTGAAGATCAGATTAAGAATATCGTCGGTCGTAGTCGCGCCCGTAATTTCATCCAGCGCCCGCAGCCCGTTATAAAGATCCAGCAGCACCATTTCATGTGGAATATTCTTTCGCACGGCAGCCGATGCGGCATCCAGCGCCGTGATCGATTCCTTCACTCGCGATTGATGCCGCACATTGGTGAGAAATCCTGATTCCGCCGACTCATGACCTTCTCCGCCTACATACCGCAGAATTTCGCTTCTAACTTCAGCGATCCCTTCACCAGTTACCGCCGACGTTCTCACCTCGCGCAACTGAAAACTGGGAGCTGAGAACTGAGAACTGGAAGCCGAGAACTCAGCACTGAGCACATCTACTTTATTCTCGACAACAATCGCAGGCCGCTGCGCCACCTGCTGCAAGAGTTCCCGGTCTTCAACCGTTACGGGCTGTGAGCAATCGAGCACAATGAGCACCAAGTCGGCGTCGGCAAGCGCCTCCATCGATTTTTGAATGCCAATGCTTTCCGCTTCATCCAGCGCCCGGCGGATCCCGGCCGTATCAACCAACTTTACCGGGATTCCGCCGATCGCAACCGTCTCACTCACCAAGTCGCGAGTGGTACCGGGCGTTGCTGTAACGATCGCCCGCTCGCGTTCAACCAGGCGATTGAATAAGCTGGATTTGCCCACATTCGGCCGCCCCACAATCGCCAGCGTTAAACCCTCATGTACGACCTTCCCATACGCGAACGATTCCGCCAGTTCAGCAAGAGGTGCCCGAATACTCGCGATCTGCTCCATGATTCGTTCCTGCGGCAGAACTGCCACATCATCTTCCGCAAAATCAATTCCGGCCTCGAGCAGTGCAATGAGTTCGACCAGCTTTTGCTTGGTTGGTTGGAGCCGGCGCGAAAGCGCGCCTCCGAGTTGCTGCGCTGCAACTTTGGCTTGAAACAATGTTTGCGATTCGATCAGATCGCGGACCGCCTCCGCCTGCGTTAAGTCGATGCGCCCGTTCAGGAAAGCGCGCATGGTGAACTCGCCGGGCTCCGCAAGGCGCGCACCGCGGGCGATCGCCAGCTCGACAATATGCCGCAGCACAACCGGCGAGCCGTGCGCAGAAATTTCGACAACGTCATCTCTCGTGTAGGAGTGCGGCTTAGCGAAGTAGGTGACAACAACCTCATCGATGCGTTGCTTGTGTGGCGCGGGCGCCCCCGCCCGCGACTGATTTCCAAGTTCGTTTCCAGCGTTTTCACGGACGATGGGATCTGCGCCACACGGTTCAACTAGCTCGCCGAAAATAGCTCGACCCGGCTCCAGGTCTTGCTTCAAGCGCAGCATGGGCAACGCAATCGCTCGCGCCTCAGGGCCTGCAATCCGCACTACTCCAATCCCGCCGCGCCCCGGCGGAGTGGCTATTGCCACAATCGTATCGTCAAGATTCACTGCTAGATTGTAGCGGGGAGGCACCCCTTGCGATCACAAGCAAGCTTTAACTGCGGAATGGCGGCGATAGACAAAAAAGTAATAGAAGGCAGGACCTATGGGAATGGCAAGGTATAACAAAATGAACCAAACCGTCCTCCTCAGGACACCTGAATCATCGAAATTGAACCAAAAATACCACATCGCGATACAAAGCATCGCCGTACCCAGAATACCCGGCCACACAAGGCATCGCACGAACAAAGCCGCAGTTGAGCTTGACTCGAAGGACCCGAAGCCCGCGGATCCCAACGCCATGCGACTTGCGATTATCACCCCAAAAAGGGAGAGTGCCGTCAGAGCACAAATGAAATACGTGCGCACCGCAATCCGCGACACGATCCAATTTCGACTAATTGGTAGATACAGCATTGCCGTCCTGGCTAGTATGCATTTACGTGTGGAACATCAGGGAATAATTTTCTTTAGGGGCTTTGACGCGTGCACAAAATCCTTGGGATACACCACTACATACCGTCGCAGCCCGTCGCCTTGGCTTTCCGTGCGCAGATCGGTATGATCCCGCAGCGCAAGATGCACAATGCGCCGCTCCCGTGATGACATGGGAGCAAACTGGTACGGCGCTCCGCTCTTGCGAACTTTCTCCGCAGCCACGCTTGCGGCGATGCGCAATTCTTCCAAACGCATCGAGCGATGATTCATGCAATCGAAGCAGACTTTCTCGTGTTCGTTGCCGGGCAAACGGAGCATCTCAATCGCCAGCAATTCGATGGCGCGCAGCAGCTCAGCCCCGCGCCCCAAGAGTAGCGGCGAATCCGGCCCGGAAAATTCAACCAGAATCTCCGGCCGCTCCCAATCGCGCTCCTCAGCCATCGGAGGATCAACCGTGATGCGGTATTTCAATCGCAGTCCGCCATGCTTAACGATTCCGGATAGGAGCTCGTTAATCTTGTTTGCTGCGCCGATTTTGTCGGGAATGGCCATAGGCAGCTCTCAACTATTAGCTCTCAGCTTTCAGCTCTATCCATTGCTGCTATCAGCATTATCACGCAAGCGTTGGTGCCGATGAGATCATCTTTTGCCGAAAGCCGATAGCTGATAGCCGAAAGCTACTTATCCTTCTTTCTCGCCCGTTTCGCCGCCATCTCACGCATCTCCTGTCCCAGCGTCGTGCGGTTCATGATGGACTGCTGCGCAATCGAAATCAAATTGCTCAGGGCGTAATACAAATTCAAGCCGGAGGCAAGATTAAAAAATATGAAACCCATCATAAGAGGCATCATCACGTTCATCATCTTCTGCTGTTGCGGATCCATGCCCGCCTGAGGCGTCATTCTTTGCGTCGCGATCATGCTAACCACCAACAAAATCGGCAAGATAAAATACGGGTCGCGCGACGAAAGATCGTGTATCCAGAGCCAATGCGCATGCCGGAGTTCGATGGCAGCTTGCAGCATTTTGTAATAAGCAAAGATGAACGGAAGCTGGATCACGAGCGGCAAACAGCCGCCGATGGGATTCACGCCTTCCCTTTTGTATAAATCCGTAATTTCTTTATTCATTTCCTGCTTGCGCGGATCACGCATGCTGTACTTCTTATATTTTTCCTGGATCGCTTTGATTTGCGGCGCCGCCTTCTGCATCTTCAGCGCCGATTTCATCTGCGAGATGCGCAACGGCAACAGGGCGAGAGTGATGATCGCCGTCTGAATCACGATCGCCCAGCCCCAGTTCGGCACCCAGTGCCTATAAGTCCAGCGCAGCCAAAGAAAGAGAGGCCGTGCGATTGCACCCCAAAATCCGAAGTTAACCACGGCGCGCAGATCCTTCTCCGCACCGGTAATTGTGGGAACTGGAACGGACTCCAGCACATCGAGCGACTTTGGCCCAACGTACATGCGCTCGCTGGTCGGGCCAGTAGAACTGCCTACCGCAACGCCCAGTACGTCCACCGGCTGCGTTTCCTCTGGCTTTCGCGGGTCCTTGGGCACATCCAGCGGATTTCGCAACGTAACGAGGCTCGCGCTCTCAAGACTGTCCGGAATAAATGTGGCCGTGAAGTATGAATCGCTGACCCCCGCCCAATTGAAAGGACCATGCAGCGTGGCTCCGCCGCTGATCTTCTTCAGATCGAGGTGCTCCGTATTGTTGTTGTACTGATATTCCACCTGGCCGGAGTGATACGAAGCCAAAGTTGTTTCATCGCCGAAACCCGCGGGCCAAGCCGGAAATGCCCCCACCGCACTTCCTCTTAGAAGAACCGAGGCTTCGATGTGTATTACGTATCCATGCTCGAAGCGCACTACTTTTCGTACCGCCAAATCCCGGTCGGCGTATTCGAAGCTGATTCCCGTGGGCGCATCAAAAGTCTTGGAGAGCGCATCACTTTTTGGTTCGCGATCCGGCGTCGCAACATACAAGACTGAGTTCAGCTTATTTCGAAGATTCTCGTCGTAGGTCCACAGCGAGAGCGGATATCCGTATTTTGCCGCGGCCGCAGTGTTCACCAAGTCCAGCGGATGCCCGTTGTCATCATCGTACTTTTTTAAAATCCAGGATTTGACCTGCGCGCCCCGATTCGTCAGCGTGATCTTATAAAACTCATTCTCGACGACAAGTTCTGATTCTGCCGAAGCCCGGTTCGTCGCATTCGTCGGTTTAGCAACCTCCGCGGGAGCTTGGGACTGCGCAGCTGCGGGCGGATTGTTCGCAGGCGCTGGCTGAGTTTGATTCTGTGCCGGCGGGCTCGGCGGCTGCGGCAAATATCTTTTCAAGATCGGCTGAAACAGCACGATCACCAGAAATGTGAGCGCGAACACGAGCAGCAGACGCCGCTCCATTCCGGGGTCCTGCTGAGGATTGGGGAATTCAGGCAAAGTTGGCTTACTCAGTGATTCGAGACTTCCGCCGCAAGGCAAGCGGCATTTGAATTTTGTTCCATCACCACCGGATCGTATCCGCCTTTCGCGAATGGGTGACAGCGCAACACGCGCCAAGTCGCCATCGCAATTCCGCGCATCACTCCACGGCGTTCCACCGCTTCCATCGCGTACTCAGAGCAGGTCGGGACGTACCGGCAGGCTGGTAGAAACATGGGCGAAATCGCCCACTTGTAGCCACGCAACAAGTACAGCAGCAGATCTCTCGCGCGGAATCGATTCATCGCAAGACGTCTCATCGCCTTCAGGATCCTCAACGACTCACGTAGGGGCGGGTGCCCTCACCCGCCCAACCCCATCACCTATCTTCTATTCGCCTATTCGCCGATTTCTGAATCACTTCAAATGCGCGGCTGATTTCACCTCTCAACACCGCGAACTCCGCGGCTATCACTGACTTCTTCGGATTGATCACAACATCCGCCGCTGGGCCGGGCCACGTCGCCTCCAGCCGAACCGCTTCCCGCAGCCGTCGCTTCATTCGATTCCGCTGCACCGCCCCGCCTAACATTTTGCCAACCGTAAATCCTATCCGCAGGCCCACGCCTTCCGAACGCTGCAAGTAAAACACCGTCATGTGTGCCGAGAAATGCCGCCTGCCCTGCTTGTACACGCGCTCAAAATCAGCATGCCGCAGCAGCCGCACGCTGCGTGGAAATTTGGCCCGCTTGCCCGAACCAGACAGACCGGGACTGCCATTCGGCGTAATGGCGTTCACAGCTCACAATCCAAACTCAGGTTTGCTGCAATTCCGGAACAAGCGGGAGCTACTCGCGGAAGCCGGGCTTTACTGAAACCCGCTTGCGGCCCTTGGCGCGCCGGCGCGAGATCACGGCCTGTCCGCCCTTGGTCTTCATACGCGTGCGAAATCCGTGCGTCTTCGAGCGATGACGGCGGTTGGGCTGAAATGTGCGCTTAGGCATGAAAAAATAGCTGCTCCTGATTCGTATATTCGCTGGAGAACAAACGTTGAGTATAAATGAGCAGTTGCGAACGCGGCAAACAAGCACCGTGGACAAGAATGAGGATAGAGCCGGACGACAAAATTTCCCGCCCGCTTCACGGCCACGCAAGCTTCTCTGGATTTCAGCACCCTCCGAAGAACACTCCACGCTGCACAACCCTCGCGGCAGTTATAAACTCAGCACTTGACAGAAAGTTTTTTAAGGTTCTGAATCTTCCAGACAAGAAAAAATCTTCGGCGAAGATTTCCACAAACGTAAAATTTTTGTGCTACTATGCCGAACTGATCCAGCTTAGTGAAATTTTCCGAGCCCCAGCGTAACCGCCCCGCCCAGTCCGAGGCTGCTCTGCTGGAAACATAAAGTCTTCTGCAAAGATTCTGATACCGGCGCTGGCCTTGGCGGCAAGCCCACGAAAATTGTTTATGTCCGTTTCAACTCCGACCTTATCCCCGAATCCGTGGTTGCGCATTCTCGACGCGCTGGAAAAAAAGATCAATCGGCACTCGTACGATACCTGGCTCAAGCCCACGCGCTACAGCCATTCCAGTGGTGGAGTTTTGTTCGTTCGCGTGCCAACAGTCGAGTTCCGCCACGTTGGTGACAAATACGCCGATCTAATCCAGGAAGCCGTCGATAACCTCGGCATGGAATATCAGGAGGTGAAATTCGTCACTCCTGAAGATGATCCGGCCTCCACACCCGTTCGGCATGATGGCGGCCTCTCCGCGCACTTTTCTTCTTCCGGTAGCCATGCCTCGCAGTCCCGTTTCGACTGGGACGGTGCCGCGCAACTGAACCCGCGCTACACTTTCGACGCTTTCGTCATCGGCAGCGGAAACCAATTTGCCCATGCGGCTTGCCGAGCTGTTGCAGAGCGTCCATCTAAGGCCTATAACCCGCTTTTCCTCTACGGCGGCGTTGGCATGGGCAAGACTCACCTGATGCAGGCCATCGGGCATGAAATCAAGCAGCGGCAGCCACAGTCGGCCATCTGCTACGTCTCCAGCGAGAAGTTCACCAACGAGATGATCAACTCGCTACGCTATGACAAGATGACCAGCTTCCGCGACAAGTTCCGCAACGTCGACGTGCTGCTGATCGATGACATTCAGTTCCTCGCCCAAAAGGAGCGTACCCAGGAGGAGTTCTTCCACACCTTCAATGCACTGCACGAGTCGATGAAGCAGATCGTCATCGCCAGTGACCGCCCGCCCAAAGAATTAGCAGAGGTAGAAGATCGTCTGCGCAGCCGCTTCGAGTGGGGATTGATCGCCGACATTCAGCCTCCCGATCTTGAAACTAAAGTCGCCATCCTGCAAAAAAAAGGTGAGCAGGAGAAAGTCACCCTCCCGACTGATGTCGCCCTATATATTGCCTCCAACATTCGCTCCAACGTCCGCGAGCTCGAAGGCGCTCTGATCCGCCTGGTCGCGCACTCGTCCCTGATCGGCGCGGAAATCACTCTGCCCTACGCCCAGCAGGTCCTCAAGAATTTCATCGACTCGCAGGCCCGCAAGGTCACGATTGAGTCAATTCAGAAAGCGGCCGCTGAGCAGTTCGGGCTGCGGCTAGTCGAGATCAAAGCCAAAAATAATTCGCGCGCCATCGTCTATCCCCGGCAGATTGCCATGTACCTGGCCAAGCACCTAACCGAGGCCTCCCTCCCGGAGATCGGACGCCAATTCGGCGGCAAGCACCACACCACCGTGTTGCACTCGGTCGAGAAGATCAACAAAGCGCGCAAGGACGACAAAGATTTAAACAGGCTACTCAATAAATTGACCGAGCAGTTGGGCGGATGAGTCGCGGTTTGCACATCGATTTCCACTCAGCAGCAGAGTCTTCCGTCGCCTCCGCTGTGAACCGGGTGTGGAACTTGTGTAAGAGCAGGATGAAATCTCCGGATGCGGCCAGCTTCTACCCTCCCCACCGCCAAATCCGGAACTGGTTTTAAAATGGCACTGTCGCCGCAAGGCGAGGACCGCCATACAGTTGGGTCAGATTTCCACTTTTCCCAGCCCCCTACTGTTACTACTGGTTTTATTGCTTTTTCTTTTGATATAAGGAAGTATTCAAAGTAGCAGGGAGATCAGTATATATGCCGGCAGAAGCTTTAGCCTCAGCGGCGGGAACAGCCACTATGGAAATCACAGTCAGCAAGTTCGAACTGTTGCGCGAACTCACCGCCACCCAAGGCGTGGTCGAACGCAAGACCACCATCCCGATTCTCTCGAATTATTTATTCGAAGCTGCCGGGGACAAGCTGTCGCTGACTGCAACCGATCTCGATCTCAGCTTGCGCACTGCTTGTAGCGCGAAAGTGAAGAAAGAAGGCTCGTGTACCATTCCAGCCCGAAAGCTGCATGATTACGTCAAGCTGCTCCCAGATGCCGATATCACCATAAAGCTTCTTGAAAACCATTGGGTCAGTATTCGCTGTGGACGGTCGAATACCAAAATGGTCGGCATGGCGCGCTCCAATTTTCCAAGCCTGCCGGCATTTCCTACTGCGGGAGTTGTAAAGATTCCCGCTCAGGTGCTGCGCGGGATGATTGCCAAGACTGGATTCGCCATCGCCAACGAAGAATCCCGTTACACCCTGAACGGCGCACTGATGGTGCTCAAGCCGGAGTCCATCACCATGGTCGCCACCGACGGCCATCGCCTCTCCCATATCGAGCGCAGCGGCGAAAAATTCGACGGCATCTCTGGCGAGATGAAAACCCTCATCCCCAAGAAAGCTATGGACGAGCTGAAATCGCTGCTCGACGGTACAGACACCGAAACGATCGACTTTGCCAAAGACGAATCCACGCTCTACTTCCGCATCGGCCCGCGGCTACTGACCTCGCGCCAGCTCACCGGACAATTCCCCAACTACGAAGCTGTTCTGCCCAAGGACAACAGCAAGAGCATCACCGTAAACGGCGAAGACCTGAGCGCCGCCATCTCCCGCGTGGCCCAGTTCGCCGACGAGCGCTCCCGCGCCGTTCGCATCAAGCTGGAAAAAGGCGAACTGAAGCTCTCAGCCTCCTCCACCGAAAGCGGCGAGTCCGAAGACTCCCTCGAAACCAACTACAACGGCGACGCCCTCACCGTCGGCTTCAACGCGCAATATGTTCTGGATTTTCTGAAAGCTGTCGGCGCCGGAGAAGTAAAGCTGGAGCTTAAGGACGCCCAATCCGCCGGCCAGCTCCGCCCCGCCAATAGCGAGGATTACAAGTACCGCTATATCGTGATGCCGATGAGAATATGAGGGCCTTCGTATTTTGTGGTTTCCGCTCCCAACCCCGAGTCCGACCCAAAAGTCGCAGACGCATATTTCCGCTCCATATCGGACTCCTTTCATTACACTTTCAAGAACCAGGAAACGATTTGGTACCCGGTCAAGATTGCCAATGCTTTAACGACCCTCGGGCCGCTCCTCGTTATTGTCCCCTTTGCCCTTGCTGATCTATTGGCTAAGTTAAACATTCGCTTTTTTGCCCCGAGGTCACTCCGAATTCTAGGGATGACTATCCACACCACTCCAGAGGGTGTGTGGGCGGCACTACTGATCACCGTCTTGGTAGTGGGCATCGCTGCCGTATTCGCGCTGAACAAGCGGAGGACGCGCAAGCTCTGCGCGAACTTTTTGTCGAAATCTCAGATGCGTTTTGGATATTGCCTCGCAATGCGCGAAGAATTGCGAACATACCAGGCCACACGCGTCCCGAAGCACATCGAAAATGCTTTAGATTTTTGGTTCCGCCTCCTATTTTCCTTGGAAGCTTTTTTTGCCCCAGAGTCCAAACAGCAGTTCAGGCCGCCGAAGAAGGGGAAGGGCTTGGCACAAGCAGAAAAGTCATCGCCAAAGGTTCTGCCCCCAAATCTCGAACGCCTTCGGCAGTCATTTAGCTGGTTCCGCTTGGAACCGCAGTCAGAGCGGATTGTTTGCCTGAGGTTTCGCCCCAGTCTGATTCTGAAAACGTGGCGCTCTTAGATTGGGGGCTTACGCGCCTTCAAGGATTCTCCGAGAAGATATTGTTGTTGCCCGCCTACGGCCTAGAATCCCAAACCACCGCCGAGAGAGGAACATTCAAGAGGAGCATTAAGGCGGGAATTGCCAAGTTCTCCGGACTATTTTCGCATCAGAATATCCTACTCTGCTTCATATCGTGGCTACTGATCTCCGCTGCGGCTGTGATCGTCGCGTTGTTGACCACCCTGCACTACTTTCCGGGAATCAAGATCGACTCCACTCTAGTGGCCCTGGTCATCAGCGCTCCTCTATTAGCCTCAGCGACCCTGGTCGCGGTATCAAGAAAGGGAACCTAGACGATTCGGTTATAGCTAAGGCGACCTGATCCAAGCCTAGTACACAAAGTAAACTGGCTCGTGCTGAAGCACTTGCTTCACAAGAAAGTCCCTGGTTATGCCGAATGCGCCGATGCCGGCGCGGAATGCATCCTCGAATGAAGGGTAGAAACCGAGGACGTTGCGATCCTGGACTACCACATATTTCTCGGAATGTTCTTCCAGCCATTCGGTTTTGTGAGCGGCGTAAAAGTCGAGTTCAGCGGCTCGGCGAGTCTGCTCTTCGGCAGCCAATTGGCCTCCTGGTCGCCGCCAACTCTAAATGACAAACGCAGCGACGCTGACGTATGCTTGTGATCCTCAGAACGCATCATGCGGTGGCCATAAGTGCGCGTCAAGCCACAAAGTAAATGCGCCATTCGCTCCCCGGGAGGCCTCCATGCTCAGCGGCTTCAAGCAGTTCATTCTTCGTGGCAACGTAGTGGATATGGCAGTCGGCGTGGTCATCGGCGCGGCTTTCGCTACGGTAGTCACCGCCTTCACCAAAGACCTGCTCACGCCTCTTATCGCCGCGATCGTCGGTAAGCCCGACTTCTCCGCCATCAGCTTCACCATTCATGGCTCGCTGTTTCCGATCGGAGACTTCATCAACGCGGCCGTGTCGTTTCTGCTGGTCGCCGTTGCGGTGTACTTTTTTGTGGTCACGCCCATCAACGCCCTGGTCTCGCGCATGCGCAAAGCACCCGCCCCGGCCGATCCTACGACCAAGAAGTGCCCCGAATGCAAAATGGAGGTCCCAATCGACGCCCGCCGCTGCGCCCACTGCACCTCGCCTTTGAGCTCGGCCCAAGCGGCGTAAGAAGCAGAAGGGCACCCTTCACCAGTCGGGTCGCTACAGTTTGGGTGCAGGACGGCGACCTTCACCAATCGACCGGAAGTGGTTTTGGGTGGCGCAGCGCTTCCAGCGCTGCGATAAAGTGCCAAACATCGAATCACCCCGCGGAGCGAGTCCCAGCTCCAACAATCTCTTATACGATAATCACGTGCCCGCTTTCCTTTGTCAGTCTCGAATCCTGATCGTGGTCCTTCTGTTCTCGGTCTTCACATTCGGACAGCAATCAGGCGAGTCCTCCTCGCGCGCCCACTCGAAACCCACGCTGCCGCCGAAAGTGCAATCCAATTTGGGCGCTCTCGCTGATGGTATCTATCGCAACGCCTCTTTCGGATTCAGCGACAAACTCCCCTTTGGCTGGGTGGATCGCACCGCTGACATGCGGGAAGGTGACGATCCCGGCAAGCTGCTGTTACTCGCCGTCTTTGAGCGCCCGCCTGAAGCAACCGGCACCACAATCAATTCTGCCGTGGTAATTGCCGCAGAAAAAGTTTCGTCGTTTTCCGGCCTGAAGACCGCCTCCGATTATTTCGGACCGATCACCGAGCTGGCTACCGCCAAAGGTTTCTCTGTGCTGAATGAGCCACACGATTTTGTCGTCGGGACAAAGCACCTGGTCCGTGGCGATTTCAGCAAGCAGCGCGGTTCACTGACCATGTATCAGGCTTCGCTGGTCACTCTGGAGAAGGGTTACGGAGTTTCGTTCACGTTTATCGGCGGCAGTGAGGATGAAATTGAAGAATTAATTGAGAAGCTCAGTTTCTCTGGGGGCAAGCAGCCGCAGTCAAGATGAGCGGTGTAGGCGCGGGCGTCCTCGCCCGTGCTCTTCTTACTCCAGCGGTTCCGGCTGGAGCGCAATATCCTTCTCGCCGGCGGCTTTCTTTTCGCTGTATTTCTTCACCCATGCCTCCCAGCTTTTGCCGGCAGCGGTGTCGCGGCCAGTAAACGCGAGGGCGGCGATATCGGAATACGCAATCGAGATTTTCTGAGACGAATCCTTGGGATAGATCCTTACGAGGGAGTCAGCCAGCGTCGACCCGCTGCGCCGGTCGAACAGATACCCTTCAATCTTCGTGCCGTCTTTGCGAGTGATGGTGATATCGCCGCGATAGTCGAACGCCTTCTCGAGAGCACTGCGAATTTCCTGCTCGCTGGCGAACTCGGGGATCCAGCCTTCGAGTTTCTCGTGTCCCCAACCCGGTACGACTTCGAGCGTATCTGGATTGAGCGGATTCGGCTGCTCCGCTGACTCCTGGGGCACGTGTCCCGCAGCCTTGCCCGTCACGCCCGCGTCTCCTCCAGCGATTCGCTAGGCGCAGCAATCTGGACCAGCGGATGCGCCGGAGCAACAGGCTCATCCAGCAGCCTCAAGGCGCCAGCATCGGGATACCGCGAGAACGTAGCCTTCACGGTGGCCAAAAAACCGCTCAGCGATCCGAACGTATCGTTTACCGCAGAAGCTTCGTACCCGCTGTGCACCATGCAATTCACGCAATGGGGATTGCCAGACTCCGTCCCGTAGTTGGCCCACTCGGTCTCGCGAATCAGCTCATCGAAAGTTTCGGCGTATCCATCCTGAAGCAGGTAGCAAGGCTTTTGCCAGCCGAAAATGTTGTATGTCGGCATGCCCCACGGCGTGCAGGGATAATGCCGCTTACCCATCAGGAACTCGAGAAACAACGGCGAAAGATTGAAACGCCAATCGGGCTTGCGATTAGAAAGAATCGCGCGGAATAGCCGCCGCGTGCGCGCCCGCCCCAAAAAATGCTGCTGGTCGGGCGCCTTCTCGTAAGAATATCCGGGTGAGAGCATCATGCCTTCAACACCCAGCTCCATCATCTCGTCAAAAAATACGCGAACGCTTTTCGGATCTGCGCCGTCGAACAGAGTCGTGTTTGTGGTCACGCGGAAGCCGCGCTGCAGCGCCTCGCGAACGGCATCAACGGCAATGTCGTACCCACCCTCGCGGCAGACGGCAAAATCGTGGTGCTCGCGCTGGCCGTCCAAATGAACGCTGAACGTGAGGTATTTCGTGGGCTTGAAGAGATGAATCTTCTCCTTCAGCAGCAAAGCATTCGTGCATAAATAAATATATTTCTTGCGCGCGACCAAGCCCTCGACAATCTTGTCGATCTCCGGATGCATCAGCGGTTCCCCGCCGGGAATCGAAACCACCGGCGCGCCGCACTCATCGACTGCGTTGAAGCACTCTTCCGGCGTGAGCTGCCGCTTCAGAATATGCGCCGGATACTGAATCTTTCCGCAACCCGCGCACGCCAGATTACAGCGGAACAGCGGCTCCAGCATCAGCACCAGCGGATACTGCTTGCGCCCAGCCAACTTCTGCCGGATCACGTACGAAGCCACCGTCCACATCTGCGAGACAGGAACACTCATGCTGCGGATAGGTCTCCTCTCGGTATGCTAACAGGGCCTAGGCCGATTCGTCCTCTCCCAGGTAGCTGATCCGTACAGGTCACGTAGGCCCGGACGCCCTCGTCCGGGCGGGTGAGGGCACCCGCCCCTACGTCTGCGGGACCGATTTACCTCCTCGATTCTGGGATCGAAAAACCCGCCTCTGTATGGTACAATTAAACGTAAGTTCCGATGCCATAAATGCCAGTAATTTCAGTAGTTTGAAGTGGGTTGGGTACATCGGAAAAGCGTGCCGGAGAGCGCTCAACTCCGGCTTCTCCACGGAGCTGAATGGCCACGAAAGAGATCACAACTTCCATCGTCGAAACTAAAGCAAAAAACGGGAAGCTCGCTGCCATTAATGGCGGCAACGGCGACTATACCGCAGACTCGATCAAAGTGCTCGGCGGGATGGAAGCCGTCCGCAAGCGCCCGGCAATGTACATCGGTTCGACGGGCGAGCTTGGCCTTCACCATCTTGTTTACGAAGTCGTGGACAACTCTGTCGACGAAGCGCTCGCCGGATTCGCTGACAAGATCGAAGTCACTATTCACCTGGACAATTCAATCACCGTAATCGACAACGGCCGCGGCATTCCTGTCGATTCCATGGACATCGACGGCGAAAAAATTCCAGCCGCCGAAGTTGTAATGACCAAGCTGCACGCCGGCGGAAAATTCGATTCCTCAACTTACAAAGTCTCCGGCGGATTGCACGGCGTAGGCGTGTCCGTCGTAAACGCGTTGAGCGAGGAACTCGAGCTGGAAATCTGGCGCGACGGTTTTACCTGGGAGCAGACCTACTCCAAAGGTGAGCCTACCAGCAAGCTGAAGAAAACTGGCGCCGTTAAAGCAAAGACCGGAACTAAGGTCCGCTTCTTGCCAGACAAATCAATCTTCACCGTCACCGAATATAACTTCGATACGCTCGCCCAACGCCTGCGCGAGTTGGCCTTCCTCAACAAAGGCCTGCTGATCACACTCACCGACGAACGCACTACTGACCCCAAAACCGGCGAGGCGAAAGCAGTCGAGTTCAAGTACAACGGCGGCATTGTCGAATTTATCAAGCACCTGAACCGCGGGAAGCAGGTTCTTCACGACAAGCCGATCTATATGGAAGCCGAGCGTGGCGGCGTTGCGATGGAGATTGGGCTGCAATACAACGACGGCTACTCTGAGTCGGTTTTTAGTTTCGCCAATAATATCAATACCGTCGATGGCGGCTCGCATCTTTCCGGTTTCCGCATGGCGCTGACGCGCACGATCAATTACGCCGGCCAGCAGATGGGCCTGTTCAAAGACGTCAAAGAGAATCTCACCGGCGACGATGTCCGCGAAGGTCTGGTCGCGGTCATCAGCGTGAAATTATCGCAGCCGCAGTTCGAAGGGCAGACCAAAGGCAAGCTGAATTCGGATATCGCCGGAATCGTGCAGGCATTCGTAAACGAGCGCCTGGGGGCGTATCTAGAGCAGAACCCGACTGCCGGACGAAAAATTATCAACAAGGCGATCGAAGCCGCCCGCGCGCGCGAAGCTGCCCGCAAGGCCCGCGACCTCACCCGCCGCAAAGGCGCGCTCGATGGTGGAGGTCTTCCGGGCAAACTGGCCGACTGCTCCGAGCGCCAGCCGGAACGCTGCGAATTGTTCCTGGTTGAAGGCGAATCCGCAGGCGGAACCGCAAAGCAGGGACGCAACCGCCGCTTCCAGGCAATCCTCCCGCTGAAAGGCAAAATTCTAAACGTCGAAAAGGCCCGCTACGACAAAATGCTTGGCCACGAAGAAATTCGCGCCATGATTACGGCGCTCGGCACCGGTATTTCAAAAGAAGATTTCGACGCCGCCAAGCTGCGTTACGGCAAAGTCATCCTCATGACCGACGCCGACGTGGACGGAAGCCACATCCGCACTCTGCTGCTCACGTTTTTCTTCCGCCACATGCAGGAACTGATCAAGCGCGGCAACGTCTTCATCGCGCAGCCGCCGCTCTACTCGATCAAAAAGGGCAAGACGCAGCAGTACATCAAAGACGATCGCGACTTTGTGAAAGTGATGGTCAAGCGCGCAGCCGACGGCCTGATCGTCCGCTACGGTGAGGGTGCCGCGAAACTCGAAGGCGCCAATCTAACTAAATTCATCACAGTGCTTAACGAATACCTTACCTTCTTCGACAAAGTTGACAAGCGCCTGCGCGACGAAAAAGTTGCCGACCTTCTTCCCAAACTCGACCTCTCCAAGCGTGCCGACTTCGAGGGCGATAAGAAGTCCGCGCCAAAGAAAATCGAAAAACTGGAACGGGAACTAAAGAAAATTCAGAAAGAGCGGCAGTTCAAGGAAGTCGAGAGCCGCTTTGACGAAGAACACAATCTGTGGGAAGCGCGCTACGTCAACTCGCAAGGCGCCGAGCACCTTATCAACTGGGAGCTGGCCTCAACACCTGAATACCGGCAACTGCTTTCGAAATTTAAGCAGATCGAGCCATATCTCGAACCGCCGTTTGTTGTCGAGACGATCGCGAAATCGACTCCAGCAAGCGGCAACGGCGAAGAGCTCAGCGACGCCGAGCGCGAGGACATCGAAAAAGCCCAGAAGAAAACCACCAAAGCCGTGCCCAAGAAGCGTTCCGCCGAGCCGGAGGTCGTCGAGAAAACCTCTGCGCGTGA
>Ga0209805_1000632_pt1 | contig 21543 bp, 20 predicted proteins | sample GraSoiAngelo_148_FD_185905 | JGI IMG/M metagenome (GOLD analysis project Ga0209805, IMG submission 185905) | Grasslands soil microbial communities from the Angelo Coastal Reserve, California, USA - 14_1009_09_20cm (SPAdes) (version 2) | ecosystem: Environmental > Terrestrial > Soil > Grasslands ...
CGAGAGTGCGAAGACTAGACCCGCGGTGGCTATGAGGACCCAGGTCCAGGGATGTGTTAGGAAGAGCGCTATTGAGAGAGCGAACATCGCAGAGTATTTTGTTGCTGAGGGCGACTTTGAGAATAGTAGGAGGATGGTCAGGAAGAGATAGGCGAAGACTAGCGCGAGCATGTTTGCGTAGTATCCTCCCCAGAGTCCGACTGGAATGTAGAATGTGAATGGTGTGAAGAGCGCGGTCAGTCCGGCGAAGCTCGCGCTTCCCTGGCCGAACCGGACGAAGGCGTATGTTGACAGTGCTAGGAGTGGTGCTAGTATCATCGGTAGATACTCGATGACTTGTGAGGGTGAGACTCCTAGGGATGAGACAATGTACAGGACTACTAGGAGTAGTGGTCTGGAGCCGTCGAGACCCTCGACAAAAGAATACTGTAGCGCCTGCGGAACGGGTCTTGCTATCATCTGGCTGATCCATGTGACGTAGGTCGGGCTGTCTACTCCGACAAGAACGCCATTTGGATTCAGGTCAGGTCGGTACGGGACGAATGCGAGAAGGACACTGGCAGCTAGGCTGATGATAAGCAGCAATCTGGGTTGGGAGAGTATCTTGAATGTCCGAGCAGAGTCCGACAGAGATCTGGTCTTTACAGATGAAATGATCTTGGCGAAGGGTTCTGATAGAAAATGGGCGATGGATCTGGCAGTGGACGAGTATCGAGTTGCCTCTCTCGCCACTATCCTCAGTAGCCAGGCGTAGAGGAGGTCCAGCAGGAATATGGTCGAGAGTGGTGAGAGTAGGAAGTAGGTGTCGTTGTTGATGTTGGAGAGACCGAGATCCGGAAGATACGGAAAGAAAACCAGTATCACCAGAACCAGAACTTGGAAGGAGAGCGCGATCATGATCACGCTAGTAAGAATGGCCGGGCGCTGCGTCATCAGACGAGTCCTCTGGTAGATTGGTGATACTCCTATTATGCTTCCAGTAATGTTCTGGTCGATGGATGTTCCACATCACTTGGCATAACTATTCTGGTGGTCTTCTCGTTACATTTTGTTCAAGACAGAGTCCATGAATATTCTATCTTCCATGTCATCTCGCATTGACGAGCTGATTGCGGCTCTGCCTAGAGTCTCTGACGAGCAGCTTGAAGCCTGGTTCACGGTGGTCGTGAAGACGAAAACAGAACTTACGGAAGCGAAAAGGTTCCTCAACGGACCCTTGACACGTTTTCACAAGTCGCTCTTGGCGGAGATCCAGGAAAGGGAAGAGCGACGTAATCAGATAGAGTGACTGAACCGGAGTGCTTGACTTCGTGCTTCGATAGACTGAGCCATTGATAGCGTCCGTGAATAGACAACCAAATCATCCATAGCTAGAAAGGGATACTCGGATATCCGGGGCTAGCCGTAATAGTCGAATCTGGCTCTTTTTTCGCGCAAGTCTTAAATCGTTAGAAATCGTGCCTCGTCCTACCATTGCAGTTGCCTATCAGACGATATCTACCCCATTTGCTCGTAGGCCTCTCGATAAGCCTCATAATGGTCGGAGCCTACGCCGCGGTCGGCTTCGCCTCCAGCGCCACGCCGAAGGCTCTCTGGTCAACAAACCCTCTCAGCATAACATTCTCCGGCAGCGGAGGCACAAGCAGCTCGGGAAGCGCAGGAGACTCTTTCAAGTGCGCCCCAAGTGTCACGGGCCCCATCACACTCAAGACCAGCGTCAGTAATCCAACAAAGATCAGCCTCACAACCAGCCCGTCAACATTCGCATCCTGCGGCCCATCATTCAACAGCGTCACAGTCACAGCCCACTGCCTAGTCGCCGCTCCATTATGTAAGGGAAGCTATACGGGGACGGTGACGATATCCAAAGGATACACCACATACTCGCCCAACTTATCAGTCACGATAACCGTGACCTAGTAGGATACCCTGCGGAATACTTGCGCATGCATCTGCTTCTCCAAGGGGGAGAATTCTGCTGATGTTCTCGATGGCCGAACAGCCGAATAGCCAAGATAATCCAGGGCAGACCAACGTCTACTAGGGATTGCGCGAGCTAACTAGTGGCAACCCACCTCAAGTAGCAGTTTTATAGACGAGACTGATTCGCGCGTGTGGAAAATATCATGCGCGACATGATCAAAGATAAGGCCCTGATCTTGGCCATTGTGTTTCTGTCCAGCTTAGCGTTGTCGATTCCGATCTTCGCTCCAAGCGTCCGCGCCCAGACTCCTGGAGTGGTCTGCCTGGCGCAACCACCAGCTTCGTCCTGCGCCTCAAGTGCTCCGGTCATTCCAGGAAGCGTCGGCTCTCAACTGCGAGTGGCCGTGTTCATCCAGAACTCCGCCCCTCTCAATCGTTTCGACATTACGGTCCTAGCTGACCACACGATTCTCCAGCCGTCCGGCGTTGACCTCACCGGCACAGTCCTGCTCTCTCCCAACATTCTCTCCGAATGCATCGGTGGAGTGCAAAGGGTTTCTAGTAGTGGCTGTCCATCCACTGCCACTGCAGACACGATAGAGCTCCTTGCCGAAAGCTGCGTTGGTTGCGGTCTTACGAGCAGTCCGACGACCGGGTTGCTATTCACAGCGATCTATAACGTGGTTGGCTCCACCGCAAGCACTCCGATCGGATTCCAGACAGGCTGCAGCCCCTCAAGCGTCTCAGGCACAACGACCTGCGTAACAGTAGCAAATGGAGGGGTCCCTCCAGTCCCCGAGACCGTGCACACAGCCACTTTCACCGCCTCGTCAGAATTCACCCTCTCCGCCAGCCCCACCACGCTAACAATACCCAAGGGATCATCTGCAACCTCTACCATTACAGTCTCAAGTATCAGCGGCTTCACGGGCACAGTGAACCTGTCAGCGAACGTCGCACCCGCGGTCCATCACAGTCCCACAGCCACACTCAACCCATCAAGCGTCACGCTAACCTCCAATCCCGCGACCTCGATTCTTACAGTCAGTACCAAGGCCACTCCGATCGGAACCTACATCGTCACCGTCACAGGCACATCTGGAACTCAGGTCGCCGCCGTGCAGATAACAGTCAACGTGACCCGCTGATTTCGTCAATCCCTCTCTTCCTCTTTTTCTCCGTCTTCTCTAAGCCTTGCAATCGTTTCTATGGACGACAACCATTCCTAGCTATCTCACGCGATAGTTGTGAAAAAGACCTAACGGCTCTCGAAAACTTCTGTTTGAGCGACCTCCTTCTTTCCGGTTGTCGTTTTTGGAGAGTCTTTTTATGAGCTAGGTCCGAGTCGGCATAAGATTTGGTTCTCCCAACTCCCTTCACTGTGATCTTGATCGGGGGGTCTATCGGTTCGAAGTTTTCCGGACGCCTAAGACGAGGGCAAGCGCGAGGGGTAGGCCGAAGATGACTATAGTCAAGATTCCGATGTGGATGAGCCCCATGTAGAATGCGAAGGTTAGGCCGAAGGCGATGAAGAGCCCTGCAAATTTCTTGTTGCTGACATCCCAGTTGGCAAAATTCTGGGAGTAGCCTGCTTTCTTTATAATAACAAAGATCAGCCCCAGGGAAGCGGCGAAGCTCGTCCAGAAAACGAGTCCGCCGAACAGTATCCCGGAGATTACGAGAAGAGTTGGATACGTAAAGGCGAGAGCGTAGAGAGCGTATTTTGCTAGACTCCTAGTGGGGCCGAAAACATGACGTTCGAGGAATCCGGCTTTTGGCCCCGGCTGGAATAGGGAAGAGTCAAACTGCCAGAGACGGGTCTTCCGAGGCTTAGTCAACGGACGGATAACACATAATAGCCGTAGAAGCTAATCTGCCTATCGGTACTGTTGACCCGATCGGAGCCAGCTCGCAGTCTACTCTACTCCCAGGAGCAAGCCTAGCCTACAGGCCCGCTTCTACTGGGCAATTTGCTGCTCCCTGATCAACCTCTCAGAGCCCTCACTATTGTAATGGGAATTCGTCCGCAAGTCCATTCTTAGGGAATCCACTTCAAGCACTTGTTTCTCGGAGAAGGTCCAACCGACAAGCCAGAGCATCTTTTAGCGAAAGACAGCATGATCAGAAACAGGAAGAACGAGTAGGCCCCACCGAGATTGCATGAAAAAAAGAAGTATCTGGTAATACCAAATTTGATCTTGACTCTGAATAGATAATCATAAATAGATTATTGTTGAGCAGTGACTAATGTTTTCTCCGTCTTATCGTTCAGGTCGATTGAAAGCTCTCGTTCTAGTTTTAGTTGTGGTTATTAGCTCCCAGCCTCTTGCTCCTATTCTAGAGTTGGGGGGTGCTCGATACCCGTCAGTCCTTCCGCGGAATATAGTCTCATCCATGCTAAGGAGCGTTTTTTTGGATGCGTCAAACCCTGCTCGGGGTTTATTGCCATCTCCGAAATTGTCTGCCGTTGCCGCCTCATTTGACTTCGCTATTTCAGTATCACCTGGTAGTGCAATTCTTGTTCAGACTGCTAGCGTTTCAGCCATAGTCTCTGCGACTCTAACATCGGGCGCTAGCACTATCGTCACCTTTAGTACTCAGAACCTTCCCTCGGGCGTCACTGCAACATTTACTCCCGCTAGTTGTAGTGTGACCTGCTTTTCGAGCATTACGTTCAGTGCACTTTCTACCGCGACAACGGGATCTTTTACCGTTATGATTATCGGAACAGGAGGCGGGTTAACGAGAACAGCAGATTTTCAGATTAGCGTAGTTCAATTCGACTACGGAATCTTCGTCTCGCCAGGAAGCGGGTCTCTCTCCCAGACTGGCACTATTTCAACAGTAGTCGCTGCGGTCCTACCCGGTGGAGATTTCTCTTCTACAACAACAGTTGGCTTCAATGCTCCTATAAATTTGCCATCCGGCGTTTCTGCCCAATTTTCCGCGCCCAGTTGTAATCCGAACTGCTCTTCGACTCTTATATTCACTGCAACTTCAACGGCAACACCAGGCACTTACAGTATCACAATAACGAGTACAGAAGGTGCGCTCACGAAAACAGTAACCTTCACTCTTACAGTCGCCCCATTCAGCTTCAATCTTTCCATTTCTCCCAATAGCGTCACAGTTGTTCCGACCGCCAGCGTCTCAACATTAGTCACCGCCACCCTAGTCTCAGGGACGAGTGCTTCTGTAAGCTTTGGTTTCTCCACACCCCTTCCAACAGGCATCACCGCTACATTCACTCCCCCCAACTGCAATTTGACTTGTTCCTCAACACTTACATTCAGTGCAAGCTCATCGGCTGCAAATGGAAATTATCCACTCACGATAACTAGCACAAGCATTGGGTTAACTCAGACAGTAGGTTTCACTCTTACTGTGGCGCCGTTCGACTTCAGCGTTTCAGTCTCGCCCAGTAGTGCTACTGTCGTTCAGACTGCAAGTGTTTCAGCGGTAGTCTCTGTGACTTTGCCCTTTTCCGATACTTCCTCCACCACTGCGGTCAGTTTCAGTATTGGTGGTGGGGGTCCTCCTCCAGGTGTCACTGCAACGTTTTCCCCTACTAGTTGCAATCCAAATTGTTCTTCAACCCTGACACTAAGCGCAACTTCGGCAGCGGCAACTGGAACGTTCAGCTTTGGAATCGTCGCCGACAATGGAGCGGGTGCAAGAAGATCGGCCCCCTTTTCACTTACTGTGGCGCCATTCGGTTTCAGTATTTCAGTTTCACCTAGTAGTGCGACGGTTGTTCAGACTGCAAGTGTTTCAGCGGTAGTCTCTGTGACTTTGCCCTTTTCCGATACTTCCTCCACCACTGCGGTCAGTTTCAGTATTAATGGAGGTCTTCCTTCAGGAATTACCGCAACGTTTTCCCCTACTAGTTGCAATCCAAATTGTTCTTCGACCGTGACGTTTAGCGCAACTTCGAACGCCCAAATTGTAATGACCAGTTTTGGGATCGCCGCTGACGATGGAGCGGGTCATAGAGGGTCAGCCTCATTCTCACTTACGGTATCGGCCTTCGACTTCGGTATCTCGGCGGCGCCTAGTAGTGCTACCGTTGCGCAAGCGGGTAGTGTTCAGACGATAGTGACCCTGACACTGCCCAATTCGGACAGTTCGTCTACAACTTCTGTTACATTTGCTGCTGACCCAACAACTCTACCTACAGGCGTCACTGCCACGTTCTCTCCCGCGAGCTGTAGTCCTAACTGTTTTTCGACTGTCACATTCACCGCAAGCTCCACGGCGACAACTGGAACCTCTCTGGTAACGATCACTGGAACCGGAGGCGGGGTAGCGAAAATCGTAAGTTTCACTCTCACTGTGATAGCGTTTGACTTCAGCATGTTAGTATCGCCTGGTAGTGCTAGTGTTGTTCAGAGTGGCAGTGTTGCAGCGACCGTCAAAGCGACTCTGACCTCAGGTACGAGTGCTCTCGTCAGCCTCAGCGCCCAAAATCTTCCGGCAGGCGTCACGGCTAAACTCACTCCTGCTAGTTGTAATCCGGGCTGCTCTTCAACTGTTGTGTTCGCCACAGACCTATCGGTATCACCCGGAATCTATAGCGTCACTCTCGCCGGAGTGGGGGCAGGACTAATGAGAACAGCGAGTTTCAGTCTTACAGTAGTTGCGTTCGACTTCAGTGTCATTGTTAATCCTTCTAGTGGAACCGTTGCCCAAACCGGAACCATTTCGACATTCGTTACGGTAGTCACGAATGTCCAGCCGGGCGCCTTTGTCGACCTTACCGCGACAGATGTACCCCTTGGAGTCACATCAACATTCACTTTCGTAGTCAATGCTCAATGTCCACCGAACCAGTGCTGGAGCCTTGCATTCAGTGCAGATTCAACAGCGTCGACTGGAACCTTTACTGTCATGATCACGGGGACAGGAGGAGGGGTAACGAGAACAGCGAATCCTGGTTTCACTCTCACTGTGGTCCCTTCATTTGACTACTTTGTTTCTGTCTCGCCGAATAGCGGCCTTCTTGTTCAGGCCGCTAGTATTTCAACGACAGTCACGGCCAGCCTCATATCCGGTTCAACATCCGGCTCCGTCAGTTTCACGACCACAAATCTTCCTCCCAGCGTAACAATCGCTGCTAATGATTGTACTCCGAATTGTTCTACGACTCTTACATTCACGGCGTATTCGACAACACCGACTGGAACTTTCACCGTAACAATCCTTGGCGTCGATTTTGGAATAACAAGAATGACAAGTTTCGCCCTTACAGTGGGCCCAGGCCCGTCAGTTGGGGGAGAGGTTGTTCCCGTCAATAAGCTTGGTTTACTGGTTCCCTACCTAGCCCTGTCATCCATAATTATTCTCTCGGCCTTGGCTATGATCCACCAGTTGTTGCGTCGGCGCAGGATAGAAGGGCAGTCGACATTCCGGTGAAGAAGCATCCTCCTGAGAATGAACTTTTCATTGATCCGTCCCTAGAACCGAGTCAGCTACATTCGCCCGAGCACTTGCTGAAGCCGGCAGGCCGTGGAGGTGTCCGCCTTGATATTTTTCTTGACGCATATCTTTCAGAGAGAAGAAACACAACTCGGTTCCCCACGGTTAAGAGAAAGAAGTGGCGGCTAAGACCGCGACTAACGATTGGTGTTCTCATACTTCTTGTCATGATCGGCGTCAATCTTAGTCCAGCGGGGAAGAGTTTCTGGCTTAGCGTGGAAGAGAATTATCGGTGTTCCCAAATACAGACTCCTTCACAGTCTCCAACTCGGGCGGTTGCGCTGATTGATCAGCTCGCGTCTCAGTATCCGGATCCATCATTTGTCGAGGCGGTACGATCCGAGACCGTGAGTTCAGGTCTAAGGTTTGACTACATCGGACCCAATGGCGCTACTGTGGACTATTTCGCCAACCTCCCTCGGTACGACTATTCTCTAGTGATCATGAGAATTCACGGAAGCTTGGTGGGTGCTCCCGTACTAGCAACCTCGGAGAAGTACAAGCAAGACTCTCACGTTGCTCAACAGATCTGGGACAGAATCGGCGCAGTCAAGATCAATAATACTCTCTACTTTGCACTAGAAGCGCCCTTCGTCACGCATGAGATGTGTGGCCGATTTCCGGGCACTATGATTCTTGTTATGGGGTGTGACGGATTCGATAAAGCATTCGGAGATGCGTTTGTTCAGAGAGGAGCTAGCGCTCTGGTAGGGTGGGATAAAGCGGTGACAGTTGCCCACACAGATAGCGCGTTTGAACAACTCGTGAAACTACTACTAGCTGGCGGTACGGTTAGCGGATCAGTTCAAAGCGTGATGGACAGCCTTGGACCTGACCCTCAGACAGGGTCCAGCCTAGGGTACTTTCCCTTACAGGCAGCAGCCTCAACCTTGTGAAAATGCATTTCCCTGCTCGAATTGGAAATAGTGCTGAACGACAGGGATCATCAACTGGTTCCGAGTTCTCGGCCGACGTTTCGGCTAGGGCCTCAAGACATGCTCAGGTTAAAACGAAGCTTTAGGGTATTGCTAATAGTTGTTGGGTGGAGCACCAGCATTTCAGGGATCATCCTAGCAGCGGTCTTCCAAGGATATCTTGTTCCAACCCTCCACGGACCCGTCGCCGTTGGAGGGCAACCTGTTATCGTTGTGATTTACTACTTGGGAATTCTAGCTGTCTCTGTTCTCGCGGCCGTCTTGATCGATGATCCGGGATTGTCCATAGTTGGCTTCTTTTCCGCATTTCCTTCCTCGTGGATTATCGCCTTCGTGATACTGTCACTCCCCGCCACGCTGGGAGTAATACCGGTAGGTGAAATTCTCGTGACGGCAGCCATCGCTGTGACCTTCGCCGCCTTCTTCCCATTCGTTGTTATCGCTGGACTACTAGGAACATTTGTGGGCATAGTCCTTTCAGAACGTGTGAATTGGCAACCCCCGCAGGATAAACTGGGATAGAACCACGATTCCCGAGGAGTAGACATGGTCATGACAACAGAGTGGTAAGGGGTCTCGCGGATTCGACCCTAATCTGACGCCCCTTGGTCATGTCAAAAACAGGCTTTCTCAACTTCTGGGGCAAATTGTCGCCTGTTACTATCCGAAGTGAATCGCCCCTCAACGTGCTCAGATTGTGGGAAGTAAGATTGTATTCGTACCGCACCAAGTCGAATGGTGAAAGGGCGAGATTTCCTTCGACGAAGCGCGGTAATACGGTCGCGAGATTTTAGGAAGCAACGGGATTTTCCACCGAGCAGGATCGCCCTAACGGCCATCTGACAAGTCAAGGAGCAAGGCGACCAGGGTGCCACTGAACCGAACGCGGAAAGTCCTGCCCACTCTCAGCTATGGCCTGCCGAAGGCAATTCTTGCTGGATGTGCTATGATAATGGCATTCCTCGCACTCAGACCTCTTGAGCGTGCAAGATTCGCATCTGGCTTCAATGTTCGGTGTCCCGTTTGAGTCGCACCGCGGAGGTTTTTCGAACACTGAAATGATGAGAGTGAAGTAGGTCCTTCGGTAGACTCCGTAAGAGCTGTCGAAGGCTTGTACAGTAACAACGCTAGGTGACGCGGGGCAATTGGTCGCTACTTTCAGGAGAACTATGGAGGCATTCGGGAAACCGACTTTGTTCACGTATACGATTGTGCCGTTACCAAGGGGTGAAGTAACGCAGGACGGGAGGCCAAGTATGGTCAGAGAAATATCGTTTGCATATCCGTTTACTGCGTGTCCCTGCACGTTCACTGAAGTGGAATTGCCGGGGGAGACTCTTACCGAGTCCGGGGAAACCGTCACGTAGAAGTCAAACACCGTGAGGGTGGTGTTGTAGGAGTGGGAGGTTGCGGCTCGCCCGATTGTCACGGTCAGTGTGTAGTTGTCCGGCGGCGTGTGAAGAGTCGAAACTCTGACAAACGAAGCCGTCCAGCCTGAGTTTAACGAAACGCTGGCCGGACTGATGGATGCTATGGGTCCGTTCAGAACGGTCGGAGAGACAGTGGCAGACAACGATAAATTGCCTGAGAATCCGTTGATACTAGTGAGTAAGACAAGCTCCGACGCGGGACTATTGTCGATGAAAGTCAGCCTGGTCGCACCTAGGATTCTAAAGTCGCCAACATGAACAGTCAAAATTGCTGAGTGGGATAGTGACCCGCTGGTCCCAGTCACATTGACGGCGAAATCCCCAGCCGTTAGAGGGGTTAGTTCGAGCGCAAAAACAACCGAGCCATTATTAGCCAGCATAACGCTGTCAGTAGCTAGCGCCATCTTGAACAGAGAGGGGAAAGTATTGAGACCCGTAGTGGCCACTGAAACATTAACGCTCACTTTGCCCTCAAAACTGTTGATACTTCTGAAGGTAACATTAGATGCGATTTGAGAATAGACTGTCGAGCTGATATTGCTAGGAAGCGTTAGCATCGTGAAGTCAGCGAGGAAGTTCGTTACCCCCATGAAGGCTTCGAGAATTCCCACATCAACGTCATTTATCGTTCCGTCTGCGTTCAAGTCAGCTCGTGGATTGTAGCATTTCATCCATGCTGTGCAGCCTATCGCGAGTTGCAGAATGCTCGCGTCAAGTTGATCAACAATCCCGTCGAGATTAACGTCGGGACTTCTTGTCACGGCTACTTCGATGCTGGTCTTGTTTCCCGTGAATGTGAGCACCACCTCGGAGGCAAGAGGATACGGAGACGCGGGGATGTTAAGCAAGAAGGAGGCTTTGGAGATTGCTTGGATAAATGAGGCGATGATTGGGAGTCCCGCTATCTTATAGTTCGTTGTAAAGAGAGAAACACCAGTGGAGTTGTTGGTCGCCGTAACTCTGACACCTCCTGAGAGGGACAATGGGTCCGAGAGGTCGACTGAGAGTGCGCCGACCGTCGAGACTGACACTCCCTTAAAGTCGTCAACGCTGTTGATGCGGATGGTGAATGGCCTAACGGTCAGGGACAAAGTGATAGTTTCTAACTCTGAGCCGCTGGTACCAGTCACATTGATCAAGTAGATCCCTTGAGATCTGGCTCCCACATAGATAGAGAGTTCGGAAGTGCCAGAACCTGCTGTAAGTACAACATTAGTCGAACTAAAGGATAGTTTAGGACCAGACGTTGAGATGACCGCGCCTAATTCAACAGCCCCCGAGAAACCGTTGACGCTGGCAATTGTGATGGCCGCTGCCCCGGCAGAATCCTCGAGAAGACTCAGACTGCTGGGCTCTGACAAGAGCTTGAACCTAGTCAGAGACAAGAAAACGCTACCGGTAACCGTCACGGCTCCGCTAGTCGCTGTAACTTCAACAGTGTATGACTGAAAACCCGTAGAACTCGGTACCTTGATAGTCAGAGTCGAACTTGCTGACCCTCCTGCCGTCAGGGTAACACTAGTTGAGCTCCAGGAAGTTGATGGCCCGTTAGGCGACACAGATGCCGCCAAGGTGACGGGACCGGCAAACTCCCCTCTGCTGGTCAACACGATCCTGGCAGTATTGGAAGAGCCCATCGTGATGTTGACATATGTCGGTTCGGTGGAAAGTGTAAATGCCCTGTTCAATACCGTTACACTAGCAACATGTGTCACCCAGCACGATACTAGCGATCTACAAGACGATGATTGAGCTAGATATTCTCCCGCGACCCAAATTACAGTCTGGTTTGACGGGTCAACGCTGGCGCCGAAATAGTCCCCAAACCTGACGGTGCCGATGAAGTTATGGCCTGTCTCGCTTGAGTTTCCCGCTTTCACAGTTACGGGTTGCCTAAACGTGTTGTCTGGGTCGGTGGTAGCATGTCCCGTGACCCCTATGCTGGCAAAGCAGCATGTGTAACTCGTCGAAGAGGAGTACCCGAATACAACCCCGAGGTTGCCGGAGCTGTCGATGCTAAGAGCTGGATAGAAGTAGTACAATCCCTTTGCGCCGACATCGAAGTCTTGCTTGACCGCCATTGGGTATACTGCCGTGTCGATCTGTGTCAGCCTGAAGCACGATCGCGTCTGATTATCGCCAGGGGGCGTGCAGCCATCGTCCAAGGTCAGCCAGAGTTTGCCTTGGAACCAAGCAGCACTCTGTATTCGCGCGTCCCCTGGACCTCCGGCCGCCTGACCAGTATCTAATTCGACTGAAGTGCCAGGTTGGGCAGCACTCACGGAAGGGACTATGGCAGAGATTGAGAGAGCAATGGTTTGAATCGTGACCTTCTCGGGCGGAACTCCTACAACAGAGTAGAACCGAAAATCACGATTGTTGATGTCTGAACCACCCGTAGAGACCATGTAGAGACTTGTAGTTGAGCTGAGGGATTGGACGGGATGAATTGATTCTAGACCGTTCATTGGTCCAAATGAGGAGAAGTCGATCTTCTCAGCCCCAGCAATCAATTGGCCCTTGTTGAGCACCCACACTTGCGCCCCAACATAGTCTCGCCCGACATAATCGTTGGCAGTCACGACAAATTTGTCATCGCTGACCCCGATTATTGGCTGGTCAGGAAAGTCTCCGTGGGCGCTTACAGTGTAGATCTTCCAGATACCCATTGGATCAGTTGTGGCGGAAACCGCGATCGTCACATTGTTAGCGGTCTCGTCGCTGACCGAGGCAAACCATCTTGCGCTTGGAGCATCGAACAGAACCTTTGGGTCAACGAGTGAATCGTATTCATTCCGCGAATTGTTGAAGAACTGGCGAAACGAGAGTGTAGCCAGTGAGACACCTTGCTTCGAGAAGATTTCTATATCATGATTTGCCATCTCCAGAATCTGGCTCGGGCCGACAGCGACTTGAGGGTCTGGAGGGTTAGCTCCTCCTTGAGGCGCGTTTATGCCGTCGAAGGATGCCAACTCAGTAGCCTGAGGCAAGATAATGGACCCGACGACAGAGGAACCTACACTGGAACCTAGGAGCGCACTTGATGGCGTGGGAGCTTCGCTCTGTCGCATTCCGTCTGAGAGAGCTTCATCCCGAGCTTGAGGGTTAGGGAAAGATAGATCGCGCACCGTCACTCTACCTTGTTGCAACAGCAGACCTCTTGCAGGGTCAGAGAATGGAGCGGGAGAAACCTTGTCGATAGCAGATGCCCCGATTGGCAGAGTTGACACCGAACCCAGGACGCTATTTTGATGAGAAAAACTAATTCCCTGAAGAAGGGACGTCCCACCTGCTAGAAAAAGCATCATGGGAAGAAATACAGTCGTGCTCATCCTCAACCGTTCGCGCCAACCATCTTGTCAGACTGGCGTCGAATGGCGTAACGCAGCACTACATGAGCAATGAAGCTACAACGCGCAGAAACCCCCACGGGCGCTTCGCTCGTTAGCCAACGAATTTTGCTAGCCATCAGACTTAACTTTATCGGAAAACGGCTGCAACGGTTCTTTTTGATTCAGTTCTCTTCGGTACGTTCCTTGGGACAGCGAGAGCGACGAGTCACTGGTTCCAGGCGCGCCGGAACAATTGTAGGATGTCAAGGGGTCTGTTGTGGTAACAAGCAAAAGCTAGGCCTCCCCGACCCGGATTTCTTAGCAACGGAGCTTCCCGAGGAGGCTTTTTTATGAGTTGGCGACGACCCAACCCGAACCTTGGCTCTCTCGACAAGTCTTACGGTCCTAGTGGTGGGTGTCTTCTTCGGAATCTATGGCCTGATTCTCTCAGACAAGTTCCACAAGCCGTCTGCAGCCGTCCTTGGGGCTACTCTAATGGTTGGGACGGGAGTCTTGAGCGAGACGGACTTGGTCTCAGCGATCAACTGGACGGCGCTCGGCGTCCTCCTAGGCATGTTCATCATCGCCTCTAGTCTTCGGGAGGCGGGGTTTTTCGAGTGGATGGGTCTTCGTCTGGCACGGTCGGTTGACGCTCATCCGGTCTTGATGTACGTTCTACTGCCCTTGTTGACGGCCGGTATGGCTTCGCTCCTCGACATTGTCACCGTAGCTCTCTTTATTGTCCCGTTGACCGTGGAGGTCTTCGACGGTCTCGGTATAGATCCTATCCCGTTCGTCATAGCGGAGGTCTTGGCTGCGAACGTGGGAGGGATCGCGACGATGGTGGGGGATCCAACGAATGTCATCATCGGCTCCTCGCCACTGGTCAACCTTTCCTTCAATCAATTTCTGTTCAACACTGCGCCGATTGCGCTGGCGGTCCTAGCGGTCAACAGTTCCATTCTCTACCTGAGAAACCATGACTTTCTCCACCGAGACGCTTTGAAGAGACATCGTGAACGTGGACCGGTTAAGCTTCCGAGTCCATCGAGCGCTGTCAAGGACCGCGAACTCATGTACGTTAGTCTCGTGTCGCTGGGACTTGCAGTCACGTTCCTTATCGTGCATACTTTTCTCGGGGTCTCAGCAGCTCTAGCCACCCTACTCCCCGCGTTTCTCATTCTCGTCTACGAGACGTCACGGACTAGCGAAGTTCGCGATGTTCTAGGCAGAATCGATTGGCAGATTTTCTTCTTCTTCGGAGGCCTATTCATACTAGTCGCAGGCTTCGCCAAGACAGGACTACTAGTCCAGTTAGGAGGATGGATGGTTCAGGAATCCGGCGGAAACCTAGCCTTAGCGGTGACACTCGTTCTCTGGAGCACAGCCCTGATCAGCCAGATCGTCGACAATGTACCACTCGTCACGGTCTTCATCCCCGTGATTGGAGCAATGTCCAGCATTTCAGGAGTGTCAATTGCACCGTTAGCCTGGGCGTTGGCTATCGGGACCGGGATAGGCGGAATGGCTACGCCCATAGGGACAGCGTCCAACATGGTTGCACTGAACATCCTCAACAAAGAGAAAAAGAGGCTCAGCTTCAGCAGATTCGCGAAGAGGTCTGTCCCGCTGACAATTATTGACTTGCTGATCGCAAATATTATCCTGCTGGCTCGGCTCTAAGGAGTCTCTGAGACCTCGATTCGCGCGACCGAGCTCGCGTAACCATCCCTCGACTGTCTGAAATGGTCACAACGTCTCGTGCGGGTGTCAGGTTTCCCGGTGTTCTTCAACGTGCTTCTCAGACCATTCGTGTCCACAATGGCTGCACTTGTACGAATACTGGAATTCCTCAACATCGACGATGATGGGTCTACTGCTCTCCTGAGCAAGGAGAATGGGGGATCCTTGATACTGGCTAAGACTCAATGGTCCTTCCTCTACAGGTAATGACTCTCTGTCGAGATGAACCATCTTCTTGTCGACGAGTTTTATGTGGAACCTGCGCCCGCACCCCGGACAGTGTCTGAAAAATTCCATCAGAAACTCGCTCTCATGTATGTTGAAGTGACAAATATCAAGCTTCGATCGTGTTCCGTGAGTAGAAATCTGGGTTATCAGTAGAGCTAGCCATACATTCCCTTGCGGTCTCGATCCTGTTTAGATGCTTGTGCTTGTTGTCGTTTGATTAGTGTCTCAGGGACCTTTATTCGGGGGATCATCTGAGCGTTCACGACGTAGAGCGGTTCGCCGTCGGGACCGTACTTGTCGGTCCGTAGAATCCCCGTTATCTCAAGCTTGGCTCGTAACACACTGCCATCGGTGAGTTCGTACACGTTCCATCTTTCCGCACCCACTCTTTCGAAGTCGACGTGTGTAGTGTTGACACTCCCAGGGTCGAGTGTTGTTGGAGGAGGATTTGTCGGCGTGCTCTTCAATGCTTTTGGAGAAATGGTTGTGAAGAGGTTCTGGGACGACCAGGCATAGACAGGCTGACCAGTCGGGTCGTAGTCGGTTCCGCGGAAGATCTTGGTGATGATTAGTCGGCCGAAGAGTGAGGTTCCGTCCTCAAGCTTGTACTTCACCCAAGGCTCGTCCTTCATCGAGAACTCTACAGCGTCAGCTTTAGTGAGGTCAACCTGGGCTTGCGACATAGATCTTCTCTAAGTCAGGGTGCGTGAGAGGTATATACTTTGACGGGCTGACCGTCCGACCCGCTGCCTCGCCGAGGCACAGCATTCTTTTCTATTGGATTCTGAACACTTGGAGTCTCCCTATCAGCCTCTAGCGGAATTGGACAAAGTTTGAGCGATCTGTTTCGCCGGGTCAAGGGCTTCTTCGTTCCAGGAGAGAAAGACGCGTTCCTACGGATCCAAGAGCTAGCTGGTCTAGGAGAAGAATCACTCGAACTTCTAGTGAAGATTCTTTCAAGCTCAGGCAATGGCACGAACAGTGGTTCGCACAACGGCCTGCACGATATTGAGATCTGCACCGAGAGGATCAACATTCTGGAGAAGATGGGAGACAAGATTACCCAGTCTTTTGAGGAGATGCTTGGACGCGGATCGATAACGGCATCGATCGAGTACGACTTCGGCCGGCTCGCCGACAATGTAGACAGTATCCTAGACCGGGCCCATGCTCTGTCCCGACAATTACGACGAGTTACACGGCGACCGTTGCGTGAGGCGAAAGAGTTTGACACAGCGAATCGTAAGGAAATGATCCACCTGGTCCAGATTGGTCTAACTCAGCTTAGAGCCTTCAGGAAGCTACTGACGATCGCTGGGACAAACCGCAACCAGGCGATCGAACTTGCCCGAGAGATCGAACGACTAGAGGAGCAGGGAGATGATGTGAAAGATGCGATGCTGGACGAGCTCTACGGGTCCTGGGAGAAGCTGGACTACGCCTCCTTCCACAACTATCTAGAAACGACGATCGAAGCGGACGACATTCTAGACCTCTGCGAAGACGCATCGGACCTAGTTATCACGGTTATGAAAGCCCTAGGCGCCTAACCACGCAATGACCCTCACACTAGACATAGTCTCACTAGTACTGGCGGGGCTCCTCGGCATGGCGGTGGGAGGGAACAATCTCTCCGCATGTTGTGGACCCCTCATCGGGAGCGGAATGGTCAGCAGACGTACAGGCATCCTGATTGCTATCACAGGCTATATCCTCGGACTCGCGTTGGAGGGACCGAAACTCTTCCGGGTCAGAGAAATATTCCTACCCATAGACACAGCGACCGGAACATTCTCGATCCTGCTAGCCACGCTCCTAGTTTTCCTCGGCGGCGAACTCTCCCAGATCCCACTATCCCTCTCTAAAGCGCTCACAGGAGCTATCCTCGGAGTAAGCATAGCCCTCGGCACCTTCAACAGCTCAGGATATCTTATCCTAATACTAGCGTTCTGGTTCCTCGTTCCCCTCGCCGCTACCGCGCTAGGAATCATCCTGGTAGGACTCGATGACCGGCTTAGCCCCAGAAACCTCTGGCTGAAACTATCACTACTCAAGACCGGCTTGCTACTCGTCTCGTTCCTCTCAGCCTACGTGCTGGGTAGCAATACTCTCGGACTCATCGCCGGCGTCGTCTACAACCAGACACTCTACGCAACAGTCGGGGTAGGCTTGGGCACTGTCCTCGGCACATTCGTACTAGGAAGGGGAGCTCTGCGAAGACTGACTGAAGGCATCTTCAGCCTCCGATATCCCAACGCGTTCTTCTCTCAGCTAGTAGGATCAGCGACGGTGGAACTGGCAAACCAGCTAGGAGTGCCACTGTCGATTACCGAGACCGTGTCGTCAGGGATCATCGGATCGGGGCTCGCGCGACGGATGAGAATGATGAATGCTAGAAACGTCTTCCTCATCATATCCAGCTGGATAGTCTCCCCCGTCGCCGGCTTCCTCCTCGCGTTCGCCCTCACAAGGATTCTCTAACAGAAAAGTGGCTCTTCACGCGCGAATATCTTTCAATCAAGGCCGACTGAAGGGTTGAGAGCAAGTACATGTTCTCCTGAGACCTCTCTTCAAGATTAAGAGCCAGTTCATCGCATAAGCCTGTGAAGATAGCTTTCAGGAACTGTATGCCGAAAACTCCCGGGGTCCCGATGTCAAGTAATCTCCTAACATCTATGGGCAGAGCAATGCCGCGTCGAGACCGTATCGTCTCCACCCCTGAGAATCTGTGCCCGATGTGTAAGCGGGTTCAGCGACTCTCTGGTGAAGAGAGGTGCGCTATACACGTCAAGGCCACCACGCTAGCGGCCCATCACAAAGAGTTTGACACCAAACAAATCTCCGGGTCCAGTCCTCCAGGGGTCTTCGTGGGAAGATTCGGCTACCCGAAGGTCTTCATTGGACCAATGGTCCCCCCGGTTTCCGGCGATACTGAGATACTAGACACTCCAGAATGGTGGATGGGTAAGGGATTCGACGAGATTGTGGACTTTCGGTACAGTCTACTCAGAGGCTACAGCAGGGCTAACGTCTTCGATGCTCACAAAGGAGGCAGACTGATCGAAACATTGCAGGAGGTTGCAATGATGACTAAACCTGTGGAGACTGAACTCGTTCTCACTCGACCACCTCGGAAGATCTTGGATCTGCGCGAGGATTCTCAGCCCTTCGGGCCCATCGCACCTCTAGCATCATTTCAAACAGGCAATTCCTCGGTCGACGATAGAATCGAGAAAGCATTCTACGATGGCGACCTTCTTGCGGATGATGCTCTTCTGCAACTGTACAGAAACGGTGTCTTAGTAACACGGATTCAGAGAGCGTTCAGCCTCGGTATGTTAGGCGAGAACAAGAGTCGGAAACTCGTCCCGACACGGTGGAGCATTACTGCAGTAGACAGCAATCTTAGCCTCAGACTAATGGCGCGGATTAGGCAGCATCCACTCATCGACGAGTACCGGGTCTACAAGTACACCTACCTGGACAATACCTACGTGGGAATTCTGACGCCTGAGAGCTGGAGGTTCGAATGGATCGAGGCATGGTTCGAACCCGAACTGTTAGCAACTAGCTTCCCAGACGTAAACATGGCCACGGATGTCGAGAATACCAGCTATGTCTCTCCAGATGGACATCGACCGGTCATGCTAGGAGACTCGGAAGGTTTTCGCAATAGGAAGACCTATGCGAAGCCGGGAGGTTGCTACTACTCTGCGCGACTCGCAGTTTCTGAATATCTCGACACGATCAGAAGACAGGCTGGCGCGATAATGTTGAGAGAGATTCACCCGGGCTACATTATGCCGGTTGGGGTCTGGAACGTTAGAGAGAGCCTTCGTGCACTCTTCAAGACAAGATTCGAACAATTCGACTCCATGGACTCGGCGATGAACCATGTCAGCACGATCTTTGAGATACCGAAACGTGGCTGGATTGAGAACTCAGCTCTGCTCCAGAAAGCATACTTCCAGCGAAAGATCAACGAATTCAACTGATATTGGAAGATGGCGCAAATCGCGGCCAACAATGTTAAGTGTGGACCTGGACGTGTCACCTGTCACCTTTTCAGATCCAGCCGCTTCTTTTGGACCAGTAGACGAGCCCTAATGCTATGATGACCATTGCTAGAATCATGACGTAGAATCCCAAGGGGTCCCCGCTTCCAGGCTGAAAGAAACCTGGGCTGAAGTTCATTCCGTAAATTCCGGCGAGGAGAGTGAGCGGAAGGAATATCGTGGCGACAAGCGTGAGCACTTTGATCGTGTTATCAGTCGAGGCCGAATGCAGGCTGATGTAAAGATCTCGAACATCACTTGTCCTGTCTCTATCGTTGTCGATCGTCTCCAAAAGCTGGAAGGAATGGTCGTAGACATCTCTAAAGCTTCTGAGATTTGAGTCGGCCACGAACGGCACCGCGCCACGCATCACCATTCCTAGCATGTCTCTTGTCGGGGTAAGAGATCGTCTAAGATTCATCAGTTTTCTGCGTACCCCACCAATCGTGGTTACGATGGAGACTACATTCTCCATTCTCCTGACTCGTGTCTTGAAGGTCGTAATTGCCTGTTTGTCAAGATCCTCAAGTCGCTCCTCCACCTCATCCAATATCGGATAATAGGCGTCAACCGCGAAGTCAAGAAAGACATAGAAGAACAAGTCAGGCGAGGGAGCGGTCGTGAGTGGAGCAAGACCCCTGGCTCTGATCCGAGAATCCATCGAATGGATCAATTCCGAATCATCTGAATGAATGGTTATGATCCAGTTCTTCTGGAAGAAGACGAAGAGTTCGATTATTCCGCTCTTGTGACTCCTTACGTCAGGCACATGGATTACTGCAAAGACGTTTTTCCCATACTCCTCAAGCTTCGGTCTCTGATTCCTGTGAACAACATCCTCGATGGCGTACTCGTCTAGGTCAAATCTGCTCTTTAGATCAGCAAGCTCCTTGGCTGTTGGACTCTCAGCGTCGACCCAGAGCATTTCGCCTTCACGAATCGTATCGGGAAAAACGCTCACAGTCTGAGCAGGTGCACCGTAGCCAGTAGACTTGAGAAGCGTTAGCGAGATCAACGTCAGTGAACCTTAGAGCGTTCTTGAGACTGTAATAAGTTTCATAATTCTGACCCAAATCGATCGAGCCACATCCCCTAACTTTTTTAGGGAACATAAATCGTCGGCCGAGACCGAGGCCGGAGATCTTCGATTCCAGAAACTCCTTTCCGGGGAATGAGAACAGTTGACGACGAAAACCGTAGGCAAGATCAGCCGCGAGTACAAACCGTCAAAGACCGAGGAAGAAATTCTCCAATGGTGGGAGACTAGCCGAGCATACGAGAAGACAAAAAGCAGACTACTGAAAAAGCCAAAGTTCTACTTTCTAGACGGTCCACCATTCGTAACTAATCCGCCCCATGTAGGGACGGGCTGGAACAAGACACTGAAGGATGTAGTGATAAGGTTCCAGCGAATGAACGGGTACAATGTTCACGATCAACCCGGCTATGATTGTCATGGACTACCTGTAGAGTTGATGGTTGAGAAGAGCCTCAATCTCACATCAAAGAAAGACATTGAGAATGTATTCGGCATCGAGCGTTTCATCTCTGAATGCAAGAAGTATTCTGATGTGAACATAGAGGCTCAAACGCGGGTGTTCAAGGATCTGGGAATATGGATGGACTGGGACCGGCCATACATCACATATCACGACAGATACATCGAGTCCGTCTGGTGGACGGTCAAACAAGCGCACCAGAAGAAACTGCTCTACAAGGGATTGAGAGTTGTCCACTGGTGCCCCCATGACGAGACAGCCCTAGCAGGATACGAGGTCACCGATGAATATCGCATTATCAAAGACTACTCCATCTACGTGAAACTACCCATCGTCAAGAAGACTGGAGAGTTTCTCCTGATCTGGACCACTACCCCTTGGACTCTCCCCGCAAACGAGGGCGTCATGGTTCACCCTGACATGACCTATGCGGTCGTTGAGGTCGACGGAGAGAGGCTGATAATCGCCAAGGAAAGACTATCGCCAGTACTCAAAGAAAAACCGTACAAAATCCTGGAGGAAATGAAAGGTCAGGATCTAGAAGAAGTCTCCTACGTCCCTCCGCTACTAGAAGAGACCCATCAGAAGACGGGTGGGAAACTTCACAGAGTATTCTTGAGCTCGGAGTACGTTACGATGACCGACGGAACTGGCCTGGTCCACATGGCTCCTGGGCATGGCGAGGAAGACTTTGAGGTAGGTGAGCGGAACGGCCTCCCGATATTATCGCCTGTAGATGCATCAGGACACTTCACGCCTGAAGCCGGAAAGTACGCTGGACTCCAAGTTAGAGAATCAAACCCGGTAATCGTCAAGGATCTTGAAGCCAAGAAACTACTGTTCAGAGAGGAAATGATCGAACACTCTTATCCACACTGCTGGCGATGTAAGACCCCACTAATACTACGAGCCACAGACCAGTG
>Ga0209805_1000634_pt1 | contig 21511 bp, 21 predicted proteins | sample GraSoiAngelo_148_FD_185905 | JGI IMG/M metagenome (GOLD analysis project Ga0209805, IMG submission 185905) | Grasslands soil microbial communities from the Angelo Coastal Reserve, California, USA - 14_1009_09_20cm (SPAdes) (version 2) | ecosystem: Environmental > Terrestrial > Soil > Grasslands ...
TTACGCGAACGGACACCGCCATATCCTACGGACGTGCCTTATGCGCCTGGCTTGCTCGCGCTGGTTGGAGGTGACGAGTTCAAGCCGGGCAACGAGGAGCAGGACCGCCTGCTGGTCGCCGCGGCCAAACCCGGCCCGGCCTTCGTCGTGCCGACCGCGGCCGCGCGGCAGGGACCGCAGGAGGCGGTCGACCACGCGACGCGATGGTTCAGCCGGCTGGATCTCGAGCTGCGCGAGCTGCCCGTGCTCAAGCGGGCCGACGCCAACTCCAAGGAGATCGCCGATCTCGCGCGCACCGGCGGCTTCTTTTACCTCGTCGGCGGCGATCCTGGCCTGGTGGCCCAGGTCCTGAGCGGATCTCGTGTCTGGGCGGCGATCTTCGACGCGTGGCGAGATGGCGCATCGCTGGCCGGCTCGTCGGCCGGCGCCATGGCGCTCTGCAGCCACACGCTGATCCGGGCCAGCTGGCCGAACCGGTTCAACCGGCGGCCCGCCGATGCGCTCGGCGTGGTCCCCGACACGGCGGTCCTGCCGCATTACGACACGTTCGGCCATCGCTGGATCGAGTCCGCTCAGCAAGAGCTACCCGGCGTAACGCTGCTCGGCATCGACGAGCGCAGCGCGGCGACGTGGACTGACGCCGGCTGGCGGGCCGCAGGGCCGGGTGTAGTCACAGTGATCAAGGGACACGAGAAGACCAGTTTCAAGAGCGGCGCGAAGATTGCCGGGCTGGCGATCCCCGCACGTATGCTTCCGAGCCAGTGATTGGCGCGCCACGCCGCCCGCCGAAGACGCTGCACTCCGCATTCATCGAGGTCGGCCGGCTCCGGGTCCATCACACGCAGGCCGGCGGACGCGGGTCGCCGGTCGTCTTCATCCACGGTCTCGGGTCGTCCGGCTACATGGAGTGGCGACACAACATGGAGTCTGCGGCGGCGAGGCACCGCGTTTTCGCGCCTGACCTTCCCGGATACGGCCGGACCGAAAAACCTCGCGCGCGCTACACCATCCCGTACTTCGCGCGGTTCGTCGAGCGCTATCTCGAGGACCGCGGCATCCGATCGGCGGCGCTCGTCGGCGCATCGCTAGGTGGGCGCGTCGTGCTCGAGGTCGCGCTAGAGCGGCCGCGCCTGGTGCGCAAGCTCGTTCTCGTCAACACGCTCGGGCTCGGCATGCCGAAAGTGCGCATGCCGCAGATGGCATATGGACTCGTCTCCATTCCGCGTGTCGGCGAGGCGGTGATGAGGCTCACTCGAGACGCCCTACGTTGGGCGTCGCCGGCTATGGTCCGCCGGGTCGCTGCGCGCTACGCAGGCGTTAGCGTCGACATGGAGCGGACCATGGACGACGCATACCTCGAAGACCTGCGCGAGATGTACGCAGCCGAGGGCTTTCGCAATGCGTATCTCTCGACCGTCCGGTCGCTGGTCAACCCGAAGGCCCTGCTGGCCGGCGGCCATCACGACGTCACGAAGCGATTGAACGAGCTCAAGATCCCGGTCCAGCTGATCTGGGGCGCGGACGACCCGCTGTTTCCGGTCGCGCACGCCGCGCGCGCTCATTCGCTGATCGAGCGGTCCAGGCTCGCCGTGATCGAAGGCGCAGGCCACACGCCACAGGCAGAGCGGCCAGAGGAGTTCAACCGCGTCCTCAACCAGTTCCTCGACCGGTAGCGATTCGACCCGCTACAAGAGTCCCGAGTACCGGGCGCTCGTCGATGCCCCACTCGACCCACTCGTCCATCCGACGCCTGGGGAGCCGTCGCGGTTCTACATCTTTGTCCGGCGGCTGGTCAGGTGGGTCGTCACGCACCTGTTCCGGGTCACTGTGACCGGGCTCGAGAACATCCCCAGACCGCCCTACATCATCGCCGCGAATCACCAGGCCTGGTTCGACCCGGCATTCATCATCCCGTTCTTTCCAGAGAGGCCCCTGATCTACACGATGGCCAAGCGCGAGTCGGTGTTCAATCGTGCGTGGAAGCGCAAGTTGCTTCCGCTGATCGGTGTATTTCCCATCTCACCAAACAGGGGTGAGCTGGACGAACAGGGTCTGCGCACCGTGTACCAGGTCTTGGAGCGCGGCGGCGTGATCCTGATGTTTCCGGAGGGCCGCTACTCGCGAGGTCGCGCGCTTCGTCCGCTCAAGAACGGCATCGGTTACTTCGCGCTGCAGGCCGGTGTACCGGTCTGCCCTGTAGCGGTGCGCGGGACCGACGCAATGCGGCCGTTCAGCCGTGTCGAGGTTTCGATCGGTGCGCCTGTCATGCCCGACGTGCCGGCCTGGTGGGAGCTGAGCCGCCGGGTCACCTCGGTTGTCGACAAGGTTCGGACGTCCATCAGCACCGCTCTGAACCGCCGCCGCACCTGAATTCAGCGCGTTTTGCGCCAAACGCGCCACTGCCGGCGCGGACTAAGGCCCGTTTGGCGCAAAGGCGCGAGTCAGCTCGAGGCGACCCTCTGTGCCCAAGATCCTAGAATCGCTGAGTTTTGCACCTGGTCATCGGCGCGGGCGAGTTTCTGGGGCGCCACGTGTCACGCGCGATGGCGGCCGACGTGCCGGTCATCGAGCTCAATGCCGACGCCGACGACGAAACCCTGTCGGACGCTATCGCGGGCATCGAGGTTGTGGTCTTCTGCGCCCAGACGGTGTCGCCTGGGCGGCGCCTGCGCTATCGGAAAGCGACTCCTCACCTGTTGGAGAGAGTCGTCGACGCCGCGCGCAAGGCGAGGGTGCGGCGCCTCGTCCACGTTTCGACCGCGGACGTCTTCGGTCCCGACCATCTCGTGCGGATCACCGAGCGCTCGAAATTGAAGCCGACGCACGCGTACGAGCGGCTGAAGCTCTACGAAGAGGAGTGGCTGTTGGGCGTTGCGGGCGACCTCGAGGTCGTGGTTGTCCGGCCCGCTCGCGTCTTCGGTGAGGGCGAAGACTGGATCCTTCCGCGCCTCATGGCCTCCGCGGTCCGCGGTCGCGTATGGCTGCCGGGCGGCGGTCGGGCGAAGCAGACCTTCGTCTCCGCCGAAGACGTGGGGCGGGCTTGCCTCGCGGCGTCGGACCGAGGCCGGCCAGGACATCGTTATCTCGTGGGAGGTTTCGACTCCACCTGGCACGACGTGCTGGCCTCAGCCTCGCGAGCGGTCGGGTTTGCCGCCGAAGTCGCGTCGGTTCCGTACGACATGGCGTACCTCCGTGCGCTCGGGGTCGAGACGATCACCCCGCCGGGTGCCGCCGTCTGGCCTGGCATCTTCGGCGTCGACGTGATCGGCAAGCCTCACTACTACGACGACTCGTACTCGCGACGCGAGCTCACGTGGTCGCCGTCAATCGGGAGCTTCGAACAAGAGATTCCGGCCCTGGCACCGTGGCTGGCCCGCCTTCCAGAAGTCGCCGCGGCGCTGGTCGAGGCGCCCCTGGCTATTTCACCGCCAAGCAAGTAAAAGAGCTTGCTCCAAGGACGGATTCATTCCGGCCGTCCCCTGGCGTCCACTTCCTACAGTCACCAGGCGCTCCTCGGACGAGGAGGCGGTTCCGCGGGGGAGCAATCAGTTGGCCCCTCCTTAACGGGCCAGCGCGACGTCTGTCCTCACCCGCGCTATTTCACCGCCAAGCAAGTAATCGTCTTGAAGACGCCGTCGATCTTCTGGATCTTGTCGACGATCAGCGAGCCGATCGAGTTGACGTCGGGCGCTTCGCATACGGCGATCACGTCGTACTCGCCGGTGATGGCGTCGGCGGCAGAGATGCCACTCACGCCTTCCATCTTCTTGGCCACCTCCAGGGCGCGCCCCGGCGACGCGTTGATCAGGACATAGGCCTTCATCCTCTAACCCCTTTCTTGTTGGGTGGACGGAATTGCCTCAGCCTACTCGCGTCAGCGGGTCTTGGGTTTTGTCTTTTTCTTCCCCGTGCGCTTGTCCGCCAGGTGCTGGGCAAGCTTTTTCAACCCAGGGTTGACGGACACGACCTTCGGACCGCGGACCTTCTTGTCGCGCGCCTTGACGTGCGCTCCCTCGCGCGGTGAAACATGCTCGAGCTCGTCACTCACCGGAGGCTAGAAGTTTGCGGGGACGATCGCCCGCTTGTGAATGCCGGCGCCGAGAAGCTTGTCGCCCTCGTGGCACTGGACGTCGAAATAGAGCTTGGTCCCCTTGACCTCGGTCAGTCGCGTCGTCACGACGATGGTGCTTCCCGGAGCGGTCGGCGCGACATGCCGCACGTGGACTTCATAACCGACTGTCGTGTGGCCTTCGGGCAGCAGGCGTTCCAAGGACCGATGGCACGTGATTTCCATGAGACCGATCATCGCCGGGGTGGCAAATGTCCCCTTGCCGCCAACATGGTGGGTGAGCAGGTCGCCGTCCACCACGCGTTCGAGGCGTCCTTCCAGGCCGGGCCGAATCCCTTCGATCGTGTCCAAGAGATAGATTGTCTCGGATGACGCGCCCCCTGGTCCGCAAGGCGATCTTTCCCGCCGCTGGTCTCGGCACCCGGTTCTTGCCTGCGACAAAGGCGCAGCCGAAAGAGATGCTGCCCCTCGTCGACAAGCCGACCATCCAGTACGGCGTCGAAGAGGCGATCGCCAGCGGCATCGAGCAGGTGATCATGGTCACCGGCGGCGGCAAGCGCGCCATCGTCGATCACTTCGACCGGTCGCTGGAGCTCGAGCACTACCTCGAGGAGCGGGGTAAGAGCGACCTGCTCCACATCCTCAGCGAGGTCGACGAGCTGAGCAACCAGCTTGTCATCACATACGTCCAGCAGAAAGAACCGCTCGGATTGGGCCACGCGGTGTGGACGGCTCGCCTGCTCGTCGAGGGCGAGGCCTGCGCCGTCCTCCTGGCCGACGACGTGATCCTCGGAGGCGAGCCCTGCCTCAAGCAGCTCATCGAGGTCCATCGCCAGACCGGCGCGACGGTCATGGCCGTCCGCCGCTTCCCGCGTAGCGAGATCGGGCGCTACGGCGTCGTGGTCACCAACGGGAGCAAGGGCCGGGTCCACGAGGTCAGCGACATGGTCGAGAAGCCCCAACCCGGGACGGAGCCGTCGGACCTCGCGATCCTCGGGCGCTATGTCCTCGCCCCGGCCGTATTCGCCGAGCTCGACCGTGCCGAGCCCGGGACCGGCAAGGAGATCCAGCTCACCGACGCCATCAAGCGCACGCTGGGCAACCACCCCGTGGTGGCTTACGAGTTCGAAGGCGACTACTACGACACCGGCACCGTCCCCGGTTACCTCAGGGCCAATCTGATGCTTGCGATGAAGCGGGAGGGGCTCCGGGAGGAGCTGGCGCCTCTGCTTCGGGAGATGCTCGAAACCTCCGCCGAGGGCTAAAGGGTCGGCCGGGAGCCCCTCGACGGATCTTCGACGCCCAGGCGGCCGATCTCCGGGTTCAGCTCCTCCGCTGCTCGCTTACGCATCTGTGATGCGCGCGCTCCGCTGCTCGGAGCTTCACCCGGATCTCGACCCCCTGGATCGCCGAATCTCTCGCCGAGGGTTCCCGTCCGACCCTCTCCGGCCCGGGCCTATAATCAGAGCACGCTCAATGAGCCGATTCCCCGCCCGAGTGATTTACCTATGGCTGTTTCAGGACGAAGAAGATTCGACGACGACAAAGTTGTTCGGTATGAGACCGCGGAGAAAGACTTCGAGGTCGAAGTCTCGCGCACCCTCAACAAATGGTGCGTCACCGTCTACCAGCAGCCGGACCGCCAGATCCTGGTTCAAGACTTCTTCCCGGAGCGTTGGAAAGCACTCGCGCGGGCGCAGGACTTCATCCGACTCCTGAACCAGCGCAAGAAGAAGGAAGAGGAAGAGGCGGCTCGATCGGCAGACGACGACTTCTAGCCCCCGCTAGAATTCACCGCTCGTGAACTGGGGTGTGCTGCGTGGAGAGTGGGGGGCGGTCACGTTCGTCCTGACCGTCGTCCTGGGCATGATCGTCGTGCCTCTGGCTCTGTACCTCGCCAACGTGTCGCCCGGCGCGATCACGACGCCGAACATCTCGACGTCAAGCAGCGCCCGGGCCAGCGGCGTGACGGCGAGCCCGGCGCGGACATCGCCTTCGCCGTCGCCCTCCCACTAGAGACCGGGAGCTAGGCCGACAGCCCCCACAGCAGTCGCTCGCCGTTCGGCTGCACGATGTCGTGAAGGGGCAGCGCGAAGCTGGCGATGGACTTGCGCTCTGCAGTGACCCGCATCTCGATTACGTCTGACAGGCGCAGGTGCGCCACCACGGCGCAGTCGTGCAGGAAGGTGAACACCACCGGGCGGACCAGGTTCATCAAGTAGTCCGCGATCCGCGCTCCGTCGGAAAGGTCTTGCCCGACCACGCTCTGGTCGCGAAACGCGAGCACCACCACCTCGTCGCTGAGCATCACCGGGTCCGTCCACGCGTACGTGCTCGACTTTGATCCACTGAGCAGCTGAAGCAACTCGGCGAGCCGGCGCATCGGCGGCTCGGGTCCTTCGAAGAGCAGGGGCACATCCCGCTGCCGCTCGTTGAAGCTCTGGGCCCGGTACTGCACCGTGAACCCGAGATCCGAGAGCCCGGCAAACGGCGCCGGGACCTTGATCATCATCTCGCCAAGATATGAGTTGCTGTGACGCATGCTGGAACCGGACTCTTCCATGCCGTATTAACGCACGGGGGCCCGCCTTAAGTCTCCTACGAACGGACGAGCGAAGCCACAATTGAGCTCGAGATGCCTCTAACGGGAATCCGCGTCCTTGACCTGACGCGGCTCTTACCCGGTGCGTACTGCACCCTTCTCCTCGCTGACATGGGAGCGGACGTCATCAAGGTCGAGGAGCCCGGGGCCGGCGACTACATGCGCTGGACGCCGCCGATCGTCGCCGGACAAAGCGCTCTCTTCAGCGCCATAAACCGGAACAAGCGAAGCATCACGTTGAATCTCAAATCCGACGCCGGTCGCGATTTGCTGCTGCGCCTGGTCGACGGGGCCGACGTGTTGGTCGAGGGCAACCGGCCCGGCGTCATGGCCAGGCTCGGTCTCGGTTGGGACGCACTTCACGAGCGCAATCCGCGCCTGGTCATGTGCTCGATCACGGGCTATGGGCAAGACGGTCCGTTTGCGTCTCGGGCGGGGCACGACCTCAACTACATGGCGATTGCGGGCGCGCTGGGTCTCAACGGCGAGCGCGGCGGACCTCCGGCGCCGCTTTCGGTCCAGGTGGCCGATATAGGGGGAGGCGGCCTCCAGCCTGCGGCCGCGATCCTCGGCGCGCTGGTCGGCGTCCAGCGCGGAGGCGAAGGCCGCTGGATCGACGCGTCGATGACCGACGGCGCAGTGAGCTGGCTCGCGATGGTGTTCGCGGCGCGCGGCGCCGGCGAGGAGGTGGGGCGTGGCGACCAGAGACTTGCCGGCCGCTACCCGTGCTATCGCGTCTACACGTGCAAGGACGGCGGCTTCTACAGCGTCGGCGCGCTCGAACCCAAGTTCTGGAACGCTCTATGCACGGCCCTCGAGCGACCCGAGCTTGCAGACCATCAGTTCTCGGAAGTCAACTCCATCCACGCCACGATGGAGCAGATCTTCGCCTCACGCACCCGTGCCGAGTGGCAGAGGAGACTCTCGGCAGTCGACGCCTGCTGCGAGCCGGTCCTCGACGTGGACGAGGTGGCCGGCCATCCACAGGTTGCCGCCAGGGGGCTGATCGAAAGCCGCGCAACGGGCGTCGAGGTGCGACCGGCAGTGCGTCTGGGCGGCGACTGGCGGCGCCGCGATGCGCCGCGGATTGGTGAGCACAACGCAGAGGTGCTGGCCGAGATCGGCATCGACGCGACTCAGCTCGGGAAGCTGGGCGCGGACGGCGTCATCTAGATGGAGGCTCGGCGGGAAAGACCCTCGGCGGATCTTCGGCGCCCATGCAGCCTCATCTTCGGGCTCAGCTTCTGCGCTGCTCGCTCACGCATCTCTGATGCGCTCGCTGCGCTGCTCGGCGCTTCACCCGAATCTGAGCCGCCTGGATCGCCGAATCTCTCGCCGAGGGCTTTCCACCGAGCCTCAGCTAACTTCGGCCCAGATGTGCTTCACCTGCTCACGCGTGGCCTCACGGCTTCCGCTGTTGTCGATGATGTGCTGAGCGCGCCCGCGCTTTTCCTCAATGGGCGTCTGCGATGCGATGATCGCCTCCGCCCGATCTTTGGCGAGACCTCGACCCTCGACGAGGCGGCGCAGCTGCAGCGCCTTGGGCACGTACGCAAGGACCACGTCGGAGTAGATGTCCTGCAGTCCGTTCTCGAACAGGAGGGGGACGTCATGGATCACCACGTCGGCGCCGTCGCGCTCCGCCTCGATCGTGCGGGCGCTCATCCATAGCCTGACCAGGGGATGGACTATCGCGTTCAGGCGATGGCGGGCGTCCTCGTCCTGGAAGATCAGCTCGCCCAGGCGTTCGCGGTCGATGCGCCCGTCGCGGACATACTCCGGTCCGAACTCGCTCACCACCGCGTCGAAGCCTGGGCTTCCCGGGGCGTATACCTCGTGGCTGGCCTCGTCGGCGTCGACGACGGTCGCACCGAGCTCGCGAAACATCTCGGCCACGGTCGTCTTCCCCGACCCCGCGCCGCCGGTCAGCCCAATGAGCTTCAATTTGCTTGAGTGGCTGACGAGGAGAAATTCGACGCGGTGGTCGTCGGAGCCGGACCGGCCGGCACCGCGGCCGCGATCACCATGGCCAAAGCCGGGTTACAGGTTGCCTTGCTCGAGCGTGGCGCCAAGCCGGGGGCAAAGAACGTCATGGGCGGCATTCTCTACAACTACTACCTCGAACAGATCGTAGGCGAGGAGTGGAAGCAAGCCCCACTCGAGCGCCCGATCATCGAGGAGCGTCGCTGGCTGATGACGCCTGAGGCGGCGATCGGGATCGACTACAAGAACCTGCGCAACCGGACACACCCTCATTCCTACTCAGTCCTGCGCGCGCGTTTCGATCCGTGGTTCGCGGAGCAGGCGGAGAAGGCGGGCGCGATGGTCGTGCCCGAGACCGTGGTGGAGCGCCTGATCGTCAAGAACGGTCGTGTCATCGGGGTCGGCACCGGCCGCGGCGATGATCTGTACGCCGAGGTAACGATCGTCTGTGAAGGGATCGGCCTTGGTGCGGGACTCCTCGAGAACACCGTCATCGACGGCAAGCCCCTGCGTCGCAAGCTGCGGCCAGACGAGGTCGCGATGGCCGTGAAGGAGATCATGCAGCTCGATCCTGGCCTCATCGAAGAGCGTTTCAACTGCGAGTCTGGCGAAGGGTGCACGGTCGAATGCTTTGGCGATTCGACGATGGGCATGTCGGGGTTCATGTTCATCTACACCAACCACGACACGCTGTCGGTTGGAGGCGGCGCGCTGCTCAGCGAGTTCAACAAGACCCTGCGCACGCCGAACGACCTGATGGAGCACTTCAAGAAGCACCCGGCCGTGAAGCCGCTGCTGCGTGGCGCGGAGACGGTCGAGTACCTGGCGCACCTGATCCCGGAGGGAGGCTACCGGGGCATCCCGAAGGTCTACGGACCGGGCTACCTGGTGTGCGGCGACGCGGCCATGCTGTCGAACCCGGTTCATCGCGAAGGCTCCAACCTCGCCATGGAGTCGGGACGGCTCGCAGGCCAGTCCGTGGTCCACGCCAAAGAGGCGGGCGACTTCTCGGAGCGGCGCCTGGCCGAGTACAAAGGCCGGCTCGACCACTCGTGGATCATGGCCGACATGAAGAAGTACGACAAAGCCGTGCCGCTGCTCGAGCACAACCCTCAGCTTCTCGGCGAAGACCTGCAGCTCATCGACAAGGCGCTCGATGAGTTCTTCCGCGTCGACGGAACTTCGAAATGGGAGAAGCAGAGCAAGATCTTCAAGATGCTGCGCAAACACGGGCTCTTCCGGCTCGGGATGGACGGATTCAAGTCGTTGTGGGCGATGAAGTGAAGCAGCTGCAGAAAACCGCCGACGGCAGAACATACGAAGACGGCGTCCTCAATCTGAGCGACGGGCGTGAGATGTCATGGCGGTGGTGGGGCGATCCCGACGGCACGCCGATTCTGCGTATCCAGGGCACGCCCGGCTCCCGCAAGCAGTACAACCCGAACCCCAACGTGCAGCGGGAGGTCGGCGCTCGGTACCTCATGGCCGACCGCGCCGGCTACGGCGGGTCCATGCGCAAGCCGGGCCGTGGCATCGCCGACATCGCGGACGACTACGCCGAGCTGCTCGACGCGCACGGCCTCGACCGGGTGCCCGCGACTGGAACGAGTGGTGGCGGGCCGCACGTGCTGGCGCTCGCGGCGCTCCACCCGGACCGGGTTGCGGCGATCACCGTTGTCGTGGGCGGGACGCCACTGGTCGCGGAAGAGGTATCGCACCTGGTGGGCGTCAACGCGCGCGGCTACCAGCTGGCGGAACAGGGATGGGAGCCGCTGCACGAGTTCTTGGTCGAGGTGCGCAAGCGGCTGCTCAGCGATGAAGGAATGCAGGGCGTGCTCAGCGATGCGCCTGAATCCGACCGCGTGATCATGTCGGACCCCGCCTGGCAGAAGATGTCACGCGAGAACACCGCGGAGGCCTTACGCCAGGGCGCCGAGGGCTGGACCGATGAGTCGCTGGCGATGCATGGCAAGTGGGACTTCGACCCGCGCGATGTCAAAACGTCGGTGACGTGGTGGCATGGGGATGACGACATGAACGCGCCGCTATCGGCCGCGCGGCGCGTGGTTGCTCAGCTGCCGAAGGTTGACCTGCGCACCTGGCACAACGAGGGCCATTTCGTCTCGTTGACGCACGAGAAGGAGATCCTCGAGGAGCTGCTCAGCCGCTCGTAATCCCGACCATTTGTGCCCGACTGGTCGTAGGAGCGTCGTAGGAGCTCGGAATACGACCCAGACGTGACCCAATGGCGGAATTGCCGGGTTGGAGCGTCAGCGGCTCACGTTCACCTGGATGGCGTGGTAGCCGCTTGCTCCGCTGGGATAGCTCGCCGCGCTGTTTCGGTCCTGCAACGCGCCTGATCCGTCTGTCGCCCGAACCATCAATTTGTAGGCCCCCTCGGTGGCTGGCGTCCAGGTCGCGCGCCAAAGGACCCACGTCAGGCTTGACAAAGGAGGGTCAAACGGCACCGTGATCCAGGTCGATCCGCCGTCGGTCGTGTACTCCACCTTGCTGACGCCCCGCGTGCCCGCGAACGCCACGCCGCCGACGTCGATCGTGCCCAGCTTGATGATCTCGCCGTCCCGCGGCGCGTCGAGGCGTGAGGTTGTCTTGACGACCGCGTTGTGGTCCCACCCCTGCTGCTCCCAGTACCCGCCGGTCTCGTGGTTGACGAGGTCGATGGCGTCCAGCCACTTCGGCCCCTTCATGCCGTAGTGGCCGGGGATGAGGATCCGCGCGGGATAACCGTGCTGAGCAGGGAGTGGCGCCCCGCCGAGCTCATAAGCGACAAGGATTTCGGGCGAGGCCTGGATGGTGCTCAGCGGCAGACTCTCCGTGTAGCCGTCGCGCGCCCGGAAGGCGACCCAGCTCGCCTGGGCCTGGGGCGAGGCCATCGCCACCACGTCGCGCAGCGGCGCCCCGGTGAACGCGCCGGTGCTCATCAGGTCTCCGCCCACGTTGTTGCTGATGCAGTTGAGGGTCACGTACTCGGTCGTCGCGGGAAGCGCGCGCAGATCGGCGAGCGAGATGCTGAGCGACCGATTCGCCAGGCCGCCAACGCTGAGCTTCCAGGACCGGCCGTCGACCGCAGGGTCGGCGAAGTTCTTGGACACGACGTAGAAGTTGTTCAGAGGGGTGATCGAGGGCGAGATGCCGTGCAAGCCTGACTCCGGCGAGTTGAAGATCGCCCGGTACCAGTCGGGGAGCAGCCGGTAGGCGAGGGCGAGGACGCTGAACCCGGCAATGGCGAGGGGAACGGTGCTGAGGACGCGTCGCCGGCCGGCATCGACGCCCGGCGACGCCTGGGCCCCGAACTGGAGCACCACGGCGTAGATCGAAAACAGGGCAGCCCAGATGAGCGGCGTCGCGGGCCCGTCGTTGAGACCGAGGAATCCAGCCCCACCTACCGGCAGAAGGACGCCGGCCACCACCACCCAGCCCAGGCCGGCGAAGGCGAAGGGAAGGTACTGCGAAGTCCAGCGCAGGCTGGCAACCGACGCTGCCCCGCCGAGGACCCCGAGGGCGACGACCATCGCAACGATCAGACCGAGCTCCTCGACCACCTTGCCCGCGTGCTGGAGGGTGTCGATCAAGAAGCCAAACACGAAGCCGGGCATCAGCGAGAGAAGCGGCTCGTTGAGGAGCTGGGTCAACGGTCGAAGCCCGAGCAGCAGGCCGGCGAGGTACATCAGCGCGACCATGGCAAGGCCCGCTATGCATCCCCATCCGAAACCGTGCCGCGCCGCTTCCTTCCGGGTCACCGCGACAAGTTGTAGCACCCGATCATGTCGTTTTCTTTACCAATCATTGGTACGCATTGCCTGTAACGATTGGTCTCGACTGGTAGCATCCGCGGGTCGGCATGGCTGGACCGATCACGCCCGAAGACCTTTATCGATTCCGCTGGATCGATCACGTTCGCCTGAGCCCAAACGGCGAGCGAGTCGCCTATCAGGTCGGTTGGGCCGATGCCACCTCGAGGCAGAATCGCAGCCGGATCGTGGTGCGGGGCCTCCTCGAGCCCGAGCCGGTCGGACCGTCAGCGGGCGTCCTGCGCGACCATTCGCCTGAGTGGTCGCCCGACGGCCGCAAGCTGGCTTTCCTCAGCCGCGTCGGACCCGCCGACCAGCTTTTCGTCCTCGACCTGACCGCGGGCGGCCCGCCTCAGCAGTTGAGCGCCGTGCCGGACGGCGTGTCAGGTCCTTCCTGGTCTGCGGACGGCACGCGGATCGCTTTTGTCGGGACGGTCGTCTCGGATCCTGACGCGGTGGTCGACGATCCCCGCCCGCCCGAAGGTCGGGAGCAGGTCCGCCGAGCCCCCGTGGCCCGGGTGGTGAGCCGCCTCGACTACAAGCACGACGGCTACGGGTACGTCGACGGCCGCTACCACCACCTCTTTGTGGTCTCGGCCACCGGCGGCGACGCCAGGCAGCTGACCAATGGCGCCTGGGACGTGACGGATTACGACTGGTCGCCGGACGGCACACGCCTGGTCGTGGCCGGCAACGCTGAGCCGGGCGCCGACCTGCAGCGCGAGCTGAACCTCTACATGGTCGACCTCGAGGCCAACCGCATGCGGCTGGGCGGAGGTTTCTACCTCAGCTCACCGATCTGGTCCCCCAAGGGAGATCAGATCGCGTTCATCGCCCCGAACGGCCTCGACGTCGGTCTGCTGGAGCGGCTCTGGGTCGTGCCGCTTTCAGGCGGCGGGCCGCGATGCCTGACTGCGAACTTCGACCAGGCCGTGAACGACAGCGTGATCAACGACATGCGTGCAGGACACGCGACGAGGGTCTGCTGGTCGGACGAGGGCGACCGCATCTACTTTGTGGCGAGCGGACCCGGGGTGACGACGGTCAACTCGGTCGACCTCGAGGGCGACGTGCGCGAAGAGGTGGGCGGCCGGCGCCGGATATATGACTTCGACGTGGCGTCCGGCGTGGTCGCGTTCTGCGCCTCGGACCCTGGCAGCCCCGGCGAGCTCTACATGCTGACCCACGGTTCCGAAGCGCGCGTGACGGACATGAACCCGTGGCTGCGCGATCGGTACGTCGCGCAACCGGAGCAGGAGTACTTCTCCGCGCCAGACGGCTGGAAGTTGGAGGGTTGGGTTCTCAAGCCGGCGGACCACGACCCCAGCCGCGCGTATCCGACGGTGATGGAAATCCACGGTGGGCCCCACGCCCAGTACGGATGGACCTTCTTCCACGAGCTACAGGTCCTGGCGGGAATGGGTTACGTCGTCTTCTATATGAACCCGCGCGGCTCCGACGGCTACGGCGAGCGCTTCCGCCGCGACGTCGTGCGCGACTGGGCCGGCAAGGACTATCTCGACCTGATGAGCTCGCTCGACCAGCTCATCGACCGCAAGGGTTACATCGACACCAACCGGATGGGCGTCGGCGGGGGTTCGTACGGCGGCTACATGACCAACTGGATCATCGGCCAGACGAACCGATTCTCCGCCGCCGTCTCGATGCGGTCGATCTCCAACCTGGTGAGCGAGTACTCGCAGCACGACATCGTCCTGTGGGGCACCCTCCAGCTCGGTCCGCCGCCGTGGCCGGACCTCGACGAGCTATGGCGACGCTCGCCGATCCGCTACGTGCAGAACATTCGCACTCCACTCCTCCTGACCGCCGGCGAGATGGACCTCAGATGCGCGATGTCCCAGTCGGAGGAGCTGTTCGGCGCGATGCGGCTGCTCGGCAAGACGGTCGAGCTCGTCCGGTTCCCAGAAGAGTCGCATGACCTGTCCCGCAACGGACGCCCCGACCGGCGCGTGGAGCGACTGCGCCGGATCGCCGCCTGGTTCCAGCGCTTCCTCGGCACGTCGGCGACGGACCTGCCGGCGCCCGAGGAGGAGACACAGGTGCTGCAGGTGCCGGCTCACGCGCCGCGGGAATGGGCCAAGACGATCGCGATGACGACACGACCGCCCGACATGAAGCCGGTGGAAGAGCCGACCGCGCCCGTCGAGCTCATCCAGCCTGAAGTCATCCATGCGGCCGAGCCCGAGGTCATTCAGCCGATCGTGCCCGACTTCGCGACGGCTGAGGCGCCGATCGTCCAGCCCGAGGCGCTGCCCGACCTGCCAGAACCAGGTCCCGAGCCCGAAACGGCAGAAGAAGAAGAGCCGGAACCGGTCCCAACGCCCGAACCAGAACCACTCGTCGCGGAGAGAGAGCAGGAAGCGGAATCTGAAGCGGAAGCCGAGCCGCTCGTCGCCGAACCCGAGCCCGAATCAGAGCTTGAAGCTCAGCCTGAGCCGGAACCAACACCCGAGCCGGAACCAACACCCGAGCCTGTGGTCGCCGAGGCGGAGCCGAAAACGGAACCCGAGGAGCTCCGGCCCGAGAGTGTGCCTGAGCCCGAGCCGGAGCCAACCGTGGCCACGACCGAGCCGTCCGTCCCGACGTGGGGCGAGCCGTCGGACGAGTTTCCGGTCGCCGAGCCTGTGTCCGAACCGCAGCCGGTCGCCAGAGCCGAGCCCGAACCGGAACTGGAAGCGGAAGCCGGTCCAGTGGCGGCCGAAGCGGCCGCTCATGCCACGCCAGACGTGAGCTCCACCCTGGTCGCCTGGCCAAGCAGCTCGCCGGCGCCGACGCCCAAGAACGGGTCACCTGCCGAATCCGGATCCTTCGAAGAGGCAACCTCCGTCATACCTGCCTGGCGCCAGACAGACGCGAACGCCGACCCGCGGCGGACCGTGTCGCTCCAGGCAATGCCGCCGGGGCAGGTCGCGACCGGCACCGGTTTCGCGGCCCTGCTGACATTCGAGTCGGGGCCGTTTGCCGGGCGGATCGTCGCGCTGCCGAGCCAGATGGTCACGATCGGCCGCGCGCCGGACAATGACGTCGTGGTCGGTGACCCCGCGACATCGGGTCACCACGGACGGATCGAAGTCCGCGCCGGCTCCTTCTGGATCAGCGACCTCGGCAGCACCAACGGGACGCTGGTGAACGGCGAGCCCGTGATCGAAAAGCAGCTGTCCGACGGCGACGCGATCGCCATCGGACAGAGCACGCTGCGCTTCACGCTCGAAGCCTGACCCCGGAGTCAACCGTGGCCTCGGTCGTAGAGATCTGGCGCTATCCCGTGAAATCTATGGCCGGCGAGAGCCTTGACTCGTGCGAGGTCACCGAGCTAGGGCTCGAGGGAGATCGGCGTTGGGCGTTCATCGAGGGCATGGAGCCCCGCGTCGGCAAGTTCTTCAACATCAAGCAGGACTCGGGGCTGATGAGGTATCGGGCGCGCCTGGTCGACGGAAAGCTGGAGGTCACCGCACCCGATGGCATCAGCTCGGGCCTCGGCGGCGCACTGACGACGCTGCTCGGCGAGTCAAAGCGAGTCGTCAATGTGCGGGACCAGGCCGGGGCGAACTTCGATGACGCGCCGGTGCTCATCGTCAACCTTGCGTCGGTGGCAGCTTTCTCGCTAGAGGCCGGGATGCCCGTCGACCACCGCCGGTTTCGCGCCAACCTCTACGTGGATGGACTCGAGCCAGAAGAGGAGCTGGGCTGGCTCGGCGGGCGCATCCAGGCCGGAGAGGCGGAGCTGGAGGTGATCGAGCGCTGCGTCCGATGCGTTGTGGTCAACCACGACCCGGACACGACCGAGACGGCTCCCAGGCTGCTCGAGCTGCTCGTCGAGAGGCACGACAAGTGCATGGGCGTGTACTGCAAGGTCACCCAGCCGGGGCGGGTCACCGTCGGAGATTTCGTGGGCTAGGTAGAGTTCTCGCCGGAGCCTTTCCTTTACACAGGAGGTCGAGATGGCGGTCAAGGCTTTCTCCAGCGAGTGGGCCGAGCAGTTCAAGGACGAGGTCAACGCGTCGAGCGTCTACAAGTCGGCGGCCAGGGGCTGGAAGTGGACCGTGGGCCTCGTCGTGGAAGCGGAGCCGGACAAGAAATTCCCCGAGTCGAGGGGTGTCGTCATGGACCTGTTCGACGGCACGGCGCGCGGCATCACGGTGGGCTCTGCTGCGGACGCGCAGAAGTGCGACTTCGTGATCACCGCTCCCTACACGCGCTGGAAGCAGGTGGCGACAAAAGAGCTGGACGCGACCAAGGGCATGCTGCAGGGCAAGCTCAAGCTGAAGGGCGATCTGCCGACCATCGTGCGCTATACCAAGGCGTCGCAAGAGATGACCGAATGCACGACGCGGGTCCCGGTCGAGTGGCCGGACGAAAACTGAAAGCTCCACGCCCCCATCCGGCCCGGCCGCGGAGCGGCGGGGCCACCTTCCCCAGCTAGTGGGGAAGGGAAGGGAGGTGAAATATGCCGACCCGGAACCGAGCGCGTTTGCTTCGATGCTGGGCGGGCTGATCGACGCGAACATCGAGACCAGTCGCGCCAAGCACAAGGACTTCGACGAGCTTGACGCGAGCGTCGGGATCTGGGTCACGGACATCGACGAAGGCGTGACGCTCGAATTCCAGCGCGGCACGCTGGTCGTCCACAACGGCCTGACGCCAAAACGCGACATAACGATCCGCGCCGAAGCTGACACCGTGATGAGCCTGAGCAACCTGAAGATCGGTATGTTCGGCATGCCCGTCTACTACGACGAGGTGGGGCGGGGCGTTGCACTGAAGCTGGTGCGAGGCAGGCTGCGCATCGACGGCATGCTCGGCAATATCGCCACGGTAAACACCGTGACACGCATCTTTTCGGTCAGATGAAGCTTGCGGTGATCGGCGCGGGAAGCATGGGCGCGCAGATCGCGCAGCAGGCGGCGCTTCACGGGATCGATGTCGTGCTCCAGGACAATGATCCCGAGCAGCTCCGCAAGGCGCGGGAATCTAACCGCGGTCATCTCAGACGGAAGGTTGAGAAGGGCAGGCTGACTGAGCGCGACGCTGAGATCGCAATCGATCGCGTTCGCGTCACGGCCGATCTCGAAGAAGCGGCGCGGGATGCCGATTTTGTGATCGAGGCGGTGTTCGAGGACGTGGACGTAAAGCAGGCGATCTTCGCCGAGCTGGATCGCATCGCTGCCCGCGATGCCGTGCTGGCCAGCAACTCGTCCACGATCAGCATCAGCAAGATCGCCGACGTCACGACGCGCCCGGCGCGATGCCTGAACATGCACTTTTTCTACCCGGTGCTCGTGATGGATCTCGTGGAGATAGTGCGAGGTCCGCAAACCTCCGACGACGCCGTAGACAGGGCCATGGAGCTCGCCCGTTCGATGGGCCGCACACCGGTCCTCCTCAACAAGGAGATCGACGGTTTCATCGTCAACCGGATCCTGCATGCCGCGACGCAGGAGGCCTACCGGCTGCTGGACGCCGGCGTCGCCTCGTTCGAGGACATCGACACCGCGGTGGAGAAGGGCCTCAACTGGCCGATGGGGCCGTTCCGCCTCGGCGATTTCAGCGGTCTGGACGTGACTTACAACGCCCGTCTCCACATGTACCGGGTCACCGGCGACGAGCGCTACAGGCCCTCGCCCCAGCTAGAGGCCAAGGTCAAGGCGGGCAAGCTCGGGCGGAAGACCGGCGAAGGCTGGTACACCTACGAGAAGTGAAGATTCACCACGTTGGCGTAGCAGTTGCCAATCTGGATGAGGGCATCACCCTGTACACCTCGATCTTTGGCGCGCGGGTCACGCACCGCGCGACCGTCGAGGGCATCGAGGGTGCGTTTCTCGACCTCGGGACCGCTGAGCTCGAGCTCATCGCGCCGACACGGCCCGATAGTCCGCTGAGCAAGTTCCTGGCGGATCGCGGGCCAGGCCTGCATCACGTTGCATACGCTGTGCCTGACATCAAGAAGGCGTTGTCTGACGCGGCCGCAGCGGGCCTCGAGCTCATCGACACCGAGCCGCGCATCGGACTGCACGGCGTGCCAATCGCGTTCATCCATCCGAAGAGCGTTGGCGGCGTTCTGACCGAGTTCGTCGAGATATGACCGAAAAGCTCCGTAGCGATCGCCCCCACCCCCTCCGTGCGCCGACAGGGGCGCGGCCCCCGGCAAGCGGGGAGGTGAAAGTCGAAAACGACAGCGGCCTGCCGCTGCAGCCCGTGTACTCGGTGGACGATCGGCGCCGCAGCCTGCAGGGCGGTCTTGCGGACGAGCCGCCGCCCGGCACCTTCCCGTTCACGCGCGGCATCCACAAGGACATGTACCGCGGCCGCCTGTGGACGATGCGCCAGTACGCGGGCTTTGGTACCGCCGCCGAGTCCAACAAGCGCTACAGGTTCCTGTTGGATCAGGGCCAGACGGGCCTCTCCGTCGCCTTCGACCTCCCGACACAGATTGGCTATGACTCCGACGACCCCATGGCCAACGGCGAGGTCGGCAAGGTTGGCGTCGCAATCGACTCGCTCGAGGACATGGAGATCCTGCTCAAGGACATCCCGCTCGACAGGGTGTCGACGTCGATGACGATCAACGCGACCGCGGCCATGCTTCTGCTGCTCTACCAGCTCGTTGCAGAGAAGCAGGGATGCTCGCCGGAGAAGATCACCGGCACGGTCCAGAACGACATCCTCAAGGAGTACGCGGCGCGAGGCACGTACATCTTTCCACCCAAGCCCTCGATGCGACTGATCACCGACCTCTTCGCCTACTGCGCGAAGAACCTGCCCAACTGGAACACCATCTCGATCTCGGGCTACCACATGCGGGAGGCGGGTTCGACGGCGGCGGAAGAGATCGCGCTGACTCTGAGCCACGCCATCGCCTACGTGGAGGCGGCGCAAGCCGCGGGGCTCGCGGTGGACGACCTCGCGCCGCGCGTCTCGTTCTTTTTCGCCTGCCACATGGACTTCTTCGAGGAGGTCGCCAAGTTCCGAGCCGCGCGACGCATGTGGGCACGCATCATGCGCGACAGGTTTCATGCGACGGATGAACGCTCGCTGGCACTGCGCTTCCACACCCAGACGGGCGGGGTGACGTTGACGGCGCAGCAGCCACTCAACAACGTGGTCCGCACAACGCTCGAGGCAATGAGCGCGGTTCTCGGCGGTACGCAGTCGCTGCACACGAACGCTTACGACGAAGCGCTTGGCCTGCCTTCGCAGAGCGCGGCCGAGATCGCTCTGCGCACACAGCAGGTGATCGGATTCGAGTCCGCGGTCCCGTACGTGGCCGACCCGTTGGGCGGTTCCTACTACGTCGAGAACCTGACCGACCGGGTCGAGGAGGAGGCGCTCGCGATCATGGCCGAGATCGACGAGCTGGGTGGCGCCGTCGCGGGCATCGAGTCGGGCTGGACGCAGCGTCGCATTGCTGACAGCGCCTATCGGATGCAGCTCCGGATCGAGTCGGGCGAGCGCGTCGTAGTCGGCGTCAATCGCTACACCGACACGCAGTTCCGCCCGGTCGAGATCATGAAGGTCAGCCCGCGTCATCAGCTCGCTCAGTCCCGCGCCTTGAAGAAGCTTCGCGCGCGCCGCTCGAAGTCCGTCGTCGACGGTCATCGCGCCGCCATCGAGCGCGCGGCGCGGGGGAGCGAGAACCTGATGCCGGTGCTGAAGGCGGCGCTCGCGGACTACTTGACCATCGGCGAGTGCTGCGCAGTGCTGCGCGGAGTTTTCGGTGAATACCGTCCCGGGGAGGCTGCCTGATGAGCGACTACCCGTCTGTCATCCCGATGATCGCTTATGAGAACGGCCCCGCGGCGATGGACTGGCTCGCGCGCGCGTTCGGATTTCGCGAGCGGGCGCGCATGCTGGGCGACAACGGCCGGCTGAGCCACGGCGAGATGGAGGCCGGAGCCGGAGTGATCATGCTGGCGACGCCATCGCCCCATTACCAGGGACCGAAGCACCACCGCGAAGAATGCGATGCGGCAAAACAGTGGTCCGAGGTCCCGTACATCATCGACGGCGTGCTTGTTTACGTCGAGGACATCGACGCCCACTTCGAGCGCGCGAAGGCAAACGGAGCGACGATTCTCTCGCCGCTCGAGCAGGGCCAGGAAGGCGAGCGCTATCGCGCCGAGGACATCGAGGGGCATCGCTGGATGTTCATCGAGAGGTGAGCGACCGGCCCCGCAAGGTCGACCCGCTCAACCAGCTCCGCCAGCGTAAATACGAAGCCGGCCACGGTGACGCTGAAGCCTTCGAACGTCAGCATGCCAAGGGCAAGCTCACCGCGAGGGAACGGGTATCACGACTGGTCGACCGCAACTCGTTCGAGGAGATCGACCTGTTTGCGCGGCACCAGGATGGCGTGCCCGGGGACGGGGTCGTCACCGGCATGGCGAAGATCGACGGCCGCGACGTGATGCTGTTCAGCCACGACGCGAGCGTGGTCGGCGGTTCCCTCGGCGAGGTCTTCGCGGGGAAGGTGATCAAGGTGATGGACCTTGCGCTCAGCAACCGGATCCCGATCATCGGTATCAATGATTCGGGCGGCGCGCGTATCCAGGAGGGCGTCGTTTCCCTGGCCGGCTACGCGGAGATCTTCTGGCGCAACGTCGAGTCCAGCGGCTTGATCCCGCAGCTGAGCCTCATCCTCGGCCCTTGCACCGGCGGCGCGGTCTACTCGCCGGCCATCACCGATTTCACCTTCATGGTGCACGGCGTCGGCTACATGTTCATCACCGGACCGGAGGTGGTGCGCGTCACCACCGGCGAAGACGTGACGTTTGACTCGCTCGGCGGGGCCGAGGTCCACAACGTCAGGTCGGGCGTGGCACACTTCCTCGCCGAGACCGAGGACGAGTGCTTCGCTCAGGTCCGCAAGCTGTTCAAGTTCATCCCCCAGAGCTGCGATGAGCCGCCGCTCGCCGTGGAGGCGACCGACGACGCCGAACGCGCGGCACCCGGCCTCGCGACGATCATCCCCGACAACCCCAAAGAGCCTTACGACATCAAGGACGTCATCGGCATGGTGGTCGACAA
>Ga0209805_1000635_pt1 | contig 21490 bp, 18 predicted proteins | sample GraSoiAngelo_148_FD_185905 | JGI IMG/M metagenome (GOLD analysis project Ga0209805, IMG submission 185905) | Grasslands soil microbial communities from the Angelo Coastal Reserve, California, USA - 14_1009_09_20cm (SPAdes) (version 2) | ecosystem: Environmental > Terrestrial > Soil > Grasslands ...
GAGAAGTACTAGAGCTAGTCCGAAGAGCAGAGAGACGAATCTGATGGAGACTCTAAAGTCGCTCAGCCAGGACCGCTGGCTCAATGTTTCGCAGCCGGCTCCTGAAGCTCGATCCCGGCTATCCTCAGGTAGAAGGCTGCCGACCTCAGATGATTGAAAGCGTCCGTTATGAAGGCAATGCCCGTTAGAAACAACAGTCCCTCCAGAACATAGGCTGCATTGTTTCCTCCGGGGGATTGGGCAAGTGAGGCGAATTCTTGGAGAACCTGCGGGACGCTGATGTTAAGGACCGACGGTGAGATGACGCTGATGCCTAGGACCAGTAGAAACGCGGAGATTACCAGTTGAAAGATTGAGACGACGAAGTTCAGTATGGACGAGCTTGCATAGAAGGGACGCTGTATCAGGTTGACAAACTTCCTGATATCCTCGTCAGGCGAGTTGATGAAGCGGTCTCGTATCTGCTCGTAGAGCCCGTACTCGGTCTTGGAGTCGCCAACAAACCGCTTGATGTCGGCGTTCAGCTGATCGATCTCAACGCCAGTCGACATGTAGCTTCCTCTTCAGGAAAAACTAGAACGGGTATAATATTCGAGTGGAACCCTACTCGCGCAACTCAATCCCGGCGAATAGAGGTTTCTTATAGATTAGGAGAATATCTCAGCATTACTGCTATACTCCAAACTGTTCAGAGCTGAACCGTATAAACAGGGTCGCGCTTCGAACCTTCTTGATTCCCGGTCGAACTTCGTAACGTGAAGGATGGGACGAAGATGTCTATGCGTAGCACCACGGAAAATGAAAAGTGGCACCGTTATTTTGCGAAATGGATAACGATCTCAGTTATCGTAGGAGCGGTCGACAAACGCTCTAGAGAGATTGCGCTGGCAGCGGGACTCGGTGCAGGTATCGCGTCGATTTTCAAGGCTCCTCTAACTGGAGGGATCATTTCTGCTGAGATATTCTACACTCGCGACTTCGAGGTGGACGCCCTCATTCCAGGATTTGTGGCATCAGTGGTCGGATACTCCATCGTCGGGTATGCAATAGGCTGGCAGCCAATCTTCACCACCAGCGTCAGCCCGCTAGAGTTCCGAAATCCACTCTCCCTCCCATTCTACGCACTGCTCGGGGTCCTCTGTGCAATCTTTACTCGGGTACTGATCAAAATCTACTATCCGACAACAAACATATTCAGGAGATAGAAAGCTCCACTATACATCAAGACAGCGGTCGGCGGACTCGCCACCGGCTTGATAGGAATTGCCATTACATCAGTATTAGGAACCGGGTATGGTGGACCCAGATCGCCATGCGTGGTCTCTCTCAAGTCGCCGTAACACGTTAACGCTTTTTCGACACGTAACGTGGTGTAGTAGTTCCATCCGAAGCGCTGGTATGAGACGAAGCTCTCCGGGTCCGGGCGGAGTTTGTATGTGTTCCTGACTATTGCTTGGTCCCAGAGCATGACAGTTTCGGGGAGGAAGAAGTGGAGTGCTTTACCATATGTGGTTGGTGGAGCTCCGCAGTCTCGGAAGCTCGAACTGATCTTAAGGACAGACTGAAAGTCATCAGGGGCAAGGGTGTAGAGGACCCTGCCTTGAAGACGTTGTAGGTCGGCGAGATTCTTTCTCAGCCAAGTTGTACAAATACTTCCGATGCCTCTGCCCGCCTTTGAAGCGCAGGGCTTTCCATTTACCCAAGAATTCTACAGCGTCATCGAGCCTAGCTGCGGGAGGTCTGCTTCTCCGTTCCCATACGAACCTCGGCCAGACCCAGTGCGTGCCAGCGTCATGGTATGTGTATTTCTCGGCGGCCTCTCGCAGCTGCGCTAGCTCGAAGCTCATTATGGTGGGCTTGTGTACGTCAATAGTATATGCATGAACCTCAAGGCTGAAAAATCTGAGATGAAAATGTTCCGACAGAAAAGACGGCCAGGGAACGTGACGCCCACGGCGGCTTCCCCCTTTTCCGAAGAGGACGTTGTCATGGCTCACTCTCATTCTTCACACAACGTGGAGGAGGTGCAAAGAAGCCCATCGGCCGGGTGTTTTCACTGTCTGAAGACATTCGCTTCTTCTGAAGTCACAGATTCGCTAGAGGACAGGACCGTATTGTGTCCTTACTGCGATATTGATTCAGTACTCGGGTCCCTCTCGGGATACCCTTTGACCCGGGATTTCCTACTCGCAATGAAGAAACATTGGTTCAGAAAGATAAGCCTCCAACAAGGTGAGTAATTTTCAATTCTTAAGTGCCCACCAGATGAAGGAACTGTTCGTTACGAACGTAGGGTCGCATATGTGGAAGATGAACCATCCAGGTTCAGATGTGGACCTTTTCGTCGCAGTTCTCGCTCCGACCAAGTCGATTCTGCGAGGCGAGTTCAACGATCAATCAAAGGTGGAGTACTCGGGTCCGACTGACAAGCAGTATCACGAGATCGGGCGGATCGTCGATCAAGTCTTGAGGAACAACTGGAACTATCTTAGTGGTGTTATGAGCCCGATAGTGGTCAAAGACTGGACACGTCTCCCAGAACTACGGCGCCTCGTAGCGATGAATTACAGTAAGAGAGCGTACCACAGCATCAAGGGCCTGGCTGAACACAATTATCAGAAGTACATCATCAACGAACGGGATGACAGTATAAAGCGATGTAACACGATCGGCCGAACGATAATCATGGGTTCCAAACTATTGCGCGAGGGAGTTATCGAATATAGGCCGATATCCGCGACCTCTCCCAAGGACATTCCGAAATTCATAGATGAACTGGACTCGGCGCTGAAAGAATCTAAGCTACCTGATGATCCTCAACATGAAAACGAGCTTCGCGAATTCTTGTTTGACGTTCGACTCTCCTCACTCCAGGAGGAGCAAAACAAACACGTCCACTCGTAGAACCCCTGCAAACTCCTTTTGTGCACTTTCGCATCATCGATTGCGAACCAGTTTCGCCTGGCCCGATTGCTTGAACCGAGATAGCCGAGCTTGAGGTGTACTTCTCGGCTGCCTCCTTAGTTGCTTCAGTTCGAAGCGATTAGGCATCTGGAAGCTCTAGGTCCCATGTTTCGTCCACCACGTCGCGTCCGAAGGCGTGAATTTGGCTTCGACTCTGTTACTCCGTCAGAGGAACAGGATGTTGAGGGAATCTGCGGCAAGAAGGGCTGGAAGAGATTTCTGCTGGTCTCTGTGCCATGCATTTTCTTCAGAAACGTTAACAAGACCCAGTCAGACAGGCCTGAAGCACCCGTCTAATATGCGGTTTTGGTGTGGAACATGCATCGCAGTCCTCGCGACTTATACCCTCACAGGCAGGGAACAGATCGCAGGACGCCAGGGAGACCTGTCCCCAAGATCGTCCGTATCCCGCCGCCTCAACTTTTTCGTTGCCCACGCTGCTCCTCAATGAGTTTTCAAGTGTCATTCCATGAAAGAGATGTGGCAGGATTCTGCGCAGAGTGCAATTTGCGGCTACGCACTGATAAGACGATTCGGAGGAGGACTCCGGAATACTACGCTGAATTTACTCGTCAAGTCGAAGCTAGTTACCCTGATCGAATTCAGAGGATTTTCTTGAAGGCGAATTCCGTGTCAGAAGCAAAAAGGGTCTACCCGCTGGTTCGTCGACTTGGATACAGAACGAAACAGAGCAGTCCTATGCTTCACGCTCGTCTAGTAATGGTTGAGACAACACGCGACCAAGCGGTGGCCTTGATCGAGAAGTTAAGAGAACAGGGCATGCAAGTTGCACTGCAAGACGACCATCATTCTCCCCCACCCTAGACATACTTTGTCCTTCGAGCTAATTCAGAAATCGTGACGGGGCACAGGAACTCGAGCTGGTTTGGTAGACCACTCTTTATACCGAGTGAGGTTCTCGCCGTGCCCATGTTCGCCCCTGGCATCATTTCACTCGCATTCTACAAACGAAGGCCGAGCCGGCTCCAAGTCATTCTGGGTCTGGTCGCCACAATTGTGCTGTCGGCACTGCTCGGATATATCTCACCAGGCGGTCCGCTCGGCCAACTAGGCTCCGTCATACTGGCGGTGGTCGGAGGCGTGATCCTTTATGTTGTGATCTTGGCGGTCCTCCTTTATTGGTACCAACCGAGGCACGCCAAGCCGCGTACGCAGAAAACGCCGGCACCTACCCTTGAATCGGGAACTCCGCAAGAATCTTTTCCGTGTGACACGATCTGCGTAGTCGCGCAACAGGCCATCCCGCGAGCCCACCCGCATGATCCTTATTCAACCGCGGGAACACTAGACAAACAATAGTCTCGAGAAGATCCAATCAGTTTAGTCAGCGAATAATCTGGCACGCGGAAAAGCTACCAGGGCGCAGGGCCGAAATGCAAGCTCTGGTTTGGCTACCTTAGTCGTTCTATCTCTTGTTGCTCTTTCACTATTATCCTCGCCTACTGTTCAGTCGATAACTTCGTCGGATTCGACCCCTTGGCGCATGTTTCACTAGAACTCCCAACACACCGGGTTATCCCCGTTCCTGGGTCCTGCAGTCCCGTTTTTGGCGTGGAAGTTCGAGACTAGTGGCCGGGTCGATTCTCCACCCGCCCTTGGCCTTGGTAGAATCTACTTGACAAACGAGGATGGGAACGTCTATGCGGTGAACCCGGAGGCAGTCTTGCAATGGAAGTTCCGGACCGGTGGCCCGCTTAGAACAACTCCAGTTCGAAGCTCATTCTGGGCCCCCTGTTTGACTTGACGATTGAGACCGTTTAGAAAGGTCTGGAGGATTTGAAGGTGCAGAGAATGGTGAGATAGCTGGATCTTTCTATATCGCTAGCTATCCGCTGAAGCCTTTGCATAGCAATCTTCATATCAACGATTTCTTTCGGCTAGACTCGTGATCTTTTCAATTTTCACTGGGATAATGGGTCGAAGGAGACTCTTCACGATACTCCTCGCGTCTTTGATGGTCGGCTCTAGCCTCTTGATCTTCAGCCCAGAAGTCAGGGCCGGAAGCCAGATCTCTCACAAAGCCATCATTATCAACAAAGACTCTGACTTCAACGCAACCAACGGCGTGACGGGAGGAAGCGGCACGACATCGGACCCGTACGTCATTTCGGGATGGAGTATTGAGTACCAGTATAGTCCTTCGCAGATCAGCGTTAGCAATACTCGAGCATACTTTGTCGTGCGCAACGTTACCGCTTACGGCCCGAGCAATGGGATCACTCTCTCCAACGTCACCAACGGCCGCCTAGAGAACCTAGAATCCGACGGCGGAGCTGCCTACGGCTCCGGTACCGGAATTCTGGTTACTGGCTCGAATAACATCTGGATCACGAGCGTACAGGTTTCCAGCGGGGGTACTCCGAACGAGGGTGGTGGAGGACCAGGAATCATCGTCCAATCTTCATCTAACATACTGATCGCGAATAACACCATCCCGGCCAATCTTGGCTCTGACTTGACTGTTAGATCGTCTACGAATGTGACTATTACCGGGAATTACATCGGTAGTAGCCAGATGGGTTACGGCATGGATCTGAGCGGTGTGAATGTAACTGTCTCTCAAAACGGCTTCCATAATAGCGGACTGGTTTTCGCAGGCTCAGTCAACGTTGCCTCCGACAACACCGTGAACGGAAAGCCCCTCGATTTCTACCACGACTGCAACAACCTATCTCTCAACAACGTCCCAGTTGGCCAACTCATCATCAGCAACTGTTCGAATGTCAAACTCTCAAACCTGAGCATCGCAGGATCTAGTATCGGAATAACGATGTACGGGGTACACGGGGTCCTCATGGAGAATGTCAACTCCACTTCAAACCATGTAACGAACCTAGTCATCGGATCGTCTGTAAACGTGACCATCGAGCATAGCGACTTCTCCTACATACCCCTCAACTCATTCTTCGGACCCGGAGCGCTCAATGCAGTGAGCATATACAGTTCCAACAATACCGTGGTCGACGGCAGCAGGTTCGACAGCGCTCAGCAGGCGCTGCACCTGGGCTCGGACATCAACGCTACTGTTTCTGGAAACACGTTCTCCAACGACAACGGCATGCTCTGTCTTTCGAGCTTAACCACTGTTAGAATTTTCCATAACAACTTCCTGATCTCTCCAGACTATACCCGGTTCTGTCTCTCCGACACCCAACCCGGTCACAGTTGGGACAACGGTTTCCCCAGTGGAGGAAACTACTGGTCCAACTACACAGGCTCAGACCCCGACAATGATGGCATAGGAGATACGCCCCAACCGATACCGGGCGGAGTCTACCTGGACCGATATCCGCTCATCAACCCGTACCCTGCAGCGATCCCTCTGACAATAGAATTCAACTGGACTCCTCTGTACCCGATGACTGGGCAAACCGCTACCTTCATTGCTAGCGCCGTGGGCGGGGTCGCGCCTTACAGTTACAGTTGGAATTTTGGCGACGGGTCGACGGGTTCGGGAAGATCAGTGACGCATGTCTACAGCCAAGGCAGTTTCTCCATGCAGGTCCTCCTGACGGTTACAGACTCGGCATCACCACACGCCTCCCAAACCATTCTTCACTACTTGATAGTCCACAGCCCACCTGCCACATTGACAGCAAGCTTCACTTCTACATCTCAGACTGGCCAGTCCTCGACGGTTGTGGTAGGGCAATGGATGCGGTTTGATGCCACTGTATCCGGGGGGACCTCGCCCTACAGCTATTCTTGGAACTTCGGCGACGGAGCGACTGGAACTGGTCAGGAAGTATTCCACACCTATACCTCCCCAGGAACTTTCACTGTTGCGTTGACAATCAATGACAGCGGTTCACCGCAGCAGACTGCAACAGCTCAGAAGATTATCACAGTGACGAATCCTCCTCCTGTTCTGACGGCCGGCTTCGTCTACAGTCCATCCTCGCCGCAGACGGGACAGGCGATCACGTTTACTGGTACGATTGGCGGTGGGACGCCCCCGTACAGCTCGTATTGGACTTTCGGCGACGGGAGTCCCTCGGTGACTGGTTCATCTGCGACCCATACTTTCCCCGCACCAGGCTCCTATCTAGTGACGTTTTACGCCTCGGATAGTGGATCTCAGACAGCTTACTCTCAACAGACGGTTACAGTCACCAGCTCGCAGCCATCATCGTCTGTTGGCTCCTTCGAAGGGTGTACGGGAGCAATTCTCGATGGTAACACTCCAGTCACTCCGCAAGCTGGTACGGTAATGTTTGACTGTCAGGGTCCTGCTCCCAGTTGTGGATTCTCGGGTCCGTGCCCAACCGGTCCTCAGGCCTTCAACGTGTCTCAGACAGGATACTACACTCCGACATTCACGCTTCCCCAAAACTACACTGGCATTAGTCTCACGGGCGCCATTGGTTGCTCTCATCCAGCGGCGTATGGACCCCCACCTGCACCTATAACGAGCGGATCGCAGATTCAGCTTCTGGGAACCGGCTCGCAATACTATTACTGCGTAAGCTACGCGAACATCCCAGCTAGTGGCGGACAACTTCTAGGATTCACAATATCATGGAGCGGAGGGACAGCAGCCTTCTCGCAGAGCATACCGTCCACCATAGTTCCAGCCCAGCCTCCACCCCAGCCCAGTTTCAGCGAGTGCTACACCACCATTCCACAGCCCTCATCCGGATCTATCACGCCCACCAACGGCATTCTCGAGTTCGGCTGCGCTTTCCAAGGAAACCAGTACAACAACTACAAGCTGTACAACTACACCGCGACCTTCACTCTCCCCCAATACTACACCAGGCTAGGCTTCGTCAGCCCTGATGTTGGCTGTATGGTCGGTGATCAGTATCCCGGATTCTGGCAGATGGGCGAGGGCACCCCGTCAACATGGCTCAACATCACCAGTGGTACGCCAGTCGGCCTCCACGCGTACGGGCAGGTCAACTACTGCGCAATCTACACGAACGTTCCTTCCAGTGGTGCGGTCCTTTCCAGCTTCACAATATCGTGGACCAACGGAACGAACACCTTTCCAACCCAGACCTTCCCCTCTATCACAATCCCCGCGAGGACGGGCACATTTGCAGGCTGCGCGGCCACAGTAATGGACCCGAACAACTCGAACAACCCAAGCCAGTCGAACCCACCAGGATATGGAACGGCCATGCTCACATGTCCCAGTCCACAGCCAGGTAGCTGCACTAGCAACCCGTGCGGACCCGCAGCCTTCCTGCCCAACCAGACAGCCTACTACACGCCCGCATTCATACTACCACAATACTATACTGGTCTCGCTCTAGGAGGGGAATTCGCTGGAGGTTGCGCCCCCGCACACTCCGCATCAACAGTACCGATAACCAGCGGAACACCGATACGACTCGGAGGCGGAAACTACTCCGCTGGAGGCGGACTCGTCTACTGCCTCTCCTTCGCCAACGTCCCCAGCGGGTACAACCTTCCAGGATTCACGATCACATGGGGACCAGGACCAAACACGTTCATACAGAACACCCCGACAATCCCCTACAACCCCCCACCTCCACCACCACCGCCTCTAACCATCAGCTACGCCACCTCGCCAACCACCTCGACGCCCGGCCAGACAGTCAGCTTCACCGCGTCAGCAACCGGCGGGATTCCTCCCTACACTTTCACCTGGACGTTCGGCGACGGTGGATCGGCCTCCGGACCCAGCGTAACCCACACTTATACAACCGCTGGATCCTACCCCTGGTCCCTCACCGTCAACGACTCGGCGACACCACACCACACAGCCTACACTGCAACGTATTACCTAGTCCAGCAAACATCACCCCTCACAGCCAGTTTCACCTATTCACCAACCAGCCCAACGGCAGGCCAAACGGTCACATTCACCGGGACAGCGAATGGAGGATTCTCGCCTTACAGTTACAGCTGGAACTTCGGGGACGGTGCAACAGGAACGAGCAACGGCATATCACACACCTTCATATCATCAGGAACCTACAGTGTTACTCTATCAATTACAGACTCTGAATCGCCATCAGTGACGAAGACCACGAGCCAGTCAGTGACCGTCTCGCCACGATCCTCTTCGTCGACATATACACTGTCTTGGCAGGGGTATGACTGGGATGGGGGACATGAGGAGACCCTTACTCTGAACGGACATTTCCTAGCGTCTCTCCCACCGACAAGTGTTTCAGCAAACGGCGGCGCCTGGGCCTCCTTCTCTCTCAACATGACATCACTGGTCGTACAGGGCACAAACACGCTTACCTTCACTCACGCAGGCTGGGACTGTGGCGTATCCGACAGTGTCAGAAACCTCCAGGTTACGAGCGGAGCAACAGTCCTCTACTCAAACCCCGCAACACAACCATTGAGCTGCACCCAGACGCTGACATACACGTTCAATATTGGAACAGCGCCTCCTCCACCACCTCCACTGTCGGCGAGCTTCACAAACTCACCCACTACTCCAATGGTTGGGCAGAGTGACACGTTTACCGCAACGGCAAGTGGGGGGGTCTCGCCATACAACTACGCTTGGAGTTTCGGAGACGGTTCAACCGGCTCGGGAGCCTCTGTGACTCATACTTATTCTGCGGCCGGCAGTTACACTGTAACATTGACTGTGACCGACTCGGCGTTTTCTACTGCCGACAAGCAGACAGCAACAAAGTCTGTGGCAGTCGCCGCGCCGTCTCCTCCACCACTAGGAGCCTCTATCACCTATTCTCCAACAAACCCTGTAGCGGGCCAAATCATCACCTTCAGCGCTAGTGCGACGGGAGGCGTTTCTCCATACGGCTACAGCTGGAGTTTTGGCGATGGCTCAACAGGCATAGGCCAGTCTACGAGTCACAGCTATTCCGCTCAGGGGACCTATACAGTAACCGTCACAGCATCAGACTCTGCATCCCCTGCACAAACGGTCACTAGTACAAGATCCGTTGTCGTGTCAGCACCTCCTCCTCTGACGATCGGCTTCAGTTACTCGCCGTCCAATCCTGTGGCCGGTTCTCCAGTCACCTTCACATCCTCAGAGACCGGCGGAGTACCTCCCTACAGTCTCAACTGGAATTTCGGTGACGGCACCACAGGGGTCGGTGGATCCGCAGGCCACACCTACACTTCACTAGGAACCTATACTGTCGTGTTTACAGTGAAAGATTCCGCGTCGCCACAGAACACTCAAACAACTAGCCAGACCATTACAGTCTCAGCGCCCCCGTCGTCCAGCACCTACAATCTGTCTTGGCAGGGGTACGACTGGGACGGTGGCGGCGAGGTAACAATAACCCTCAACGGACACTTTGTAGCCAAGCTACCGTCAGCCAACAGTCCTCAGAACGCGGGTCTATGGGCCTCGTTCTCGCTCAACATAACCGCCTACGTTGTCAAGGGAACGAACACGTTGACGTTCACTCATGCGGGCTGGGACTGCGGCACCTCCGACAACGTCAGGAACCTACAAGTGACAACTGGGACCACGGTGATCTACAGCAACCCGACAGTATCGCCGTTGAGCTGCACGCAGTCCTTGACTTACACGTTCTCGATCTAACCAACGTAGTGCGAACTCCCCCAGCACCGGCGTTTCTTGGCTTGTCCCATTTTGACCACAAATCCTTTTTTGGATCCGCTTGGGCTGAACCCCCCGCTTGTTCAGCAGTTCATTCCCACCGGCTTGGCCGCGGCTGCTTTCGTCTTGAGTCGTTATTCGTAAAAGCTCTCCGAAATAGAGTGATGGTCGATTTCCTACTACGCCGATAGTAACATTTTTAACGATCTAGCGGGAAGGCATCTTCAACCGCGAGGCGATAAACAGAGATGACTTTCAGTAAGAAACTCTTCTTGGCGGTCGCGGTCCTAGCTCTCGCAGCAGTGCCACTACTGGCAGTCCCCGTCAAAGCTGACACCAACACCGGCACAACAGGCCAACCCAGCCAGAGCTGCCAGAACTTCTTCCCCGTAAACGGGCTACAACCGAGCGGCTTCAACACAAACGGCTTCAACAACACAGCAACAAGCGTCTACGCTGGCTCGGGCCAGACGACAAACACTCCAGCAAACGGAGCAGCTGTCTCCCAGTACGACGTAGCATGCTTCCAAGTCTCGTCACACTAGACCGCCAAACCCTCCTTTTTCCGCATTTCTTCTAGCTAACAATTCAGTACTGTCGACATGATCCATGTTCCTATTGCCGAGAACTAGAACGAAGAATGGGGCCAGCTGGATTTCGCGGATATTGTGACATCTGTCTTCGTTTGGTTATATCCATCAGCTAATTCATTGCATAGATGTGCACATGTATACGTTGACCCCTTCTGCAAAGCATGGCCAAGACGATCGAACCATTCTAAGAAACAGCTTACTTGATCTGACAGGCTGGTCCGATGAATCTATCCCTAGCTTAGGGAATCGATTTGCGCCGCATATCGCTTGGTCGCCACGAAGAAGATGTAGAAGCCTGTGAGTCCGATTATGTAGAATGTGCTGGCGATGAAGAAGGGCAGCTGTAGTAGTCCCAGTCCGAGAATGAATCCGCCGAAGTAGGTGCTCAGACTGTTGGGCAGTCGGAATGTAATGTTGCTGAGTGCGCTGACCAGGCCTCTCTGTTCCGCGGGGAATATGCTCATGGAGAATGAATCGATGAGCGGGCCTGCCATGTTCATGAGCGCTGATCTTACTATGTAGACTCCTGCTGCTAGTGCGAAGATGGGGATGAAGGCCATGCTTAGCATGAAGAGCATGGACGAGCCTGTGGTGAGGATGATGGCGCGCATCTGTCCAAATCTGCTGGCGAGTCGAGGGCTAGCGAATGCGGAGAATCCGATGAGAATATTGGAGAAGGCGAGGATTGGCCCGCTGTAGCTGTCAGAGACGTTGAATCGGTAGTAGAACCAGGCGCCTACGAGTGGGATGATGAATCCTGCTCCGAATCCTATCGTGCTCGCGACGAAGCCGAGCTTTGCAAGTGTTCCCTTGTTCGTCAGCCCGGACCAACGGCGTTCAGGATTGTGAGTTTCGCGGTGGTTTCGGAGCAGAATATAAAACATCAGCGGACTGATGAAGCTCGCTAAGCCGAGTATCAGCAGAGTCTCCCTATGAAGCGCATAATTTGTGAGGCCAGTTAGAGACTGCAGGGCCGGAAATGCTCCGGGGAGGACGAGGCCGATTCCGGTCGTGACATTGATCATAATGAAGGAACGCGAAAAGACCCTGTTCCTGTTGGAATTACTAGTCAGATCGGCTAGGAGAGCATTCCAGGTGGTCACGCTTGCTCCTTCGGCGAATCCCAAAGCGACGCTCGCAGAGATGAGATACAGGAAATTCGTCGTTACGGCGAAGACTAGTAGCGCGGCGGCAGCGGCTAGATTTCCAATGATCAGTAGCCTCTTTCTACCGTAGATGTCGGAGATGATTCCGAGAGGAATAGATGTGAGAACGACAGCGATGCCTTGGGCTGAGATTAGTAGTCCTGCTTGTACAGCTGTGAACCCGACAGTGACGAGCCAGGCTCCCAGGACGATCTGGAGGAAACCAAGTCCGAGGAAGACTGGAACGAACGATAGAATGAGCATAGTGGCGGTTGGCGGGACTGGGCTGGCTTCTTGGTCTGCCAATCGATCTTCAGCATCGGGCTTCTAGTTCCCGCCCGATAAACCAATGGGCTAACGCGAGAGTGCCAACCAGCGTGCCATGGCCTGGCCCCGCGCAGTTGTTCAGAGCCTATTTGTCCCGGTTCGCGTCAATGACGTATGATCTTGTCTATCCGGATTTTTCTTCCGCCTTCAAAGCCGTTTCTTGCTTGTGTTCGATCTGCTTCTGTTTGATCTCCTCGAAGAGGTTACACCAGTCGCGGCCAGAGACCACGAGCTGGTAGGGCTTCAGTTTCGGATGAATGCACTTTGCCCGGTCAAACAGATCTGCGTTGAGCGGATCCTTTGTTGCAAACCAGGTGCAGGATAGACAGTTTCCGTTCTGCCACTGTATGCCCTTCAAGCGCTTCTGTAGTTCAGACTCAGATCCAGACATGATGTCTCAAGGCTGAGCCTACATTTGGTTCGGGATATCAAGATTCACACATACTATACTGGTCGAGACTTTTCGGCCACCATTCACCGTGAGCACTGACGTCTCTTGATGGCTATTAGGATGGATCCTATATGGGATATCGCGGACGAGCTAACCTTGTTCTTGTTGTTGTTTCTGTGACATCAGCTTGAACTACTATCCTCCGAAGCCCTCACCGAACGGAAAGCCTGAATTCATAGACAGGCACAGTACCATTCTCATGACTCTGAGCAAGGACCCGCAAGACAATTATCTGCGGCTAGCAGAGCGCATAATTTAAGGGCGCGAGGACTTTGCGGTCGATATCCCTCGCCACAGTAGCACTCGTTACCATATTCGTAACGGTGTTTTCCGTTATCAACATGTTAGGGGAAGCGCTCTTCACTCGAGCCAGCACAGAGTCGCTTGTCTCTCTGCCATCTCATTTTCGATGGGGATATGGCGGATACGTGACCGTCGCTCAGTACTATGGCACCCGGAATCAGGTAGGGAACCTTAGCGGAATCGCTAGGGCCGAGCTTCGCTCCGAAGATATCGCATCGGTACCCAGCGCAGGATTGCGCATCGTGGACGTCTTCGCAGTGCCTAACGCCTCGGTTGCCTACTATGGGCTAAATTATGCTTCCGGCGCCAAGACTCCCGGCCCTGGCCAGGCGATCGTCATCAGAAATTCCGAAAACTCCTCCAGGCTCAGTATGGGTCAGGTCGTTCAGGCGAATTTCACATTCTACGCGGGGTCAACAATGGGTTCGAATAAGTATGTGAGCATTGTCAGAAACCTCACAATCGCCGGGTTTGCCGACTCAACCGTGAACGGGTTCGGGTACCTCACGAACTCGGAAACTGGATCGGCTTCAGGAAACTTGTTCCCGCTTCCCACCCTTGTCGCAAACTGGGACGACCTCATTCCACCCATGATTAACTTTGAAAACTCCAACCAGGCGGCAACCTTCATTACTGAACTCTTCGTGTACGTCAAGCAGTCCGACTTTAGCGGTCTCGATGATGGAGCAGCCCTTGCAAAGGTCCAGTTGCTCCAAGAACAGATACAGGCGATCACGTCGTCGATTGGCGGGAGCACAGACAGCTGGTTGATCGATCAGCTCCAACAGCAGCAATCACAGGCCAACTTCTACACGAGCGTTGCAATAGACACGGCAGCTGTTCCACTGATCTCATGCTTCCCAATCACCGAATATCTCACGACCACTTCAATCAAGAGAGCGCAATCTAGGAATCCCATCAGCAGTTCGAAAACTGAAGTTGCCATTGACCCGACTTTCAAACATAGATTCTATTGGAGAATATTCGCTGCGGCCTCAATTGGGATCGCAGTAGGAATAGCCGTTAGCATTCCCATTGTTGCACTTCTCGTCTATTCATCCGCGACCCGCTGGACCCCAACCCTTGAGACGTTGGCCTACTCTGCAGTCTATGGAATTGCGCTCGCTGCAGTCATATGGTTCCAGTCAAGAGACACCATAGGCAAACAAAGGCAAGGCTAGCCGTCTTAGTCGATGAATGCTAACACTCAACAAATCTCGAGGCTTCTCAAGAGACAGAAGAAACCCGTCGCAGCACCAGCCTAGAGAATCACCACTGAAGGAGACTGACCCCCACTCGCGGGACCACTGTAGAATGAACTCGTGAAAAAATACTTAAGCTCTGAAAAGACGAATCGAATTCTATGAAACCTGCACAGAAGGGCACGAAGCAGTCCGCCAAGAGCACCAGCGCGACCAGCAAGGCATTCACTGAGGAGGAACGAGGCGCGATAAGGGACCGCGTCCAAGAGATGAAGGCTGGCAAGGGGGAGGGAGAGAGCGCCGTGCTGGCGAAGATCGCCGAGATGCGGGAACCGGATCGAACCATGGCCAAACGGCTCCATACTATCATCAGAGAAAGCGCGCCAACCCTCACGCCGAGACTCTGGTACGGGATGCCCGCATATGCCAAGGACGATAAGGTCGTCTGCTTCTTCCAGGCAGCGGCGAAGTTCAAGACGAGGTACGCGACGTTCGGCTTCAGCGACAAGGCCAACCTCGGCGAAGGCAACATGTGGCCGACCGGCTTCGCGCTGAAGGGGTTGACTCCGGCCGAAGAGGCAAAGATTGCCGCGCTCGTGAAGAAAGCGGTGAGCTAAGGACCGAGCTCGCAACTAGGCCAAGTTTGACGGTATTCCTTGGAGGTTGTCAACCCTTTCGACGAGCGACGGGAGAGCTAAGCGCCGGCGGCTCCTTTCGTCCGCTTTTGACATCTCAGCGTCCCCTTGTCGCATGATGTCGATCTTTCTGAGAACTTCAAGAAATGATTCTTTCCCGGTTAGCGCTGAAGCTTTCGTATCCGCTTCAAGCATCGCTTTCTTCAGATAGGGCCGGGAACGGCGATTACCCACGACGAATAGAGGAATTATTAGGAGTAGGACGATTAGCGACGCCCAGTATACCCTCAAGACTCCGACAATGATCGCTGACGATAACAGCGCCAGAAAAGTTGGAAACACGATATAGAGGGCCTGTCTGCGATCCGCTGATCGTCTCAACCGTTTCTGGTAGAGAATTGATGACGCTATCAGAGGTCGCCACTCCTCGGGGGTCAGCTTGCCCATCATTCGTGCAGGCATGACGATCGCATGGAAGAGGAAGAAACACCAGTCTGACGGTATCGGCACCACGCTCCGTCCTAGCGGAACGATACTACTCCAGCGAACTTCTCTGACATTTAGTTTGGTGATATCAAGCTGCTGTCCCAAAGTCACAGCCATCTCGACAAGTCTTGGATCGTCTGGGCTAGTCGGGGCCGGTCTACGGAGTGGACTCACTTATTCAAGCCACCGGACAGTTCCCGACATTTCAAATCGCAATCTAGCTCGACGCTCCTTGTAGTAGAGATGCGCGACAATATATCAACGACTACGAACGACTTTTCGCATCACCATCACCCGATTGCTTGTGCCGAAGGAGCCTAGTGGACGGAATCCTAGGTCTATGTACATTGACTCGGTTCCACCCCAGATGAATGAGCTCGAGTATTTTTTCCCTTGGGGAATGGCGATTGGATATCCGTCGACCGTCCCGCCTCCTTTGGCCGCGATGAAGCGGAGTGCGCCTTCCAGCGCGGCCTTCGCCACTCCCTCGCGTCTGTGATCTCGGTCGACGAAGAAGCATGTAGTTCTCCAGTCCGGCGGAGAGACGTCCATATCGCCATAACCCCTCATCCGACCCGGGAGTTCGACAAGGGGTCCGAACTGACACCACCCAACGACATCAGCCCCGTCGTAGACGAGGGCTGCGTGGGACCGGTTCGCTCGGACGAGCTTCTCCTTGTATTCCTTGTGCTTTCCTGACCACTGCTTCGCGTCACTAGGGGCGAGGTGGAAGAAGGTGCACCAGCAGCCACCCCAGACTCCGTTGTGTTTTTCGACCATCCGCTCAAAGTCGGGCCATGTCGAAGACCCGAGCTCACGAACTGAGAATTGCGCGGCGGACCCTTTTTTGTTGCTTCGACTAGTCCGCGGGTCTCCATCCGAGTCTACCCTCGGGGTGGTGGTCGGTTTCTTCAAAACTCGGACATCCACGCCATCTGAAATTTATGAGTATGACTCAGCTAAGAGACTTCTTCCAAGCCTTTAGAACACGAACTGTGTATACGACTCCTTTACCCCCGAGCCTACTGCGATGTCGGTATCCTCTGGACCATTTATCCCGGCTGCCATAACGGCAGGGGAGGTTGTCCCTATGCAATCTTAAAGACATCTTGGCTTGAAGTATTGATGAACATGAAAATCGTGCTTGACGAGGAAGTTACGGAACGATCGGTGCGCGCAGACCTGGCGTGGGAATTGTTCTTCAGGTCGAAGACGGTGATGCCGAAGGGACACGGTGAGCCTCTGCTCCCTTTCGCCAACTGGTTCTGGGACGAGATGGGCCAGAAGGCAGGACGGCTGATGAAATACTCGAAGGGGGAGGCAACGGTCACAATCCCTCCCATGGCTCCTGAAGCCTTGGACTTCGTGGTGCGCCTGGCATCGTTCTGGGCTGACGAGGTCTATCTGAGGAGGAGAGGGTCTCTATCGGGAAACTTGTGGAGGAGGCCGGTGGTGAACGTTCTCGACGATGACACCATCGAAGGAGCCGAGCACCCGCTTACTTCGAAGAAGGAAATGGGGTCGATCGACAGGTTCCTGATGCCGCTCCTCGGGCCTGGACATGCCTTTTTCAGGGTCAGAGTGGTCGAGAAGGACGAGAGCGCTGCTCGATTCCACAGTCATTCGCACGTGGACGAATACTACTTGATACTCAGCGGGAAGGGGACGCTAAGATACAATGGCTCGGAGACAGAGGTGAAAGCAGGGGACTTAATCGGCAAACCCGCCGGGCCAGAGGCCGCTACTCAACTAATTGCCGACCGAGGAGAGCGCCTCCGAATACTCGACATGGAGGTCTGGCATGACCAGGCTCAAGTCTCGAAAGATATCATAGTCAACCCAGACTTCAAGGAGATCCTATTGAGCGGGTCCGGGTGGGGAGCCATCGTTCCAGAAGAGTCCCTGCTTACGCCCGAGGATTTCTTCCGCCACTACGACCAGGGATACAAGAGGACGAGGGATGGAGGGTGGGTCCCGTCGAAGAATCGAGGCCACAAGCAGACACGTGAGAAGTGATGATACTTGGCTCCCACGACATCATCTGATGGACTGAAGAAACGAAACGAGTTGGAGCTCGGATGGAGCTGAATGCGGGCCCGACGGGGCTCGCTGCAATATGGATTCAATTCCTACGCTGGCACGAAATTCCCAAGCCGAGAATATCGTAGCAGATCGCGCAGCTCCGAAAATTCCGGGACACATGCACCTGACTCAAAGCCAGCGCTCAGCGGCAACTGCATCAGATGGTCTAAACTCGGCATCGTATTTTTCCACTAGGGCACCTTCTCGAACGCGGTTCCCAGACCATTTCGGGTGACGTTCGAGTTCTCGAACAAGGCCGGGGCTACACGGCGGAAATCAAGGCCTTTGGGACCGGCTGTGGGTGGTACCAGCAGAGCTATCCGAATAATGGTCAGCTTTCAGGTGCCTAACGTCGCCCAGTGGTGTAATTCCTTGCCTACGAAGTTGAATCGCTTATTCCGATTGTACTCGATGCAGAGAAATACTCCCAACGCCAACCTCAGGCCTAGGCGGTTTCTCGACATGGCAATGAGCAGGCCCAAGTTGGAACTGGTCGAAACAGCGAGAGACAGAATTACCATTGTGGCAGATTTTCCCCATCTCAGCCCGGCCCTACTCTTCGACTACTGGACAAGTATTGATCTGCTCAAGAAATGGTGGCCTCCGGCGGCCGAGTTGCAGCCCGAGGTAGGTGGGACATATCATTTTTCCTGGCCCAGACAAGACTGGCATCTTCGAGGCAAGTTCACCATGTTCGAGAGAGGGAAGACGCTCGGCTTCACGTGGAAGTGGGACCATGAATCCATCGACGTAACCAGGGTCACACTACACTTCAACTCAATACCAAACGGAGGGACAAGACTCACACTTCTGCACGAAGGGTACTCGAAGAACTCGGAAGCGAAGAAAACAAGGGACGAACACATCGAAGGCTGGACTTTCTTTCTGAGGAAACTCCAAGAACAAGGCCAAGAACCATAAAGCGCCCCTTCGGGGACGAGTGCGTTCTGGCGTTGAACCTCTGTAATCTTGCGGTTGGTCTTCTTCATGTTATTCGCGGTCTCGGCGAGGAAGTGGGTGAGAAAGAAGCGCGGGTCGACTGTGAGGACGGCGGTCAGTAGCTGTCCTCCGAGCGCATCTTGTCGAGTCATCTCTTCATCTCCTCAACAGTAACTCTCCCCGCGTCTATCCCTGCGAGATCTTCGAGAGGAGTAACGGGACTGAGAAGAAACCCCTGGCCTGAGTCTTGACTAGGAATCTCATTCCCTGCTTTATGCTGTACTTTCTCCTTTGCTCAACCGGAATGGTTACCTGGCCCTTTCGGGTCAACTTGACAATCCGTTCCGTCATCTGGGCTCAGGTTGTACTGTGACCCCCGTGTACTACTTGAACGGTCTGTCCAACCCGCCCCAATCGAGCAAATTGACCAGAAGAACCTCTCTCGTCTCGATTCTGAGGCAACCGATCTTGCGGGCCGCTTCCTTCCCTTTCCTGAAAAACTCTCGACCTAGGTGGACTTGGCCGCGGTCAGTTGAGCCTGGCTCCGCATCTTGTACAGAACGTTGCAGAGGAGAGATTCTGTGTGCCGCAGGTGGGGCAGGGTTTCATTCCAGCCTGGAACGTCGCGGTTGGTCCCATGGGCATCTGGCCTGGAGGAGGCTGTGAGATTCTTGCAAGGTTGGAGTAGTAGTAGACGGCCATTAGTATTGGGAATAGTGGCTGGTAGAGTGCTGAAAGAATCCCGTTGACCACTGGGCCTATGACGCCTAGAGGCGCGGTTATCGCACTGAATATGAGCGAGGCGACTAGGACGATTATTCCGAGGACGAGGAATGTTCCGAAGGTCTTGGTCCATCGGTGGCTGACGAGCTGACGGCTCCTCCCCATACTCTCGGTTACTCCTTTGTTCTCGATCAGGAGGACTGGGAGTGCGAGGGAGAACATTATGGCCAGTATGATTCCGGGGACGATTAGAGCGATGAAGCCTAGGACGACGATGATCCCGACGATTATGCTGAGAGCCCAGATCGAGAGTAGTCTTGAGACGGCGAATCTGATGGATGCTCCTAGGTTAACTTGTCCCTTCGTAATCTGTTCAGAGGCCATTTTGACTGCGCTGCCCTCGGCAATTGTAGAGAATACGATATTCACAACGAAGATCACCGCGACTAGCAGGAATAGTGTTGCAAACAATGCGGAGAACCAGCTGGAGAATTGCTGAGGCGTGGGATTGACAGGAAGAGTCGGGAGGACGAACGCTTGCTGCGCCAGCGCAGTGGCGACCTGGACGATCACTCCCACTACCGCAAAGAGAACGAAATATTTCGAAAAGTCTCGTCGGTACACCTCGAAGGTTTTCGAAATAACCTCGCCGAGACCCAGCTCGCGCCCAATACCCTGCTCCGGCTGCATCGTCATGTCAACCCATCCTGATATGGGCGAGATCGCCTTGTGTATATCATCTTGCCTCATTCTGATCGAGTGTGCCTCTCTGAGACAGAGTGCTGAACTAATCAAGGCTTACCAATTCGCAAGAATCACAACTCTTATTCAGTGACTCCGACGTGCAACGCAGAGAACCCATGAGCTCTTACTCGAAAGCTGGCGCGGCTGGCGTTGTTCTACTTGTCACTATCATAGAGGATGCTGGGCTGATCGCCTGGCTGATCCTCGCCCGCGCCTCAATGTTCTACCAGGGTATCCCAATCGCCCCACTCGTCCTCCTCGTCGTGCTCCTCGTCGAACATTCGATCATGCAGCGTGCGGAGAATCCGAATTTTACCGGCAGAGTCTTTGCCCAAATATTTGGCTTTAGTTTGCTTGAAGTGGTCAACTGGAGCGTATGGCTGATCCTACTTTCCAATACTTCGTCTCTGCTCTCGATGAGCTCGCTCTTCGCATCGCTCTATTTCTTCGTCGGGTTCTATATTGAGCATCAGATTACAGAGAACGTAATCACCCAGCAGCCATATCTCCGCTTCAGAAACCCAAGAGGCGCGATCACGGCAGGAGTCATTCTCGAGACTCTCAGCGAAGGTGTCGGAGCTCGCCTCTGGTTGCTCTACGGACCGATCGGTCCCGCATTCCTCGTCCTCGGCTCTCTGATAGAGCACTCGATCCAGTACGTTGTTGGAAGACTGCCTACACGAAACCTTGTTGTAGACGGCGAATCAGCGGCTGAAAACTGATTCGGACAGCATCAAAGGCTGCTGCCGGGTATTGGCCTCCTTAAGTCTGACATTCGCGAAACAAAGATGCTGCCGATGTTCGAACGCCAGACGAGTGACTTTTGGAAGGCAAAGCGCCGCTCGTTGTCGGGTGATCTAACGGAGACGAGGTCCAGTACTATCAAGGACCCGGTAAGAGCCGAGGCCAAAAAGTTGTCCCGGGAACGATATCCTATCGGGAACTTCCAATCGCAAACGAACCAGAGTGTCATTACTCACATCCAACATGAAACTCGCCAAGCTGAATCGGAAGCCAATACTCAGCCTGAGCAGAGGAGCACGCCCCAGAGGACAGTGCATCGAGCAATACGTCTGGACGAGGAGGTGGCGGGCATCATAGCCGAGCAAGCGCGACAGGAGCACACAACTGATGTTCAGTTGATCCAGCGAGCGGTGAACCGTTATGCTCACTGGCATCTCTGGGAGGAAAAGTTCGGTTTTATCCCCGTCCCTTCGTCCATGGAGCACAAGCTGATGAGCCTTCTTTCCGAGGGACAGGCGCGAGAACTCGGCAAACATCTGGCCGAGACGTTCGCTCAGGATTTTGTGAGGTATGTGTTCAAGACTCCCAATCTGGCGAGTGTAC
>Ga0209805_1000637_pt1 | contig 21449 bp, 23 predicted proteins | sample GraSoiAngelo_148_FD_185905 | JGI IMG/M metagenome (GOLD analysis project Ga0209805, IMG submission 185905) | Grasslands soil microbial communities from the Angelo Coastal Reserve, California, USA - 14_1009_09_20cm (SPAdes) (version 2) | ecosystem: Environmental > Terrestrial > Soil > Grasslands ...
GGGGGAGAAACCGCCCCCTACGTGTCCGGCCTGGCGCCAAGTGTCCCGTCCAAAGACACAGCCGCCAATGGCGGCGGAGACCGCGCGGATGAGCACTACAACGACCCGGCGGTGTCGCCCGGCGCGGTGCAGCTCTACTTCCCCAACACCGCCTGCATCAGCATGACCCAGGGCACCGTTGCCGTCTTCGGCGGTCCCCAGTACAACTGGATCGTGATCTTCTCCCCGCCCAGCAACAACTGCAGCCCGTCCTTTTCGGGACACGCCGTGCTGGCCTCCGTGGGGACCGTCTACTGGCCGGCCGGGAACATGTCGATCACCGGCAATGGTGGCGCACCCGTCGCCAGCCAGGTGATCGTCAACACCTTCTCCGCCGCCGGCAACGGCGATCTGACGATCTTCTACGACCCGGGCAGCGCCCCTCAGCAGGGGTACTCGCAAATCTCGATGTGAGGTGTCAAGAAATCGTGAAGCAGCGATTACAATCCGCAGGCGCTTATGGTCGCCAGTAGGCCGTTCACTATCGTCGGGGCGGTGATCGCGGTGCTCGCCCTCGGCGCCTTCATCCTCTTCGGAGGCAAGGGCGGCGGCGCCGTGCCCACGGCCGGCACCGGCATCCAGGCCTCGATAGTGGTCGCCGCGCACGACCTGCCCTTGCGCGTCGCGTTGACGCCTACCGACGTCACCGTCGTCAAGATGCCGAGCACCTCAGTGCCGCCGCACCACTTCGACAAGGTCGAGCAGGTGAAGAACCTGATCCCGATCGCGACGATCCTGAAAGACCAGGCCCTCACCTCCAACCTGCTGGTCAGCTCGCCAGACGAGGTAAGCGGCGCCCAGGCGGCGTTCCTGCCAATTCCAAAGGGATTCGTAGGGACGACGATTCCGACCGGTGAGCAGCAGGGGGTCGCGGGCAACATTCAGGCCGGCGACTACATCTCGATCGTGGTCGTGATGGTCACCCAAACGGGCAGGTTCTCGAATGTCCGCACGGTTTTCACAAACATCCACGTCCTGCGCGTGGGACCCGCCAACCTCGACGTGCAGGCGGCGCAGAACAAGGGCAGCGCGCCCGCCAAGCAAACCAGCGGAGCGGCCAGCTTGACGGTCGTGGTCACACAATGCCAGGCCGAGTTCATCAACTGGTTCATCGCCAACGGAACCATCAAGTACACGCTGGAGTCATACAAGGATTACGCGCCGCGCGACACGACCGCCGACGTCAACTGCCCCAACGCGGACGCGGCCAAGGGCGTCACCGCCGGCGACGTTTCCCGGACCTGGCCCGGCCTCATCAACTAGCAAGTCTCGTGGCGATCCCGCTCATCACCGGCGTCCTCTTCGCGATCGGCGTCATCCTCGTCGCGGTCAACCTCGACGGCGCTCGCCTGGCCGCCGCCAGCTCGGTGGCGCCGGCGAGCCTGCCCGTCCCGGGGGCTCCGAAGCGCCCGATCGCCTCCATCCGCGATCGCATCGATCGCATCTTCGAGCCCGCTCCGGACGGGCCGGTCGTCAACCAGAGGCGGTCGGCCAAGGCGTCGCTCAGCGAGCAGCTCTCCCGGGCCGACTTGAGGCTCCGCACTTCCGAGTTCCTTGGGATCCGGCTCGGCTCTGCGTTGCTCCTGGCCCTGGTCGGAGTAATCCGCTTCGGCATCGGATGGCAGATGCTGGTGACCGGCGCTTTCGGCTGGTTCATCCCACGCTTCTACCTCCGGTTCCGGCGCCGACGCCGCCTCAAGGCATTCAACGACCAGCTCGGCGACACGCTGATCTTGATGTCGAACGCGCTGAAGACCGGTTACTCGCTCGCCCAGGCGATTGACGTCGTCGCCAACAAGGCCAGTCCGCCCATCTCCAAGGAGTTCGACCGCGTCGTGAAGGAGGTCAACCTGGGAGCCAACATCGAGGACTCGCTGACCCGGCTGGTGCGGCGGACAGAGAGCTCCGACCTGGACATGGTCGTGACCGCCGTCGCCATCAACCGCAAGATCGGCGGCAACCTGAGCGAGATCCTGGAGAACATCGCCGAGACGATCCGGGAGCGGGTCCGGATCAAGGGCGAGATGTCGACCCTGACGGCGCAGGCGCGCGGATCTGGCTACATGATCACGGGCTTGCCCATCGTCCTGGGCATCTTCATGTACTTCGTGACGCCGCAGTACTTCGCGCCGATGGTCGCCAACCCGATCGGCATCGGGATGCTGGTCGCGGCGGGAATTTTCATGGGCCTCGGCCAGCTGATCATGAGCCGCATCGCCACGGTAGACGTCTAAGTGTCCCGACCCAGAAATTCGCGGACATCTCATCGGTGCTGGAGCCCTAGCGGTCGCCTGCCGCGATCTGCAGCCCGAACCTCTGGGTCGGGACACTCGGGACACTGATGGCTTACACCCTGGTCTTCGGGGCCGCCTTCGCGATCGGGCTCTTTCTGATCTTTCTGGACTTCGACCGCACCCGGGCCGCAGCCGATCCGACCGAGATCGAAGAGCGCCTGAAGGGCTACGGCGAGATCGACGCGACCACGCTCGACAAGATCGAGCTGGACAAGCCCTTCCAGGAGCGTGTGTTGCGCCCGGGGCTGGAGCGGCTGGGCCGCCTCCTGAGCGATCGCACGCCCGAAAAGGCCCGGCTCGCCATGGCCGCCAAGCTGAGCCTGGCCGGCCGGCCGGGCGGCCTCAGCGTGGCCGGCTTCACCGCCCTCCGGGACGTCATGGCCGCCTTCGGCGTGCCCCTGGGCGCGGGCGTCGGGATCTTCGCGCACCACGACCTCCCCGGCGCGCTGATCGGCGCAGTCGTCGGGGCCCTGCTCGGCTACTACGGGCCGATCTTCTGGCTCAGCTCCGCCGCCGGGCGCCGCCGCAAACAGATCCAGAAGGCGCTCCCCGACGCGATGGACCTCCTCACCATCTCGGCCGAGGCCGGGCAGTCATTTGACGCGGCAGTGCAGAACGTCGTCGAGAAGTTCCACAACGCGCTGACCGACGAGCTGGCGATCGTGATCCGAGAGGTGCAGCTCGGGCGGCCTCGCCTGGACGCCCTCGAAGACATGGGCCGGCGCAGCGGCGTCGAAGACGTGAACAACTTTGTCCAAGCGGTCGTCCAGTCCGAGCAGATGGGGGTTGGGATCTCCAAGATCCTGCGCATCCAGGCCGCCGAGCTGAGGCGCCGGCGGCGGCAGAGGGCCCAGGAGCAGGCCGCCCAGGCCTCTCTCAAGATGATGCTGCCGATGGTCGGCTGCATCTTCCCGACCCTATGGATCATCCTGCTGGGGCCGGCGGTCCTGGTGGTTCTGAAGGCCCGCGGCTAAGGCAGCCAACCAGGCGACCTCGACCACCAGCAGCGGAGCCCCGCCGATCGGGATGGCGAACACCGCCAGCGCATAGCCGGTGAGCAGGAAAAAGCGGAACCACAAGGGTGGCGCCGTGCGCAGCATGAGCCACGCGGCCACGATGAGCACCGTGAAGTCCTGCAGGCTCAGGTGCGGCGTGAGCAGGAAGGAGCCGAGCAGGCCCGCACAGATGACCATCTCGACCGAGGCACGCCGCCGCCAGGCGGCGTAGAGCGCTCCCAGCCCCAACAGCGCCTGGAGGCCGAGAACCCAGGGGGCCTGCCCCAGCGTGCCGCTCACGGCGTAGCGATGGTTGAGCGCCACTCCCTCCAGCGCAGCCAGGTCGCGGAGCATCTCCTGCAGGCCGTGGGCGCCGAGGGTCAGAGCGGCGATTGCGGCCACGAGGCCCGCGGCCAGAGCCCAGCCGGCAAAGGCGCGGACCCGGCCGGCCACGAGCAAAGCGATCGGCACCAGGAAGGCGTCCTGGGGCTTCAAAAGGATGACCGTCAGGACCAACCCCGCCTCCACGTCACGGCCGCGGCGGAGCAGCCACCAGGCGACTGCCACCGCCGCCGCAACCAGAACGCAGGCCTGCCCGAGCCAGAGGGCGAGCACGACTGCGATCAGGGACAGGGCAGCGGTCAGGTGAGCGAGCTTCGTCCAACCGGCACCCGGCGCGGCCAGGCGCCAGGCCAGCAGCAGGGCCGCCACTACCAGCACCTCCCATGCCAGATAGGCGGCCCAGAACGGCAGGAGCGTGAAGGGCGCCACCAGCCAGGCCAGGGGCGGCGGGTTGGCGAAGGGCTGCCAGGAGGTATCGATGCTCGCCGCGGCCGCCTGCTGGAGCGGGAAGTCGTAGATGCGCTCCCAGCCCTGTCGGAGCCCGACCAGCGCAGCCGCGAAATAGGCGCGAAAGTCGTTGTTGGAGAGGCTGGCGGTGGCCTGCTGAACCCCGTACGCGACGAGATAGACCGCGGCGACGCCGGTCCCGACCAGCGCAACCGCGGTTGGGAGGGGCGGTCTGCGCACTGCGGCGGGAATTTATCAGCCCGAGCCGGGTAAGAAATAGACTTGAAATGCGTATGAATCCCCCGCCGAGGTGGCGCTTTGCCCGGCGATAGCTACGACGTCGCGGTCCTGGGCGGGGGTTTCGGTGGCTACACGGCTGCGATCCGGGCGACGCAACTCGGCCTGAAGACCGCGATCGTGGAGGCCGACAAGCTGGGTGGGACGTGTCTCCATGTCGGCTGCATCCCGACGAAAGCCCTGCTGGAATCCTCGGCTCTGATCGCTCGAGTGCGCGACCGGGGCGAGAGCTTCGGCCTCAAGGTGAGCGACGTCGGTTATGAGTACGGCAGCATCGCCAAACGCCGGGACGCGGTCGTGGACCAGCTCTATCGAGGCGTGCAGGGCCTCATGCGCAAGAACAAGATCGAGGTCATCAGCGGTCGCGGTCTGCTGCGCGACAAGAACACTATCGAGGTCGGCGGCCGCCGCCTGGAAGCCCGCCATCTGCTGGTCGGCACGGGGTCGGCGCCCCGATCGCTGCCCGGCCTGGAGATCGACGGGACGCGGATCATTACGTCGGACCACGCGGTCCGGGCTAGCGCGCTCCCGGCCAGCGTCTGCATCATCGGCGCGGGCGCCGTCGGCGTCGAGTTCGCCACCTTCTACCGACAGATGGGCGCCCAGGTGACGGTCGTCGAGGCCCTGGATCGTCTGGTGCCGCTGGAGGATGAGGAGGTCTCGGGCGTGCTGCTCAAGGCTTTCGAGAAGGCGGGCATAGCCTGCAAGCTGGGCGCGAAGTTACAGGAGGCGAAGGCGGGCAAAGACGGGGTCACGGTCAAGCTGGATACCGACGAATTCAAGTCCGACGTCTTGCTGGTGGCGGTCGGACGAGCACCCAACTCCCGTGACATCGGGCTCGAGGCGGCCGGCGTGAAGCTCGACGAGAAGGGATTCGTGAAGGTCGACGAGTGGATGCGGACCAACGTCGGGTCCGTGCACGCCATCGGCGACGTCGTGGGCGGCTACCAGCTGGCGCACGCGGCGGTCCACGAAGGGATCACCGCGGTCGAAGACATGGCCGGCAAACGACTCGAGCCGGTGCGCCAGGAGCTGATCACGCGCTGCACCTACTCGCATCCCCAGGTGGCCTCGGTCGGCCTTACAGAAGCACAGGCGAAAGAGAAGGGCCGCAAGGTCAAGACGGGCAAGTTTCCCTTCCTGGCCATCGGTCGCGCGATCATCCACGGCGAAACAGACGGCTTTGTGAAGATGGTCGCCGACGCCGAAAGCGGGGAGCTCTTGGGCACGCACATCGTGGGCGGTGACGCGACCGAGTTGATCTCCGAGCCGGCGCTCGGCCAACTCTTCCAGGGCGTGGCGTGGGAAGTCGGCCGCAACGTCCATCCCCATCCGACGTTGAGCGAAGCGGTCGGTGAAGCTGCGCTCGCGGTCGACGGCGCCGCCCTCAACATTTAAGAAGCCATGAAAACGCAACCCCAAACGGGCACCGGCTTCGAAGCCGACTGGCACTTCCAGGAACCCGTCGACTGGCGCGACACCGACATCGACGAGGCGACCTTGAAGGAGTGGTTCCACACCATGCTCCTGGGCCGCCAGATCGACTACCGCTGCCAGGTCCTGAATCGCCAGGGCCGCGCCCCCTTCATCATCTCCTGCGCGGGTCACGAGGCTGCTCAAATCGGGGTCGCCTGGCCACTCAAGCCCAAGCACGACTGGATCGCGCCGTACTACCGCGACATCGTGCTCTGTTTCCGCATCGGCCTGACGCCGTTAGACCTCATGCTCTCCGTGCTCGCCAAGCCCGATGACCCGGCATCAGGCGGCAAGCAGACGCCGGGTCACTTTTCGGATACACGGCTCAACATCATCTCGGGTGGGTCGCCCGTCGCCTGCCAGCTCGTGCACGGAACCGGCGCCGCATACGTCCTGAAGATGGACGCAACAGACCGCATCGTCATGAGCAACTACGGCGAAGGCGCGGGGGCCGAAGGCGACACGCACGAGGCCTTCAACTTCGCCGCGATCCACAAGCTGCCCATCGTTTTCGTCTGCGAGAACAACGGCTTCGCGATCTCGGTGCCGTTCCGCAAGGAGTACGCGATCGAGCACGCCGCGCAGCGGGCGGCCGGCTACGGCTTCCCGGGCGTGACAGTTGACGGCCGCGACCCCGTCACCTGTTACCACGTGTCCAAGCAGGCGGTCGCGCGCGCCCGCGCGGGCGAAGGTCCGACGCTCATCGAGGCGTTGGTCGACCGCCTCGGTGCTCATTCGTCCGAAGACGACCAGCGCCGCTACCGCTCGCAGGAAGAGCTGGAGCACCTGACCGAAAACGACTGCCTGCAGCGCTACCGGCGCCGCCTCCTCGAGGAAAAGATCCTGAGCGAGAAAGAAGCCGTTGAGTATGAGGAGAGCGTCAAAGACGAGGTCAACAGGGCCACTCGGGAGGCGCTCGATGCACGCGACGCCCGGCCCGAGGAGGCTCTGACGCATGTCTACGGAATGGCCGTCCCCGACGCCATCGACCCAGCGACCGACGCGCCGAGCGAGGAGCTCAACATGGTCCAGGCGGTGCGCGAATGCCTGCTCGAGGAGATGGAGCGCGACCCGCACGTAATGGTTCTCGGCGAGGACGTCGGCCCCAAGGGAGGTGTCTTCCTGGTCACCGACGGCCTCTTCCAAAAATTCGGCGAAGCTCGCGTCATCGACACTCCGCTGGCAGAGTCGTCGATCGCCGGCCTGGCGCTCGGCCTGGCATTGGGCGGCAAGCGGCCGGTGGCCGAGATCCAGTTCACCGACTTCGCCCACATGGCCTTCAACCAGATCACCAACGAGATCGCGAAGTTCCGCTACCGCTCGAACGGCGACTGGGAGGTCCCACTGGTGATCCGCGCACCGATGGGCGGCCACGTGCACGGCGCCCTCTACCACTCGCAGTCGATCGAGGCGCGCTTCGCGACTCCGGGCTTGAAGATCGTGATCCCCTCGTCCCCCTATGAGGCGAAAGGCCTGCTCCTGGCCGCCATCCGGGACCCCGACCCGGTGCTCTTCTTCGAGCACAAGCGGCTCTACCGGATGTTCAAGGAGGCCGTGCCCAAAGGGGAGTACCTGATCCCACTCGGAAAGGCGCGGACCGTGCGCGAAGGCGGGGACATCTCGATCTTCTGCTACGGGTTGATGGTCCATTACGCGGTGGAGGCCGCCAAACGGCTGGAGTCCGACGGCGTCGGCGTCGAGGTCGTCGATCTGCGCACCGTCTATCCGCTGGATCGCGAATCGATCCTGTCCTCGGCGAAGAAGACGGGCAAGGTGCTGGTCCTCTATGAGGACAACTACAGCGTGGCCGTCGGGTCGGAGGTGGCGGCTCTCATCGCCGACGAGGCGTTCCGCTACCTTGACGCGCCGGTCAAGCGGCTGGGCGGTCTGGATGTCCCGGCCATGCCCTATGCGCCCCCGATGGAGGACTTCTTCATGCCCAACCCGGACAAGGTCGAGAAGGCTCTGCGCGAGCTGGCGGACTACTAGTTGTGGACTATCACGGCCATTTGACGTGCATCCGACGTCCCCGGCCGCCGGGCGCCCTCTGGGCGCTGATGCCGGTGTTGCGGGGCCCGGCGCTAGACGTCACGCATCTTTGGATGCGCTCGTCGTCGCGCCACCCGCGCCTTGGCACCGACGGCCTGGAACGCCGGTCATGAGCCTGCGGCCTGCTACGCAAATGGCCGTTACAGTCCACTGATGGCCGAGACGGTCCGCGTCACGATGCCGCAGCTGGGCGAGTCGGTCCACGAAGGGACGATCGCGAAATGGCTCGTCAAGCCAGGCGACAAGGTGGTCGAGTTCGAGCCGATGCTGGAGGTCGAGACCGACAAGGTCGCGACCGAGGTGCCCTCGCCGGTCACGGGAGTCCTCAAAGAGATAGTCGCCCAGGAGGGGGCAACGGTGCCGTCGGGTGGCGAGATCGCCGTGGTCGAGCTGGAATCCGATGGCAAGGCCGCAACGGCAGAAAAGCCGCCGGCTCAAGAACCGTCGAAGCAGGCAGAACAGCCTACGGAGCAGGCCGGAGAGCCGGCCAAGCAGGCAGAAGAACCGCCGCCTCGGGAGCAACCGGCGCCTGCACCGGCCGCCGCGGCCCAAGCGCCGCCCCAGGCCACGCCCGCGGCGCCCGAGCGCGAGGCTGCCTCCGACCGGCTCCCTTCCGGTGAGCTCCGCTACTCGCCCGCGGTCAGGCTCCTGGCCGAGGAGAAGAAGGTCGACCTGGAATCACTGGTGGGCACGGGCCTGGCCGGGCGCGTCACGAAAAAGGATGTCCTCGCCGCGGCCGAGCAGAAAGGCCAGCCCGCGCCAGCCGCGGCCCAACCACCCGCCGCGCCCGCCGGCGAACCCGCGGAGGGTGATGAGCGCATCCCGCTCTCGCGCATCAAGCGCCTCGTCGGCGAGAACATGCTCAAGTCCAAGACGACGATCCCTCATGCCTGGCAGACCCAGGAGGTGGACATGAGCGGAGTGGTCGCCAACCGCGACGCCGGCAAGGCCCGCTTCCAGAAGGAGGAGGGCTTCTCTCTGACCTACTTGCCGTACGTCGTCATGGCCGCGACCGTAGCGCTGCGCGAGCACCGCGAGGTCAACGCGACTTTCGCGGGAGACGCCATCCTCGTGCACCGCGACATCAACGTGGGCATCTCAGTCGGGATGGAGGACGCGCTCGTGGTGCCGGTGATCAAGCGCGCCGACGGACTCTCGATCGCCGGCGTCGCCCGCGCCATCAACGATCTTGCAACCCGGGCTCGCGACGGCAAGCTGAAGCCGGACGACCTCCAGGGCGGGACCTTCACGGTCAACAACTCGGGGACGTTCGGAACGCTCTTCAGCTACTCCGTGATCGCGCCCGGCCAGGCCGGCATCCTGACCATGGAGGCGATTCAGGAGCGGCCGGTCGCGGTCGACGGGATGATCGGCGTGAAGCCCATGATGTACGCCTGCTTCAGCTTCGACCACCGGGTGCTGGACGGTCTCCAGGCTGCTAGATTCCTGGTCTCATGTCGGAAGTGGCTGGAGGCGGTGACGGCGGAGACTCCCATCTACTAGCGCTGCTCGTCAAGTCGCGCGACGAGCCCGGCGTGCTCTACCGCGTGTCGGAGGTGATGTACAGGCACAGCGCGAACATCAGCTACGTCTCCACCATCGGCGGCGGCGAGATCCAGTTCGAGCTCGAAGGCGTCGCCGACCACGCCGCTCTGGTCGACGAGCTGCGGCGGCTGGACCCGGTCCGGAGCGTCGAGATCGTCCCCTCCTTCGGTGAGATCTTCGGCAAGCGCGTGATCGTGATCGGAGGCGGCGCCCAGGTTGCGCAAGTGGCGCAAGGCGCGGTCACCGAGGCCGACCGCCACAACATCCGAGGTGAGCGGATCTCGGTCGACACGATGGCGATCGTGGGCGAAGACAAGCTGGCAGCCGCCGTGCGGGCGGTGGCGCGACTGCACCGAGCCAGGATCTTGGTCCTGGCCGGGGCTCTGATGGGCGGCGATATCAGCAATGCGGTGCAGGAGATCCGCGCCCAGGGGATCATCGTGATCTGCACCAGCATGGCCGGCTCTGTGCCCGAGGCTTGCGATCTGGTCGTGACCGATTCGCTCGAAGCGGGCGTCATGGCCGTGATGCTGATCGCCGACACGGCGAAATTCTCGATCGACGAGATCAGGGGCCGGCGCTACTAGCGGCCTGCTAGGGGGAAAGCGGTCGCTGGCAAGCCAAAGTCACCGCTTGAGATTTGATCCGTGGTCGGCGCTACTGACGGAGCGCCGACCGCGGCGGGGTAACTGGCGATAGGGAAATGACCCCGACCGACCGCCTCTCCGAACCAGGTACCAAGCCTCGCGGCTCAGTTCCAGGCCTTCGAACGTTTCGCTCGGGGCCGTGGCATATGTTCGCGTAAGCACCCCTGGCAAGCAAGCCCGAAATTCAGTTCGCCGCCAAGCTACGGATGGTCAGCCTGCCTACTACTATTCGCCGCGGCCCAGGCGGCCGCCGTCGACGACGAGGTGCTGGCCGGTCGCGAAGTCGCCGGCGAGGAAGCCCATGACGGCCTGGGAGATGTGCTCGGGCGCTGCGATGTCCGCGAGCGGGGTCTGCTGCGCGACATGCTTCTCGGCGGCGATCGCGGCCTCCTCCCCGAGACCCTCTCGGAACCAGCGTGTCCGGACGAGCCCTGGGCAGACGGCATTGACCCGGACCTCAGGCGCCAGCGCCGCGGCCAGCCCTCGTGTGAGCTGCAGCAGCGCCGCCTTCGAGCAGGCGTAAGGCAGCGACGAATAACCGGACATCACGAAGGCCGCCACCGAGGCAACGTTCACGATCGCGCCGCGCGAACGCTTCAGGTGAGGCGCCGCGGCCCGGCAGCAGTAGAAGGCGCCGCGCAGGTTGGTGGCGAAGATCGAGTCCCAGACCTCGTCCGTCAACGCATCCAGATCGGAGAGCGGGATATGGCGCGTGGTGCCGGCGTTGTTGACGAGGACGTCGAGGCGGCCGAAGTGACCGACCGCCTGGTCGACCATGCCCAGGACCTCGGCTTCGCTGGCTACGTTGGCCTTGATCGGCAGCGCCTCGGCGCCGAGCGCGCCGACTTCTTGCGCGGTCGACTCGGCGTCCGCCCTGGAGCGCGAGTAGTTGATGACGACCCCTTTGGCGCCGGCACGCGCCAGGTCCAGCGAAACGGCTCGGCCGACTCCGGTGCCGCCGCCCGTGACGAGCGCCACCGCGCCTTTCAGCTGCACCTCACCCGGAAGGATAGGCGCGGACCACCGAGTAGATCGCGCCGGTCGGTGCGAGCCGGCTCTGGTAGAGGCCGAAAGAATTGACGAGCCAGGCGGGCAGCTCTGGCGCCGGCGGCAGCTCGGGGAGCGGTGCGGGCCGCCCGCCGGCGGCGCGGGCTAAGGTCAGGTGCGGGTTGTAGAGGCGCTCCTCGGCCGGGAGGCCCGCTGCCAGGCAGGCGGAGTCGACCCCCGCGGCCAGCCCCCGCAGCTCCTCTTCCCCTTCACCGGTCCCGATCCAGACGACCCGAGCTCGCGGTCCGCGGCCGAAGACGCCGAGGCGTGACAGCGCCAGCTGGAACGGCCGGAAGGTGACCTGTTCAAGGGAACGCTCAACCTCAGCGGCCACCTCTTCCCGGACGTTGCCGATGAAGCGCAAGGTCAGGTGGAGGTTTTCGGCCGAAACCCAGCGAAAACCAGGCGCCGCGGTCCGGCAACGCTCGACGTAAGCGGCCAGCGCCCGCAGCTGGATGTCAGGAAGCCCGACCGCCACGAAAAGCCGGATTGTCGCCGGCCTACTTGACTGTGCGATCCCGCCAGTGCGTGGTCGCCCACTGCGACGGCGAGTGGGCGCGGAAGTTGAAGTTGACCAGGACGGTGTCCAGGCTCGGGGCCACGTTGTCCTCGACGATCGCTTTCAGCTCCGTCGGTGTGGCTACGGGGTTGTTCATGAAGATCTCGAGAATGGCCGCGCCCGGCATCAAGAGCGCCGCCGGCAGCGGTATCCGGGGCTTTTTGATCCCCCGCGCCTGGCAGAAGAAGCCGAAAAGCTGCGAGTAGGTGAGGATCTCGGGGCCGCCCAGCTCCAGGGTCTGGCCGTAGAGGTCGGCGCGACCGATCGCCTCCACGACGCAGCGGGCGGCGTCCTCCCGGATGATCGGCTGCAGGTGCTGCTCGCCGCTGCCGGGGATGACGATGATCGGCCCCAAGTGGACGGCTCGCTCGAAGTCGTCGACCACGCCTCCGTCCTCGCCCAGGATGAAGCTGAAGCGGAGGATGACGTAGGGAGCGCCCGTCCGCTTGAGGGCCTCCTCCCCGGCCCAGCGGGACACCAGGTACTCGTACTTGGGGTCGGGGCGGGCTCCGATCGCGCTCACGAAGACGACCTTCTTGACGTTGTTGGCCTGAGCAGCCTCGCCCACGAGGCGCGGAGACTCCATGTTGACGGCAAGGAACGTCTGGGGGCGGTTGCGGCGGACGGCGACCAGGTCGACGATGGCGTCCACCCCGGCCGCGGCGGCGTGGAGCGAAGGGGCGTGAGTGGCGTCGCCCACGACCAGCTCGGCTCCGCGCACCCGCAGCGCCCCGGCGCGGCCGACATCGCGAACCAGGGCTCTGACCTGGTATCCGGCGTCGAGGATGGCGTGAGCGACGGCCCGCCCGAAAAAGCCCGTCGAGCCGAGGATCAGGACCTTGGCGGCCAAGTCACCGGAATGGTACCGGGACGGGATACTTAGGGTCACCAGTGACTGCCAGCGTCCTGTTCGGGCTGCTCGTGGGCCTGGCGGCCATTGCGGCGGGCGGGGTCACGATCGTCACCGCGGTGCTGACCCGGCGCCGGCGCGCCCAGATCCAGACCACGTACATCAAGACCGGCGGCGTCGTCTACACGGTGGTCCAGTACGGCTGCGCGGGGACGCTGATCCTGGCTGGGCTGCTAGTGATCGCGCTGGTGCTGATCGTCAGACGATAGCCGTAGGCTTTGCCTTAGCCGTGATCACACAGGAGCGACCCAAGACTGCCCCGGGTGGCGGTGGCCGGAAGCCACCCGCGCGGCCCTCGGGCGGGGACGGCTGGTGGCGCAACTGGCCGGGGCCGCCGAACCGGCCCCGGCCAGTCACGCTGCGCAGCTTCCTCTTCGGCTCCGCGATCGCGGTCCCCGCGCTGATCCTGGTCGATGGGTTGCTGGGAACAATGGCCTGGTACGCGACGGGCAACGTGCTGGCGGGCGTCGGCGTCTTCGGGGTGATGCTGGTGCTGACCTCGCTCGAGCTGGGGTTGGTGGCCTGGGCGGCTCGCTCCAAGCAGGAGCAGGAGCGGCGCCGAACCCGCGAATAACTGGAGCTCGCTGAGAAGGGATCAGGGCCCCGGCCGAAGGCCAGGGGCGGCGCCGAGTGGCGCCGAAGGGGGGCAGCGGCGTGCGGAGCGCGCCGCGCCGACGGGGTCAAGACCACCGAAGGTGGGCGAGCGCAGGCGAGCCTTCAGTCTTGACGCCGTCGTTGTCGGGGGGACAAAGCCCCCCAGGTAAGGGGGGCCAGGCCGCGGCCAGCGCGCGGGGAAATGCCTGCCTAAATTACGTTTTTTTCGGCCAGCAACGCGCCAGCCCTGAACCGCCCCGGGCGGAGCGCGGAGAGATCGACGTCGGCGCGACCCTCCACCAGCTGCTGGGCCAGCAGTAGCCCGGCCGCCGGTGCCTGCATGAACCCGTGGCCCGAGAAGCCACAGGCGCACCAGAAGCCAGGCACTTCCTCGACAGGCCCGAGGATCGCCTGGTGGTCGGGCGTTGTCTCGTAGAGGCCCGCCCAGCCAGTCTTGATCCCCGCCAGCTCCAGGGCTGGCAGCCGCCGCATGGCGACCTCGATCGCCCGCTCCAGGGCGCGCTCGTCGACAGCCGTCTCGAACGTCGGATCGTCGTCACGCTCGCCGATCCCAAAGAGGACGCCATCGCCCTCCGGATGGAAGTAGAAGGTGGTCGCGAAGTCGACCGTCATCGGCGTCTCACGGGTCACCTCCGGAACCGGTCCGGTGACCCAGATGTGCCGCCGGTGCGGCTCGACCGGGATGACTGCTCCCACCATCTCCCCGAGCGCTTTCGACCACGGCCCGGCGCAGTTGAAAACGACGCGCGTCGAGAACTCGCCCGCGCTGGTTTTGACGCCGCTGACACGGCCGGCCGCAACCTCGATGCCGGTCACCTCGACGCCCTCCCGGAGCCTGGCTCCCAGCCGCCGGGCGGCGCTCGCATACCCCTGCGTCACCGCGTCTGGGCTGGCGATCCCGTCCGTCGGGCAGAAGGTGCAGCCGAGGACGTCATCGATTCCGAGCCCCGGCACCAGCTCGCGCGCCTGCTCGGGCGCGAGCCAGCGGGCTTCCCTCAGCCCGACTTGGTGCCACATCTCGACCAGCTGCCTGAAGTCCTCCACGTCCTGCGGCCGGGTTAACGCGAAGAGGTAGCCGATCTGATGGAAGTCGGCCGGCACCCCGATCTCTTGCTCGAAGTCCCGCAAGAGCCGGACCGCGAGCATCTGGATCTGCACGTTGACCTCGTTGGAGAACTGCTGGCGGACGCCGCCGGCGTTCTTGCCGGTGGAGCCACCTCCGAGCTGGCCGCGCTCGAGGAGCAACACGTCGACCTTTCGCGCGGCGAGGTGGTAGGCGAGGGCGCAGCCCATGACCCCGCCGCCCACGATGGCTACATCCGCGGTTTCCATGCTCGCCCCCAGAACTCGAAAATCAGCTTGAGCGCCGCAAGGCTCGTGATGTCATTTTGATCGAGGTTGGGGGCGACCTCGGCCACATCGAGTCCGACCAGGCGGCTGCCTTCCGCCAGTCCGGCCAGAAAGTCCAGCGCCTGCCTTGTGCTGATCCCGCCGCCCGACGGGATCTCGGTGCCGGGCGCGAACGCGGGGTCGAGGACGTCGATGTCGAAGGAGATGTGAAGCGGGTGCCCGCCGGCCACCTCGCCCAACCGCCGGCCGGCGGCGATGGGATCACGCGCCAGCTCGGCCGACCAGATCCGAGTCAGGTCCTGGCCGCTGGCGTAATCCACCTCTTCCGGATCGAAATCTCGCGGCCCCGCCAGCATGAGGTCGGCCGGGCTGAGTTGAGCCGCCTCCAGTCCGCGCCGGAGCGCGCAGCCGCAGGTCCAGCTGCCGCCCCGGCTGAAGTTGCAGAGGTCGGGGTGGGCGTCGACCCAGACCAGGCGCAACCCGGGGTGGCGCCGGGCCTGGGCGGCGAGCACGGGGATCATCGCGCAGTGGTCGCCGCCGACCACAGTCAGGATCGCGCCCGGCGGCAAAGCCGCGAGTCGCTCGGCCACCCCCTGCCAGCCGTGCTCGATTTCCGGTCCGGGGTCGAGGTTGCCGAGGTCGTGGACCTTCAGCTCGCGAAGGCTGCGGCCGTCCTCGGTCATCGGCGGCATGACGGCGCTCAGCCGGCGAACGCGTTCCGGCGCCAGCGCGGCGCCCTTGCGGTAGGTGGCGGAGCCGTCGTAGGGGATCCCCGCGACGACCACGTCAGCCTCCTCCAGCGCAGCGCCGGCCAGGCCGCCCCAGGGCCGGAGACCCTCAAGGTTCACAGGATGTCTACTTCGGGAGGTCGTTCGACCCGTAGTGGCCCAGGAGCGGGATGCGCTGTCCGACTCGCATCACGTACGGCGCCACCTTGGACGACTTCAGCTGGGGCCGGATGAAATCCTCGTAAAAGCTCTTCAGGTTGTTCAGCTCGGTGACGCTGTCGAGGCTCGCCTGCTGGCCCTTTTTGGCCTGGTCCTGGAGCTTCTTCAAGTCGTTCGGGTCGATCAGCGCGACCGCGAGCGGGTTGGACTGGATCACCTTGTTGAGGGTGGTCACCTGCGCCTGCGTGAGCTTGGCGCTGTTGAGGATCGGCGTGAAAGCCTTGTCCAGCGTGATCAGCCCGGAGAGGACGAAGTAGATCGCCGCCAGGGAGATGGCGACGTTGAGGAAGATGCCAAGGAAGCCGTCGATGCCGCGCGCGATCGGCATCCGGTGCAGGGCCTGCCCGACGATGCTGCCGATGTACCCGGCCACCACCCCGATCAGGAGCGCGAAGAAGATCGCCAGGACGATGTTCAGGTGAAGGTACTTCTCGAGGCCGTTCAGGTACGCGGTGCGGTCGCGGTAGATCAGGAAGAGCGAACCGAAGAAGAAGACGTAGGTCATGAGCGGGGTGATGATTCCCTTCTGGTAGCCGATCACCAGGGCGACCAGGAGGGCGAGCACGATCACGGCGTCGAGAACTGGCAGCGGCGAAGAGCCGGCGGTCGCCGCCGGGGTGGGGCTGGCGCCAGGCGAGACCGCCGTCGCCAGGAACATCAGGGCCTGCACAGCGCGCCGTATTGTATGGGAGGCGTCGCCGGCTTCCGCCCGAACTTACCATCGGGTAGACTCGCGTGCGAATGGCGCGGACCATCTCTATCGCGAACCAGAAGGGAGGCGTCGGCAAAACCACCACAGCCGTCAATCTGGGAGCCGCGCTGGCAGAGGCCGAGCAGAGGGTCCTTCTAATCGATCTCGACGCCCAGGCCCACCTCACGATCAACATGGGCGTCAAGACCCCCGACGACATCCACCAGACCATCTACCACCTGTTGGTCGACCCGGAGACAACGATCAACGACGTGGTCCAGGTCAACGAGTCGATGGGCGTGCACTACGTTCCCGCCAACATCGAGCTGGCTGGCGCCGAGGGGCAGCTCTTCAACGAGATCGGCCGCGAGGGGGTGCTGAAGGAGAAGCTGCTGCCGGCCCGACGCCGCTACGACTTCATCGTGATCGACTGCCCGCCCTCGCTCTCGCTGCTGACGATCAACGCTTTCGTGGCCTCCGACGAGGTCATCATCCCGCTGCAGTGCGAGTACTTCGGCATGAAGGGGATGCAGCAGCTCCTCAACACGATCGACCGGGTGCGCGCGAAGCTCAACCCGCAGCTTCGGGTGGACGGCATCCTGCCGACCATCTTCAAAGGCCGCACCCTCCATTCCCAGGAGGTCCTGGGGCTTGTTCGCGAGCACTTCGGGGACGCCGTCTACCCTTTCGCGATCAAAGATTCGATCCGTTTCGCGGAGTCCCCCCTGGCGGGGGCTTCGATCCTCCAGTACGCTGGCACTTCCGACGGCGCGAAGGGCTACCGCGAGCTGGCACAGGCGGTGATCGGAAACCACAAATGAAATGAGCAAATTCAAGAGAGTTTCACTGGTCGGTTCCGAGGAGATCTTCCGGCCCACCAAGCTGGAGGTCGCCGAGACCGAGAACATCATCGCCGAGGCCCTCGAGCGGCGGCCGCCCACGGAAAAGCTGCTGCGGGTGGTCAACCTGACTCCGGATGAGATCGAGCTTCTCCTCGACGCAATCCAGGTCGCCAAGTACCCGGACAAAGCGCGGAAGCTCCCGCTCGACAAGTTCGAGAGGTACGACGGCCTCCGCGACAAGCTCCGGAGCGCGGAAGACTAGCAGGCAGGACGAGGCGCCCCTGGTCGCCCTGGTCGGGGCGACCGGCTTCACTGGCGGCCTCACCCTGGCGGCTCTGTGGCGGCGCGGCCTTCGCGTCCGGCCGATCGGGCGCAATCCCGCCAAGCTGGCGAAGCTGAGAGGCGATCCGCAAGCGGTTCCAGCCTGGGATGCCGCTCACCTCTCCGATGCGCTCGAGGGGTGCGCCGCTGTAGTGTCCTGCGCCGGCCCCTTCTTGGAAGCCGGGCGCCCGGTGGTCGAGGCGGTGCTCGCCCTGGGCCTGCCCTACTGCGATTCGACCGGCGAGCAGGACTTCATCCGCTGGGTTTTCGAGCAGGACGCGGAGGCGCGGCGGTCCGGTGCCCTGCTGGTGCCCGCCTTCGGCTTCGACTACGTGCCCGGCGACCTCGGCGCGGCGCTTGCGGCGCGGGGCCTCGGGCCTCTGCGCCGGGTCGACGTGGTCTACGCGAGCCGGTCGCTCGCCACCTCCCGCGGCACGCGCCGGACGATCGCGGCGGGGCAGGCAAGCGGAATTGTAGGGACGGAGGTCCGTGCAGTAGAGGTGCCCTGGGGACGGGTCCGCGCACTCAGCATCGCCGGAGGCGAGGCTGTGACGGTGCCTCGCCACCTCGAGGTTGGCGAGGTCCGGACCTACCTGGCCATCAACGTGCCGCCCGCGCTTATCGCGGCCGCACGCGCGGCGGCCCGCCTGCCTGTAGTGGGCAGCCTGCTGCGATCAGCTTTTGAGCGCGGGCCGGCAGGGCCGAGCGGCACGGACAGGGAAGCCCCATTCGCCTGCCGGGTGGACGTGGAGTCGCAGACCGGCGAGCGGCGGGCGATGCTCGGCGAGGGCCGCGGCCCCTACCTCTTCACCGCGGAGGCCCTGGCGGAGCTGGCGGCGCGCATGGGCCGGGGCAAGGTCGACGCAACCGGCGCCCGTGCTGCCGCCGAGCTCGTCGAGCCGGAGGAGTTCGGCGCCGCGACCGGGCTTACCTGGCGGAGGGTCGAACCCGGCTAGTCAGGCCAAGCGAGGCCTGGTCGTCGCCGAAGTTGACGCGCAGGCTGGCGTGGGCATCCCCGCCCAAAGAGGTCACCCATCCGTCACCGGCCAGCTCAGCGGTCACCTGCAAGTTCCAGCTGCCGAGGTCGGGCGGGCTCGTAGACAACGTGACTTCGGTAACGCCGCCGGAGCGGAGCGCCGGCGCGGGCAGCGTCGCATCGCCGGTGGTCGAGGCGCGGCCTCGCGACCAGCGGTAGTGGAGCAGAAGGCTCTTCGCTCCGGCCAGGTCCCAGGCCGCGTAGCCCTCGTTCGTGACCGCAAGAGTGACCTTGTCCGCCTCCTGGCCCTGGATTGCGATTGCTCCGGCGTAGGCGGGCCCGGCGCTGGGCCCGATCGAGTTGGCGGCTTTCGCCACCCGAGTCGCCCAGTTCGGATCCTCGGCATAGACGTGACCGATCGCTGCCAGGGTCCCGCCGTGGAAGAACTTCCCACCCGGGCGGGCGTACTCCTTGCCGATGAAGTCGGACGACTGGCGGATGCTGTCTTCCGAGCTCGAGTAGGCGAGCCAGCCGCCCGGCCCGTCCCCCTTGAAGCTGAACAGGTTGTGCTGGGTCTGGGCCAGGTAGGAGGCGCCGGAGTTGTTCTCGACCCAGGTGATGCCGACCAGGAAGCGCGCGTTGACCCCGGTTCGAGCCTCGGCGCGGATGAACTCCGCGCCCATCCCATGGAGCGGAGTCGGGGCCAGGAAGCGGTCCACGTCGGCGACCGTCTCCAGGCTTGGAATCAGCGCGCTGCTGTCCGCCGCCAGGGGCTCGTAGGCAGGCTGCGGAGGGCCGGCTGGGGGTGGTGGCGCATCCGCCACGTCATCCGCGGGCGCGGCAAAAGCCGGGACCGAGAGCAATGCAAAAGCGGCCGTCGCCACCAACGAGGTTTTGAGAAAGGCCATACCCGCCCACCCCCGCAGGCAGGCAGTTCCAGGTAACCACACCTGCGCCTTTTGAGTCAAATCACGCGCGAAACTTGCGGTTCAGCGTCCTCGCGTGCGGCGGCGGAAGTAAGCGAACGTCCAGTAGAGGCAGACCGCCGTGACGGCGATCCCGAAGATGACCGCCCAGGCCCTCATGACCCCTGCATTGTGGAGCCGAGGAGAACGCCGTCGGCCCAGTAGTCGCCCGTGGGCCCCGCCGGGAGCAGGTCGTAGGTGCCGCCATCATCCAGGTGGATCTGAGTTGCAGCGATCACCGCGCTGCCATCGAGCGAGCTGCCCACGCCCAGCTCGCCCAGCCGGCGGCCGTCGGCCGTGGGATGCGCTGCCGAGCCGCTGATCGAACGGCCGTCCGCGAGGTCCAGCCGCACCGCGTCGTGTCCGAACGGCATCGGCACGCTCCCGAGCCGGAGAACCGGGGCGGCGACACGCGCACCATCCGAACCGAGCGTCCAGACGAGCTCGCCGAGCTGGAGCCGGCTGACCGCGACCGGTCCGGCGGGCGTGGCGATCGCCGCCGCCGCGGGAAGGCAGATCGGGCACATGATCACCGACGGCTGCTTCTTGACGTTGGTGATGTTGCCGGTGCTGTCGATATTGCCGGTGACGAGCGTTGCCTGCCTGCCGGATGGCGCGACCTGAAGGCTGAACTGGTAGGCGTCGCCAGACGGTGTCAAACGGACGGCCTGGAGCTTCTGCCACTCGCGATAGACCGCCAGGCGGAACCCGGGCTGGGAAGGGTCGCCGGCCGGATGAGCATGCGCAAGGATTGCCTGGTAGGTGGCCTGGTCGGCCTGGATGGTGGGAAACGCCTGGTCGGCCTCGACCTGCGGCTCCCGAGCCACCGGGGGCCCGCAGGCGAAGGGTGTGCCCTCGGCGGCGATGATGCGGTACTTCAACTCCACCTGGTTGAGGGGCTGGCCGGGCAGGCTGCCCGGCACGTAGCCACAAGCAGCCATCAGCAGCAGCAGCAGGCCCACGACTAACCGGAGAATCATTCTTCGGTAGACAGAACAGTCGAGGAGAGCCCAGGTAACGCGATGTCGAAGCTGTCGATCGTGAAGGTGCGGACGGACAAGGACGTCAACTCGTTTGTGCTCCTGGCGGGCGGCGAGGCGGCGGTCATCGACCCGGGCGAGCCGGCGGCTAAGCTGGTCGGCCAGCTCGACAAGTCGAAGCTTCGCTACATCCTCATCACGCACGGGCATCCCGGGCATCTGGCCGGCAAGGATGCGCTCAAGGCAGCCACGGCCGCCGAGACGGGCATGCACGTCGCCGACGCCAAGGCGTTTCTCAGGTCGGCGGACATTTACCTCAAGGACGGCGACGAGCTCGAGCTCGGCGGTTTTCAGCTGCGGGTGATCCACACGCCGGGCCACACGCCCGGCAGCCTCTGCTTCCTGCTCGGAAACCACCTCTTCACAGGCGACACCCTGCTCGCCGGCAGCCTAGGCAAACAGGCGCCCGAGACCGACGTCCGCCAGCAGCTCTACAACGTCCTGAGCAAGCTCCTGGTGCTGCCGCTCAACACCGCCGTCTACCCGGGTCACGGGTCCGCCACGAGCCTGGAGGCCGAGGTTCGTACGAACCCTTATCTCAGACCCCGTTAGGGGAAGGCCGGGGCGACAGCGCCCGGCCGTCTGGGGCGTCGGATGCGGGCGATGCAGCCGCTGTCGGTGCCAAGAAACGCCCCTGCCGTTCGGCGGGCGGAGCGCCTCGCAGGTAGACCGACCGGATCGCGTAGTCGAACTCCTGGCCGTCGAGCGCCGCGAGGCGCTGCTTCGAGCGCTGCCACTCGGGGGTAACCAGGGTCTTTGCGCTCGGGTCCACCAGCACCAGGTCGGCGTCCTTTCCGGGCTCGAGTCGACCTTTGGCGGCGAGGCCGAAGATGCGGGCCGGATTCTCAGCGGTCCAGCGCGCCGCCTGCTCAGGACCGCCCAGCTGGAGGCAGCTGAGCAGCAGCGTCTGCACACCGGGACTACCGGCATGGGCCTCGGCGAGCGTCTGGTGGAGCTTCTCGTCGTCGGTGTGCGGCGCGTGGTCGCTGCCGACCGTGTCGATCTCGCCCGCCTTGAGCGCTTCGACCAGCGCCTCGCGGTCGGCCGCGCCGCGC
>Ga0209805_1000638_pt1 | contig 21434 bp, 20 predicted proteins | sample GraSoiAngelo_148_FD_185905 | JGI IMG/M metagenome (GOLD analysis project Ga0209805, IMG submission 185905) | Grasslands soil microbial communities from the Angelo Coastal Reserve, California, USA - 14_1009_09_20cm (SPAdes) (version 2) | ecosystem: Environmental > Terrestrial > Soil > Grasslands ...
ACGGCCCACGTCGGCAAAGTGCCGCTGCGCGCGCATCGGGTGGAAGAGTTGAGCGACCGGATGCGCAATCTGAACGACAGCCTGCAAAAAGCCGTGGCGGAAGAGAATTACGAGACGGCTGCTTCGCTGCGGGATCAAATCAAACAGCTCGAAAGTGAATTAACGAGTTAGCGCCATGAAATTCTCGAATGTTATGTCGAACGCCGGGGAATGGCTCCGGGGAGAGGGACCGCATCATCAAATCGTAATTAGCAGCCGGGTCCGACTCGCGCGCAATCTGCGGAATCGCGCTTTTCCAGGTTGGGCGAAGAAAGCCGAGCGCACGGCGATTCTGGAACTGATCAAACCGCACGTGGAAGAACTTCCCGAGATGCAGGATTCATTTTCAGAATTGCTGCAGGACCTCTCCGCGCTGGAGAAACAGGTCCTCGTCGAGCGGCATCTGATCAGCCGCGAGCACGCGGCCAAAAGTGCCGGCAGCGCAGTCATCATGAATCGCCGCCAGACGCTCAGCATCATGATCAACGAAGAAGACCATTTGCGGATGCAATCGATGCGCTCGGGTTTGCAATTGAAACAGGCGTTCAAACTTCTCGACAAGATTGACACCGCGCTGGAAAACGAGCTCGAGTTCGCTTACGACCAGCGGCTTGGCTACTTAACGGCGTGCCCGACCAATGTCGGCACCGGCATGCGCGCATCGGCGATGTTGCATCTGCCGGGTTTGGTGCTGAGCGAGCTAATCAATCAAGTGGTGCAAGCGGTGAGCAAGATCGGCCTGGCCGTGCGCGGTCTTTATGGCGAAGGCACTGAGGCGATGGGGAATCTTTTCCAAATTTCAAATCAGACGACCCTCGGCGAGAAAGAAGACGAAATCATTTCTCGTCTCACCAAAGTGATCGAGACGATCATCGAAAAGGAACACGACTCGCGGCAGGTCTTGATCCAAAAAAAATCGAACACGCTTTGGGACCAGATCGGCCGCGCTTATGGCGTTTTGACTTACGCGCACGCGATGAGCTCGAAGGAAGCGCTCAACCTGCTGTCGATCATCAAACTCGGCATCGACCTCGGCGCGTTTCCGGAAGACAAGCGGCTGCCGATCGATGAATTGTTCATGGACACGCAGCCGGCGCACCTTCAAAAAACGTCGCAGCAAAAACTCAACGCGGAGGAGCGCGACCATCTTCGCGCGCAAATTATCCGGGCGCGTTTGAAAGTCCTTCCCAAACCTGATATCAGTAAGCTGGCGACGGACTCCGGCAACGGCTCGAATCCGGGGCCATCAGAACAATGAACAATTTCACACCTCGCGCCCAACAGGTGCTGCAACTCGCTCGCAAAGAGGCCGACCGTTTCAATCACAATTACGTCGGCACCGAGCACCTTCTGCTCGGACTGATCAAGCTCGGCCAGGGCGTCGCCGTCAACGTTCTCCAAAAAATGGGGCTCGATCTCGAGACCGTCCGAATGGAAGTCGAGAAGCAGGTTGGCTCCGGTCCGGAAACAAAAATTGTCGGCAACATTCCTTACACACCGCGGGTGAAAAAAGTCTTGGCGCTCGCCGGAAAGGAAGCCAAGGCGCTCAATCACTCTTACGTTGGCACCGAACACATTTTGCTTGGACTGCTCCGGGAAGGCGAAGGCGTGGCCGCGCGCGTTCTTAAGAGTCTCGAGATCGACATCGAGCGGACGCGGAACGAAATTTTAAAAGAGCTCGATCCTAATTTCACGCCATCCGAGACTGAAGAAGCCGAGCCAACTTCTAAGAAAGATGTCAAAACTCCGGCGCTGCGCGCGTTCGGTCGCGACTTGACCGAACTGGCCAAGAAAGGCGAGCTCGATCCGGTCATTGGGCGTCACAACGAAATCGAGCGCGTCATTCAAGTACTATGCCGGCGCACGAAAAATAATCCGGTGCTGATCGGCGAAGCCGGCGTCGGAAAAACCGCGATCGCCGAGGGTCTCGCGCAGGAAATTGCGAGCGGCAATGTCCCCGAGCTGTTGCGCGACAAACGCGTCGTCACGCTCGATCTCGCGTTGATGGTCGCGGGCACAAAATACCGCGGCCAATTCGAAGAGAGGATCAAAGCGGTAATGGACGAGATTCGCCGCTCCAAAACCGTGATTCTTTTCATCGACGAGCTGCACACGATTGTCGGCGCCGGTTCGGCGGAAGGCGCGATGGATGCATCGAACATCATTAAACCCGCGTTGAGCCGCGGCGAGCTGCAGTGCGTCGGTGCGACCACGATGAACGAGTACCGCAAGTACATCGAGAAGGACGCAGCTCTCGAGCGGCGGTTTCAAACGGTGAAAGTTGATGCGCCGACCATTGACGAGGCGATCGAGATTTTGAAAGGACTCCGTCCGAAGTACGAAGCGCACCACAAAGCCAAATTGACGGACGAAGCTCTCGAGACCGCGGTCAAATTTTCAGAGCGCTACATCACCGGCCGTTTTTTGCCGGACAAAGCGATCGACGTCATGGACGAGGCCGGCGCGCGTGCGCGGATCAACTCGATGACGCGTCCGCCCGATGTCAAGGAAATCGAGAAAGACATCGAACGCATCCGACTCGAGAAAGAAGCTGCCATCAAGGCGCAGGATTTCGAAAAGGCGGCGTCGCTGCGCGACAAGGAAAAGCAGACCAAGGAAAAGCTCGATTCGATTTTGCAGAAATGGCGTCAGGAGCGCGAAGAAAAGGAAGTGCTCGTAACCGCTGACGACATGATGCACATCATTTCGAAAGTCACCGGCGTTCCGCTCCAGCGAATGGAGCAGGCTGAAACGGAAAAGCTCCTGAAAATGGAAGAGGAGCTGAAAGGCAAAGTCATTGGTCAGGATGAAGCGGTCAGTGCGATTTCGAAAGCGTTGCGCCGCAGCCGCGCCGATTTGAAAGATCCGCGGCGTCCGATCGGTTCCTTCATTTTCCTCGGGCCGACCGGTGTCGGCAAAACGTTTCTGGCCCAGAAGCTGGCGGAATTCATGTTTGGCGATCGCGACGCGCTGATTCAGATCGACATGTCGGAGTATATGGAAAAGTTCACCGCTTCGCGTTTGATCGGCTCGCCTCCGGGCTACGTCGGTTACGAGGAAGGCGGCCAACTTTCCGAAGCGGTGCGTCGTCGCCCATATTCAGTTGTTCTGTTTGATGAAGTCGAAAAAGCGCATCCCGATGTGATGCATCTGCTCCTCCAGATTCTCGAAGAAGGTAAAATCACCGATTCGTTAGGTCGAAAGATCGATTTCCGGAACACCATTATCATTATGACCTCGAACGTCGGTGCTGAGTTGCTTAAGAAGCAGACGACGCTGGGTTTCGGTGCGCCGCGCGAAGGACATGATTACGATTCGATGCGGGAGAAAATTCTAGATGAGACCAAGCGTGTCTTTAAGCCTGAGTTTCTCAATCGCCTCGACGAAATCATTGTCTTCCACTCGCTCGAGAAATCGCATCTACTCCAGATTGTCGATCTTGAGGTGGAAAAAGTGAAAATTCGCCTCAAAGCGAAAGAAGTGGAGATCATTCTCGACAACCTGGCGCACGAGTTTGTGATCGAAAAAGGCTACGATCCAAATTACGGCGCCCGGCCGATGCGACGCGCGGTCGAGCGCTTCCTGGAAGACCCGCTGGCGGAAGAGATTCTGCGCGGCAACGTCAAGGCCGGCACCAAAGTTCAAGTCAGCGCGAAAGATGGAAAACTCGTTTTTCAATCCGACGCGACGAAAAAGCAACTGGCGGAGCCGATCGCTGACTAGCGTTGCGAGCTGCCGGTCCGTCGTCTAATTGATGTCGTCCCGGAATTGGTTGTTCGGACTAATTCTGATCGTTGCGACGACGCTCGCTTATCAGCCGGCTTGGAACGGAAAACCAATCTGGGACGACGAAATCCATATCACAATCCCGGCACTGCGTTCGGTGCACGGCTTGGCGCGAATCTGGACCGATCCAGCCGCGGCTCCTCAGTATTATCCGCTTCTCCATACTGTTTTCTGGATCGAATACAGACTTTGGGGCGCGTGGCCTCTTCCCTATCATCTCGTCAACATCGCTCTTCACGCGTTGACCGCGGTTCTGATGCTGAGAATTCTCCAACGGCTGGAGCTGCCCGGCGCCTGGGTGGCCGCCGCGATTTTCGCGCTGCATCCGGTGCTCGTTGAATCCGTCGCCTGGATTTCGGAACTCAAAAACACTCTATCCGGAGCTTTATGCGCAGGCTCGGCGCTGATGTATCTCAAATACGATCAGAGCCGAGAACGCAGCGCATATTTCATCGCCTTCGTGCTCTTCCTTGCCGGCCTGATGACAAAAACAATCATCGTTACATTGCCGGCGGTGCTGTTGGTTATTTTCTGGTGGAAACGCGGAACATTAGCGTGGACGCGCGATCTTAAGCCGCTTGCTCCCTTTTTCCTCGTGGCACTCGGGGCCGGTCTCGTCACGATTTGGGTGGAACAAAAATTCTGCGCGGAACACGGTGAAACATTCGACTTTTCCTTGATCGACCGGTTGCTGATTGCAGGCCGCCTATTTTGGTTTTATCTGATCGAACTCGTCTGGCCGAAAGATTTGATGATCATTTATCCGGTCTGGAACATCAGTCAGACTGTCTGGTGGCAATATCTTTTTCCCGTTGCCGCCCTGATTTTGTTCCTTGGATTGTGGCTCATTCGGGAGAAGTGGCGCGGCCCATTCGCCGCCGCATTCTGTTTTCTTTTGATGCTCTTTCCGGTCCTCGGCTTTTTCAATCTCTCTTATTTCATGTCGAGTCTCGGTCCGGATCGTCACGCCGCGATATTCCGCGCCGATCATTTTCAATACTTGGCAACGATCGCGGTCATTGCTCCCTTCTCAGCTGGAGCAAGATGGATCGGGGGGCGGCTACAAGCAGGTCTTCGGTCAGCCGCTTACCTTGCTGTCGGGGCATTGCTTCTATTCTTGGCGAGTATGACCTGGGCGCAGAGCCGCACGTACCGCGACGCGGAAACATGTTTCCACGCGGTCGTGGCGAAGAATCCAAATTCCCCGACGGCGCACAGCAACCTCGGAATCGCGATGGCGGAAAAAGGAGCGTTGAACGACGCGATCGCACACTACGAAACGGCGCTGAAACTAGCTCCAAATTACGAATTCGGTCACTACAATCTTGGGATCGCGCTTTTGCGAAAAGGGGAAGTTGATGGCGCAATCGCGCATTTACGAACTGTCCTCGGCACAAATCCGAATCACTCCAAGGCGTATTACAGTTTGGCAATGGCTCTCGTTCAGAAAGGCGAAACTAATCAGGCAATCGCTTACTATGATCGGGCGCTGAAGCTGGAGCCGGATTTTCCAGACGCCCATTGCAATCTCGCGAATCTGTTGCTCGAAAAAGGGGAAATTGATGCGGCGCTAGCGCATTATCGAACGGCGTTGCAACTTCAACCTGACAATCCAGGCGCGCATTACAACCTTGCCGTTGGTTTGGTGCACAAAGGCGAACCAGACGCCGCGATTGCCGAGCTGCGGATTGCTTTGCAACTTGATCCCGCTTATCCAGACGCCGAACCGTTGCTCCGCGATCTTCTTTCGCGAAAAAAGCAGCCGTAATTTCGCGCATTCAGGCGCGCGGATGTGCTTCGGCGTACGCTTTCTTCAAACGCTCGACCGTCACGTGCGTGTAAATTTGCGTGGTCGAAAGACTGGCATGCCCGAGCAGCGCCTGCACGCTGCGCAGATCTGCGCCGCGATCGAGCATATGCGTCGCGAAACTGTGGCGAAGTTTGTGCGGACTAATCGAGATCGGAATCGATGTGTGCCGCAAATAGCGTTTCAAGATCAGCCAGATCGAGCGCGACGAAATCCGTTTCCGCGATTTACTGATGAAGAGTGCTCCGGAATGGACATTCGCATTGCTACGATATTTCGAAATCGCTTCCAGCGCGGGCGCGCCGATTGGACAAACGCGTTCTTTCCGACCTTTTCCAAAAACGCGCACCGACTCGGTGTAAAGATCGACATCTTCCACGTCGAGCGCCGCCAGTTCGCTCAATCGCAATCCGCTGCTGTAAAAAAGCTCCATTACGGCGACGTCGCGCAGCGGCATCCATTCTGGCGCGGCACGTTGCTTCGCGGTCTTTAAGGGCGCGGCCAGCAATTCTTCGATCTGTTGCCGGGTCAGCACCAGCGGAAGCTTTTTTTCGACCTTGGGGAGTTGCAATTGTCGCAACGGATCAATTCGAAGTTTCTTTCGCTCGGTCAAAAATTTGTAAAAGGCGCGCAACGCTGAGAACTGCAAGCGCACGTAAGAGCGCGCCTGGCCGCGTTTCATGATCGCGAAAAGATAATCGCGAAAATCATCCGGCGTGCATTGCTTCCACGGTGTCCCGTTCTTGGCACGGAAAGCGCCCAGCGCCTGCCGATAAGCTTTTAGCGTTCGCGGCGAAGCGTTTCTTTCAACGGCGAGATGGCGAAGGAAGTCTTCCGCCAGACTGTCTTTCTTTTTCGCAGTGGTTGGGCCTCTTGTCATGTCGACCGAAGTGGAGACATCTCTAGATATTTCTGAGATATCGACAGATTCCTCGACTTCGCTCGGAATGACACCGGTTAAAATTGCGGCTCCGGTTTCTCGATCATGTAGCGGGTCTGAGCGGCGTCGGTCCGGCCGCTTATCTGAGTTCTGAAAATCGGCGCCGGGTTGGTTGAGATCACTTCGTAATCTTTCAGGATAAATTCCGGATAAACCCGATTGCTGGCCGGCTCGTAGACTTTGTCGCCGCTAAAGTTGCCGTAAAGTTTGTATTCGTAATTGTTATCCGAGCCGAATTTCAAGGCCGCGCGATCGGGCGCGAGTTTTTGCTTTTCATTCAACATCACCAGCTGCGCCGTGCTCCAGGGCTGGTTCGGTCGCCGCACGTATCCCCAAAACTTAAAGTCCGGTTTAAAATAACGCCGCCCGATGTAATAATCGCCTGCCGGCTCGGCCGCAATCCGTCGAGCCATGGCGATCTTCGCGTTTTGAATGCCGGTCGACTCAGTTTGGCAGCCTGCAAAAAAAAGAAGCGCGGCCGCGAAAAAAACCGGTTTTGCTCGCAAGATCGACATCTTCCAGGATCGACATCTACTCAGCTCTGCGACCCGCGCAATCGCGTTTCTTTTTGCATCAACGTGCGGCGTTCGTAATTTGAGGTCAGATGCTGGAATTGGAAGTTTACGCTGCTGGTCTTGGCGAGCTGGACAAGATTTTGGAGCTCGATCACCAGCTCTCGGCCATTTCAGGGCTGCGTTACAAAGTCGATCGGAACCACAATCTGGTTTATCTCGAGCTCAACCAACCCACCATTACCTTTCGCGAGATCCGCGGGATCTTTCGCAAGCTCGCGCTCGATCCGCATTTCATCGGCGCAATTCCGGCGGAGCTACGGCCAAAAACAAAAACGCAGCCGCTGGGTGTATAAACACGACAGCAAATGTTCGCCCGATTTTTTAACGCGCTCGGAAGACCGCTTATTCGGTTTGTTCAGTATTTAGGCGAGGTCGTAATGCTCGCCGCGGATACGTTCCAATCGCTTTTCACTCGTCGATTGCGTTGGAAATTATTTCTCAACCAAATTGTCGAGATCGGATTGCTTTCACAATTAGTGGTCGTAATCACGGGCGGATTCACCGGGGCGGTTTTTACCGCCCAGACCTATTTCCAATTTCACAAGATCGGAATGGGCTCGGCCGTCGGCGCGGTCGTGTCGGTCGCGATCCTCCGTGAATTGGGGCCCGTCTTGACCGCGTTGATGGTGACGGGTCGCGTCGGCGCCGCGATGTCGGCCGAGATCGGCACGATGAAGGTGACCGAGCAAATCGACGCGTTACGTGCGCTTGCTGTTTATCCGACTGATTATCTGGTGGTGCCCCGCGCGCTGGCCATGATGGTCTCGATGCCGTTGCTGGTGGCGGAATGCATTGCGGTCGGCATCGCGGTCGGGTATTTCGTCGCTATTTTTTTGCTCGAAGTGAATGGCACTTACTACATGGCGAACATGGTCCGCTGGACCCGCAACCGCGACATCATTATGGGTTTGTCGAAAGCATTTTGCTTCGGCATTCTGATTGTCTTCATCAGTTGCCACAAAGGATTGACCGCGCGCGAGGGCGCGGTCGGCGTCGGTCGCGCCACCACCGAAGCGGTGGTCAACGCTTCGCTCGCAGTTCTCATCAGCAATTTTTTCCTGACCATGACGCTCAACATCATTTACCCGGCGGGTTATCAATGATCGCGCAAGATCGACGTAACGGCTTGATGATTGCCGTGCAGGGGCTGGTGAAAACAATCGGCGCGCAGGAAATTTTGCGCGGTGTGGATCTCAACGTTCCGCGCGGCGAGACGCTCGCGATTATTGGTCGCAGCGGCGGCGGCAAGAGCGTCCTGCTCAAACATCTCATCGGTTTGATGCGACCCAACGCGGGCGAAATCTGGATTGAAGGCCAAAACATTATCGACATGAGCGAGCGGCATCTAGCGTCCATTCGCCAAAAGGTTGGAATTCTTTTTCAAGGCAGCGCGCTTTTCGATTCGATGACGGTTGCGGAGAACATCGCGTTTCCGTTGCGCGAAGCGGGCGAGCGTGATCCCCAAGTCTTGCGCGAGCGCGTAAGCGAGATGCTGGAAGTGATGGAACTCCAGGGACAAGAAGAAAAAATGCCGGTGAATTTGAGCGGCGGCATGAAAAAGCGCGTCGGTCTCGCGCGCTCAATTATTCGTCAGCCATCGTGCATTCTTTATGACGAGCCGACTTCCGGCCTCGATCCCGTCGTTTCCGATTCTATCAATCGATTGATCCGCCGGTTGCAGGAGCGGCTCGGCGTCACCAGTATTGTTGTCACGCACGACATGAAAAATGCCTTTCACGTCGCCGACCGGATCGCCTATTTGCATGAAGGCCGCATTTACTTTCAAGGAACGCCCGAGGAATTACGGCGATCGTCCGATCAACTTCTCCAGGATTTCTTGCTCGGAAGGTCGGACGAACGGAGGTTGTAGGAGGCGCTCGCCGCGGCGAGCGCCTGTTTGTTTACTTCGGCGGTTGACACAACCGCCGCTACAACAATGCTAGGATCGACAATAAGAATTCGAAATGAACCGGCACGAGCGAGGTTTGGAATTTAAGGTCGGCGTTTTTGTTTTCGCCGGGCTGGCGATGCTCGGCGCGCTCGTGGTGCAGTTCGGCCGACTGGGGGAGGGTTTCAAAACTTACTACGCCCTCACCATCCGTTTCAGCGATGCCAGCGGATTGTTGAAAGGCTCTGATGTTTTGCTCGCGGGCGCGCGTATCGGCAAAGTTTCGGGCGGACCGCGTATCGTTCGCGAAGGCAACGGGGTCGCCGTTCCGCTCAAGATTTATGATTACGTGAAAATTCCTGAGGCAAGCAAATTCACCGTTGGGAGTTCCGGTTTGCTTGGCGATCGCTTTGTCAATGTCACCATGCCGCCGGGCGTGCCGAAAACCTTTTTGCAGCCAAACGCCTACCTCAACGGCTCGCGCGAGACCGGCATCGACGATCTCACCCGCGAAGGCGGCGCGCTTGTGGGGGACTTACGGGGCGTTGTCCAAAAGATCGACACGACCGTAACGCGGTTGAACGAAGATGTGCTTTCCAAAACGAGCGCGGAGAACCTCAAGTCGAGCATCGCGCACTTAAACGAAGCGACTGGCGCGTTTGCCGAATCGTCGAAAAAGCTAGGTGGCGTGGTCGATAAAGCGGATTCGGCGGTGGACTCCACCAAAAAGGCGGCCGACGATTTGCAGAAAGTGATGAGCTCCGCCACACAGGGAAAGGGATTGCTCGCTGCGCTGCTCACGAATCAGGAACTTGCAAACGATTTGCGCGCTCTCGTTGCCAACCTGCGCGCGCACGGCGTCCTGTTTTATCGCGACACCGCCGCGAAGATCGGCAGCAATGCTACGCCACCGCCTAAACCGCGCCCACAGGCCGGAGGACGCTGATGACGCCGCTACTGACGATCAATCTGTTGCGCGTTTTGTTCGTAACTTTTTGCGCGGTGATTGGCGCAAACATTTCCTCAGCGCTGATCGGGAATCTTTGGCCTGGTTTGGTGCTCGGATTGGTCCTCGGCTTGGTGGTCGTGTTGATCGACCGCTTACTCAAAGGTGTTTCGCTGCGATTGTTTTCGTCGGCTACATTCGGGCTCTTGCTCGGTTTGATCTTCGCTAACTTGCTGATGGCTTCTCAAGTTTTGCGCTATCAATCCGAAACGATGCAATGGTCGGTCCGACTCATTGTTTACGCGGTCTTTGGTTATCTCGGGATGATGTTGGCAATGCGGAGCAGCCGCGATGAATTCTCGCTCATCATACCCTACGTGCGCTTCGCCCGCGAAACGACTCAGCACGAGCCGCTCGTGGTCGATACCAACGTCATCATTGACGGACGCATCTCCGATCTTTGCGCGACCGGGTTTCTCAGCCGCTCGCTGATCGTGCCACGGTTCGTTTTGGATGAGTTGCAATTGCTTGCGGATTCACGCGAGCCGGCAAAACGCGAGCGCGGCCGGCGCGGTTTGGAAATTTTGAATCAGTTGCAAGGTTCGCGCAAAGTGGAACTGACGGTTCATGACAGCACCAGTGAAGATGTCGATCTTGGAGCGGACGCCCGTTTGGTGCGGATCGCCAAAGTATTGAAGGCGCGTTTGCTCACCAACGATTACGCGCTCTCCCAGGTCGCGCGGCTGCAGCGTGTGGCAGTGCTCAATTTGTCTGATCTCACCCGCGCTCTTCGGCCGACGGTTGTCGCCGGTGACGAGATCGATTTGCATTTGGTCAAGGAAGGTCGCGAGTCACACCAGGCTGTTGGTTACTTGCCGGACGGAACGATGATCGTGGTCAATCACGCCCGCGCGCACGTTGGCAAAACGCGGACCGTCGTCGTAGCTAGCGCGCTGCAAACCACCGCCGGTCGCCTCATCTTCGCCGAGCTCAAAAACGGCGCCGCGCAAGCGTCGGTTTCGCGCGAACCGATTTGAAGCGCTTTCTCAAGTTCGTTTTGCCCTGCGGCATTGTCGATCTTGCGAAGAATCGGCGAAAGCTGCGCGACATCGGGCGACGGCTTTCGCCGCGTGAGGTACTCAAGAGCGATCGACTTGTTCTCGATGCCCAACAAAGCGGTCTTTCGCTTTTTGCGCCGGGTCATGTCGGCAAACTGCGCACCGTTGTCGATGTTGGCGCGAATACCGGCCAATGGTCGGGCATGCTGCTCAATTGCGTCAGGCCGGAGAAATTGGTCATCGTCGAGCCGCTACCGGATGCGTTTGAGATTTTGCAGAAAAAATTCGATAGGAATCGAAGGGTTGAGCTGCACAACGTCGCGATTGGCGAACGAGAAAGCGTTGAGACTTTGAAAATCACCCGTGACACAACCGGCGCTTCGCTTCTTCAGCCGCGCGACGAAATGCGCGCGGTGATTGGAAGCAATTGGACGATCACATCCGAAGTGGAAGTTAACATGACCACGCTCGACCGGTTACTTGCCGATCTTGACGAGATTTCGCTGTTGAAAATTGACGTCCAAGGTTACGAAAAACACGTACTAGTCGGCGCGAAGCAAATTTTGTCGAAGACAAAATTCCTGCTCATCGAATTGAACTTCATGCCGCAATACGAAGGTGGCTCCTGGTTCGGCGATATTCACCAAATCCTAACGCGCGATTTTAGTTTCTTCTTGGCCAACGCTTCCCAGCCGCAAGTTCTTAACGGTCGCGCCTCGATGTGCGACGGCCTGTATGTTAATTCCAAACTTGTTCGCGAGTGGGTCAAACCTGATTTTGTTTAAGTATGCAACCGAGTGAAGCGCTAAGTGCAAGTGCTCAAGTGGCCGTGACGCTGGCGGGATTTGCTGGCGTTGTGGTCGCGTTTCGGAGTCGCTCGGTGCACGAATGGTCGAAGATCGACAAGTTCCGGTTGGGGATTCTGCTGACTAATTCGGCGATACCGTTTGTTTTGTCGATCGTCGGGATGCTTCTCTCATCGACAAGTCTCGATCTGGCCACAGTCTGGCGGCTTTGCAGCATTTTCGCGTTCGTCATGATTGTCTCGATGGCCAGCGGTTATCGCGCGAGCTATCGACGGTTCTCTTCAGCAGAATTTAAAACCTCCGGCGGCAGAATCGTTATTTTTTACACCAGCAGCATTATCGGCATCGGTGTGACTCTGCTGCAGCTCTATAATGTCATCACGCTGCATACGTTCTGGCCCTTTTTCGCCGCGATCGCAACACTCCTTGTTCTCGCGATGCTGCAATTTACCTTTCTCGTAACAGCGCGCGACGACGCACAGTCATAACAATCGACGTCGCACATCTGCATCGCTGAGTCTGTCGATGCGAACCCATTTATCGCGCGATTTCTGACCGCGCGCCAAAACGATCGTTCGCGCGGGCACTTTTAATCGCGCGGCGAGGAAACTGATTAGGGCGGCATTTGCTTTTCCTTCCACCGCCGGCGCGCGCAGTCTGATTTTGATTGCGCCGGCATGCTCGCCGACCACCTTGTCGATCTTTGCATTCGGAACGACGTGAACTCTAATTGTCGCCATTGAGGAAACGGTAGCGGCGGTCTATAACCGTCGCATTGATCAAAAAACTCCATTTTGCCAACGATTCGGCTAGACTTTTTGTATGGTAACGGTGCGCGCCTATTGGAGCCCAGTGGAGGCCGGTTTGGCCAAATCGCTACTCGATGATTACGAGATCTCTTGCGCACTGGTGGACGAGGATACGAATCGCTACTCTGGAGCGCCATTTGCAGTTCCAACGCGGTTGCTGGTTCTCAAAGATCAAGCCGATCAGGCGATTCGCATTCTCAACGGTGATTTGGAAGGTGCCGCGAAGCTTCAAGAAGTTGCGGATAATACAGCGTTACCGACAGACGTCGCGTCAGAGCCTGAAGCTCTCAACAATAATCCGTGGGAACTGCTCGTAGTGGCGTTCCTCTTTCTCGTTCCGGGATTATGCGTGTTGCAAACGAAATATCCAGTTGTCATCGCGATTAGCTCACGTATCCGACGTGAAATTGCCGCTGTGACGATCATTCACTTTCTCGGCTGGCTCGGAATCGGATTCGCCGCAGTTTTGGTCGCGACCTATTTCCGCCTCTGGCGCTCTTCGCTGAAAATGGAAGGCTGAACTGACGGAGTACGAAATAAGCTAGACCGGCTCCCATATTTCCGGAAGAAATCGAACTTATGAAACTTCGGTACCTCTATCTCGCGTTCGCCGTCCTCGGGCTCGTCGTCCCTTACTCGCAATTGGTTCCCTGGATCATGGAGCATCACGCACTGAATATGCCGCTGTTCGTTCGCGATCTTTTTGCAAATCGCATCAGCGCGTTCTTTGCCCTCGATGTCATTGTCTCGGCAGTCGTGCTGATTTCATTCATTCAAACCGAAGGAAAACGTTTGGGGATGCGTCTTCTTTGGTTGCCAACGATCGGCACATTGCTGATTGGCGTTTCGCTTGGATTCCCGCTCTTCCTTTATCAGCGACAACTCAAGCTCGATCGAGTCGCCGGTTAGTAATCAGCGCAGTCCGACAGCTGCGCGGACGCGCTGCATGACTGGATCGGCAATTTCGTTCGCGCGCTTGGCGCCGCGGGCAAGGACGTTGTCGATGTACGATTTGTCGCGCAGGATTTCGTCGCGGCGCTTGCGCATCGGCGCAAAATATTCCCAAAGTTTTTCGAACAGTTCTTTTTTGAAGTCGCCGTAGCCAGTCCCGCCTTTTTTGAATCGCCCGCGCATGTTCGCAATCTCATCTTTCGTAGCGAAGAGCGAATAGAGCTGGAGAATTGTCGACCTTTCCGGATCTTTGGGCGCTTCCACCGGCGTCGAATCCGTCACGATGTTCATCACCCGTTTTCGTGTTTCATTCTCATCGCCGAAGATGTCGATATTATTGCCGTAGCTCTTGCTCATCTTTTGGCCGTCGAGTCCGGGAACGACTTGGGTGTCGGGATTAATTCGCGGCTCGGGTAGTTTGAAAACGTTCCCGTATGCTTCGTTTATTTTCGCCGCCAGATCGCGCGTAATCTCGATGTGTTGCTTTTGATCTTTGCCCACCGGCACGGCGTCACTGTCGTAAATCAAAATGTCGGCGGCCATGAGAACCGGATAACTGAACAGTCCGACTGTCGGCGCCAAACCGCGGGCGAGTTTGTCTTTGTAAGAATGCGCGCGCTCCAAAAGCCCCGTCGGCGCGACGGTCGATAAAATCCAGGCCAACTCAGTGACTTGCGGCACGTCCGATTGCCGAAAGAGCGCGGCACGCTCGGGATCGAGACCGCAGGCCAGGAAATCGAGCGCTACCCGTCGCGAATTTTCGCGCAGCGCTTTCGGATCGCGCACGCTCGTGAGCGCATGATAATCGGCGATGAAATAAAATGTCTCGCCCTCCTTCTGGAGCTCGATTGCCGGCCGCATCATCCCGAAATAATTGCCGATGTGGAGCACGCCGCTGGGTTGAATGCCGGATAGGATGCGCATGGGTGTACGTGTAAGTGTCAACTTTTGACGTGAAAGCGACCATGCACTGGCTCGTCATGCAAGATCGAGATCACAAGAAAATGACGAAGCACGAATGTCGAAGCACGAATGAATGTCAAAAATCCGAATGACAGAAAGAAGGTGTTTTGGCGCCCTTTCGTTATTTGCGCATTCGAGCTTCTTTCGTCATTCGTTATTCGGGCTTCGTCATTCATCCCGCGAGTTCCTTCTGGCAAATTTGTATTCCTGCCGGTAGATAAAACAGCGCATGGCCGAGAAAAAATCCGATCCCGTTTCCGTCGTCACTGGTGGCGCGGGTTTTTTGGGTTCGCACTTGGTCGATCGGTTGCTGGTGGAAGGCCATCGCGTCATCGCGATCGACAACCTGATCACGGGCAACACCGCGAACATCGGTCACCTCGCTGGCAACGAGAATTTCCATTTCATCAAGCACAACGTTTCTAATTTCATTTTCCTGCCCGACGAAAAACTCGATTACGTATTCCATTTCGCGTCGCCGGCCAGCCCGATTGATTATCTCGAGCTCCCGATCCCCACTTTGAAAGTTGGCGCGCTCGGCACCCACAACACCCTCGGCCTGGCCAAGGACAAAAAGGCGTCGTTCATTCTTGCATCGACATCGGAATGTTATGGTGATCCGTTGGTGCACCCGCAAAAAGAAGATTACTGGGGCAACGTCAATCCGATTGGGCCGCGCGGCGTTTACGATGAAGCGAAGCGATTCGCCGAGGCGATGACGATGGCCTATTACCGGTATCATAAAGTCGACACCAAGATCGTGCGCATCTTCAACACTTACGGTCCGCGGATGCGATTACGGGACGGGCGGGTTGTGCCGGCGTTTATCGGCCAGGCGCTCGCCGGCAAACCGCTTACGGTTTTCGGCGACGGCTCGCAAACGCGATCGTTTTGTTATGTGTCGGATCTGATCGACGGAATTTTCAAGCTCGCGATGAGCGATTTCCATGAGCCGGTCAACATTGGAAATCCGCGGGAGATGACGATAAAGCAATTCTCGGAGGAAATCATTCGGATCACGGGCGCAAGATCGACAATCGAATATAAACCGCTGCCGGTGGACGATCCTAAGGTTCGCCAACCCGACATTTCACGCGCGAAAAAGATTCTCGGGTGGGAACCGAAAGTTCAGTTCGAGGAAGGAATCAAACAGACGATTGAATATTTCCGGAATGCGTTAAAGGGTGCTGGCTCGAATTAACCAAGGCCAGCCGTGAGCGCCCGATGTTTTATTGTTTGCGGTGCCCTCCTTCTGTTGTTCACGAATGGCGCGAATGGCGCGAGATACCAGCGCACCCAAGACGGAAAAGCGCTCGTTTGGAATAATCTGCGTGGAGTCGCCGAGCAAGCGACGTGGTCGGGCCTCCGGGACTTAGATGGATATGCCACCGGAGAAGGGACGCTTACCTGGTATCGACTTGGAAACTTCGTCAACAGCTATACCGGCAAAATGGTCCGCGGAAAGTTCGAAGGGCCGGTTATTAGGGAACAGGGCCAAACACGGTTGCAGGCCACCTTCGTCAATGGAGATAAAGTCGGCGACTGGTCGGAGCCGGGATCAACGCGTACTCTAGCTTCAACACCTCAGAAACAATCCACCGAGACCGCCGAGATGCGGCCGACTGAGGAACCAGTAGTCGAGCGGCCATCACCATCACCATCGCCAACGCCAGTGCCGCCGCCGCTATTTCCAACGCCATCTCCGTCACCAACAGCAACGCCATCGTCATCACCGACGCAATCGAGACGCCTATCCTCATCACCATCCCCATCACCAACCCCAACGCCAGCACCCTCACGATCGCCATCCCCATCGTCATCGCCAACCGCCATTCCGCACGGCCCCGATTCGAAGGATCGGATGATCGCGGAGTTCAAAGAACAGACGGAATCCGTTCTAGCTCAAGTGAGGGATGCGACTGCAAATTTTCGCGAGATCGATCGGATTGACGCAGTGCTAAATTTACCCGCGCCAGTGTCAGCCAGCGTCGCTTCACTTGCCAATCGAGCACGCGATTTCCGCACAAAGTTAGGATACGAAATAGCGTTTCACGAATCCAAGATCGAAACTGAAACAGTGGACGCGCTTACGGTTGTCGATCAAGTCGCGCGCTCCATCGCCGAAGAGAATGCGCCGGCAGCACGTATGACGCTATTGAATTTTTTGAAGCGCTACCCTGAGCCGCCTGGTGATAATCAGAAACCATTGTGGCGTTATCTCACTTCGGCGTTGTCATTGTGCAATCGATTGAAAAACGAGGCCGAGACCCACCTGGAGCGAGCCCAATCCCTCGGCTCGGCCGGGAAAAAAAGCGAAGCACTCCGCGAATATCGGGAAATTTATCGGATCTACCCAAATCCGGTTGCGGCGAAAGAGATCCGGCAACTCGAAGGCCAACCGCGTTAGCGTCGAGTCCTGAATCGAAATTAAGTTAAGACGATCTAATGATCTTCGACAATTGTTGAAAGGAGCGAGAATGTGATTTCCGATGTATGAACGTCGAAACCACCCGTTGCTAAGCCGCGCGAAATTCGCTCGGCGCGTCGCTCGTCATCTACTCCTCGCGCTTTTCGTAATCGGCGTCGCTTTGGGAATCGGCGTTCTCGGATACCATTGCATTGGCGATTTGAGCTGGATCGATTCGCTTCTGAATGCTTCCATGATTTTAGGCGGGATGGGACCAGTCGATCAGCTCCAATCGAACGCGGCGAAGCTTTTCGCTTCGTTTTATGCCTTGTTTTCGGGGCTCGCTTTCATCGGTATCGCATCACTCATGGTCGCCCCATTTGCGCACCGGCTTTTGCACCGCTTTCACGTCGACGAGAGGTGAAAATGCCACAACTCTTGACCTATTAAGAAGTTAGATTGCAGACGTGCAAAATTTCGCTGGCGCTAATACCATTTCGATTGTGAATTGTGGCATGATGAAGGGCGCGTTGTTTGCAATTCTGGCATGGCTTGCTTTTTCCTTTCCGTTGGGGGCGCAGGAACCTTTCGACTCGGCCGCTACATTCATGTTCTATCGGCCCGAGATTTTGACGAGCGTCGACAGTGCAGCCTTGGTTCGCGAACTGCCGATGACGGAATTCTTAGGTGGGCGATTACCGGGCTCCAGTGCGCTCGGCCGAATGGGTACGGCGCCAATCGCGAATTTTCCGATGGCGTTGGTGAGCGCTGAGCCACGGAAAAAGGGAACCTCCGTTTCGGGGCCAGTAAAAGACCCGAAAGATGGAAAAGATTATTCGTCGGCTGAATCGCTGGCCGCGGAAAAAGCATCGCTGGATTGGACCGGCGGGGAGATCGGCGTTTTCTACGGACACTCCAGCGGGAAATTCGGCGGCGACGAATTCAGTAGTTACATTGTCGGCGGCGTTGGCAACGAGCATTTGCAAATCAACGTTGGCGCTTCGTATCAGGAATTTAACGGCCATTTCTCGCGCTCCCGTCCTTGATTTCCAACCACAGCCTGCTGGGGAGAACTCTTCAGCGTTCAGTTCAAGCTGCGTCGCGATCGACGACTGCAATCGAAATCAAAAACGAAATCAAATGTCCGGTCTGCGGAGCAGCCGCAGTACAAGAGAAATGCAAAGTGGTTTGTCGCAGCGATAAGTGCCAGCGCCGGATAATTTTCAATTGTTCCGAGTTTTGATCAGGAGCGCGCTGCAGAATCAGGAATTGTATTCGGTTGCATCCGTTACCCCCAAATCAAGACGACGCGCTAAAGCGCAAAATGCCAAATCCGAGGACGTCCCATGAAAGCCCAAGCTCCAAGCCTCAAGATTTGTTCGCGTGCTTCAACGCGCCGGTTGCGTCATTGGAGTTTGGAATTTCTTTGGTATTTGGATTTTGGACCTTCTAGCCCATGACGAAGGCGACCCGCATCATCAGTCTGAATCTGGGCTCGCAGACGATTGGGCTGGCTGAGTTTCAGGCGCAACCGCAGGGCGGACTCGTTTTGCAAAACTACCGTTTGCGCGAAGTGCTGATCGACCCCGCGAGCGAGGACATTCGGCACCCACAAATTTCCGCGGCGTTGCGCGAAATGATGGCCGAGCTGCAAATTCGCCACGAAGCGGTCAATTACGCGGTCTCAGCGCAATCAGTCTTCGCGCGTTTCGTGAAATTGCCCGCGGTCGAAGAGGAAAAGGTCGAGCGGATCATTGCTTTTGAAGCGCAGCAAAATGTGCCTTTCCCGATCGACGAAGTGGTCTGGGACTATCAGCTGATTGCCGGTGGCGGTGACGAGCAAGTCCAGGTCGTGTTGGTCGCGATCAAGACTGACCTTCTCGACGAGATCAACGGCGCGGTCGAAGAAACAGGACTGCGAACGGCGATTGTCGATGTTGCAACGATGGCGCTCTACAATGCGTTTCGCTACAATTACGCGGACCTGAGCGGCTGCTCCTTGCTCGTCGATATCGGCGCGCGCACGACCAATTTACTTTTCATCGAGCCGCAAAGAATTTTTTCGCGCAGCATTGCGGTCGGCGGAAGTTCGATCACGGCAGCGATTGCGAAGGAGTTCAATGAGTCGTTTGCGGCGGCGGAATTTCGCAAGAAACGAGACGGCTTTGTCGGCCTTGGCGGCGCATATGCGGAGCCGACGGATCCGGAACTTGCGCGTGTTTCCAAACTTATTCGCAGCACAATGACGCGTCTTCACGCGGAGGTGATGCGCTCAATCAGTCATTATCGCGCGCAGCAACAGGGAAACACACCGGAGCGCGTTTTTCTCTGCGGCGAAACCGCGAGCGCGCCCTATATGCGCGAATTTTTCCACGAGAAGCTGCAAATTCCGATCGAATTCTTTAATCCTCTCCGCAATGTTGCGGTCGCGCATTCGGCGCCGGTCAAGGAATTGACGCTTTCGGCGCACTTGCTCGGTGAACTGGTGGGATTGGCGCTTCGCTCGGTGAGCGCGTGCCCGATGGAGCTCAATCTCCGCTCGGCCATTGTCCTGCGCCGACAGGCACTCGAAAGACGCCGGCCGTTTTTTATGATGGCCGCCGCCGCCGTTGTCCTTGCGCTGCTGGGCTGGGGATTCTACTACACGCGCGCCGCGCAAGTGGCTCGGGTCGGTGTGGAAAAGATTGGAAAAATCAATGCGCCGATGCACGCAGCGGAGGCAAAGATCGAGAAGTTGCGCAAACAGGCCGCCTCGCTCGATGTCGTTGGTGGCCCGCTTGCGACCGCGATCAACGATCGATTTTTTTGGGTCGAGATTGTGGAAGATCTCAACGCGCGTTTGCCCAAGGAAGATATTTGGATCACAGAACTGATCCCGATTTCCGGTGGCAAACCAATCGGTGTGGACGAGAAACGCGCCGCCGAAATTGCGCCGCCAGCTGTCGTTGCAGGATCGACAACGAAGGGGCAAGCGGGAAGCGCAGCGATCGACGGCCTTCTCCTGCGCGGACTCTATTTGTTCAACCCGAAACAGCAGGAAGTCGTGGTCGATTATTTTCGGAACCTCGTCCGCTCACCGTTTTTCAACATCGATCCAAAGAACCAGGCGCGCGTGATCAAATCAACGATCCCGAACGAAACGGAGTGGGCGTTTCCCTACGAATTGCGGCTGGACCTTAAGAAACCGGTGAAGCTGCCATGAGCTGGTACCGCGACAATCGCTGGCTTGGAAATTTTGTGATTGCGTTCGCCGGTAGCGCGCTTCTCGCGCTTTGGTTTCTTTTTCATGTCAGAAGCGGCTTTGCCGAAGCGTTTGCGCAATTCAACGACGCGGCCGCGGAGCGTAACCGTCTCGAACATCTCAATCCATTTCCGAACGAGGAGAATTATCGGAAAACGCAGACGGCTCTCGACAATTACGGCGCGTCACTGAACAAGTTAAAGGACGAACTAAGAGCGCAGATGGTGCCGGTCTCGCCGCTTGCGCCGAATGAATTTCAATCGCGCTTGCGTCGGGCAATTGTCAGCACAACCGAAAAAGCGCGCGCGAACCGGGTGAAACTTCCGGCAAATTTTCATCTCGGCTTCGACGAATTCAGAACCACGTTGCCAACGACTTCGGCCGCGCCATTGCTCGGGCAGGAACTGGCGCAAGTTGAATTGCTCTTCGCCATTTTGATCGACGCACGCGTGGATGCAATCGCAGCCGTGAAGCGAACGGCGCCTCCAGCCGGGGCAACGGCGGCGCCAACGCCGCCGAAAAAACCTTCCGGCCTGGCAAATGCCCCACCCGCGGTGGTCGAGCGCACGATTGTCGATCTTACCTTCACGGCTTCGCCATCGGCGATGCGCAAAGTCTTGAACCAAATCGCGAGCTCAGACAGGCAGTTTTTCATTGTCCGCACGTTGTATGTTCGCAACGAGCAGCAGAAGGGGCCGTCCCGGGAGCAAAGCAACGCCGCACCGGCGGCGGCGACCCCGCCAACGCCAACCAGCGGATTAGAATTTATCGTCGGCAACGAACACGTCGAAGCCACCGCCACGATCGAGATGGTGCGTTTCGCGTTCTAAATATGGACTGGGTGCGCGCTCACTACGAAAGGGTCTTACTGATCTCAGCGGCCGTCCTGCTTTTTCTTAGCTCCATTTTGATCTGGCGCAACGCTGCACGCTTCAGCTCGCAACTTGCCGTGATGCCGCGGGCGCCGTCATTAAAAAGCGTATCGCCGCTGGCGACAGCGCAGGAATTGCAGGCTGCGGCCGAGAAATTGCATCGACCGCCCCAGTGGACGTTTGGCGGTCGCTCGGGGCTGTTTGTGCCGGAAAAGCATTTCATCGGCACAAACGGACTTCCTGCGACTTTGCAAACGACCGAAGTGCATCCGCCCGTGCCAAATGAATGGCTGGAGCAATTTGGATTGCCAATCGCGGATGCCGACGTTCTCGACCAGGACCCCGA
>Ga0209805_1000639_pt1 | contig 21433 bp, 18 predicted proteins | sample GraSoiAngelo_148_FD_185905 | JGI IMG/M metagenome (GOLD analysis project Ga0209805, IMG submission 185905) | Grasslands soil microbial communities from the Angelo Coastal Reserve, California, USA - 14_1009_09_20cm (SPAdes) (version 2) | ecosystem: Environmental > Terrestrial > Soil > Grasslands ...
CCGATGGCTACACGGTCACCGTGGACGGCGCCAGCCAAGCGATCGGGACGAGCGGCAACGTCACGTTCTCGACGCTCCCGGCTGGAGCGCACACGGTGGGGCTCTCGGGTGTGGCGGCGAACTGCGCGGTGAGCGGCCAGAATCCGCGCAGCGCAAACGTCCCCGCCGGCGGCGTCGGGCATGCCGATTTCGCGATCACCTGCGTGGCCCCACCGCCGCCCCAGGACCACGCCCCGGTCGTGAACGCCGGCGGGGACCACACGATCCTCCTGTCGTTGGGGTCCTTCACCCTGAACGCGTCGTTCACGGACCAGGACGGCGACGGGCCCTGGAGCTATACCATCAACTGGGGCGACGGTAGCTCCACCAGTAACAGTACGCCGAACCAGGGCGGGATCAGCGCCTCGCACTCCTACGGCCTCGCGAGCACGAATACGCTCACGGTCACAGTCACGGACGCCCACGGCCTCAGCGGCTCAGACCAGGCGACGATCACCGTGGTGGTGACATTGAGTCCGCCGCGCAACCCCTGAGCCTACGCCTTGTAGCTTGCGTCTGGCGACGGGGTGGGGCGGTGGGGTGGCGGTTGGCACCGCTCTTGCGTTAAGCCCGGGCCGGGAGTCGCCCTGATCAAGACCCCGCGCCCGAGTTCGGAGGAGCAGTGCCGCAGCGTAGTCCGCGCCGCACGCACGTCGTGCGCGCCGGTCTCGTGGCGACCAGCATCGTCCTGGTGCTGGCGGGCCGTCCCGAGACCGTCCAGCCCGGCGAGCGGGGTGGCGCGCCCAGGGCCGCGCCGCTGCGCGCCAGCCCGGGCCGCACGGCGGCCGCCCTTCCCATCCCGGTGCACGCGCTCGTCTTATCCGAGCAGGCACGCCGCTATCTCGAGCTGCAGTACCGCTCGTATCCCACGGAATTCATGGGCTGTATGATCGGCACGATCGAGCGGGGCACCGTGCTGGTCGAGCGGATCGCCCCCGCCGACGTCGAGCCCTCCCGCTCCACCCGCACGCACGTCCTGCCCACCCAGAGCTGCGAGGCCGCGGGGTGGTCGGGCACGGTGGGAGTGGTACACAGCCATCCCGACGGCCAAAACTGCTGGTATCTCTTCCCGGGCACCGTCGTGCCCACCTCCGACGCGGCGTCGTTCCGGATGCAGCCGTACGCCGTGGATGCGATCATGTGCGGCGACCACCTCGTGTGGATCGGTCGCGACATGGCGGAGGAGCAACTGAGTCTGCTCGAGCCCCGCAGCACGGACGCCTCAGCCCCTGCGGGTCGCTGAGTGGCAGGCACCGTCGGGCTTCCGCATGGGCGACCCCCGCTGCGACTTCTACGACTGGGCCACACGCAAGAGCTGTCGCCGGCCGGCGCGCTGGGTGACGCACCAGCGGTCACAGCGCACCGATCGCTTGGAGCGCTATTATTGCGACGCGCATCGACCACCACGCGCCCACCCGATCACTGGGCCGTCCGCCGCGCCGCCACCCAACTCCGACCGCTGAGCCAGGGGTGGCGCTGACGACGGCCAGGAGGGGAAGGTGACTCCCAGACGCTTTTGGGCCCGGCTGCGGGCCGCCGACGCGGATTACCCGCTGCGGCGTGGGGCTTGGTACCACGTGAAGAAGCTGGGGCCGCGCGAGGCGGTCGTGGACGTGGTGGGCGAGCGCGTGGGCATCCCGCGCGCGGACCTGGAGATCATGAGCGAGCCGCCGCGCCGCTGGTCGGTCGTGGCACGTCCCAAGAATCCCTCCCGCTTCCCCGGCGTGGCCGAGTACGGCGTCTGCCCCAATTGCCGCGAGCGCGTGCCGCTGCGCGAGCGGTTGATGGTGCTCCGCTGCACGCGCTGCAACGGCGCGTTCGACGTCGCGTGGGAAGAGCAGCAGCAGATCATGGAGAACTAAGTCTCTCACTGTCTGTGGCGCCGTCGCGACAGACGGGGCTTCGCCGCACGTTGGATTCGCGCAGCATCGACTCCTGTGACCAACCTCACATCAGTTGTGGCCTCTGACTTGCGTTGCCATGCAGAGCGGCCGCGACGTGCGGACTGAGTCGTGTGGCGATGATGCGTCAGAAAGGTGGGCCGATGCGAGTATGAGCGCCGGCAGCGTGGTGATCGGGTGCTTCCGGGACCCGGCCGGAGGAGCGCTCGTCGCCGGCGACGTGATCGTCGTGGTGGACGTCGTGCGCACCACTACCACGGCCGTGACCGCGGTGGCGCAGGGACGCCGCTGCTTCACCGCGCCCACGGTCGCGGCGGCGCGGCGGCGCGCCGCCCGGCTCGAGCGCCCGCTCCTGGCCGGCGAGATCGACGACGTCGTGCCCGCGAGGTTCGAGTCGAGCAACGGCCCGGCCGCGATCGCCGCCCGCTCGGACGTGGAGCGGCCGCTGGTGCTCGTGTCGTCGTCGGGCACGCCGCTGATCCACGCCGCCGCCGCGAGCGGCACGGTGTACCTGGGCTCACTGCGCAACGCCCGCTACCTCGGCTTGTGGCTTGCGGGGCGGCACGCGCGCGTCGCGATCGTCGCTGCCGCGAACCGCGGGGAGTTCTGCGAGGAAGATCGCGTGTGCTGCGCCCTGGTCGCGGGCGAGCTGCTGGACGCGGACTACACGCCCGAGGACCATGCGACCGCCGCGCTGGTGCGCCGCTGGCGTGGTGCCTCTCCCGACGCTTACCTGCCCTCCAGCGGTCAGCTCGCCGACCTGGATTTCATCCTGGCGCATCGGGACGACCTGCCCGACGTGTTCCGGCTGGACTACGGCGAAGTGATCACGGTCCCGGCGGGCGTTGCTCTGCCGGCGTGAGCCGACTGCGGATCAACCCCGGGCCGCAGCGCCTTGGCGCAGCCACTTCCCCTCGGCCCGCGCCATCTCGAGCGCCCGCGCGGCGCGCCCCAGCAGCCGGCGCGGCTCGATCGCCGCCGTGCGCAGCTGGCGCAGTGCGTCGTAGCCGGCCCGCAGTCCCACCGCCACTTCTCCCGTTCCGCCGCCGTTGCCGCTCGCGTGCGCCGCGCCTTGCAGGCGCTGCGCCAGGCGGCGCGCCCCGATGCGATTCGCCCCGGGCGCAATCACGGCGAACTCGGTGAGCCCCACGCGCCCCACCGCATCCGAGTGGCGCGCCGTCGCCCGCACCAGCCGCGCGACGTCGCGCAGCACGCCCGCGCCCGGATCGCCCCGCACCTCGGGTGCGACGACCACGCACGCCACGGACGTGTTGTGGTGCGCCGTCTGGAGAATCAGCTCCCAGGCCCGCCGCGCCAGCCCGCGTCGCGTGTACAGCCCCGTCAGCTCGTCCACCAGGCTTCGCTTCGGCGCCCGCTCCGTCTCGAGCTTGGCGACCAGATAGGCCTCGAGCTTGGCGAGCAGCGCGCCCGTGTCCACCGGCACGCGCAGCAGCTCCCACACGCCGGCGCGCAGCGCGCCGAGATGGTCCTCCCGCTTGGGACGGTCGTGCACGAGCAGCAGGATCGGCGTGCTCGCGCCGATCAGCGGATCGGCGCGCAGCAGCCGGCTCAAATCGAAACTCTCCGAGTCGGCGAGCTTGGCGTCCAGCAGGATCACGTCGGGACAGGCCGCGCGCGCCCGCGCGAGCACCGCGGTGCCCGCGAACACACGCAGCACCGAATATCCCTGCCGCCCGAGCGTGCCCTCGACATCCCAGAGAGCGTGATCCTGATCGCTCGCGATGAGGATGCGCGGCGGGCGCGTGAGGCGCGGCCGACTGGTCATAACGGCTTCAGAGGTCAAGTCCTGCAACCTAACACGATACCCCACCGTGGCGGTACGGGTGCACCCTCGCCCCGGCGGCACGGGGCGTGCACAGGAACTAGAGTGCGCCGTCGGCGTAGGACCCGATTCAACAGGAGGTGCCTTATGGAAGCCCGCATCACAGCACAGTCGCAGTCGTTCCGCCTGCGGGAGCGACTGGAGGAAGCCAAGGTCTCGCACGGCGAGGAGGCTCGCGTCGACCTCCCCGGCGTGCGAGTCGCGGTGCTCGCCGCCACGGGCGAGGCGCAACTCATGTTCTGCAACATGGGCTCGATCCGTGTGCGACAGCTGATGCAGCGGGGCGATGAGCGCCCGCTCGCCACCGACGTCACGCTGGAGGGTCTGCAGGTCCCCGCGGTGGGGATGTACGATCTGGTGAACGCGCACATCTCGGTGAACGGCAGCATCCACGTGCGGGTGGACAGCGAGACGCAGGTGATGCCCGCGCGGGACCTGGTTCAAAAGGGGTAGCCGAGGTCGAGCTCGACGATCGGCGTCGTGCCGCCGGTGCCGGACACGCTCACGCAGACACGCCCGGCCACGGTCCTGGCGCCCAGCTCGACGCCGACGCCGTTCACCCAGCCCGCGGGCTCGAAGCTCCAGCGGTCGAGCACCGTGCCGGCGTTCCAGCGCACGCGGGCGAACAGGTCGGGAGCTGCGGCCACCTGCCATTGGGCGCCCAGCTCCGCCTGCTGCACGTGGCGGCCGCGTCGCTCCTGCACGCGCAGTCCCACGAAGCTGATGGCGCGGTCGGGAAAGAGGTAGTAGCCGTTCGCGCCGCCTAAGAGAAAGAGATAGTGGGGCGGTGGCGTGCCGCCCGAGGCGCCGAGGGTCGCGCCCGCCCAGAGCGAGACCCGGCGCCCGAGCGGTACGTATCCCCGCACGTCCCCGACGTGGTGCGAGAACGAGCCGCCCCACTCCGACACCGCCCGCAGGCCCACTCCCCGGCTGGGAAACACCCCGTTGTCGTACGTGTCGACGTCCGCCACGCCCGCCACCGTGACGAAGCTGCGATTGATCGGCGCGGAGTCCACCGCCGCGACCGCCTCCGCCCAGCGTGAGTGCTCGGCTTTCACCCGGAGCGCGACACCGGCACCGCTCCCCAGCCGGCGATCGAGCGACGCGCTGACCGCGCCCAGGTCCACGCGCACCTCGGCCACGCGGCGCCCGTCGCGGAACAGGTCGACCGGCTGGTGCGCGTACGCGAGTGCCGCGCCGAGCGTGACGCTCTGCCCCTCGCCCAGCGGCCGGGCCGCGCCGAGCCCGAGCCGGATCTGCTGGCCCAGCCGCGCGTCCAGCACCACACCCTCGCTCCCGAGCGCGCCGTTGAGCAGCACCGACGCCTTGTAGCGGCTGTCGTAGCGCAGCCCCAGGCCGAAGCGGCCGGCGGGGCGCGCGCTGAGCAACAGCGTCAGCTCGCCGTGCTCGAGCCGGTAGCGCACGTTGCCGAACAAACCGGTGGCGTAGAGCCGCTCGATGCGCGCGCCCAGGTCCGCGAGCGAAGTCCACGCCGGCGGCGTGAGCCCGAGCGCGTGCTCGAGAAACGCCGGCGTCACCGTCCCATCGCCCGAGACGTCGAAGCGCACAGCCGTCACGAGGACGGAGTCCGGGGCCGCGGGCGCCGGGGGGCGGGGAGCTACGCGCCGGCGCCCCACCTTCGCCTCGATTTCAGGGAGTGCGGCCCGCGCGGCCGCCTCGCCCCGCGCCATCAGCTCGGCGGCGCGCCCGAAGCCGAAGCTCGTGAACGCGCGCACGTCCGGCACGATGAGCACATCGCACGCGCCGCGCTGGGCGCGCTCCGAGTCCCACACGCGGAACGACACCGCTTGCACCAGCACGTCCACCAGCGACACGATCGAGTCGCGCGGCTCGAGCGGGTCGGTCACGTCGCTGCAGATCAGCACGTCCGCGCCCAGCGCGCGCGCGTCCTGCGCCGGCAGGTTGCGCACCACGCCGCCGTCGATCAGGACCGCACGCCCCAGCTCGACGGGAGCGAACACGCTCGGCAGCGCCATGCTGGCGCGGATCGCATCCGGGAGAAAGCCCTGGCCCAGCACCACCGCCTGGCCCGTCTCCAAGTCGGTGGCGACGGCCGCGAACGGGATGGGGAGCCGGCGGAAATCGTGAACGCCGTGCACCGACCAGGTGAGCCGGGTCAACAGCTCCCAGATGCGCTGGCCCGGCACCACGCCCTTCGGCAGATGGATGCCGCCCCGATAGATCGGCAGCGTGAGCAGCAGGCGATCCGCGGTGAGCTTGCGATCGATGGGCAGGTCGCGCCGGTCCACGGGATCGCTGAGCAGGCGAAACCAGTCCTGGGCCCGCACGATCGTGTCGAGCTGCGCCGCGCTGTAGCCCACCGCGTACAGGCCGCCGACGACACTGCCCATGCTCGTGCCGGTGATCACGTCCACGGGAATGCCCGCGCGCTCCAGCACTTTCAACACCCCGATGTGCGCGAGGCCGCGAGCCGCGCCCCCACTCAGGGCAATGCCGATTTTGGGGGTCTGCGCATGCCCCGCGGCGGGAAGCAGCAGCGGGAGGCAGAGCATGAGCATGAGACGGGCGGGTCGCATGGCGCACCCAATCGTAGCACGGCCAGGCCGGGGGTGCAGCGGATTGTGGCCGCCTGGTCGTCTCTCGGGGCCCAAAACTGTTGCGGGGCCGCGCCAGATCCCCTAGTTCCGAGGCGCGACCCGCCAGTTTGAGACGGGGAGCACACAGTTTGCAAACCGCTGACGCCGGTCCGTTCACTGTGAGGGAATATCCCCGTTATGCAGCGTCGGCGTCTCGTTGACCGGCGGCGCAGCCTCGGTCGACGCATCGTGCGGGAGCGTCGTCGTAATGCGGTTCCGGTATCGGTCGATCGGCGCCGCGGCGTCGAGCGCCGGACGATCATGTCGCGGCGTACCGGAGAGGAACGCCGCGGCAGCCGGGACCGCCGCCGGCGTTGACCAGCCGCTATCCGGTCAGCGCTTCGGACTGACCGCCGTTTCTTTCTCCGACATTTCGAACGCACACCACCCGGAGTCTTCCCAGGCGACGGGGAACAGGCCGTTGCAGCGCGGGCACGAAACCTTGGGCGCGTGCGGGGCCAGGGCCGCCCGCGCGCTGCACTGCGGGCAGACGCCGTAGGTCGATCCCCATGAGAGGGGCGGCTGCGGCGCGGTGGCGACGCGCGGGACCACGGACCAGAGCTGCGGGCGAAACGGGAGGATCTGCAGGAAGCTGCGCGGGACCGTGACCAGGCGGCGGTTCACTTCGAGCACGCCCTCGACGGGGGTCGCGCGCATCACGCGGTACCACGCGCCGCGCCGCAAGTCGCGGCAGGTGCGGACCCGGGTGCGGGCCCATTGTTCGGTGTGCGGCATGGTCGCCCTCCAGGGCGGATGATGACAGCGAAGCGGTAAACCCTGCGGGGCGCCCGTTCAGTGTGGCGCCGGGCGGGCGGGCCGGGCTGTCGGCTGGATCACAGTTTCGGGGGTCAGTGGTCCTTCTCCAGCAGCTGCCGTATCTGTCTCAGCAGCTCGCTCGCGGTCCAGGGCTTCGTGACGAACGCCACATCGGGATCGCCGGCGAGCGACTGGCGGAAGTCCGCCGCGGGATACCCGCTCGTGAACAGCACCTTCATGCGTTGGTCCGGCGGCTCCGCGGCGCGAATCGTCTCGTACAGCTGCATCCCGGAGATTTTGGGCATGATCATGTCCGTGATCACCAGGTCCACGCCCGCCGCGTGGGCGCGGTACGCCGCCAGGCCCTCCTGCCCGTCCCCGGCGGCGAACACGCGATAGCCCACCTTCTCGAACAGGCGCTGGGCCACGGCGCGGAGATGGGGATCGTCCTCGACCAGGAGGATCGCGTTCGTGCCCCCGGGGAGCATTTCCTCTTCTCCCGATGGCCCCGAGGGCAGCGGCTGCTCGTGGGCGAGGGGCAGGTAGAGCTTCACCGTCGTCCCCTGCCCCACTTCGCTGTAGAGGTGGACGTATCCCGTGTGCTGCTTCACCAGGCCGTACACCATCGCCATGCCGAGGCCGGTGCCGACGCCGGCCGGCTTGGTGGTGAAAAACGGCTCGAACACGCGCGCCTGGGTCTGGCGGTCCATGCCGGCGCCGGTGTCGCTCACGGCGATGCACACGTACACCCCCGGCTCGACCCAGGCGTGCAGCGGCCGGTCTTCCGCGTCGAGCCGGGTGCGGTGCACGTCGAGATGCAGCGTGCCGCCCTGCGGCATCGCGTCGCGCGCGTTGGTCGCGAGGTTCAGGAGAATCTGCTCCAGGGCTCCCGGATCGGCGTCCACGACGCCCGCTTCGGGGTCGGCCTCGCAGCGGATGTCGATGGTGGCGGGCAGCAGGCGCCGCAGCGTATGCAGCTCCTCACGCACCCACTCGGGGACGCTCAAGGGGCGCAGGTCGAGCGTCTCGTGGCGGCTGAACCCCAGCAGCCGGTGCACCAGCTCGGCGCCGCGCCGGGCCGCGTCGGTGAGCTCCGCCAGGTCGCGCTGCAGCTCGGCGGTCCCGTCGGGCAGCGCCTTCGCCATCAGGTTGCCCTGGGCCAGGATCACCGTCAGCAGGTTGTTGAAGTCGTGGGCGATCCCGGACGTGAGCCGGCCGATCGTTTCCATCTTCTGCGCCTGCTGCAGGGCGCGCTCCAGCGCCCGCTGCTCCGTCACGTCCTCCGCGATCATCTCGAAGCCTTTGATGACGCCCCGCTCGCTCCGCACCACCCGGCCCGAAAGCCGCACGGTGATGTGGTGGCCGTCCTGGCGCTTCCACTGGACCTGGACCCCGGTGACGCGCTCGAGCGCGCGCGCCTGCTCGATGTTGCGGGCCCGCTCGGCGGGATCGACGTACACGTCGCGGTCGAGCTGGAGCGCGAGCACCTGAGCCTCGGAGTCGTAGCCCAACATGGCCACGAGCGCGGGATTGACCTTGAGGAAGCGTCCCTCGAGACTCGATCGATAGATGCCGTAGGTGGCCTGCTCCACGATGGCGCGGTAGTCCGCGCCCGAGCGGCGCAGCGCGCGCTCGGCGTGCCGGCGCGGCGTGTCTTCTACCACGATGGCGCCGATGCCGTCGGCGTGCCCCGGCTGGGCCGCGAGGGGAAAGTAGGACGCGCGCCAGTAGCGCGTGATGCCCGGCTGGGCCGGCGTCTCGCCCGAGACCTCGATGTTCAGCGCGGCCTCGCCCGTCTCGAGGATGCGCGCGAGCAGCGGCTCGAGTGTGGGGGCGATGGCGGGCAGCACCTCGCGCACCGGCTTGCCCAGGTGTTCCACCACGGAGCGGCCGTTCATCAGGGCCAGGGTCTCGTTGAGCTGCACATAGCGCAGCTCCCGATCGAGGATCGCCAGGCCCGCGGGGGCGGCGGTGAAGAAGGAATCGAGGCGGTGGTTACTTGAGATCGATCCTCCCCAACTTCTGCACGCCCGACAGCGCCAGCCACAGCCGCGCGCGCGTCGAGTCCACGGCCATGTTCCGCACCACCGAGCCCGGCGTGGGGATCTTGACCGTCTCGGCGCGCTCGGTGGCCGGGGTGAACGCGACGATGTCGTCCGTCCCCGACTCGTCGTACCAGATGCGCCCGTCGGTGCCGACGGCGATGCCGTAGGGCCGGCTGCCGTCGCCGCCCGGGCAGGCGAACTCGCGCACCTGACCGGTGGCGGGATCGAGCCGGCCCAGCTTACCGCGCGCGTAGTCCGAGTACCACACGATGCCCTGAGCATCGACGATCAAGCGGCGCGGCCGGGCGCCGGACGCCGGGAGCGGGAAGATCTTCAGCGAGCCGTCTGCGGGATCGATGCGGCCGATCTGGTTGGTGCCGAACAACGCCATCCAGATGGAGCCGTCGCGCGGGCTCGCGACCAGGCCGTAGGGGTGGGCGCGCGGGGTCGGCACGGGGAAGAGCTTGGCCTCCCCCGTCGCGGGGTCGAGCACGCCGTAGAGATTCGCGCCCTGAGCGGTGAACCAGATCTTGCCCGCATGGTAGAGCGGCGTGTGCGGATCAGTCGCCGCGGCGGGGAGCGGGTACTCCTTGATGGCACCCGTGGCGGGGTCGAGCCGGCCGAGACGGCCCTTGAAGTTAGCGGTGTACCACACGCCGCCGTCCGGCGGAGGGGCGACGACGATCCCGTGCGGCCCCGAGACCGGGGTCGGCGTGGCGTAGTCCGTGACCTTCCCGGTCGCCGGATCGAGCCGGCCGATATAGCTGTTGGCCTGGTCGGTGTACCACACGATCCCGTCCGCGCCGACCGCGGGGTCGTGCGGGAACGCTTTGGGGCGCGGCAGCGGGTACTCCACGATGTTGGGTGGGGGAACGAAGGACAGCGTCAGCGCGACACTGACGTACAACAGGAACGAGCGGGTCATTGGTGGTCTCGCGAGTGTGTGTCCGGAATTTGTGAGGATGATGCGGTGCAGCGAGGGACGCCGCAAGCGGCGCCGTGTGGCGACGGGGCAACACCACATGCGGTCTTGACGTCATGCTAATGGATTAGCATCTTTGCCGTGCCATGCGGATCGCTCCTTCGAAAGAGTTCGGCCGCCGCGAGCGCCAGATCATGGACGTGGTGTACCGGCTGGGTCGCGCCACCGTGGGCGACGTGATGGGCCGCCTGCCCAATCCCCCCACCTACTCCGCCGTGCGCGCGATGCTGCGCTACCTGGAGCGCAAAGGGCACCTGCGCCACACGCGCGACGGCGTGCGCTACGTGTACGAGCCGACGGTCCCGCACGCCGAAGCGCAGCGCAGCGCCATGCAGCATCTGCTGCGCACGTTCTTCCGCGGCTCGCGCATCGGCGCGGTGGCCGCGCTGCTCGAGTTGCCCGGCAAGGAGCTGTCGGACGGCGAGCTCGCGCGGCTGCGCGCGCTGGTGCGCCGGGCCCGGCGCGAGGGACGCTGACGTGAATCTCACGCTCGACCTCGTGAAGATCGCGCTGCTCGCCGCGAGCGGCTGGGGTGTCGCGGCGCTGCTCTCGCGCGGGCCGGCCAGCGCGCGTCACGATCTCTGGCTGCTGGTACTGCTCGGCGCGGTGCTCGTCCCCGCGGCCGAGCTGCTGCTGCCGCCGCTCTACGTCATCGTGCCGGCCACCTGGGAAGCGCCCGGGCTGCCGCCGGCGCGCTGGCTGCCGCTCGTGCTCGGCGTCTGGGCGCTGGGCGCGCTGGTGTGGGCGGCGCGTCTCTGGCCGGGCCTCGTGGCGCTGCGCCGCATCGCGCGCTCGGGCGAGCGCTGGCACGATCCCGCGGCGCTGGGCGCGCTCGCCGAGGCCGCCCGGCTCGCCGGCGTCTCGCGGCCCGTGACGCTGCTCCGCTCGAGCGAGGTCCCCGTCCCCGCGACGTGGGGGGTGCGACGGCCCGTGATCGCGCTGCCCGCGGCCGCGGCGACCTGGACGCCGGAGCGGCTGCGCCTCGTGCTGGTGCACGAGCTGGTGCACGTGCGACGCCAGGACGTGATGGTCGAGGCGCTGCTGTGGCTCGCGGGCGCGCTGTACTGGTTCCATCCCGCGGTGTGGCTCGCGGCGGGACGGGTGCGGCTCGAGCGCGAGCGCGCCTGCGACGAGGCGGTGCTCGCGACCGGGGCGCGCGCTTCCGATTACTGCGGCCATCTGGTCGAGATCATGCGGGCCGCGACGCGCGGGGCGCGCGGTGCGGTCGTGGGCGCGACGATGGCCGCGCCTTGTACGCTGGAGCGCCGGGTGCGCGCGCTGCTCGCGAGTCCCGGCACCGCGCCGGTTCCCGCGCGGAGCGGCGTGCCGCTGCTCGTGACCGGCGCCGTATTGATCTACGCCCTGGGCGCGCTGGCGCCCTGCGCGTCGGGGTGGTAGCCACGAGGGAGTTTTTTTGTGTGGCTAAGTGCTAATCCATTAGCATGTGTCGCGCTGGCCCTGTCCCTGCCGGTGTCCCTCATCCGGCTGACGACGTTTTACGAGACCTGGCCCGGCGACAACGTCGCCCCGCCGGTGCGCACCGTGGTGGCGATCACCTACGACGCCCACGCACTCTATGTCAGCATCTGGGCGCAGGACCCCGACCCCACCCGGGTGCGCGCCGCCTACACCGACCGCGACAACGTCGGCCCCGGCGACGACTACGTGGCCCTGGTGCTCGACACGCGGGGCGACGGCCGGGTGGGGACCATCTTTCGCGTCTCGCCCCGCGGCACTCAAGCCGACGGCGTGTTCAACGAGGCGCAGTTCGCGCTCGGCAACAATCCCGACGACCTGACGCCCGACTTCGCCTGGGAGGCGCGCACCGCGATCGGCGACTCCGCCTGGACCGCCGAACTGCGTATTCCGTTCAGCTCGCTGCGCTACCCGGGACGCGCACGCCAGACGTGGGGCGTGATCGTGCATCGTGTGTATCCGCGCGAGCTGACGCACTCGCTCTTTTCCGTGCGCATGCCCCGCGGCACCTCGTGCTTCCTGTGCCACGCGCAGCGGGTGGAGCTCACCGGCCTGCCGAGCGGGGGGACGCTGGTCGCCGCGCCGTACGCCACGGGCGGGAGTGACCTGCGCGCCGGTGCCGATCTCAAGTGGGCGCCCGGCGCCGGCACTGCGCTCGACGCGACCGTCCGGCCCGACTTCTCCCAGATCGAAGCCGACGTGCCCCAGTTGAGCGTGAACTCGCAATTCGCCCTGTTCTATCCGGAGAAGCGGCCGTTCTTTCTCGAAGGCTCGGACCTGTTCCAGACGCCGTTCCAGGTCGTGTACACGCGCTCGATCGCCGCCCCGGAGTGGGGGGCGCGCGCCACCGGCGAGGTGGGCCGCACCGCGTACACGCTGCTCGTGGCCCGCGACCGGGGCGGCGGCAGCGCGATCCTGCCGGGCCCGACGCAATCGTCGCTCGTCACCCGGGACTTCGCGTCCACGGTGGGCGTGGCCCGCCTGCGCACCGCGTTTTCCGGCGGGTTCATCGGGCTGCTCGGGACCGATCGCGAAGGTGAAGGGCACAACCGCACGCTCGGCGGCGATTTCTTCTGGAGCCCCACCGGGTCCGATCAGCTCACCGGTCAGCTGGTGGCGAGCGACACATCGGGCGCGCTCGACCTCGCGTGGCACCACCTTGCGCGGCACGCCGAGTGGTTCGCGGACTACCGCGACGTGGGCGCCGGGTTCCGGGCGGACGCCGGCTTTGTGCCCCAGGTCGGCGTCCGTCAGCTGAACGCCTCGGCCGACGCGATCATGTACCGCTCCGGTGCAATCTTCTGGGTGAGCCCCTGGGTGAAGTGGCAGCGGGTCATGGACCACTCCACCGGGGAAGTCGTCTCCGCCTACCGCGCCGCGGCGCTTCAGGTGAGCGGGGTCCACGACCTCTACGTCCAGCTGCGCGTCGTGGACGAACAGCTGCGCGCGCTCGATGCGCTCCTCACCCGCCGCTACGGGTGGCTGTATCTCGAGGCGGCGCCGGGCCGCCGGCTCGCGCGCCTGCAACTCTTGGCCCGGGTGGGCGGCGACGTGGACGTCGCGAACGCGCGCCCCGGCCGAGGAGCCGAACTCTCGAGCACGCTGGTGCTGCACGCGAGCGACCACCTGGAGCTACAAGGCGTGTCGGACCTCACGTGGCTCGACGTGCAGACGGGAGGAGCCGCGCGCCGGCTGTTCACGGCCGGGGTCGAGCGGCTGCGCGCGACCTACAACTTCACACCGCGGGCGGCGCTGCGGCTCGTGGTCCAGCACGAGCTCATCCAGCGCGACCCGGCGCTGTACGTCGCGCCCACGAGCGCCGTGGAGGGCGGACTCACACTCTCGGCACTCCTCACCTACCGCTGGAGCTGGGCCTCGGCCCTTTATCTGGGGCTGAGTGACGAGCAGCTGTTCTTCAAGGTCCAGGTGGCGCGGCCGTAACTGTCGCATCAACGCCACATCGTAGCGTCGCCCTAGCGACACAACTCCTGACTTGTGCTGCACCCGTGCTATGCGCACTCTGGTACCGCATATGCGACGGGCACTTGTATGACCAGCGACGGACCCTCCGCCGGCTCGCCTGCGGGCGTTCCTTTGGGCGGGGCGAGCGGGCTCGCCCGTTTCCCCCGCCAACCCCTCCCCACCCCTCAGTCGGTGCTGTGGCGACCGGCGGTACAGGAGCTGGCGCGCCCCGACGACGATCCCAGCCTGATCTTCATCGCGCAGCACGCCCTCGCCGCCGTGGAAGACCATCTGGTGTCCGCGCCGCAGGAAGCCCTGCTCGGGTTCCTGGTCGGACGGGTGTTCGAGACTCCGGAGACTGGGATGCCGTACGTGATCGTCCACGGCGCGGTGCGCGTGCCGCAGATGATCGTGGACGGCGCGAGCGAGCGGGTGGTGGCGCAGGCGCTCGCGGCGGCGCAGCGAATGCTGCCCCCCGAAGACGGCGTGGTGGTCGGCTGGTACCGCAGCGACCCGACGGGTGTGCTCAGAATTTCCGCCGACGATCACCAGGCGCACGTGCGGCACTTCCCGCGTCCCTGGCAGGTCGCGCTGCTCGTGACCATCCGCCCCAGCGGAGCGCGGGGCGGGTGCTTCCGGCCCGCCGGGGAGCCCGGCTCGCCCGCACCGTACCTGCCGTTCTACGAGCTGCTCGACGCCGACAGCTTCCGCGACGGGTGGAAACAGCCGCGCGTTGCCTGGAGCAACTACTGGTCGCCCGACCCCGCCGTGTGGCGGGTGCGCACCGAGCCGGCGCGTCCGCCGCGGGTGACGCCCTCGGGGCGGCCGTCCGGCGCGGGCCGCTTCATCCCGATCGTCGAGCCCGACGACGACTACGATCCCGCCTGGCGCGTCCCGCGCGGCCGGGGGAGTGCATGGGGCGCGTGGCGCTGGTGGCTGCTCGCGGCCGCGGCCGTGGCGGGCGCCGTGGCGCTGGGCGTGCGCCTGGGGCTCGGACCACGGGCGCCGGCCGAGTCACCCCTGCCCGAGCCCGCCGCCTCGCCCGAGGCGAGCGCCGCGCAAGCCGTGCAGCAGGCCATCACCGGGTACCGGCAGCAGGCGAGCCTGTTCGCGAGCCGGCAGACGGGGTGCGCCGACCTGGCACGCGCCCTCACCGACGTGGACGACGCCTGGCTGCGCTACACCCTGGCGTCGCCCCCCGCTGGCACGGCCCAGTCCAGTCTGGCCGCGGACGTCGACCAGGTGGAGGCGGACTTCGAGCGCTCGGCTTGCCCGCGGCCGTGAGCCCCGTGCTGCTGGTGGCGCTGGGGCTCGTCTACCAGCAGGGGGCGCAGCCGCTGCGCAAAGCCGAGCTGGTGCGGCTGCTCGCCACCAAGGCGCGCACCAAGACGGAGGTCGTGGCGCTGGTGCGCCGCAGCTGCGTCACGTTCCAGCCCTCGGAGCGCGATCGGGCCGATTTGCGCGCCGCGGGCGCCGACGAGACGGTGCTCGCGGCGATCGACCAGTGCCTGCGCGGGCGCGCCGCGGCGCGCCCCAGCGCTCCGCCTGCCGCCGCCGGTCCGCCTGCCGCCGCCGCTCCACCTGCCGCCGCCGCTCGCCCGCCCGCGCGCGCTCCCAGCCCGCCACCGGTGGCGCCGTTGCGTGTGGTGGTGAGCCAGCAGATCGCCGCGCCGGCCGGCGGCGCGGCCGACGTCGCGGTGCAGCTGTACCGCGGGACCGACCCGCAGCCCGGCGTCGGGCTGTTGCTGCGCGGGGCCAGCGCCATCCCCGGCGGCGCCACGCAGGACCCCGTCGCCATCACCGACTGGCGCGGCATCGCGACGTTCCGCGTGCTGGCGGGCACGACGCCCGGGACGTACCGCCTCACGGTGGCGATGCCGAACGGCCCGTCGCTCGGGCCCACCACGCGGATCGACTTCATCACCACGCCCATCATCGTGGCGCCGCCCCCGCCCCCCCCCAAGCCCGTCGTATCGGACGGACTCACCCGGTTCACGCAAGGAACGGAGCTGCACGGCACCGCCGGCGCCGCGCTCGCGGTGCCACTGGTGCTCGAAGTACGCGACACCACGGGCGCGCCGTTCGTGGGGCAACTGGTCACGTTCAGCGCGGCCGGCGGCGCGGTGGATCCCGGCGTGGCGACGTCGGACCGGTCCGGGATGGTGCGGGTGCGCGTGACGCTGGGGGAGCGCGCCGGCCCCGTGGTCGTCAGCGCGAGAGTGGGCCCGCTCGTGCGTACGGCGACGGTATACGCCGATCCCGGGCTGGCGCGCGAGCTGGTGCTGGAGCGCGGCGGCACGCCGCTCGTGGGGCAGCTGTCGCTGGCGTCGCGCGACACGGTCGTGTTGCGGGTGTCGGCGCGCGACGCGCACGGCAACCGCACCGCGCTCCAGGACTTCACGGCCACGACGACGGGCCGCGCCATCGAGCTGCGATCCACGGTGATGGCCGACTCCGCCGCCTTCGTGACCCTCGCGCCCCGCCGCAGCGGCGCCGGAGAGCTGGAGCTGACGGGCTCGGGGGTGCGGACGCGGGTGAGCGTGAACGTGGCGCTGATCGGAGTGCAGGGGGGCGCGTGGGCGGTCGGCGCGCGCTCCGCCTGGCTGGGCTCGAACGATCCCTGGATCGCGCTGCCCAATCTGACGGGGATGTCGGGCGCGGACTGGAGCGTGTTCGGGCGGCACACCCTGGCCGGGGGCCTGTCACTCGCGCTCGGCACGGCGGGAGGCTCGCTCAGCGCCGAGCGGACGACGGGGAACGTGTCGCTGACCCTGATCGAAGGATACGGGCGCGCCGAGCTGGCGCTAACGCCGCGCGGCGCGGTGAGCCCGGTGCTGGCGCTGGGCGGCGGCGCGTATCGCCTCAAGAGCGCGGACGGCGGGCAGACGGTGTTTCACACCAACACGTTCTGGTCGGGCGGCGGCGGCGTGGACGTCGCGGTCTCGCCCAGCGTGACGCTGGAGCTGCGCATCGAGCGTCACTGGATGTGGGATACGAAGCAGGGGCACGTGGCGACGCTGTGGCCGCTCGCGGCGGGGGTGCGCGCGGGGCTGTAGAGGTCCTTCGCAACTGCCGGTCCTTCGCAAGTGCAGGTCCTTCGCATCTATGGGCAAGCAGGTCCTTCGCGCCTGCGGGTCCTTCCCGTCTGCCGGTCCTTCGCATCTATGGGCAAGCAGGTCCTTCGCGCCTGCGGCGCTCAGGATGACAAGCTCGCTCGCTTCGTGAAGGGAGAGAGAGGGAGACAACCCTCTCCTGTCCTCTTCCCCCTCAAGCAGCGCGCGAGCGAAGGACCTGCTGTTTCTCGCCGCCTGCACCGAAAGCAGGGCCGTCGCGCCTGCGGGTCCTTCCCGTCTGCCGGTCCTTCGCATCTATGGGCAAGCAGGTCCTTCGCGCCTGCGGCGCTCAGGATGACAAGCTCGCTCGCTTCGTGAAGGGAGAGAGAGGGAAACCACCCCCCTTTTTCTCCTTCCCTCAAAGCGCGCGAGCGAAGGACCTGCTTAGGGTCTCACTCAGCCGCCGCGTTCGCCAGTGCTGCGACGACCGCCATGTTCGCCACCAGCGAATCGGGCAGGCCGTGGCGCTGTTGCAGGTAGGCCGGACTGTTGTAGCCGAGCCAGACCTTCCCCGCCGCATCTTCCCACACCAGGATCTTCAACGGCAGGTCGATCGCGACGCTCGGCGCGGCCAGCATGAGCGGCGTGCCGGCCTTCGGGTTCCCGAAGATGAGAAGCTTGGTGGGTCGCAGCCGCATGCCGACCTTCGCCGCTTCCCCGCTGTGGTCCACCACGGCGAACAGGGTCACTCCCTTCGCGCGCAGCAGCGCCTCGAGCCGCTCCACCGTTTGATCGACGGAATGGAGGCTCTGCCGGGTGACGATGCCGCGGTCCTGGTGCGTTGTCGTGGGCTTCACGAACGCGGCGCCGAGCGCGGCTACGACGCCGAGCAGTGCGCTCAGTGAGTGATCGCGAAGAACCATGCGGCGACCACCGGACCGCGCGGGGCCCGGTTACCGGGCGCCGGCGGAGGCGACCCGGGCGGCGGGGGCCCGTACTCGGGCTGGAACAGGTACGCCACGTGCCGCACCGGGTCCACCGTGATGGTCTTGGCGCCCCGCATCGTGACGACGGTGGCGAGCACGCTGTAACGATCGGGGGAGTCTTCGTGCACGACGGTGACTATGCTGTCGCGCCCGGCGGGAATGTAAATCAGCCGCTGCGACGCGTCCCACCCCAGGGCATCGACGCCGTCGCCGTTCGCGATCGTGGCCACCACCTTGCCGGAGGCGGGATCCACCACGACGGACGTCTTGCCGCACCCGGAGAAGATGCGGTTCGTGGCGCGATCGTAGGCGATGCCGGTCGGGCCCTCGCAGGGCGCGAGCGGCCACGACGCGAGCACGGTCAGCGTCCGGTCGTCGATCACCTGGATGGTGCTCTTCCCCTCGTTGTTGACGAAGATCTTGCCCTTGCCGTCGCTCGCGGCGCCCTCGGGAGCATTGTCCTCGAGCTCGACCGTGCCGACGATGTCGCCACTCCTGGGGTCGAGCGCCACGACGGTGCCGATGGGACGACTGTGATTGGTGAGAATGATGCGATCGGAGAAGTCGTCGTACATGATGCCGTCGAGGCCGCCGGTGCGCACGGGGATCTTCTTGATCACGGCGAGGCTCGCGAGATCGAACATCGTGACCGTCGAGTCGCCGCCGTTGGTAATGAAGCCGTGATGCGACCCGGGCACGAGCGCGATGCCGTGGGTGCGCGGCGTGTCGGGAATGTCGCCCAGCACCTTTCCGCTCGAGCCATCGACCACCATGACGTGCGTGCCGCGCGAGACGAAGACGCGGCCGGTGCCGGGTTCGGCGGTCAGATAATCCGTGCCGCCGTCACTGCCGATGTTGAACTTGGCGACCTTGAACGTCTGGGCCCGCCCGGATTGGGGCACGGCCAGGAGGACGGCGAGGAGCAGTAGCTCGGGTGCGACACGCGGGCGCGGGGTCATGGAGAAATATACGCTCAACGCCGGCGTGCCGTTCTCCACAATCTCGTACACATCTCACCCACACGTTCCCCACATGCTGTGCAAACACGAGTGGGCCGGCAGCGCGTGAGATAACGCACGACGCGCACGCGCCGGCCACTGCATCGTACACATGGGCGACGACGACTGGCTCCGTGATCGAACAGCAATGGGCTCGGGTGAAAGGCGCCGCGACCGTGGGGTTGCGGCGCGGCGCGTGGTATCGCGTGGTGGGGCTGACGTCGCGCGAAGCGGTGGTCGCCGTCGAGGCGCAGGAGGTGCGCCTGCCGCGCCGCGCGCTCGAGTTCGCGTCGGTCCCGCCCCACACCTGGACGCTGGTTCCCACCCCCCCCACGGCGCGCGGCATGGCGGTGCGCGCGGGCGAGCTGTACGGGGTATGCCCCGGGTGCCGCACCCGCGCCCCGCTGGGCGGCAGCCCGCAAAGCCTGCGCTGCCCGCGCTGCGCGGGCGTCTACAAGGTCGGGTGGGAGGAGTGGTTCATCCGGGGAAAGCGGTAGGGACTCACGCCGTGTCCGCCATCACGCCCCACCGTTGCGCCGCCGCCTGTGGAGTCGCCGCCTCAAGGAACCGACGCGCTCCCTGCAGGTAGCCCCTGATAGGAGTCGTAACCTGGAGAACATCCATGTCGCAGAACACTGATTTGGACCGCGACCGACCGCGGTCGCGTCGCGTCCTGCAGTTCCTGCTTCTCGTGTCGTTGCTGTGCGCCGCCGTCTCGAGTGCGGCGCAGGTGGACGAGGTGGCCGCGGGCGCGGGCGGGAACGCGGTACTGCGGGGCCCGTGGGTGACGTCGGGATGGCGCAAGCCGGTGCCACGGCTGGCGCTGTTCCTGTTGGGGTCGCTGGTCTACGAGCGGTTCGTGGACCACTCGGGCTGGAGCTGGGGAGATTTCAACCAGCGACTCGCGAGCTACGTCCTGGCCGAGGGCGCCGTGACGGGTGTGCGCTGGGTCGAGCGCAAGCGCGCCAGCGCGCCGGCCAGCGCCAGCGCGCCGGCCAGCGGGCTGGCACTCGTGCGGCCCGTTCCATGGTGCCTGGGACAATCGGGCCGCGGAACGCTCGCGCAGAGCGTCCCGCGGTCGATCGCCGCCGACAGCGTGTGCGGGGCGCCGTTGCGACGGTAGACCTCACTACCCCCTGTCCCTCAACGCGGTGACGACGCCGCCCACGGCGGGCCCGACAACGGCGGCTTAGGCAGATCGCCGTTCGGCCCCTTGACCGTGACGTCCTCGAACAAAAGCGACGGCATGACGTATGACGCCGCGTAGCCCAGGCCCGCGCTCGCCATCTGGAAGTTCAGGCCGCCGCCCCCGGCGAGGCCCGCGAACATGCCGCCCAGCCCGTGGAACGGGCTGGTGTACACGGTGCGGGACCGCGACGCGGCCACGATGTCCTTGAAGCTCGCGGCCGTGACGCCGGAGACGCCGGCGTTGCGGATCGGCTCCTCGTGCCCGTCGGGAAACAGCTTCACGGCCACCGCGGCGCGCAGCGCCGGGCCGTCGGATTCGTCGTCTCCCATCTCTCCCATCGCGGCCAGGAACTCCATCGGGTCGGACATCGCCAGGGCGCCCGAGTTCGCGATGCGGCGCACGATCACGGCGTAGGGACGGCCCCGCGCCGCGGCGCGCTTCAAGAGCTCCGAGCGCAGCGCCTGGTCCGTGGCACCCGAGTCGACGCTCACCACGAGATTGCTCACCACCGCGGCCGCGCCCCAGCGATTGCCGGTCGAGTGAGCAATGCCGCGCACCGGCACGCGCGTCGACAGCAGCGTCTTCAGGACGCCGTGGTCCACCAGCCTGGTCTCGCGCGCCGCCACACCGTCGTCGTCCACGCGGTAGCCGCCGATGTAGCGCCCCTCGAAGGTCGTGAGCGTGGGATTGTCGACGGCGGAGAGGAACGTGGGGAGCACCCGGCCCCCGATCTGGTCGAGAAAGGGATTCTCGCCCCGGGCGACGTACTGCTCCATCATGGGATTGGCTGCCATAGGCCGGCGCCCCGCCACCAGGCGCGGCGCGAACACCTGGTTGAACAGCTCGGCCGCGGCGTCGCCCTCGAACAGCACCGGGCCGTTGTACACCTCGGCCACGGGGGTCTGGCGCAGCCGCGTGAGGCGTGTGGCCAACGCCTGCACGCTGTCCATCAATTGGTTGCGGGCGGGGAGATCGGTGGGGGATCCGCCGTACAGCGTGACGACGTCACCCAAGGGCATACCGTCCACCGCCTGCGTCGCGGCGTGGATGCGCAGCACCAGCCAGGGCGACGACCGCGTGAACGCCGAGCCCTCGCTGTTCAGGTAGCGGGTGCGCACCACGCCGGCGCTCCACGACACGCCCGAGCTGTACACCTCCGGAAAGGCGCGGAACGCGGCCGACAGCCCGCGCACCAGCGCCTCGGCCGCGGCGCGGTCGAGCGGCGGCGCCGGCACGACGTCGCTGAGCACCGCCGGCGGCTCCTTGGCGAAGTCGGGCAGATGCTCGGCGCGCGTCTGGTTCTGGAGCGCGGCCCGCTTCTGGGCCAGCTGCTCCACCGCCCGCTTGTAGGCGCCGTCGGTGGCGAGCCATAGCTGGCGCCGGATCTCCTGATACTGGTCGTCGAGTGGTAACAGCGCGCCGCCCCGCACTCCCGCCAGCATGCTGAATGCCGGACCCCCGCCCATGCCGATGAAATTGGTGTTGTCGAACTCGTAGTCGCCCACGCGCAGCTCGACGCGGAGGTGGCGCGTGCGCGTGTCGCTGCCGCTCAACAGGCTGCCCAGGCTCGCCGCCGCCTCGGTGG
>Ga0209805_1000640_pt1 | contig 21431 bp, 15 predicted proteins | sample GraSoiAngelo_148_FD_185905 | JGI IMG/M metagenome (GOLD analysis project Ga0209805, IMG submission 185905) | Grasslands soil microbial communities from the Angelo Coastal Reserve, California, USA - 14_1009_09_20cm (SPAdes) (version 2) | ecosystem: Environmental > Terrestrial > Soil > Grasslands ...
CAACAACTGGGGCGGGACGGGCCTGTACGATCCGCGCAGCGCGTTCGCCGTCCAGGTGAGCTTCGATCGACCGTACGCGAGCGACAGCGGCAGCGGGCAGATGTTGCGGTACGAGGCGCTGATGGCGCGCTTCCTCGAGCGGTACGGCTACGACGTCACGTACACCACCAACCTCGACGTCGCTCGCGAAGGCGCCGAGACGCTGCTGCGCCGCGGCGCGCTCCTCTCCGTCGGCCACGATGAATACTGGCCGGGAGAGCAACGCGATGCGGTGGAAGCAGCCCGCGACGCGGGGGAGCCGATCTTCTTCTTCGGCGCCAACGCCGGCTACTGGAAGGTCCGGTTGTCCAGCCCTGGCGTGGACGGAAACGCCCGGGTGGTCACCTGCTACAAGCGGCGGCCGCAGGACGATCCGCTCGCCGGCAACGTCGAACAAACGGGGCGCTTTCGCGATCCGTCCATCGGTCGGCCCGAAGAGCAACTCGTCGGCACCATGTACGAGAGCTGGATGCTGTTCGGCCAATCCTGGGTGGTGCACGACGACGCGCACGCCATCTACGAAGGGACGGGGCTCACCGCGGGCGATTCGATCTCGCAGCTCGTGGGGTACGAGTACGACCGGACGTTCGAGCTGGATACGCCTGCCGCCGTCGACGTGGTAGCCCAGTCCCCGCTGGTCGACGCGGAGGGTAAACCCGGGATCTCGGAAGGCACGGTGTACACGGCCCCGGGCGGCGCGCTGGTCTTCGGCGCGGGCAGCATCTTCTGGGCGCGGGGCGTCGACGGCCCCCTGCGCGATGCGCGGGTCGAGCGGATGACCGCCAATCTGCTGAAGCTCGGACTCGACCTTCCTGTTCCGGCGGCGCTTTCGTCCGTCAGCGGGGCCCCATCCGACCCGCCGAGCGGAATGTGGGCGAGTTCGGTTCGCACGGTGGCCGGCGGCATGTCCGGGCCCACCGGCGTCGCGCAACTGCCGGACGGCACGTTCGTGATCGCGGATGCCCGCGGGCATCGGATCTGGCAGACGAACGGAGCGGGAGCGGTCTGGCCATACGCAGGCGACGGACACCCGAACGGAAGCTCGCGGTTCGACAACGTGCCCGGCCTGTCGGCGCGCTTCTTCGCCCCCACGGCCGTCCTCCCTGACGCGGCCGGCAACGTCTACGTGGCCGACACGCACAATTGCGTCATCCGGAAGATTGGAAACGACGCAAAGCGCACGGTGACCACCGTCGCGGGCGCCTTCATGGTGGAGGGACACTCCGATGGCATCGGCGCCGCCGCCCGCTTCGGGTTGCCGATGGGGATGGCCTGGCTCGACAGCACGCACATCGTGATCGCGGATTCCTCCAGCGCGGCCATCCGTGTGCTCGACGTGCAGACGCGGGCGGTGACCACGCTCGCCGTCTCGCACGGCCCCGACGAGACAGACGGCCCAGGTCTCACCGCTGCGTCCTTCCAGCGCCCGACGGCGGTCGCCGTCGCGCCCGACGGACGGATCTTCTTCGTCGCCAGCCCGTCCGGGACGGTCAAGATGATCGGCACGGATGCCTCCCGCACCGTGACCACGCTGGTGGCGGGCGGACTCGGCTTCGCCGACGGCCCCGGAACTGGAGCACGACTGCTGCCGCAGATGGGACTGCTCTGGCTCAATGGCGCACTGATCGTCTCGGATCCCGGGAACCAGCGACTGCGGTGGGTTTCGCCGGGGGCAACCGCGGGCAGCACCACCGTCAAGACCTGGGCCGGCAACGGCCGGAGCGGAACCGACGACGGGTCCGGATCCGCCGCGTCGTTCGAAGTCCCGCTCGGGCTCTGGAACTCCAAGGACGGAAACGTCTACGTGGTCGACGGCACCGCCGGAACGCTCCGGACCGTCCGCCCCTGACTGGCTTGCCGGCGAAGGTCCGCGGGTACGACGAGATCGCCCTGAAAGGAAGCGCACTTGCCGAGATGGCGGGGAGCTCGCCTGGATGGCAGGCATCCTGGCGGCCCGGGTCGGGCTCGCCGCCTCGTGGTCGGGCAAGAGGCTCGCCTGAGGGCGCCGCCGTGCAAGGAACTGTGACTTTCAGGTAAAACCGCCGTCCCATGCGCTCGCTGGACCGGCTCCGCCAGAGCTACGACGAGGAATCGCAAGTCGTCATCCAGGAGAAGCGCTCCCCGCCGCGCATGCTCTTCTCGGACACGGAGGTCCTCCTCGAGGAGGTCCCGGTGGGAACGCGGGTCGTCTTCCCCAACCCCCCGGTCGAGGAGCTGGCCAACTGGCGCGCTGCGATCCGCTGGGCGATCAATCATCCCGAAGGCTGCGACCCCCTGCACGCGCAGTTGCGCCCCGGAATGAAGGTGGTCATCGCCATCGACGACATCTCGCTGCCGCTGCCGCCGATGCGCACGCCCGACGTGCGGCAGTTCATGCTCGAGATCGTGCTGCAGCTGCTCGCCGACTCCGGCGTCGACGACGTGCACTTGCTCATCGCCAACGCCCTGCATCGCCGCATGACGGAAGCGGAGATGCGACGGATGGTCGGCTCGAGGATCTTCGCTGCGTACTATCCCGATCGCTACACGAATCACGACGCGGAGGAGCCGGGGGCGATCGTCGAGGTCGGGACCACGGAGGCGGGCGAGAAGGTCCGCATCTCGCGCCGCGCCGCCGAGGCGGACCTTCTCATCTACCTGAACGTCAACTTCGTCCCGATGGACGGAGGCCACAAATCGGTCGGGACCGGGCTGACGGATTATCTGGGGCTGCGCGCGCACCACACGCCCCAGGCGATCCGCGGCTCCAAGAGCTACATGGAGCCGAAGCACTCCGAGCTGCACAGCTCGGTCGATCGCATCGGACGCCTGATCGACCAGCACCTGAACGTCTTCCACATCGAGACGGCGCTGAACAACAAGATGTTCGACGGGCCGATGGCGTTCCTCGGCAAGCGCGAGGAGGACTTCAGCGACCTCGACCGGGCTGCCCTGGCCGGACTGCGCTGGACGCTGCAGAGGGCGCCCCGGGCGCTGCGGCAGAACATCTTCCACAGGGTGCCGGCTGCGTACGGTCTGATGGCATGCGCGGCGGGCCGCACCGAGCTCGCGCACGAAAAGATCCTGCAGGCGATCCGCCGCCAGCTCTTCGTCAAGGTGCGCGGCCAGGCGGACATCCTCATCGCAGGCATTCCCTACATCAGCCCGTACAACGTCAACTCGATCCTGAACCCCCTGCTCGTGCAGGTGATGGCCTGCGGGTACTTCTTCAACATGAATCGCGGGATCCCGCTGGTGAAGAAGGGCGGGACGCTGATCGTCACGCACCCGTGCATGGACGAGTTCGACCCCGTCCAGCACCCGAGCTACATCGAGTTCTTCCATCGCCTCCTGCCGGAGACGACCGACGCGATGACGCTGCACATGAAGTACGAGCGGGAATTCGCCCAGAACCCCTCATACGTGCACCTCTACCGCAAGGGCAACGCGTACCACGGGGCCCACCCGTTCTACATGTGGTACTGGGGCGAGAACGGCCGCCAGCACCTCGGCCAGATCATCGCCGTCGGGACGGAGAACACCCACGTTCCCGAGCTGATGGGCTGGGAGCGCGCGGACACGCTCGCGGAAGCGATCGACATGGCGCGCGGCCGGCAGGGCCGCTCGGCGGAGATCACGCTGATGCATCACCCGCCGATGGTGATGACGGAGGTGGCGCTCGCCGGGGGCGAAGGCGTGCGCCAGCTTCCCGAGCCTGGCGGAGGACCCCTGACCAAGCCCGCGATCGCGGCGAAGGAAGAGCCTTGAGCATCGATCTCGAGAGGGCCTTCCGGGGCCACGAGATCCTCATCACCGGCGTCACCGGCTTCCTCGGCAAGGTCGCGCTGACGATGCTGCTCGACCGTTACCCCGACGTGGGGAAGATCCACGTGCTGGTCCGCCCCCGCGCCGGCGGGACCGCCCACGATCGGTTCTTCGGCAAGGTCGCCTCCTCGCCTCCCTTCCGTCCCTTGCGCGAGCGCCACGGCGAGCGGCTGGAAGCGTTCCTGCGGGACAAGTGCGTGCCACTGGCGGGCGACGTGACCGATCCGATGCTCGGGCTCTCCGGAGACCAGGTCCGCAAGCTCAACGGGAAGCTCGCTTGCGTCATCAACTGCGCCGGGTTGGTCACGTTCAATCCGTCGCTCGAGCTGGCGGTGCGCGTGAATACCGAGGGCGCGCGAAACGCGGCCGGGCTCTGCAAGGCGACCGGCGCCACACTCGTCCACATCTCTACCTGCTTCGTCGCGGGCACCCGCCGGGGCCCGGTGTTCGAGGATGAACCGCTCATCGGCAGCTATCCGAAGGCGCACGACCTGGACGAGGCCGCGCACGTCCCCTTCGTCGTCGAGGCGGAGCTCAAGGACGTCGACGCCTTGGTGTCGCGGCTGCGCGCGCAAGCCGACGACGGCGCGCTCGCCGCGCAGTTCCGCGCCGCCGCCGTCCACCGCCTCGAGGACGAGGGCCGGGACCCGAACGACCAGAAGGCGCTGGGGCTCGCCGCGGGCCGCGAGCGCAAGGTCTGGCTCTCGCAGCAGTTGGTGCAGGCAGGCATGGAGCGGGCCCGCGCCTGGGGTTGGCCCAACACGTATACGTACACCAAAGCGATGGGGGAGCAGGCCATCGCGGCCAGCGGCTGCCAGTACGCGCTCGTCCGGCCCGCCATCGTGGAGAGCGCGCTGCGCTTTCCCTTCCCGGGATGGAACGAAGGGTTCACCACCTCGGCGCCGCTGGTGTTCATGGGCCTGAACGGGCAACGCGTCTTCCCGGCGGGGCACAAGCGGGTGCTCGACCTGATCCCCGTCGATCTCGTCGCCGCCGGGATCCTCGGCGTGGCCGGGGCGGCATGCGCCGGGCGGCTCCATCATCGCGTCTTCCAGCTTGCCTCCGGCGACGTGAACCCGTTCTACGTGCGCCGGTCCGTCGAGCTGGTCGCGCTCTACAAGCGGCGGAAGATGGACGAGCGCGTCGCGGAAGGAAAGAGGAGCGCGTTCGAGAACTGGATCGACACGTTCCTCGAGCCCTACCCCGCGTCGAAGGAGCTCTACTTCGTCTCCAGCACGCCGTTCTTCCGCGCCGCGGCGAAGGGCATGCGCAAGCTCATCGCCGACCACGGCGCGTCCTGGGGCGCGCCGCGGACGACCGCATTGCTCGCCCGCGCGGACCAAGCGCTGGAGAGCGTGGATCGGCAGCTGGCGATGCTCGAGACCACCTGGGACCTCTTCCTTCCCTTCGTCGCCGGCGAACGCTTCATCTTCCAGTGCAAGCACACGCGCGAGCTCTGGGCGCAGCTGTCGGAAGGGGATCGCGCGAGGCTGCCGTGGGATCCCGAAGGGATCGACTGGCGCCAGTACTGGATGGAAGTCCACATGCGCGGCCTCGAGGAGTGGGTATTCCCCGGGCTCGAGGAGGAGAGGAAGGCCCTCAAGCGCGAGGTGGCGCAGCCGAAGGACCTGCTCGCCCTCCTCGCGGCGTCCGTGCATGCCTTCGGCCCGCGGGTGGCGCTCCGGTTCTATGCCGGCGAGGACGGCGCCGCGGAGCTGGCGCGGACGCGCGACGACCGGATCACGTACGACGAGCTGGCCCGGTTCTCCGATCGCGCGGGCCGCGCGCTGCAGGCCAACGGCGTCAAGCCGGGCGACCGCGTGCTGCTGATGTCCGAAAACCGCCCGGAATGGGCCATGGGCTATTTCGGCATCCTCAAGGCCGGCGCGGCCGCCGCTCCTCTCGATGAGGGCCTCTCCGCGCAGGAGGTGGGAAATTGCGCCCAGGCCGCCAAGGCGGCGATCCTGCTCGCGAGCCCGCGCGTGGCGCAGCGGCTCGGACCGCTCCCCGGACTGCGCACGCTCACGCTGCCGGAGGCGCTGCGCGGCGCGGACGAGGCGGAGCTGCCGCCGCTGCGCAAGAGCGCGAGCGCGGACGACGTGGCTTCCCTGCTCTTCACCAGCGGCACCACCGGAAAGCCGAAAGGCGTCCTGCTCACGCACCGCAACTTCGCCTCGCTTGCGGCGAAGATCGCTGGCCTCTTCGATCTGCGCGTCGGCGAAGGCGTGCTCAGCGTCCTTCCCCTGCACCATACCTTCGAGTTCAGTTGTGGTTTGCTGGTCCCCCTGATGCTCGGAGCGGAGATCACTTATCTGGACGAGCTGACGGCGGAGCGGCTGTCGGACGCGCTCGAAACCGGGCGCATCCATGCCATGATCGGGGTGCCCGCGCTCTGGCAGCTCTTGCACCGCCGCTTGACGCAGGAGCTGGCCTCCCGCCCGCGCGCGGTGGAGGCAGCGATCGAGGCCGCGATGGCGCTGCACGGCGAGCTGCGGAATCGGACCCCCTTCAACCTCGGCAAGCTCCTCTTCTGGCCCATCCACAATCGCTTCGGCGGCAAGCTGCGGCTGCTCGTCTCCGGGGGAAGCACCCTTCCCGAAGAGGTTCAGCGGGCGTTCCACGAGCTGGGCTTCGATCTGACCGAGGGATATGGGTTGACCGAGGCCTCGCCGGTGCTCTCGGTGTCGATGCCCACGAACAGGCTGCGCAGCGGCACCGTCGGGCCGCCGCTCCCCGGCGTCGAGATCCGGATCGAGAATCCCGACGGCGACGGGGTCGGAGAGGTGCTCGCCAAAGGACCCAACGTCATGGCCGGCTATCTCGACGATCCGGTGGCAACGCACGAAGTGCTCGCGGACGGCTGGCTACGCACGGGCGATCTCGGCAGGCTGGACGAGGACGGGCACCTGACGCTCGTCGGCCGCAAGAAGGACGTGATCCTCGACGCGAGCGGCAAGAACGTCTATCCGGACGAGCTCGAGGAGCTGTACGGGAGGACGGCGCTGATCAAGGAGCTGTCCGTCGTCGGCCTGCCGGACGGGAAGGGCCAGGAGCGCGTCGCCTGCCTCTGCGTGCCCGCGAGCCGCGACGACCGCGCAAAAGTGGAAGAGCACTTCGCGAAGATCTCGGCTGAGCTCCCGTTCTGGAAGCGGGTCAAAGTGCTCCATTTCTGGGAAGGCGACCTCCCGAAGACGGCGACGCGGAAGGTGAAGCGGCCGCTGGTCATCGCCGAGCTGCTGCGGCTGGAGAAGGCCACGGCGGCGGCGACGCGGCTCGCAACCGAACCGGCCGGCAGCGACGCATGGCTGTACGATCTGCTCGCCGATCTCGCGCAGAGGCCGCGCGGCAGCGTGACCGCGCAGACGCGCCTGGTTGCCGACCTCGGCTTCGACTCGCTGCTGGTCGCGGAGCTGACGGTTGCGCTGGAAAAGGCCGGAGTGAAGGCGCCTGCGGAAGCGGAGTCCGCGACCCTCGCCACGGCGGGCGAGCTGGCGCGCCGGTTGGAGAAGCGCGAGGACGCCCCGATCCCCGCGAGCGGGCCGGTCCGGGAAAGAAATGACGCCGACATCTTCGTGCCCGGCGCGGTCGCCGCGGCAGGGCGCACCGCCATCGGGTTCTTCCAGAAGGCGCTCTACGGCGGCATCTTCCAGGCCGAGGTGAGCGGCCAGGCCAACGTGCCCGCGAACGGCGCGTTCCTGGTCGCCGCAAACCACGCCAGCCACCTCGACGTCGGGCTGGTGAAGATCGCCCTCGGAGACGAAGGAACGAAGCTCGCCTCGCTCGCCGCGCGCGACTACTTCTTCGACAATCCCTGGAAGCGCGCCTGGTTCGGCAACTTCACGAACCTCGTGCCCATCCAGCGTCGCGGGTCGCTGAAGGAGTCGCTGCATACGGCGGTGCGCACCCTGGAGCTCGGGTACCACCTGCTCATCTTCCCGGAAGGGACCCGTTCGCCCGACGGCGCTCTCCAGGATTTCAAGCCGGCCATCGCGTATCTGTCGTTCGCGGCGGGGGCCGACATCCTTCCTGTCTACCTCGAGGGGACGCATGAGGCGATGCCGAAGGGCGCATTCCTCCCCGACCCGCGCAAGCGGCGCAAGCTGGTGGTGCGCATCGGCCCGGTCCTGCGTTACGAGGAGCTGCGCGCTTCGACGCAGGGGCTGGCGCGGTCCGCGGCGCACAAGGAGGTGACCCGCCTGGTGCGGCTGGCGATCGAGGCGCTGCGCGACGGCAAGCCGCCGCCGCAGATCGGCCGGCCAGGGCGGCTCCTGGAGGCCTCGCGGTGAAGCTGCTCGTGACCGGCGCGACGGGATTCCTCGGGTCCACGCTGGTCCCGATGCTGCGCCAGGCCGGGCACGATGTGCGCGTGCTGGTGCGTTCGGGCGTCGAGGTTCCGGAGGTCGAAACCGTCAAGGGGGACGTGCGCGATCCCGATTCCGTCCTGCGCGCGCTGGCCGGCGTCGAAGGCGTGTACCATCTCGCGGGCCTGGTCAGCCGCGATCCCGCAGATGCCCGCAAGATGTACGAGCTGCATGTGGACGGCACGCGCAACCTCCTGACGGCGGCGGCGCGGGCCGGATTGAAGCGGATCGTGCTCGCCTCCTCGTCGGGGACCATCGGCGTGTCGCGCCTGCGACGGGTCGCCAGCGAAGAGGACGACTACCCGATCGAGACGGTCGGCAGATGGCCGTACTACCTGAGCAAGATCTACGAGGAGAAGATCGCCATCGATTTCGCGCGCCGCGGCCTGCCGATCGTCATCCTCAACCCATCGCTCCTGCTCGGCCCTGGAGACGCGCGGATGTCGTCCACCCAGGACATCTTCCGCTTTCTCATGGGCCGGATTCCGGTGATGCCCCGGGGCGGGATCTCGTTCGTCGACGTGCGCGACGCGGCGCGGGCACTCGTCGCGGCGCTGACGCGGGGGAACGTCGGCGAGCGGCATCTGCTCGGTGCCGCGAACTGGGAATTCAGCGAGTTCTTCGCGCGGCTCGGCCGGATCGCGCACCGGGCGCCGCCGCTGTTCCGCATGCCCTCGCCGCTGAAAGTGGCCGCCGCCCACTGGATGGAGCGCTGGGCCCGCGACCAGGGCCGCGAGCCCGACCTGCCGGCGAGCGACGTGGAGATGGGCGAGTGCTGGTTCTTCATCGACTCCAGCAAGAGCCAGCGGCTGCTCGGATTCGAACCGCGCGATCCCGTCGAGACCCTGACCGATACGGTGCGCTACGTGCGGCGCCACTTCCTCGCGAAAGGCGCATAGTGTGTTCCCTTGCCTGCAGCGCCACCAGCACGGCACCGCCGCCGAACGGGACGGCTGCGATGCCCGGATGCACGACGCCATGTCGCTCTTGAAGATGGCCCGAGTGGGCTTCACCGGCCCCGCCAAGATCCGCCGGGTGTACGAGCCCGGCCGCGCCCAGCAGCGCGGCGGCCTCGAGGTGGTCGTCTTTTCCGAAGAGCAGATCGTTCCCTGGGAGCTCGATCGCACTGACGAGGAGGAGTGATGCTCCTCTACCTGGCACGCCACGCGCAGACCGCTTCGTCCGCGGTGGACTCTTTCAACGGCCGCCGTGAGCTGCCGCTCACCGAACGAGGCCAGCAGCAGGCCCGCAAGCTCGGGCAGAGGCTAACGGCCGTCCGCTTCGCGGCGGTGTACCGCTCGCCCCTCGGCCGCACGGCGCAGACGGCCGCGCTGATCGCCCCGATGCTCTCCGCGCAAGTCGTTCCCGGGCTGACGGAGATCGATTACGGGGAGTGGGAAGGGCTGTCGCCGGCACAAGCGCGCGAGAGGGATCGGGAACGGTACGACGCATGGGTCGCCGATCCGCTGGCCGTTTCGCCGCCTGGTGGCGAGACCGCAGCGCAGGTCGCGAGCCGCGCGCTCGCCGCCCTGGAGGAGATCCGCTCGCGCCATGAAGGCTCGCCGCTTCCGGTCCTGGCGGTGTCGCACAAGGCGACGCTGCGCATCCTCGGCGCCGCCCTCACCGGCGGGCCGATCGGCAAGTACCGGCTGCGCTGGCCTCAGGACGAATGCGCGCTCAACCTGGTCGAGCTGCGGGCCGGACGGGATCCGTTCCTGCGCCTCTGGAACGATACAGGGCACATCGACCCGGACCCGGCGGCGGCCACCCGCGCCGGCAAGTAGCCAACCCGCCTTCCCGGTGTCGTCAGCGCCGCTCGAACAGGAACGCGCAGTCTTCCTTTCGGGCGCCGGAGGCATCCGCGACGGCGAACTGCCGGCGCTTGCCGATGGTCGAGAAGGCGTACATCACGGCGCTGCCGTATCGGCCCGCCTTGTCCAGCGCGTAGAAGCTGATGTCGAACTTCGGCCGGCCGTTGGCGAAGAGCAGCCGCTTCTCGCGAGTGGTGCGGGCGATGCGCTCGAGAGCCATCAGGCATGCCTCGCGCGGGTGCTTGCCCTGGCGCATGAGCTCGACGATGAGGTGGCCGCCGCTGACCAGGATGTTCGCCTCGCCGCGGCCGGTGCCTCCGGCGGAGCCTACCTCGTTGTCGGTGAAGCAGCCGGCGCCGATGATCGGCGAGTCGCCGACCCGGCCCGGCATCTTGAAGAACAGGCCGCTGGTGGAGGTGCAGCCCGCCAGATCGCCCCGGGCGTCCACCGCGGAGAGATGGATGGTGCCGCCGCCCTGGGGCCTGCGGAAGTCGTCCCAGCCGAACTGCTCGATGAACTCCTTCACTTCCGGCGGGTAGCGATCCGGCTCCGGCTCCAGCCACTTGTCCTTGTCGGAGAGGTTCTGCTTCCAGAACAGCCACACCTTGCGCGCTTTCTCCGTGAGCAGGTTCTCGTTGCCGAATCCGTTCACGGTCGCGAAATGGCGGGCGCCGGGACCGACCAGGAGCACGTGATCGGTCGTCTCCATCACCAGCTTCGCCACCTTGGTCGGGTTCTTCACGCCCTCCAGCGCGGCCACGGCGCCGGCGCGTCCGGACGGCCCGTGCATCACGCATGCGTCGAGCTGCACCACGCCCTCTTCGTTCGGAACCCCTCCGTACCCGACGGTCATGTCCGCGGGGTCGTCCTCGACGAGGTTCACGCCGGCGACCGCCGCGTCCAGCGGATCGGCCCCCTCCTGCAAGCGCCGCAGCGCCAGCTCCACCGCGCGCAACCCATTCGCGGAGGAGATCGCGACCGGCCGGCCACCCTTTCCCTGGGCCTGGCCGGTCCGCGCCACGGCGGCCACGGCCGCCGCTGTGCCGAGCAGCTTGCGCCTCGAGAGCCTCACTCGCGCTCCGGCGAGGCGACGCGCTCGTCCGTCATCCGCGCAAACCTCAGGTCACGGGCGAGGCGCAGGCGCGGCACTTTCGCGCGGCCGCCGGGATCGTTTCCAGGCATTGCGGGCAGCTCTTCGTCGCAGGCGCCGGGGCGGGCTCTCCAGGAACGCCTTGGCGATCAGGAAGACCACCAGCGCGATGACGAAGAAGTCGATCACGCGTCCGGCGAGATCGCCGTACTTGATCGCATTCTGGCCCGAGAGCGTGAGCTGCGCGGCGCGCCACTCGCCGCCCGGAAGGACGAGCCCGATCACGGGCATCAGCACGTCCTCCACGATGCCGGACACGACCTTCCCGATGGCGGCTCCGATGATCACGCCGATCGCAAGCGCGAACGCATTCTGCTTGAGCAGGAACTCCCGAAATTCCTTCGTCGTCGAGGTCATGCCGTCACATCGCATGCCGGCGGCCAGGCAAGCAAGGTGCGGTTGTGGGCAGCAAGGTTGCGTGTTATCCCCAAATCGGATGGATCGCCCGCAGATCTCCGTCGTCATTCCACTGTTCAACGAAGTCGAGAACGTCCGGCCGCTGCTCGACGAGCTTTTCGGCGAGCTGGCCAGGCTCGGCCGCTCGCACGAGGTGATCTGCGTCGACGACGGGTCCCGCGACGGGACGTTCCAGGAGCTGTCGCGCCTCGCCGCCGAGCATCCGGAGCTGCGCGTCATCCGCTTCCGCCTCAACTTCGGACAGACCGCCGCCATGAGCGCCGGCATCGAAGCGGCGCGCGGCGAGGTGATCGTCCCGATGGACGGCGATCTGCAGAACGACCCCGCCGACATCGGCAAGCTGCTCTCGCAGCTCGATACCGGATGCGACGTCGTCTCCGGCTGGCGGAAGAACCGGCAGGACAGGGAGTTCGGCCGCAAGCTGCCCAGCCGCATCGCCAACTGGCTGATCTCGTCGATCTCCGGAGTCCGCCTGCACGATTACGGATGCTCGCTGAAGGCGTACCGGCGCGACGTGCTCCGCGACGTGAAGCTGTACGGCGAGATGCACCGCTTCATCCCCATCTACGCTTCCTGGCAGGGAGCTCGCGTCGGCGAGATGGTCGTCAACCACCGCTCGCGCCGCACCGGCCGCTCCAAGTATGGCCTCTCCCGCACGTTCAAGGTGGTGCTGGACCTGATGGTGGTGAAGTTCCTCGCCAGCTTCGCCACCAAGCCGATCTACGTGTTCGGGGGATTCGGTCTTCTCTCCTTCGCCTGCGCCCTCGCCGCGTTCCTCATCGCGCTGTACTACAAGCTCGCCGGGTTGAAGAGCTTCGTGCAGACTCCGCTGCCACTGGTCACGGTCATGTTCACCCTGGTCGGCGCGCTGAGCCTCCTCATGGGCCTCCTCGCCGAGCTCGTGGTGCGCACCTACTACGAGTCGCAGGGCAAGCGCCCGTATCTCGTCGCCGAGGAGCTGAACCGGCCGGAGAAGCCGCTGCCGCGGGCCGTGGGACAGTAGATGTGCGGCATCTGCGGCGACGTCGATCTGGCGGGCACGCCCGACGAGGAGGGCGTGCGCAGGGCCGCGCGCGCCATCGCGCACCGTGGCCCGGACGCGGAAGCGTTCTTTTTCGACGGCCCCGCCGGACTCGGCCATCGCAGGCTCGCCATCCTCGACCTCGAGTCCGGAGACCAGCCGATGGTCCGCGATTCCGTGGCGGTGGTCTTCAACGGCGAAGCGTACGATTTCGCCTCGCTCCGCGAGGAGCTGGGCGCGAAGGGACATCCCTTCAGCAGCAGAAGCGATACCGAGGTCGTGCTGCGCGCATACCTCGAGTGGGGCGAGGAATTCGCCGAGCACGTCCACGGCATGTTCGCGGTGGCGATCTGGGACTCGCGGCGGCGCAAGCTGGTCCTGGCGCGCGATCGGCTGGGAAAAAAGCCGCTCTACTACGCCCTGCGCGGTTCGCGGGTGATCTTCGGCTCCGAGCTCAAGGCCCTCCTCGCGCACGGAGGCGTTGCTCGCCAGCTCGACCACGAGGCGCTCGTCCAGTATCTGGCCTGCGAGTACGTGCCTGCGCCCGGCACCATCCTTCGCGGCGTGCGCAAGTTGCCGGCGGCGCACGTAGCGATCCTGGACGACCGCGGTTTCCGCCTCCGCCGCTACTGGGACGTGCCCGGACCCTCCGAGCAGCGCGTCTCCCCCGTCGATGCGGCGGGCGAGCTGCTCCGGCTGCTCGACGGAGCGGTCGCGAAGCGGCTAGTGGCCGACGTGCCCGTCGGCGTGTTCCTCTCCGGCGGAATCGATTCCACTTCCATCGCCGCGCTCGCGGCGCGGCACAAGAAGCCGCTGCAGACGTTCTCCATCGGATTCGTCGAGGAGAGCTTCGACGAGTCGCCTTGGGCGCAGCTCGCCGCCTCGCGCCTCGGGACCGAGCACGTCTCGCAGAAGTTCTCCGGCCAGGACTGCCTGGATCTGATCCCGGCGGCGGCCGCGCAGCTCGACGAGCCGTTCGCGGATCCGAGCTTCTTGCCCACGCTCCTCCTCTCGCGCTTCACCCGCCGCCACGTGAAGGTGGCGCTCGCCGGCGACGGCGGCGACGAGCTCTTCGCGGGCTACGATCCGTTCCTCGCCCACCGGCCCGCCTCTGCGTTCGCGCGCGTCCCCAGGGCCCTGCGAGGGGCGCTGCAGATGATGGTGCATCGGCTCCCCGCATCGCCGCGGAACATGAGCCTCGATTTCAGGCTCAAGCAGTTCCTCCGCGGCGTCGACGCACCGCCTTCGCTGCGGCACGCTTCGTGGATCGCCTCGTTCCTGCCTTCCGAAATCGCCGGGATCCTGCATCCGGAGCTGCGCGCGCTCGCCTCGGCGGACGTGGCGTTCCGGCAGGTGCTGGAAGATGCGGCGCGCACCGGCGCCCGTCCCGGCTCCGTGGACGAAGCGCTGCGGTACTACCTGACGCGCTATCTCGCCGACGATATCCTGGTGAAGGCGGACCGGGCATCGATGGCGGCTTCGCTCGAGCTGCGCGCGCCGTACCTGGACACGGCGGTGGTGGAGTTCGCCGCGCGCCTGCCGTGGCGGTTGAAGATGTCGTTCACGCGCACGAAGGTGATCCTCAAGCGCGCGCTTCGCGGCGTCGTGCCGGACGAGATCCTCCGCCGCCCGAAGAAGGGGTTCGGCATTCCGGTCGCCGCCTGGATCCGCGGGCCGCTTCGCCCCCTCTTCGAGGAGATGCTCTCGGAGAGCGCTCTGCGCGACGCCGGGGTCTTCGACGCCCAGGCGGTCCGCGCGCTGCTGCGCACCCACCTGGAAGGCCGCGCCGACTTGCGCAAGCCGCTTTGGACGCTGCTCATGTTCCAGCTCTGGCGCACGCACCACGCGCAGGCCTTTTCCTTGCGGAGCGCCGCTTGAAGCGCGTGCTGGTCACTGGCGGCGCCGGGTTCATCGGGTCTCATCTGGTGAGGGCGCTGCTCGAGCGAGGCGACGAAATCGTCATCGTCGACAACTTCGATCCCTTCTATCCGGAGCGGCTGAAGCGGCGTTCCCTGGACGGCCGGGCGCGGCTGCTCGAGGCGGACATCCGCGACCAGGAGGCGATGCACCGCGCATTCCGGGACGTCAGGCCCGACGCGGTCGTGCACCTCGCGGCGCTCGCGGGAGTGCGGCCCAGCCTGGAGCGGCCGGCCGCCTACATGGACGTGAACGTGCGCGGCACGGCCAGCCTGCTCGAGGCCGCGCGCGATGCCGGCACCCGGCGCTTCGTCCTCGGCTCGAGCAGCTCGGTCTACGGCGCCCACGCCCAGGCCCCGTTCCGGGAGACGGCACGCATCGACTCTCCGGAGAGCCCGTACGCCGCGAGCAAGGTCGCTAGCGAGGTGCTGGCCCGGACATTCCACAACCTGTACGGCATCGAAGTCGCGGCGCTGCGCTTCTTCACCGTGTATGGGCCGCGGCAGCGGCCGGACCTCGCCATCCACAAGTTCTCGCGGCGCATGCTCGCCGGCCAGCCGCTTCCGTTCTACGGCGACGGCTCCACGCGCCGCGACTACACCTGGGTGGACGACATCATCGCGGGCGTCATCGCGGCTTGCGACGTCCCCCTCCGCTTCGACGTCCTGAACCTCGGAGGCGCGCGCGCGACTTCTCTCGCCGAGCTGGTGACCCTGCTCGAGGAGTCGCTCGGCGTCCGGGCGATTCTCGATCGGCAACCCGCGCAGCCGGGCGACGTCCCGCTCACCAGCGCGGACGTGACGCACGCGGGGCAGGTGCTCGGGTACCGGCCAGGAACACCCATCCACGCTGGCCTGCGAAAGTTCGCGGAGTGGATCCGGGGCGAGGGGCGCGACTGGGTCTAGAGCGGCTGGGGTTATCGCGCCTGCTGCTGCACCAGGGGTCCGAGCGTCGGCGGCTCGTCGTCAGGAAAGGGCATCTCTCCCGGCAGCAGCCGGTACACCTTTACCACCTCGCGCCCGCCGATCTGCTCTACGTGCCAAGGCGTCCGCCGGGACAGGTTTGCAACGGCGTCCTCGTTGACGAAGTACAGCCGCCCGACCTGCACCACCACGTAGCAGACGTTGCCGGAATGGCACGCCCGGCCGTGGCGCACCAGGGAGAGCTGGAGATCCCGCCGGCCCGCCGCATGGACGTAGAGCTGGGCCGGCCATTCGATCTCCGTCGACAACTCTGCTCCGTGCTCGGCGTGGTCAGCGACGTAACCCACCGCCTCGCGGAACCCGGCGTCGAAATAATCGCAGTGGGGGAAGTACCACTGCACGCGGGCGTCGCCGCCGGCTAGGGGGGAGATGTACGTGCGGTAATGCGGCGCGTGCGCGATGGCCGCCAGCGCCTCGCCCCCGGGAAGGAGCAGGACGGCTGCTGCCGCCGTCACCCAGCGCGGCGCGGGGAGCCGGAGACGCTCGATGAAAGCGGCGGCCGCGGCGCCGGCGAAGATGAGGAAGGCCGGCAGCACGCTGATGAAGAAGCGCCCCCACTTCGATCCGGAGACCGAGTGCACGAGGAACCAGATCGCTACCCAGGACAACATGAGCTTGTGCGCCGGCCTGCGCTGGACGAGCGCGAAACCGAGGCCCACGAGCGCGCAGAGGAAGGTCGCGGGCGCGAGCTTCACCGCCGTGAACACCGCGTAGAACCAGGGCGGGGTGCCGCCGAGGGTGTACTCGAGCAGGTTGTGGTAGATGCGCCCCATGAAGAAGAGCGACCCGTGCACGGTCTGCTGCCCGGTGGTGTAGGTCTTCGCGTACTCCCAGGTGCTGGGAAGGAACGGCGACCAGTTCAGGCACACCCAGAAGGCGACCGCGACGGCGATCAGCTGCAGCCAGCGGCGCGGCGGCACGCGCCAGCGGCTCTCGCGCCGCACCCAGAGATAGAACACGAGGGGGATCGGCGTGAGGAAGAAGAAGTACTTGGAAGCCAGCATACCGGCGAGCGACGCCGCGCCGTACAGCTCCCACCGCCGCGGATCGCGCCCGTCGTCCGCCGCCGCCTTGGCTTCCGCCATGCACCAGAGCAGCAGCATGAGGAAAAGGCCGAGCAGCGTGTCTTCCTTCGCCACCCGCTGGTACCCGATCAGCGTCACCGAGCATGCGGTCAGCGCGGCCGAGATCAGCGCGGCCGTGCGCCCGAACAGCCGGCGCGCGAGCAGCGCGACCACCAGCACGGAGGCGCCACCCGCGAGCGCATTCGGGAGACGCGTCATGGTCTCCGCTGCCCAGCCGAAGTGCGATCCAATGCCGATCGACGCGGCGATCAGCCATTTCATCAGCATCGGGTGCTCGACGTCGTCGCCGGAGAAGATGCCCTTCAAATATCGGTTCGCCGCCAGCCACTTGTGGACTTCGTCGTCGGCGAAACCTTCTGCGGAGAGACCGCGCAGGCGCAGCCAGAGCCCGATGGCGACCAGCGCGGCGAGCGCGACCGCGGCCGCCCGCTCCCAACGCACGGTGCGGCCGCGGAGATGTTCGGGGATATCGTCCATCGCGCGCAGCCTTCTACCCGCGAATCGTCGTATCTGCCAAGGACTGGCGCATTTCACACCACCCGGTAAGCTGCGACCTCAGCGTGCTCCGCACCTCGCTCAACCTGGCGGCGCTCTGCGTGCTGCTCATCTGCGCAGGGACCGCCGCCCAGGAAACGCGGCCACTGCAGACGATTCCCATCGACGTGCATTCGTTCCGGGTCCTGGAGAACTACTCGGGGCCGGTGAGCTACTACAAGCTGGTCGAGGATCCTGCGCAGCCGTTCATTCGCGCGGTCTACCGGCCACCGCTCGAGACCGTGACGCTCGGCGCCGAGGTCCCCGACAACCTGCGCCGGCGCACCCGGCGCGTGCGATGGAAGTGGCGCGCGCAGGTCCTCCCGAAGGGTGGGAACGAGTGCAAGGGGGGTTTTGGGGATTCCGCGGCGGTCGTCTACGTGTCCTGGAAGCGGGGGCTCAAATGGTACTCGATCAAGTACGTCTGGAGCACCGAGGCCGAGAAGGGGCGCGTCTGCGACCAGAAGCGGAACCTGTTCGTCGTCCAGGACACCGTCATCCTGGAAACCGGCGGGCCCGTCGGGCAGTGGCGCGAGGAGGAGGTCGACCCCTCTGCGGAGTTCCGGGCGCATTTCGAGGGCGGAAACCCGAACGCCGACGTGCCCGATCTGGTGGGCCTCGGGATCATGAGCGATGGCGATCAGACGAACTCGATCTCCGCGGCCGACTACACGGGCTTCGAGCTTCGCTACTAGGAGCCGAGCAGGTGTCATCCGGGGTCGGGCTCCGGCGCGACGGGCAGCTCCGGGCGGCGGAAGCGGAACAGGCTCTGCTTGCCGAACAGCGTCTCGCCCTCGAGCACCAGCACGAGGACGCCGCCGACGAAGCCCGGCACGACCTGCGTCAGATGGTAGAGGAAGATGAAAGCCAGCGCGGCCTCCTTCGGAATTCCGAAAGCGATGAGCGCCAGCGTGCCACCGGCTTCGAACGATCCGGCATTGCCGGGCGAAGGCACGGCCGTGGCGACGTTGAAGGCGGTGAGCGCGGCGAACGCCTGCATTGCCGAGAGGTCGAGGCCGAGCGCATGGCCCGCCACCGCGATCACGAACGTCTCCCAGAGCCAAGGCAGCGGGGCGATCACGGTTTCCACCAGCAGCAAGCGCTTCCAGTGGTTGGCTGCGAATCCGTCGCGCAGATTCGTCAGCCAGGGCGGGCCGCGCCGGACCAGACCGCTTCCCATCAACGCCAGCAGGATCCCGACGCCGACGACGATGCTTCCAATCAGGAGCAGAGCGCGGAACAGCCACGCCGGCGGCGATCCGAAGAGACAGACCATCGGGAACGCGGCCACCCAACCCCACTTGTCGCTCCAGAAATCGACGATCTCGGTGCCCAGCAGCTTTGCCCGGGAGATGCCGGTGCGTTTGCCCAGGTACTGCACGCGCAGCAGGTCGCCTCCGCGCGCGGGCAGCAGCACGTTGAAGAAGAAACCGACCATGAGGGCGCGCAATGCCTGCCCGTAATCCAGGTCGAGAACGGGGCGCATCACCACCCACCAGCGCAGCGCCTGCAGCGCCATCAGCACCAGGCCGCCGACCGCCGCGAGGAACAGCGGCTCTTCGGCCACGCCGTGCAGCGACGCGACCAGCTCCCTCTGCGAGATTCCCAGATAGAGGATCACCGCTGCGGCGGCGAAGACGCCCGCGAACAGACCGCCGACGGTGCGGACCCAGAGCCGATCCGTCACAGAAGTCCCGCCAGCTCGCCCAGGCGGCGCAGCGTGATCGGTGCCTGCGGTTCGGAGCGGCAGGCATCGAAGCAAGCCCCGCAGTTCGGTCCGGCATAGGCGCCGGGGAGGAATTCCGAGTAGTGCGCGACCGGATGCAGCTCGGCGCAGGGCTGCACCATGCCCTTGGGCGTCACGTGGATCATGATCTTGCCGGCCTGGCATCCGTCGATGCGGCGCTTCTCGTAGAACTCGGGAAGCGTCTGGAAGAAATAGTCGGAGGTCATCACGTTCCCGAGCTCTCGCTTGAGCTCGATCAAACGCCGGCAGACGGCCTTGAACTCCGACATCTTGTCCTTCGAGACCATGTGCGACTGGTTGCCGTTCTTCAGATCGTTGTACCCGGAGAACGCGATGTTGATTCCCCACTTGTGCGCGAGACGCACGAGCGGCTCCGCGTCGTGCATGTTGTCGACCATCAGCATGGAGGCGAAGGTGAAGCAGTTGTACCCTTCGGCCACCATCTTCGGGATGGTCTGCTCCAGGCGCTCGAAGAGACCGGGAATGCCGCGCTCCCTGTCCTGACGAGCGTCGGGGTAGTTCATGGAGATGTTGATCTGGTTGACGCCGGCGGAGACGAGCTCCTCGATCTTCGATCCGGTGAGAAAGCCGCCGTGGGTGAGGACGGTGATGTAGCGGAACCCCGGAAGCTCCTTGATCTGACGGACCAGCGGGACCAGGTCGCGGCGGAGCATCGGCTCGCCGCCGGTGAAGACCACCACCAGCGGATCGAAGCGGCGGACCACGTCGGTGAAGTCCGTCATCTCGTCGCGATCGCTGATCTTCCAATAGTCGCAGAAATCGCACCGCGCATTGCAGCGCTTGGTGACTTCGATGGAAACCGTGAGCGGGCGCTTGTTGAAGGTGACGTCCAGGAACTTGCCCGCTGCGCGAAGCTTCTCCAGCGGGCTCAAGGCTATCTTCATTCCGTACCCCTGAAAGCGCGCACCGTTAGCATCTGGCAGTCCTTCTGGCAACGTTGACGCGTTGCGCGGTGAGGCCCGAGCGGAGACTGCCCTCAACCGCGTCCGGACACAAAAAAATCGAGCAGGACGCGAGCGGCGGAGCGCCAAGGCAGAGGGTGGGTCGGTCCCTGTGCGACGCTCTGCAGACGTCGCAGTTGCTCGGCGGGCAGCCGTTTCTCGCGCCACCGTTTTTCGGACAGCTCGGCAGAGAGCTCACGCAGCAGGACTTCCTCGCCCAGGACCGCGGCCCTCGCCTCGGCCGCGGCGCAGAGCCGATCCACGGCTTCCGGCCGGTCCTCTAAGATCGATTGCAGCCTCGATGCGAACGGCCCGCTCGCGGGCCGCGCCTGCGGCGGAGGCGGCAGCTCCGATGAGGGAAGCGCAGGACTCTGCCACTGGAAGTCGTCGTCGTTCCACCGATCCTTCCGCGGAACCCGCTTGCCCCGTGCATCGAACCGCAGATCGTCCGGTTCGCGCGCAGGCAGCCCGGGAATCGGCAGCGTGCGTCGAGGAAGGTCTTCGTCCTTGGTTTCGATTCTTGGCCGCCGCGGTCCGGCCGCTGCGGAAGCCGGCGGGCGCGCTGGCACCGGTTCCATCGGCTTGGGCGCGGGGCCGGCTGGGACTTCCACCACCGCACCGATCGGCTTGCGGAACGGGGAGCGCCGGATCGGTGGCGCCAGGGTCTTCGCCGCCGGTCTCTTCAGGGTCGAAGGATCTGCCGCCGCGTCCTTCGGCTCGACCGCCGAAGTCTCCTGCTCCGCTTCGCGGAGCATCGGCGCGAACGCGCTCGGAAGATTGGGCGGCCAGGCGGGCGCGAGCCCCATCCGCTTCGCTGCCGCGGGCGCACGGCGGTGGCCAGCGCAGGTCTGTTCCAGCAGGCGCTTCCAGCCGATCTTGTGGCCTTCCGGCAGCTCCGCGATCCCGAGCGCGAATCGGGCGGCAGCGGCGCCGGCGTGCAGCTCGTGCGCGCCCGCCAGCAACTCCTCGATCCGGGCCTGTCCGACGGCGGATGCCCCGGCATGGACAGCGCGCGCGAACGCGCCCGCCGCGAGCGTGATCTGCGCCGGGTCGCCCTCGAGCTGCAGCGCCGGGGGGAGACCCGATTCGACCAGCCTGCGCGCCGCGCTTCCCAGGCGCGGGTCGGTGACCAGATCGCCAGCCCCGATGAACAGGTGGGCGACGAATGGGGGCTCGATGCCGGCCTCGAGCAGGCATCGCGCGGCCGCGAGGCGCGCGCCCTTCGGGACTCGCAGATCGCAGGCCACCTCCAGCAGCACGGCGCCCGCCTCGCCGTACCCGGCGAGCTCCTTCTGCTCGCCGGGCGGTGCGGAGAGCGAATTCGCGAGCGCCGCCAGCGCGCCGGTCTCGCGGTGACGCAGGTCGCGCAGGTAGTCGTCCAGGCTCTTCCAGTCGCCGGCCCGGTCCTGCCGGAGCGTCGCGAGGATGGCCACTACCGCCTTCGGCCCATCGTCGCCAGCGTCCCTCGCGAAAACGCCCAGAGATGCAGGAGGAAGGCGACTCCCCACCCGACGGCCACCCACTGCACCCAGAATCGATCCGGGGAGAAACGCCGGTTCACGGCTGCGCAGACCAGCAGGCCCGAGATCATCACCAGCGC
>Ga0209805_1000644_pt1 | contig 21411 bp, 20 predicted proteins | sample GraSoiAngelo_148_FD_185905 | JGI IMG/M metagenome (GOLD analysis project Ga0209805, IMG submission 185905) | Grasslands soil microbial communities from the Angelo Coastal Reserve, California, USA - 14_1009_09_20cm (SPAdes) (version 2) | ecosystem: Environmental > Terrestrial > Soil > Grasslands ...
CGGCGGATCCGGTCGCACAATGGCTCGTGACCGAGCTCATCGCGCCGCCGACGCGCGCGCTGCAGCTCCATCTCTTCACTGGAGGACGTGCGCGCTGATATGGGCAAAGGACAGAAGAAACAAAAAACCAGCGGAAAGCTGGGCTGGCGGAGCAAGAAGGCAAACCACGGGCGGAAGCCCGGGATGGGCCGCGGAAAGCGGAATTAGAAGAGAGGGCACGCCACACGGCGTGCCCTCCCTCTTTTCAGTCCCGAGCCTGACTTAGCGGCGCTTCTTGCGTGTCGCGGAGCTGCGCCGTGTGGTGCGCTTCGCCGTCGAGCGCCCGGTGGTCTTGCGGCGAGCTGTCGTCTTGCGGCCGCCACGCTTGGCGGTGGTGCGTTTCGCTGTGCTGCGCTTGGCGGTGCTGCGCTTCGCCGTGCTGCGCTTCGCGGTCGCTTTTCGTCGCGGCGTTGCGCGCTTCGCGGTGGTCTTCCGGCCGCCTGCGCTCGTGCTCGCGCGGCGCCGCGTTGTCTTGCGACCGCCGCCACTGGACGATGAGCCGCTCATCGGCGAGGGCGGAGGTGGCGTGGGGCTCGATGGCATCGGCGTGGGCCAGACCGAGCCGGGCTCCTTCTGCGCGGACCAATCGGTGCCTTCGTCTTCCTGCATGGTTCCTCCCCAAAAATCGGTGGAGTGTTCGCGTGATGCATATCGAATTCCGCTTGGCATAGCAAGCGCCGTGATCGAGCCCTGCCGTGCTACGGCAAGAGACGTACGAACACTTCGTTCGCCAGAAGGCGGCCCCGCGCCGTTAGGCGCGCGTGACGATCTTCCACACGGACGAGGTGCGCGGGTTCGACCTCGCGGAGGGCGCTCCGCACCCGCGTTGTGGCGGCATCGCCGAAGCGCGCGGCGTAGCGCCCCAGGTCGAGGCCCGAATCGAGTCGCAGGGCCAGCATCGCGGCCTCGCTCGGCGGATCGGCCTCCGCGTCGACCACTCGCTCGCTTCCCGAGTTCGCCCGCAAGATGTACGCCCGCAGCTCGGTGGGGTTCGCCGACCGCGACCCAGCAAGATGCGTGTGGGCGCCCGCCCCGACACCGAGCCAGTCGCGGTCGCGCCAATACCCAAGGTTGTGGAGGCAACGCTTCCCTCGCCGCGCCCAATTGGCGATCTCGTAGTGGCGATATCCGGCGCGCGCGAGCATGCGTTCCGCGAGCTGGTACATCCGGGCGAGACCGGCGTCGCCGGGCTGCGCCGCGGCCGCGGCGACGCGCCAGCGTTCGAGGACCGGCCAACCACCCCCGGGCCAGTTCGGGACGGACGCCTCCGGATCGAGCCGCAGCTCGAGCGGGTAGCAGGAGATGTGATCCGGGTTCAACGCGACTGCTGTTTCGAGGTCGCGTTCCCAGCCCGCGATCGTCTGTCCCGGCCAGCCGAAGATGAGGTCGAGGTTCAGGTCGAGCCCGGCGTCGCGGGCCACGCCGACCGCGGCCGCGCTGTCTTCCGGCTGGTGGGTCCGTCCGAGCGCCCGCAGCCCGCGCGGGTCAAAGCTCTGCGCGCCGAGCGAGAGACGCGTCAGGCCGAGGGCCAGCCAGGCATCCAGGCGCGCCCGATCCAGGGTGGCCGGATTCGCCTCGAGCGTCACCTCGCGCGGCCGGAGGACGAACGCGTCCCGCAGCGCGTCGCCGAGCATCACGATCTCCGCCGGCTCGAGCAGGCTCGGGGTTCCGCCTCCGAAGAAGAGCGTGCGGACGCGTGGACGACCGAGGAGGTGTCCCTCCCGCGCGATCTCGCGGCGGAGCGCATCCAGGTAGCGCGAGCGGAGGGCCGTCGTCGCCGGCGCGGTGGCGAAATCGCAGTAGGGGCACCGCGAAGCACAGAACGGGATGTGCACGTAGAGCCCGATCCCCCGGGTCACCGCGTTACACCTAGCGGATTCGGCAGGTCGGCTTCGGCCGAGAGCTCGGCGGTCCGCCCGAGATCGATGAGCCACTCGCGCGACTCGTGGACGAACGCGACGAGGTGGCTCGGCCTCCAGTCGGTCTCGGCCACGATCCGCTCCTCACCGAAGTCGGGAAGGAGCAGCACGTAGGCCGTCGCACGGTCCACCAGGCGCGCGCCAGAGACACCGAAGCCGCCCATTCGCTCCGCGCCGCCGAGCGCCGCGATGACGGAGACGCGAAGTGGCGCAACGACCTCGGCGAGCCGCGCGTCCTCGCCGGATGACTCGACGCCGGCGGCGTGCTGGAGCGCGACGGCGGAGCGTGCCGCATAGAGGCCCTCGAGCAGGCCACGCGTCTCGCGCGAAAGCTTCTCCCACATCGCCGCCGCGTCGTTTTCGGCCACGGCCCGCAGGAAGGTCGACGCCGCGAGCTGCGTGGGGTGCTCGAACTGGATCTTCGGCGATCTCATGTCTCGTCGCCGATCCGAAGCACCGCGAGGAAGGCCTCCTGCGGGATCTCCACCGACCCCACCATCTTCATGCGCTTCTTGCCTTCCTTCTGCTTCTCGAGCAGCTTGCGCTTTCGGGTGATGTCACCGCCGTAGCACTTCGCGAGCACGTCCTTGCGCTTCGCCTTCACGGTCTCGCTCGCGACGACCTTCCCGCCGATCGCGGCCTGAATGCGCACGTCGAACATCTGCTTCGGGATGAGCCCGCGGAGCTTGTTTACGAGCACTCGGCCGGTTTGTGGCGCGCGCTCGCGGTGCGTGATGATCGAGAGGGCGTCGACGATGGTGCCCGCGACGAGGATGTCGAGGCGCACGAGATCCGCTGCGCGGTACTCCGCGAACTCGTAGTCCAGCGACGCGTAGCCCCGCGAGCTCGACTTGAGCTGATCGTAGAAATCGACGATCACGTCGGAGAGCGGCATGTCGTACTTCAGCATCGCGCGGGTCGGATCCACGTAGCTCATGTCGGCGAGCGACGCGCGTTTCGTCTGCGCGAGCTCCATGACCGGACCGACGTGCGTGGTCGGCACGATGACGGTGACCTTCATCCACGGCTCGCGGATCTCGACGATCGTTCCCGGGTCAGGCAGGAGCGCGGGGTTGTCGATGGCGACCTCGGCGCCCTTCTGTGTGATCACGCGGTACTCGACCGACGGCGACGTGGCGATGAGGTCGAGGTCGTACTCGCGCTCGAGGCGCTCCTGCACGATCTCGAGATGGAGAAGGCCGAGGAAACCCGCGCGAAAGCCGAAGCCGAGCGCCTGGGAGGTCTCGGGCTCGTAGACCAGCGAAGCGTCGTTCAGTCGCAGCTTCTCCATCGCGTCCTTCAGCAGCGGGTAGTCCTGCGCGTTCGAGGGATAGAAACCCGCGAACACCATCGGCTTCGCGGGCCGGTAGCCGGGGAGCGGCTCGGTCGCCGGCCGCGACGCGAGGGTGAGCGTGTCGCCGACGCGGCAGTCGGCCACTGCCTTGAGGCCGGTCGCGACGTAGCCGGTCTCGCCGGTCTCCAACCGCGCGATCGGTCGCGGGTCGGGGCCGAACACGCCGAGCTCGAGGAGCTCGCTTTCCTTCTCCGTCGCGAAGAGCCGGATGCGGTCGTGATCGCCGAGCGACCCGTCGACGATCCGAACGTGCGCGACAACGCCCTTGTACGCGTCGTAGTGCGAATCGAAGATCAGCGCGCGCAGCGGCGCGGCCACATCGCCGACGGGCGGCGGCACGCGCTCGACGATCGCGTCGAGGAGCTCCGTCACTCCTGCCCCGGTCTTGCCTGAGACGAGCAGGATCTCGTCGTCGCGAAAGCCGAGCGTCGTGTGAAGCTCCTCGCGGATCACGTCGATGTCGATGTTCGGCAGATCGATCTTGTTGATGACCGGGATGACCTCCAGGCCCTGCTCCACCGCGAGATAGGCGTTCGCGAGCGTCTGCGCCTCGATGCCCTGGGACGCGTCGACGAGCAGCACCGCGCCCTCACACGCCGCGAGCGAACGGCTTACCTCGTACGTGAAATCGACATGGCCGGGGGTGTCGATGAGGTTGAGCTCGTGGTCGCGCCAGGTCATGCGCACGGCGCGGGCCTTGATCGTGATTCCGTGCTCGCGCTCGAGCTCCATCGAGTCGAGCATCTGATCGCGCATCTCGCGCAGGGGCACGGTCCCCGTCGTTTCGAGCAGCCGATCGGAGAGGGTCGTCTTGCCGTGATCGACGTGCGCGATGACGCAGAAGTTCCGGATACGGGCGAGCTCGGCCATCGCGTTCAGACTAGGGTCAGACGGCCGCGGTCATCCTCCGCCGGTCGCGCCCTGGACGTCGCGGCGCTCGAATAGCCAGAAGGCGATGCCGCCGAGTACGAGGGTGTAGACCGCAAGGACGAGGATCGCGTGGGTCTGGTCCGGTAGTGTGCCGCCGGCGAGGCCACCCGAGCCCCCGGTCCAGCCCGAGATGTTCCGGACGAGGAAGAAGTCGGCTACGTTCTGGAACCAGCTGAACAGGTTGGAAAAGAGCGCGACGATGAGCTGCTCCGCGAAGTAATAGCCGAGCCCGATGGCCATGCCGGCGGCGGAGGATCGCGCCACCACCGTCACGAAGGTCGTGAGCGCCACGTACGGCAGCACCGAGCTCCACGCTTTCCAAAGAGCGATCCCTGCGTCCGACCAAGTCGCCGTCGTTGCGCCCGTGGGCGGCGCGGCGCCCGCGATGGCCGTGGCGATGACGCTGCTGATAGCGACCGTCCCGAGGGCAACCACGAGGCCAAGCAACGCGATGATCGCGATCGTGATGACCTTCGCGGTGAGGTACGGCCATCGACCGATGCCCTGCGTGAGTGCCGATCGCAGCGTGCCGGCTCCGTAGTCGATCCCGATCGCCGACGCGGTGAGGATCGCGATGAGGATGAGGGCGAGCGTTTGCACGATCCCGAGCGCGGTGGAGACACTGCCCGGCAAGGTGAACCCCTGGTACGCGCGTCCGAGGCGGGCCGGCAAGGTAGCCGCCTGCTGGCGGCACTGTGCGGCGAGCCCCGCGACGACCTGGGGATCGAGGTCCGCCGGTTGCCGCGAGGCGACGCCGGAGAGGAGATCGTTGCAGGCGACCGTGCGCGGTGCCCGTCCCTGCTGTTGCTGCAGAGACGCGGGCACGGTGAGCTCGCCGCCCGTGGTCTGGAGATTCTGGTATGAGAAGAACTGTCCCCACACCGCAAGCTGCGCGAAGAGGATCGCGAACACCAGGAGGATCCACAGCATCCAGCGCCGCCGGAGCTTGAACCATTCCCACCGCGTCAGGTTTGCGACGTTCCCGATCACGACCGTTCCTTCCCGGTCGCCGGATCCGTCCCGGTGATCTCCATGAAGAATTCCTCGAGCGAGCGGTGCACCGGTGTGAGCTCGTTGACGTAGACCTGCTGCAGCGCCAGCTCGCGGGATATCTCCCACGCCCGGGCCTGGGAGGCGGTGACCATGAGGCCGCCGTCCTGATGTTCGACGTGCTCCACCCACCGCATCCCAGCGAGGAGAGCTCGGGCCTTCGAGTCGTCGGTCGTCCGCAGGCGCAGTCCGTCATGCTGACGGAGGAGCTCCTGGATCGAACCCTGGGCGATCAGCTTGCCGCGCGAGAGCACGGCGACGTTGTCGCACACGAGCTCGGTCTCGGCGAGCAGATGGCTCGAGAGAATGACGGTCCGTCCGCCTTTGCCGAGATCGCGGATGAGCTCGCGTACCTCGACGACACCTGCCGGATCCAACCCGTTGGTCGGCTCGTCCAGAAAGACAAGCTCCGGGTCGCCGAGGAGCGCGCAGGCGATCCCCAGGCGCTGCTTCATCCCGAGCGAGTAGGTCGAATATTTGCTTTCAGCGCGCTTTCCGAGGTCGACGAGCTCGAGAAGGCGATCAACATCGGCCGGGGTGCCCCGCCGGCCGATCCCCTGGAAGTAGAGGAGATTCGCCCGGCCCGAGAGGTACGGGTAGAACGTCGGTGTTTCCACCATGGCTCCGACCCGCCGGAGCGTCGCGGGATGGCGAGCGGGATCACCGAAGATCCGCGCCTCTCCGGAGGTCGGGTGCACGAGCCCGAGGAGCATCCCCATGGTCGTCGTCTTTCCTGACCCGTTCGGCCCGAGGAATCCGAAGACACCGCCCCGTGGCACGCGAAGCGTCAGACGATCCACGGCGACGACGTCCCCGTATCGCTTGGTCAGCTCGGTCGTCTCGATCACGTGCCCGTTCTGAGAATTCACGCCGACCTCTTCATCACCGGCCGAGCGGATGCGTGCCGTTCCGAGCCCACGCGGATGAACGCACGGATGGAGGTGGCAAGCGCCTCGCGCTCGTGCGCGGTCATCCGCCGCAGGGCGTGCGCGAGCTGGGCGTTCGAGCGCCGCTCGATCCGTGCAAGGAGCCGAGAGCCTTTCGCGGCAACCTCGAGCAGGACAGCCCGGCGGTCCATGGGATCCGCCTGCCGGCCGACGTATCCCAGTCGCACGAGCCGGTCACTCAAAGCGGAAGCGCTGGCGAGGCTCATCTTCAGCCGTCTCGCCAGATCGCTCACCCTGACCGGCCGATCAGAGGAGTCAAGCGCGAACAGGGCCCGTAGCTGCGTAAACGTCAGATCGACGTCCGCCCAGGCATCGGGCGATCGCGCAGTGAGGTCGCGCATACGCGCCACCAGCCGCGAGACCTCGGCCGCAGTCGTTCTCACATGGATAGTCTATGCGCCGTTGACTATCAGTCAGTGGTGAAGCTTCGGTATCAGACAGACGTCCCCGGTGGGAAGACCCCTATGCCGGCGCGGATGGACCTGAACCGCGCGTCAATCGTGTCTGGACGACCGCGAGGATCTCGTGCAGCTCGCCGATCCGCAAGATGTAAGCCGCCGCGAGATAGACCAGACCACCGACTGCGGCTGCGAGGAACGTCTGAAGAGCGAGGATGAGCTTCGGCGGGTCTATGACGAGATCGAAGGGCAGGTTCGTGATGCGAATGAATCCGAACATGGCGACACCCATGAGGAGACTCGCGCTGAGCTGCTTCAGCGTCGAGACGCCGAGGCCCACGAGCCGCAGCCGAGCGCGCGATGCCAGCAGGATGAACAGGAGCGCGGCTTCGAGGAGCGTCGCGATCGAGTTCGCGAGCGCGAGTCCGTTGATGCCCATCTCGAAGCCAAGAGCGAGCGTGACGCTGAGCACGACGTTCGCGCCGATCGAGATGAGCGTCAGCGCAAGGGGCGTCGTGGTGTCGCGCGACGCGAAGTACACCCGTGCCAGGATCTGCACGAGCGCGTGCCCGGCGAGCCCCAGGGAGTAGAACAGGAACGCCGCCTGCGTCGCCTCGCGCGCCTCCGGCCCGAAGTTTCCGTACTGGAAAAGGAGATTCACGATCGGGCGACGCAGCACGATCATCACGATCGCGGTCGGAAGCGTGAGGAACAGGATCCAGCGGATCGCCTGCTGCACCGTATCGCGCATCCGGCCCACCTGCCCCAGCGACGCGTAGTGCGACAGCGTCGGGAAGACGGCGGCGCTGATAGCGATCGAAAAGACCCCGAGCGGGAGCAGGAGGAGCTGGTTGGCGTAGACGAGGGCAGTCAAGGAGCCCGACGCCATGCCCGACGCGAGGTACGTGTCGACGAAGAACACGATCTGCACGGCGCCCAGAGCGAGCGTGCGTGGACCGGCGAGGCGCATCACGTCGCGAACTCCGGAGTGCGAGAGGTCCAGCGAGAACGAGTAACGGGTCCGGCGGAACGTGAGCTCGGGGAGCTGCACCAGCCACATCACCAGGGCTCCGACCACGACCCCGATCGCGACCGCATGGATGCCGAGGAACGGGTACCCGAACTGGGTGAACAGGATGATCACGAGGTTGTAGACGAGCGGGGCTGTCGCACTCGACAGGAATTGCCGGTACGAGTTGAGGATGCCGGTCGTGAGCGATGACAGGCCCATGAAGATGGGCGAGAGAAGCATGATGCGGGTGAGGTCCACGGTCAGGTCGATCTGCTTTGGGTCGTGGAATGGCGCGACGAAGGTGGGCACCACGTACGGCGCCGCGATCCACATGACGATCGAGAAGCCCACGAGGAGGATCAGCACGGCGTTCATGACGCTCGAGGCGACATGCCACGCCTCGGCCTCGCGTTCCCGCGCCAGGTAGCTCGTGAACACGGGGATGAACGCGGACGCGAGAGCTCCGGCGACCACGAGGCCGAAGATCGCATCTGGGATCTTGAACGCCGCCAGGTAGGCGTCGAGATCGGGTGTCTCCCCGAAATGCGCCCCGATGACGGATAGCCGCAGCCAGCCGAGTACGCGGCTGGCGACGAGGGTGACGATCATGATCGCGGAGGCCCGCGCGATCGACATCGGCAACACGCTGATATTGAGGCATCGGGTATCGTTCGCACCTATGCCGGCAAAGAAGCGCAAGCGCTCGGCCCTGAAGCGCATCCGCCAGACACAGCGGCGCACCTCCATGCGGACCATCGGCCGCTCCGCCGCACGGACCGCAGTGCGCACGGCACGCGAGGTGATCGCGAAGGGCGGCGAGACGGCCAGCGAGGTGATCGCCGCTGCGGCGAGCGCCCTCGACAAAGCCGCAAAGCGCGGATCGATCCACAAGAACAGCGCGCGCCGCCGCAAGAGCCGGATCGCGAAAGCCGCAACGAAGGCGAAGAAGAAGACCTAGTCGGGCTTCGCGGTCAGGCCCCTCAGCTCGCGCTCGATCTCGTCCAGGTGCTCCTTGCGATGGATCGCGCGCGACAGATTGAATGGCGGGGCGCCGGTCGCACGGATCTTCGCCAGCATCTCATCGCTCAGCGCTTTCACCTCACCGTCCGCCTCTTCGGCCAGCCGGAGCGAAAGCTGCGCCGCGTCACGCGGCCGCAGCGCAAGACAGAGCGGCTTAGCGGATTCGTTTACCGCTTCGGTGTTCTCGGGCTCGTAGGGCGAGGGCGGGATGCCGGTCGCCCACTTGTCGAGCCAGTAGATCGCTCGCGCATCCCAGAAGCCGATGTGCGCGAGCACTCCGGCGACGGTCCAGCCCGCGGGCATCGCATGCTTCAGGTCATCGTCGCTCATGCCGCCAACGAGCTTCCGCATTCGCTCGCGCTCGGCATCAGTCTCGACATCGTGCGAGCGATCCTGTTTTCCCATCAGCGAATCCAGAGGATAGGTCGCCTAGACGCAGCGAGCCCGAAGGGCTGTCGCCTAACGGCAAGGGCCTGTCGAGGATGCGCTGAGAGTCATGTCTCTTCGTTTGTCGAGTTTGACTGGGATGCAACCGATCGTTTGTCCCTGCTCATCGGAGACGACCAGAAGGAGATCCAGCTGCCCAGGGCCGGGGGATGAGTGATGTCCCTCCGACGTGGTAAGAGAGGCGGGTTGTAGTCGGTGCCGCTGCTCCTCACATGGACGGGGCGATTTGTGTCGTTGACGACGTCCGCTCGCCAGCCGGGAGACGTTGGGTCAATCGGCCCGAGTTGGTCTTCGAGCACCGCTCCCACGCCAAAGATCGACAGTGCAGCGGCTACGAAGATGATGACGTTGCGATCGGGCCGACCCGGCGAAATTGATCAGATCGGGACGAAGTACGTCTCGCAGGCAAGCTCGACGAGCTCGGGCGTGAGCTCGGCCGGCTTGAGCAGGAAGCGCGAGGCGGCACCGAGGTGCTGCATGAGGTCTCGCGGGTGGCATGACCGCAGCGGGATGTTCCGCTCGCGGGCGTACGCGGCGATCCACTCCGCGGCCTTGGGATAGAACGTGATCTTCTGCTGCTCGCAGACCCGACGCAGGATCTCCGAGAACTCCTGCTCCGTCGGAGGCTTGACCTCGATCTTGTACTGAATGCGACGCAGGAACGCTTCATCCACCAGCGAGGAGGGCGTGCGGTTCGTGGCGAAGACGAGAAGCACGTCGAACGGTACCTCGATCTTGCGGCCGTCCGACAGCGTGAGGAAGTCGACGTCGCGGTCGAGCGGCACGATCCACCGGTTGAGGAGCATCTCGGGCGAGGCGCGCTGACGGCCGAAGTCGTCGATGAGGAGCACGCCACCGCTCGCCTTCATCTGGAAGGGCGCCTCGTGCACTTTGGAGTTCTCGTCGAACGTCAGGTCGAGGTCCTCGAGCGTGAGCTCGCCACCGACCTCCACGAACGGACGTGCGACCGGGACCCAGCGGCGGTCGAACCGCGCGTCGAGCGCAACCAGCGGACGGTGACGCGACGGGTCGAAGACGCGGATGAGCTGCTGACCCACGAGGATCGCGTACGGGAGGACGATGCTGCCCCGGAGCATCGTGGCGAGGGTCTCGGCGATCGAGGACTTCCCGGTGCCGGGAGGTCCGAAGAGGAAGATCGACCGCCCGCTGTTGATGGCGGGGCCGAGCTGCCGGAGCGTCTTTTCCGGAAGGACAAGGTGCGTGAGCGCCTTGCGTATCTCGTCAAAGGTGACCTGAAGGCTGCCGATGGTCTGGGCACGAACGCGATTCACGTACGCCGCGAGCGTCACCGGAGCGGCGCCGACGTAGCCGTTCTTTGCGAACGCCTCGCGAGCCCGCTCCTGGCCCTTCGTCGCGATGACGTACACGTAGGTCGCCGCGGCCATGCCCGAGCTGCCCTTCACCTCGACGAGGTGCTCGGTCTTCAGGAACTCGAGGATGCCCTGGAGGATCTTGGGGAGCGGGAGGCAGATCACGTCGGCCAGCTCAGCGGCCGTGGCCTGTCCCTTCTGATAGAGGATCTTCAGGACGAGGTCGGCAATGAATGCCTGGGTGAGACCGGTCTCTTCGATCGCGACCGGTGCGATGGGGGCGGGAGCCTCCGCGGATGACGTCGCGGCCGGTGCCAATTGGGGCACGCGCTCCAGTAATGCCATCTATTCCTCACTCCCGCTCGTCGGTTTCCGCGTTCGCGTGAGTTTAGGGGCGGCCGGTCTCCCCTTTATGGGGGAAATCGTCTCAATCAGTAACGGCGGATGCGGTAGCTGTGACTGGCTCCCGGTACCATTTGGACGCCTAATCCACCAGGAGCGGGGAAACCATCACCGGGGCGAAAGCTGCGAAAGCAGGAGGGCGCTAAGCACGCCGCCCAAGCCCGACAGCTAACCTCGTCGGCTCTGCGCGATCACCGCGGAGGTCTCGCGATGTTCCGACTCCTTGAGCGAATCTTCTACTACCAGTGCGCGTGCTGCGACAAGACTGTTCCCTTCGGGCGTTACATGGATGGCGCCTACTACTGCCTCGAATGCTCTCGCGGCGAGCACCGCCACCCGGGCTGGGGCAGCAAAGCCGCCTAGACCGCGGCCTCCCCCAGGGCAACGGTTCCCGCCGATCCGTCGACGGTGACCTGGTCGCCAGTCGTGATGCGACCGGTCGCGTTCACGACTCCGACCACGGCGGGGATGCCGTACTCGCGCGCGACGACGGCACCGTGCGACATCATCCCGCCCATCTCCATCACGAGCGCGCCCGCGGTCAGGAAGAGTGGAGTCCAACCAGGGTCGGTCGACGGAGCCACCAGCACTTCGCCGGGTTCGAGCCGCGCGCCGACCGGCGACCGGATCACGTGCGCAATCCCGCGCGCGATGCCCGGAGATGCCGGCGTCCCACGTATGGCACCGTCCGTCGGGGCCGCGATTTCGGTCTCCGCGTCCGTGCCGTCGGAAAGAAGGACGCGCGGTACGTGGCGGCGGCCCTGCTCCCGGCGGTACATCGCGCGGCTCTCTTGAACCTTCGCGCGTAGGTCCTCACCGGCGACGGCGCGGCGCAGGTCCGGCAGCGTCAGGAAGAACGCGTCGTCCGCTGAGTCGAGCAGTCCCCGTTCGACGAGCTCCCCTCCCACCGGCGCGATGAGCGCGTGGCCGAGCGCGAAGACTCGCATGATCTGGAACTTCGGTTGCTCGCGCAGACCGCCGAGGAGCCGGACTCGCCCCAGAAGAAAGCGCAGGATCGCGCGACGCGGGCCGTGGACGCGTGACGCGAGCGTTTTGATCATCGCCTCCGCCTCGCGCGCACCGCCTGCGAACTGCACGTCCGGTGCGGTGGCCTGATCACCCAGCCGGAGATAATTCGCAATCGCTCCGAGCAGATGCGCCGGGTCTTCGGACCAGCGCTTGACGCCGAGATCGATCTCGGCGATCGCCCGGTGCCCGTAACGCTGGAGGAAGCTCGTCATCTCGCGCTGAAGGAGCGGGGGGAGCGTGGCAGCGCGGTACTGGGCCGAGAGCTCGGCGGGAGGCCGCGTGCGCAGAGCATCGCGCGACGCCGGGTCCTCGCGCGCCGCGTGCGCGATCTCCCAGAGCGCGAGATCCATCTCCGTCGTGGGGTTGTACGGAAGACCGCGAAGGACGGTCTGCAGCTCGCCCGGTCGCGCGCGCCCGCCGAGCACGCGGCCCGCGATCGCGTAGCTCAGAACGCCGGGGATCACGATGCCGACCAAGCGGGGAAAAAACCGCGGTGGGAAGGTGAGGATGAGCTGCTCGTAGGCGTCGAGCCGCTGGGCCGACGTTTCCGGGATGCGGACACTCGCAATAGCTCGATCGAGCTCGGCCAGCACTCTCTTTCGCGTGGCGTCCGGTCGCAGCATCGTGCGCACCGCGCTCTGCGGCGCACCGGTGCGGAGAGCCGCGGCGAGGGTCAGCAAGCGGGAGCGCGACGCCGATCCGCGCGGTCGCAAACGCGGGTCGTCGAGCAGTTTTGTGAAGATCGCCTTGCTTCGAAACTCCATCACGCTCATGACGCGAGGAGGTAGCTCTCTGCCGAACGGATCGCGGAGCACGGGCGTCAGGTCGATGAACACGCGCATGCCTGATTCGGCGTAGATCGACGCGCCGGCTGCGAGATGCTTGACCGGCCGCCCGAACGCCGTCGCGAACGCGGAGCTCAGGAGCCGGAACGTCTGCAGGCCCATCGGCGTGAACGGATCGAGCACGCCTTGCGCGACGTTCGCCGAGAAGTACACGCGTAGATCGTTCTCGTCGTCGGGTGCGTTCGGCGGAAGCGGGTCGGGTAGAGCGTGGTGATGTCGCGCGACTGCACGATCCAGAGCTTCCCCGCCCTGTCGATTGCCCACTCGATGTCCTGGGGGCGGCCGAAGTGATCCTCGATGCGCGCTCCGAGCGCGGCGAGTTCGCGAAGCTGCGCATCGGTCAGGATGTCGCCTCGCCGCTCGAGGACGGCGTCGGATCGGGTGTTCACAACGAAGTGGTCGGGGTTCACCGCTCCGGAGACGAGCTGCTCGCCGAGACCGCGGACAGCCTCGATCGTGGCGCGACGGCGCCGTCCGGTGATGGGATCCGCGGTGAAGAGCACGCCCGCGCTCTCCGCATCGACCATGCGCTGCACGACCACCGCGAGCCGAAGGCCTTCCGCCGGGACGTCGTGGCTCTGGCGGTAGGCAACGGCGCGGTCGTTCCAGAGCGACGCCCAGCACCTCCGGACGGCGTCGAGGACCGCGTCCTCACCAGAGACACCGAGCATCGTGTCCTGCTGGCCGGCGAAGCTCGCATCGGGCAGGTCCTCGGCCGTTGCCGAGGAGCGGACGGCGACCTCCGATGCGCCAAGCGCGCGGTATGCCTCTCGAACCGCATCCGCGATCCCGGCCGGGACCGGCGACGCGGCGAGACGCACGCGTGCCGTCGCGGGCGTCTCTCCCGTCACTCCGGCGGCCTCTGCGGCGAGTGCGTACGACGCGGTCGTGATGACGAACCCATCGGGCACCGGGAACGCTGCCCGCCGCAGCTCGCCCAGATTCGCACCCTTACCACCGGCATCCGCTGTATCCGCGGCGGTCAGCTCATCAAGCGACCGAACAAGCACGCCGTGATGCTAGGCGCCGCGCGACCGCGGGAATGCGTCCCGGCCCGGGTAGCGCGCCCGAGGGCCGAGCTCGCGTTCGATCTCCATGAGTCGGTTGTATTTCGCGACGCGATCCGTGCGGGAGAGCGACCCAGTCTTGATTTGGCCCGTGCCGAGCGCGACGGCAAGATCGGCGATCGTCGTGTCCTCGGTCTCGCCCGAGCGGTGCGAGATCACGGTGGCGAATCCCGCGCGTTTGGCGAGCGCGACCGCGTCGGTGGTCTCGGTGAGCGTTCCGATCTGATTCACCTTTATGAGGATCGCGTTCGCGGCCTTCTCCTTGATGCCCCGCTCCAGACGCGCGACGCTGGTCACGAAAAGATCGTCCCCGACGATCTGGATCCGATCGCCGAGCGCGGCGGTGAGCTTCTTCCACCCGGCCCAGTCGTCCTCCGCCAGACCGTCTTCGATCGAGACGATCGGGTAGCGCGTGATCCAGTCTGCGTAGAGCGCGACCATGCCGCTCGAGTCGAGCGAGCGCTGCTCGCGTGCGAGCGCGTAGTCGCCGTCGCGGTAAAGCTCGGTCGCCGCGGGATCGAGCGCGATGGCCGCGTCCTCGCCGGCGCGGTACCCCGCGCGCTCGATCGCCGCGAGCATGAGCTCGAGCGGTTGCTCGTTCGTCGCGAGCCCGGACGGCGCGAAACCGCCCTCGTCCCCGACCCCCGTCGCCATCCCCCGCTCGTGCAGCACGTCCTTCAGCGCATGGAAGATCTCCGAACCCATTCGGATCGCCTCGCTGAACGTGGCCGCGCCGATCGGCACCACCATGAACTCCTGCATATCCGCCGAGTCCGTCGCGTGCTTGCCGCCGTTCAGGATGTTCATGAGCGGCACCGGCAATGTCGTCGCTCCGTCGGTCGCGAGGTGGCGATAGAGCGGTACGCCCTTCGCTGCGGCTGCGGCGCGCGCCGCCGCGAGCGAAACGCCGAGGATCGCGTTCGCGCCGAGCTTCGCTTTGTTCGGCGTGCCGTCAAGCGCGATCAAGGCCTCATCGAGCCCGCGCTGATCCATCGCGTCTCGGCCCATGACCCTGGGCGCGATCGTCTCCTCGACATTCCGGACGGCCTTGCGCACGCCCTTTCCGCGATAGCGCTTCTTGTCGCCGTCCCGTAGCTCGACCGCCTCGTGCGCGCCGGTGGACGCGCCCGAGGGCACCATCGCCGTCGCGCGCGCGCCCCCGGCGAGCTCGATGTCGACCGCGATCGTTGGATCGCCGCGCGAGTCCAGGATCTCGCGGGCGGCGAGCGACGCGATCTTTGTGTCGCTCACCGGTCGGGGATCGCGGCGACCCCGGGAAGGGTCTTGCCTTCGATAAGCTCGAGAGACGCGCCGCCTCCGGTCGAGACGTGCGTCATCTTGTCGGCGAGCCCCGCTTCCTCGACCGCCTGGACGGACTCGCCTCCGCCGACGACCGTCGTGGCGCCGCTTTCGGCCATGAGCTCCGCGATCCGGCGCGTCCCGTTCGCGAACGCGGGCACCTCGAAGACGCCGACCGGGCCGTTCCAGAAGATGGTCTTCGCGTTCTTTATGACGCGAGCGTACCGATCGATCGTGCGCGGGCCGATGTCGACGATCGCGAGGTGGCTTGGCACCTCGTCGACCTCGTATGTGCCTGCACCGGACGCGCCCTCGGCATCGGCTGACGGCGCCGCGATGACGTCGACCGGGAGGAGGAGCTCTTTGCCGTTCCCTTCGACCTCGTCCGTAACCAGGCGTGCCTCAGTCTCCTTCTCCGGCTCGGCGAGGGACCGCCCGATGGGACGGCCCATCGCGAGGAGGAAGGTGTTCGCCATCCCGCCGCCGATCGCCAGGGTGTCCACGCGCGGGACGAGCGAGCGGAGCACGTCCATCTTCGTGCTCACCTTGGCGCCGCCGATGATCGCCACGAAGGGATGGGCCGGTCGGTCGAGGATCCCGCCCAGCGCGACGAGCTCCCTTTCAAGGAGCAGGCCCGCGTAGGCCGGGAGCAGGTGGGCGACCCCTTCGGTCGACGCGTGCGCGCGATGCGCGGTCCCGAACGCGTCGTTCACGTAGAGGTCGAAGCCCGCAGCGAGCTGCCTCGCGAAGGCCGGATCGTTTCGCTCTTCCTCCGGATGGAAGCGGACGTTCTCCAGCATCAGCACATCGCCAGGCTCCATCGCGCGGACAGCCCTCTCGACGCGTGGCCCCACCGAGTCGTCGAGAAGTGGGACCTCGCGTTTGATGAGCTCGGCCAGGCGCTTCGCGACGGGCGCGAGCGAGAACTTGGCGTCGGTCCCTTTGGGGCGCCCCAGGTGGGAGATGAGCCCCAGCGACGCGCCGCCTTCGATGAGCGCGCTGAGAGTTGGGAGCGCGGCACGGATCCGCGTGTCGTCCGCGACCTTGCCTTCCTCGAGCGGCACATTGAAGTCGACGCGCACGAGGGCGCGCTTTCCGCGGACGTCGGCGTCCCGGATCGTCCGCTTGTGAAAGAGCGCCGCCGCGTTAGCGGCCAGCGGCCACCGGTACGCGCATCTTCGAGGCGACGAACTCGGTAATGTCGGCAAGGCGACACGCGTAACCCCACTCGTTGTCGTACCACGAGATGATCTTCACCATGTTGCCGAGGACGATCGTGTCCATCGCGCTCACGATCGTTGAATGCGCGTCGCCCTTGAGATCGCTGGATACGAGAGGCTCCTCGGTGTAATCCATGATCCCCTTGAGGGATCCCTCGGACGCTCGCTTGAATGCGGCATTGACCTCGTCCTTGGTGACCTCTCGTTTGAGGGTCGCCGTGAAGTCGACCACCGACACCGTCGGGGTCGGAACGCGGAAGGCCATGCCGGTGAACCGGCCCTTGAGCTCGGGGATGACCAGTGCGACGGCGCGTGCGGCACCGGTCTCGGCGGGAACGATGTTCTCCGATGCGGCGCGCGCGTCGCGCGGATCGTTCGCGACGGTGTCCAGCAGCCGCTGGCTGAGGGTCTTGGAATGGATCGTCGTCAGAAACCCTTCTCGATGCCGAACTCGTCGTTCAGCACCTTCGCGACCGGCGCCAACCCGTTCGTCGTGCAGGAAGCGTTCGAGATGATGTGGTGCTTCTCCGGATCGAACTCCTTCTCGTTCACGCCGAGCACGATGGTCTTGTCCTCGTTCTTCGCTGGGGCCGAGATGATCACGTATTTCGCGCCGGCGTCGATGTGCGCCTTTGCCTTCGTCGCGTCGGTGAAGAAACCGGTCGACTCGACGACGATGTCCACGTCAAGTGCCTTCCAGGGAAGCCTCGAGGGATCGCGCTCCTGCAACACTTTGATCGTGCGCCCGTCGACCACGAGCGAGTCCGCGGTCGCCGAGACGTCCCCCTGGTACTTCCCGTAGTTCGAGTCGTGCTTGAAGAGGTGCGCGTTCATCTTCGGGTCGGCGAGGTCGTTGAGAGCGACGATCTCGACCTCGGGATGTCTCTCGAGCGACGCCTTTAGGAACTGGCGGCCGATGCGGCCGAACCCGTTGATCGCGACACGAGCTTTCATGGACGCCTCCCCAGCGATCGAGCGTGTCCGTGCGAGAAGATTAGAGGAACCATTCGCCTCGGCCCGCGAGCCGTTCGCGAGCGCTGATCACCGCACCCAGCATGCCGACGTCGCGTCCGAGGCCGGGCGGCACGAGCCGTACCGCGTCCGCGGCAACGCGGAACGCTCGTGTATCGATCGCGCGGCGCATCGGTTCGAGCGTATGCGCGGGCTCGTGCTCGGCGATCGATCCGCCGATGACGATGAGCGACGGATTCAGGCCATTCACGAGCGTGATCGCGAGGTTTCCGAGCGCTGCTTCGGCGCGCGCGAGGATCGCGACGGCGCGCGCATCGCCCGACGCGGCCGCGGCGTAGACGCGCGCGGCATCGTCGACGCCATACGCCTCCGCGAGAAATCGTCCGGCGGCGAGCGACTCGACGCAGCCGTAGCTGCCACAGCCGCAGCGCGGTCCATCGAGCGCGACCGGCCAGTGGCCGATCTCGCCGGCGATGTTGCTGACGCCGCGAAGCATTCGGCCGCCGCTCACGAGCGCGCCGCCGATCCCTGTGGATATGGTCACGTAGACGAAATCACGCACGCCCTTCGCGGCGCCCGCCACTCCTTCGCCGATCGCGGCCATCACCGTGTCGCGATCCACGAAGACCGAATCGATGCCGAGCGCTTTCGCGAGGCCCGCCGCCAGGTGCACGTCGGCGAAGCCATTTATGTTCGGGGCGTCGTAGACGATCCCGGAGAGATGGTTGAGCGGACCGGGAGCCGAGCACGCTGCGCCGGCGAGCTCGCGAGGGGTTGTCCCCATCGCGGCGAGCGCGGCCCGAGAGCTCTCCGCGATCGCGGCGATGACGTCCTCCGCGCCGGTCCGCGGGGTCGGCCGCTCGTCACGAGTGACGATGCGCGGGATCGGCTGCTCGTCGCGGGCGATAACACTCCGGATGTTCGAGGCACCGAGATCGATGCCCAGATAGAGGCTCAGACCTTGGGGAGCTTGCCGGCGAGCTCCGGCGACTGCAGCGCGTTCGCGTCTGCCCCGAACACCTGCTGCTGCGCCGCCTTGTACCCCTTCTTCGCTTTGTCCTTGCCGAACGCGCGCTCCGCATCCTCGTAGATCTGTCGCACGAGCGTCGCGAGATACGGGACCGCCTGCTGCTCGTCGAAGCCTTCGCGCTCGAGCGCGGCCGCGTCGATGAGATCGTCGACGACCGGCAACGGCCGATCGATCGGGTCGGCCTGCTCGTCGACGCGCATCAGAAGATTCGCAAGGCGCGTCTCGATCTTTCCCTTGCCGTAGCCACCGCTGTTGTATTCCACGAGAAGGGCGTTCGAGAGCGAGGCGAGCTTTCCTGTCTTACTGGTGGCTCTGCTTGCGGGCTCGATGCGCGCGATCGGTGCCGGCGTGTCCTCGCGACGGAAACGACCCAGGAATCCACCGGTCTTCTTCTTTTCCGCGGTCGCGTCTCCGGCGGAGGGCTGCTGCGGCGGTGGCGCCCACTCTTCCGCGCGCGAAGGTACGGCGCGCATCGTCGGGGGCTCCTGCTGCGGGGCCGGAGCGGGCGCGCCCCACGGATCGGCGTTCGCGGGCGCCTCCTTCGGCTTCGCGCTGGGTGCCCACGCGTTCGCGGGTGTCTCGGTAGAGGCCGGAGGCGGGGTGGTCCACGATTCGGCGGGCCTACCTCCACCCGGGGCACGCCACCAATCCTTTGGCTCGCCCGGCGGCGGCTTTGCCGCGGGCGCGGGAGCCTGCGGCTGTGGCGCGTTCGCCGCGGGCCCTGGCGCGAACAGGCCTGAGAGCGATGACAGCCGATCGTCGACCGCGGGGGGTACTTCGACCCCAGCGGCCGGTGGCTCCGGCACGGGGCCGAACCCGCCCATGCGTTGCGCGATCTCGCTCTGCAGATCTTCTCGGATCTCCGGTGGCGGGGGAGTTGATCCCGGCGCGGCGGCTGCCTCCGCCGGGGCCGCCCAATCCGGGCTGCTCGTCTTCCACTCGTGATCGGGCTGCGCTCGCTCCTCCATCGCGGGTTCCGGGGCCTGCCGGGACGGAGTGCTCGACCAGTCCGGGGTCGGTCGCGGCGCCTCGGGATACGGCGAGGAGGCCTCCGCTGGCTGCGCCGGCTTGGGCTCGGGCGGCGGCGCGGCCTCGGGAGCGGCAAACGGAGCCGGTCGCTCGGTCGCAGCCGACCGGTTCTCGGCCGGGGGCAATCCTTCGATCACGCCGTCCTTCACGAGGCCCGAAAGAAGGGTGAGTGTCTGCATTTTCCCGAGGCGAAGCTGCTCGGCGACCGCGGCCACGTCGCGCTCCCCGTTCACAGCGAGGAGCGCGCGCCAGCGCTCCGGCGTGAAGGTGACCGCGCCCTGGTCGGCGGCCTTCTCCGAGAGACGGAAGCGCATGCGATCGTCGGGTATCGACGCGCGGATGTTCGAGATCCGATCGCGCGCCTCGGCGGCGCGCTTCAGCAGGGAGACGAGGTCGCCGCCCTCGAGATTTGCTTCGGGTGCGGACTCCCACGGCGTGAACTCGAAGTCGGCTTGAGAGATCGCGAAGATCGCGCCGAGCGCATTCTCGCCGCCCTCGCCGTCCATGACCGCCGCGACGAGGCGTCCACCCGCGAAGCCGAGCGCGCCGACTTTCCCGTCGCCGCGTACCTGCAGCTCCCCAGTCTTTGATGTGCCCGCGAGGAGCCCTATGACCGACTCGAGCGGAAAGTCGCTCGTGGACCCGCGAAGGGTCACCGCAACGCTGCCTCGGTCTGCTTATCGAAGACGTGGAGCTTCTTGAGATTCAGCCCCACGCGCAATGTCTGCCCAGGCTTGGTCTGCGTCTGCGTGCCGACCCGAGCGATGAAGTTCGTAGTGTCTGCCGTGAGCAGAAGCTGCAGCTCGTTCCCGAGGAACTCGACGACCTCGACCTTCGCGTCGATCGGGAGCTGTCCATCCTGCCGTTCCGTCGCCATATCGTTGATGTCCTCAGGCCGGATCCCGAGGATGACGTCGCGACCGACCGCCTCGGCGGCCTTTCCGCTGAGCGGTGCCTTGAAGAAACCCGCGTCGGCGACGACCTGGCCGTTCGATCCCGTGACCTTCGCGGGGAAGAAGTTCATCGACGGCGAGCCGATGAATCCCGCGACGAAGAGGTTCGCGGGCCGCTCGTGCAGCGTCTCGGGCGTGTCCAGCTGCTGAAGCTTCCCGTCGTTCATCACGGCGATCCGATCGCCCATCGTCATCGCCTCGACCTGGTCGTGCGTGACGTAGATCGTCGTACGGCGGATCCGTTGGTGAAGCTGTTGCAGCATCGCGCGCGTCTGGATGCGCAGCTTCGCATCGAGGTTCGAGAGCGGCTCGTCCATGAGGAAGACCGCCGGCTCCCGCGCGATCGCGCGGCCGACGGCGACGCGCTGCCGCTGGCCACCTGAGAGCTCCTTCGGCTTGCGCTTGAGGAGCTGACCGATGCCGAGCATCTTGCCGACCTCGTTCACCCGTCGGTCGATCTCCTGCTTGGGCATGCCGCGGAGCTTCAAGCCGAAGGCGATGTTGTCGTACACGCTCATATGCGGGTAGAGCGCGTAGTTCTGGAAGACCATCGCGATGTCGCGATCTTTCGGCGGAACGTCGTTCACCACACGTTCGCCGATGCGGATGTCGCCGGTCGTCTGCTCCTCGAGGCCGGCGAGCATCCGGAGCGCGGTCGTCTTGCCGCACCCCGAGGGTCCCACCAGCACGAGGAACTCGGAGTCGCGGACGGCGAGGTTCAAGTCGTTCACCGCGACGAAGTCGCCGAAGCGCTTGGTGACGTGGTCGTAGGTGACGGTCGCCATCTCGCCCCAAGTATGTCCCAGCGCCGCGAAGCGGGCACGTCGCCTGTCAGCACGCTCGGCCCGGCACCCGAATAGACGCCGTTACGGCAGCAGCCGTATGGGCGGAAAGCCCGCCAGCCAGGAAAAAGGCGATGACAACGCGACCCTCACAGCGTCGGACGCCGAAAGCGCCGCGGGCGAGCGAAGACGCGCCAGCACCCGGAGCCGGTACGCGATGGCGCCGGCCGGCGGATCGAGGGCGACCACGACCGACGTGGTTTCGCCCGCATGGACGAAGGTGGCATCGGTCAGGGCGAACTGGCGAGGCCGTCCGGTCGCGCGGTCGTACCAGGC
>Ga0209805_1000646_pt1 | contig 21398 bp, 21 predicted proteins | sample GraSoiAngelo_148_FD_185905 | JGI IMG/M metagenome (GOLD analysis project Ga0209805, IMG submission 185905) | Grasslands soil microbial communities from the Angelo Coastal Reserve, California, USA - 14_1009_09_20cm (SPAdes) (version 2) | ecosystem: Environmental > Terrestrial > Soil > Grasslands ...
CAGTGCAATGTCGACTGCTTTCCCGCAGCCCGCGCCTGGAACCGCGGCGTCGCCGGGTCCAATGACGGTACCCGCGGAAAAGCTGCGCGGCATGCTTGGACTAACGAGCGTTCAGTATAAGCAGGGCAAAACCGCCCTGGCCGTTGTCGACTCCACTCTCAGCTAAATCCACTCAAACTATGATTACACTTACTTCGAAGAATAAAATGACGGCGCTGTTGTGCGGCATTAGTTTTCTTAACCTGTCGCTCTTTGCCCTCGCTGGCGAGATGAAGGACGCCAACGACACCACCACTAAACAGGATAGAATAGAGATCAAAGATTTCGCCTTCAATCCTCAGACCATAACCGTGAAGTCGGGAGCAAAGGTGACTTGGATCAACCGCGATGAAGAACCTCACACTATCGTGAGCGTCGAGAAGCAGTTTAAGAAATCGACCGCGCTCGACACCGACCAGGAGTTCACAATCACAGCGGGCACTCCGGGCACTTACAACTATTTTTGCTCCGTTCATCCGAAGATGACCGGAATAATTATCATCGAGAAATAGTCGGGCGCGATTGATGTCCATTTCGTAGTAATGGCCCGTGAACAGTATGAACCTATTTCTCGCACATTCCCATTCTCCGAATCCCTTCGATTTAAAGGCTACGCTTCTGGCCGGGCATGCCCAGCATCCGGTTATCATTCATTTTCCGATTGCGCTTTTTATAGCGAGCGCTGTCTTTGAGTTACTGGCGGCCTGGCGCAAGCAACCGCTTTTCGCATCTGTCGCCTATTACAATCTCCTCGGCGCCGCGCTCACCCTGCCCTTAGCGATCGCTACAGGGTTGGGGGCATGGCAATGGCAGCTCGAAGGCGCCGCCCTGAAAGGCAACTTAATGCTGCATTTGATCTGCGCCCTGAGTTCCGCCTCGCTAATCTTCTTTCTCTCTTGGATGCGCTGGCGCTTCCGCGTGAAAGGCATCTCGCCAGGTTTAGCCTATTTCGCAGTAACCTTCCTGGCGCTAATGATGATCACCCTCACCGGCCATCTTGGTGGAATCCTGAGCGGCGTTGAAACACCGGGATAGGAAACTCCAAGGTCAACCGAACTAGATGACGCTTACGCCCTATTCCTTCTTTTCGTCGAGCTTCGCCTTCACCGCGGCTTGGATTTCTTCGTAGAGTTTCGGGTCGGATTTGAGTGCATCCTTGGCGGCGTCGCGCCCCTGGGCCAGTTGAGTGCCTTTGTAATTCATCCAGGAACCGCGTTTCTCGATGATTTGTTTCTCCAGCGCGAGATCAAGAAGCGCGCCTGTCGATGAGATGCCCTCGTTATACATGATGTCGAACTCGGCTTCGGTAAACGGCGGCGCGACTTTATTCTTCACCACCTTGACCCGTGTGCGATTGCCCGTGACGACGCCATCAGCCTGTTTGATCGCGCCGATCCGGCGAATATCGAGACGGACGCTGGCATAAAACTTCAACGCTTTGCCGCCTGGCGTCGTTTCCGGATTACCGAACATCACGCCGATTTTTTCGCGGATCTGATTGGTGAAAATGCAACAGGTCCGCGCTTTCGAAATAAGGGATGTGAGTTTTCGTAAAGCAGCGCTCATTAGACGCGCTTGCGCGCCAACCGTAGTATCGCCGATTTCGCCTTCCAGCTCGGCGCGAGTCACCAGGGCCGCGACCGAATCGACCACGATAACGTCGAGCGCGTTGGAACGGATAAGAGTTTCACAAATGCGCAGTGCTTCTTCACCGGAGCTCGGCTGGGACACGAGCAAATCATCCAGGTTAACCCCGAGCTTCCTTGCATACTGCGGATCGAGTGCATGCTCGACATCGATAAAGGCGGCAAGGCCGCCGCGTTTTTGCGCCTGCGCAATGACGGTGAGCGTCAAGGTCGTTTTCCCGGATGATTCCGGACCGAAAACTTCGACAACGCGTCCGCGCGGAAACCCTCCGACACCGAGCGCGCGATCAATCAAAATGTTCCCGGTCGGAATAACATCGATATCGACTATTTTTTCGTCACCGAGGCGCATGATGGCGCCATCTCCGTAATCTTTGGCGATCTGCTGAATCGCGAGGTCGAGATTTTTGTTGCGGGCGGCGATCACCTTATCCTGGCCATTTTTCTCTATATTTTTCGCGGGCATAAAATTAGCCCTTTAAGTAAGGCGGCAACACCACATTCGCCAAGCAGAAAAGCATAATGGGGATGAAAAGGTTGCGGGAAAAAACGCCCTGACGCAGGGGAGCGCGGTCTCGAACTGCCGGGTCGCTTGCAGCGAGGCGCCGCAATGAGCACGCGAGGCGCGTGTCCTCCCCAGAAAAAAGAAAAAGGCCGCGCGCGTTTCGAGTTCGCGGCCTTTGGAAGTCTACGTTTCTCTTGCGCTTAGCTGACAGTAATCTTGCGCGGTTTCACCTGCTCCGCTTTCGGAAGCGTAAAGGTCAAAACCCCCTGCTCGATTCGAGCGGAGACTTTTGCAGTGTCGATGCTGGGATCGAGCTCGAAGACGCGCCGGAAATTTTCCAAGCGCGATTCGCAATGGATCAACGTCCCTTCGATTTGCGGCAGAGAGCGCCGGCCGACGATCGTCAGTTCATTGTTCTCGACCGAGATCTCGAGCCCTTCCTTGTTCACCCCTGGCATCTCCACGTTCAAGATGTAGGCGCCATCACCTTCGACCACGCTTGCGGCCGGCATAATCAATTGTTCCGACCGCTGCTGGTCTGCATTACGATTTTCTCGAACTAATGTTTCCATAAACAGTTTCCTCCCTAAATGAATCAGGCGACGTCGACTTTGATTTGTTTCGGCTTCGCTTCCTCTGCCTTTGGCAGAGTGATCGTCAGAATGCCGTCACGGTAATTAGCCGTGACTTTATTCGCGTCGACCTGTGTCGGCAGAGAAATGCTACGGCGGAATTTGCCCACGTAACGCTCGGTGCGCTCAGCTTTGTCCCCTTCCGGGGTCTGGCTCTTGCGTTCACCATTGATAGTCAACATTCCGTCGTGCAAGGAAATCTCGATGTCTTCCTTGCGCATACCGGGCAACTCGACCCGGGCGATGACGTTGTCGTTGTTCTGGTAAAGGTCGAGTGCGGGCGACCAACCGCTAAAAAGTTGCGATTGCCGGCCGAAATTCGACCAGAAAGGCATCTCAAACAAGGTATCCAGCTCGTCGCGCAGGTTGCTCAGACGATCGAATCCGCTGAAGGCCAAAGTTTGAGGTGGTTGATATCGGATAATACTCATATGTGTTGAAGTCCCTTTAAATTGTTTTCACAAAATACCCTCAGCTTGGAAGATGCCAGTTCTGGATCTGAGGTCGTAAGTTATTGTTTACATGTATCTTGTGTATTATATGTGGCGCGCAGAACGTGTAAAATGTGGGACATTATTGCACAGCGAAGGCATCGTCACTTTCCCTGCGCGCGCCAGTACGACCCAGATACTTGCTGGGTTGCGGCCGGTACCGTTAATCATACCTTCAGCTCGTGCCGCCACCAAGCACGCACGAAAAATTCATGCGAGCTGCCCTTGCCCAAGCGAAGAAGGGGCTGGGAAAAACGAGCCCGAATCCCGCTGTTGGAGCCGTCCTCGTTAACAGCAATCGCATTATCGCACGCGGATATCACCGGCAGGCGGGTGGCGATCATGCGGAAGTTGATTGCTTGCGCAAGTTAGCGGGGCCAGTTCCGTACAGTGCGATTCTTTACGTAACTCTCGAACCATGTTCAACACGAGGACGGACCGCACCGTGTGCGAATTATATCATTGAACGCGATGTTCGCAGCGTCGTCATCGGTACCATTGACCCAAATCCGCAACATCGCGGCCGCGCCGTCAAACTTCTACGTGCTGGCAGCGTCGATGTTACTACTGGCATCCTGGAGCAGGACTGCGCGCGACTTAATGAAGCCTTCAACAAATGGATTGTCACCGGCGAACCATTTGTCATCGCGAAGTGCGGGATGAGTCTGGACGGTCATCTGACGCGCCCGCCAGGGGAATCGCAATGGCTTACTTCGGAATCGGCGCGCGCTCACGCACACAAACTTCGAGCGGTCGTCGATGCCATCATTGTTGGAGCCGAAACAATCCGCCAGGATAATCCGCGTCTGACTGTCCGCAGCGGAGCGCGACGCGTTCAACCATTGCGAGTGATTCTCACCAAATCAGGTCGGCTTCCGCGGACTGCAAAAGTCTTTTGCAATTCGAATCGTGATCGCACCTTGATATGGCGGAACAAAACATTGCGCTCGGTTGTGCGCGATCTCGGGCGGCGCAAAATCACAAGCGTGCTAATTGAAGGTGGTGGCGACGTCCTGAGCCAGGCCTTAGATCAAAGATTAGTCGACAAAGTTCAGATCTATATCGCGCCGATTTTTACCGGCGGGAGCGTCCTCGCTTTTGGGGGTAAAGGTGCCCCTTCCACTGAACGTTCCATTCGATTGGAATCGATGTCGTACAAGCGAATCGGCGAGGATATCTGCGTCATTGGATATTCGAAGCCTGCGAATAATTCGACCAGCGCATAATCGGGCAAAACTCTGCCTCCGATCATCGGTTAAATCATCGAGGGAGGAGGTGAAGGAATGAAAAAGTTCATGACCATCGCGCTACTCGCGATTGGTTTCATCGTGCTGGCGGCGCCTGAGTCGAATGCCGGTGTTTCGATTGGTATCGGCATCGGATTTCCAGGGGTTTATGGATATCCGGCCTACTACCCGTACGGCTACGGCTCCTATCCATGCGGCTACTATCCGCCGTATTATCGACCGGTTATCTATTATAGTGCCGTATTCGGGCCTTATTACTGGTGGCACGGCCAACGCGTATTTCTTCGGCATCGCCATTTCCGGTATTAAACGCCTGGCTACAGTTGCGAACATGGTTCGATCCCATGTCGCAGCGGAATTCGCTTTAGCCAGTGCCTAACGATGCCGAAGATTAAAGCAGTAGCGTATCATCGCTGTCGTCATCGTTGACCAGAACCTCCAGATCGGCAACGAGTTCGGCGTCCTGGACTTCTGCGGAGGCAAATCCCGGTTGAGCTGATCGGTCCTGATGATGCAACGTTTGGATTGTGAACGCAGCAATCGCGACGGCAGCGGCGGCCGACAGCGCTGGAACCAGCTGAGGCAAACTGAACCAGGTACGCAGACCTTGTCCCTTTCCGGACTGGCTGCGAACAACGCGGACGACATCACGGGCGAAAAACGGCGAGGGTGTCGACCCTTTTGACCGGCCGAGCAAATCCCAGAGTTGCGGATCTTCGTTGCGATTCATATCCATTAAATTTAACTAGAAATCCTACCGAAAGTTTCGGCTTCAGGCTACCTCATAATGAGGTCGACCGGCAATCGAGCTTAATCGTCCTTATCTAGCGGTTTAAATCCTGTCCACAATCCCTATGTCTCTCAGACCTCGGCAGCGTCGAGGAAGCCTTCCAATTGCCGAATACGAGTAGGATGTCGCATTTTGCGCAAGGCTTTGGCTTCAATTTGCCGTATCCTTTCACGGGTTACCCGGAATTGGCGGCCTACTTCTTCAAGGGTCCGGCTATATCCATCAACCAATCCAAAGCGTTGTTCCAGCACCTGCCGCTCTCGTTCGGTCAGTGTTTCGAGAACGTCTTTGATTTTTTCCTTCAAGAGCACAATCGCAGTGACATCACTTGGATTTTCCGCGCCCTTGTCCTCGATAAAATCTCCAAAATTAGTCTCCTCGCTCTCCCCCACTGGTGATTGCAATGAGATCGGTTGCTGCGCCATTTTCAAAACCGCTCGAACGCGATCGACTGGCAGCAGAATTTCCTCGGCGACTTCCTCCGGCGTTGGCTCCCGTCCATATTCCTGGACCAGTTGTTTCTGCACCCGCATCAGTTTGTTGATTGTCTCGATCATGTGGACGGGAATGCGAATGGTGCGGGCCTGATCGGCGATGGAGCGGGTAATCGCCTGGCGAATCCACCACGTGGCGTAGGTAGAAAATTTATAGCCACGGCGATATTCGAATTTCTCGACTGCTTTCATCAGCCCCATGTTGCCTTCTTGGATGAGGTCGAGAAACGAGAGGCCACGGTTGGTGTATTTTTTCGCAATGGAAATGACGAGTCGCAGATTGGCTTCCACCATTTCGGTTTTCGCCCGCAGCGCCTTGCGCAACCACAATTTCAATGCCTGATAATGCTCGACATATTCGTCGGCGGAAAGCCACGCCGTACATTCCAGATCCTCCAGCCTGGGTACCTGCTTACGACGTCCTTGATTCGTCGACCGATCCGATTTCAGCGCCATCAACATGGCGAAATGTTGATCGGCCAGATGCACGAATTCTTCGGTAACCTTTTGTTTAAGATAGAACCGCGGATAAATCCGTTGCAGACCATTGATACTACGTTGGAAAGTTTTCGCCCGCGCCTTTGCCGTCCGGGAGGTTGCTTCCCGCATCTGAGCATATTGTTGCGTCGTGGTTGCAGCCAGTTTCTCGACTTTCTGGCACAAGCGCGGCAGCAATTTCATGTAGCGCTCGCGACTCTCGATTTTCTTATCGAGAATGACGCGATCGAAGCGTTCCTGGCCCTCCGTTAATTTTAGAGCAAGATCGAGATGCGCCTGGGCGGTGAAACCAAAGCGATTGATATGCTGCTGAACCAGATGCTCGGCCTCTTCGATCCGCTTTGAAATTTGCACTTCCTGTTCGCGGGTCAGCAGCGGCACCTGCCCCATCTGCTTAAGATACATCCGCACCGGATCATCCAGAATTTCGAAGCGGCTCTCGTGTTTTTCTTCTTCCTCTTCCTCTTCGCTCTCTTTTTTACCTTCCTTGTAGCGATCGACCTCCGAGGCTTCAATGATGTCGATCTCCATTCGCCGGAGCTGGCTCAGAATCGCATCGAGGTCATCCGCGTCTGTCATTCCTTCGGGCAAAACCTCATTGAGATCGTCGAAGGTGACGTAACCCTGTTCCTTAGCCAGTTTGGCCAGCTCCCGGATGCGGCTTTGTAAATCATCGGACGCGATTGCGTGCCGATTGCTACCTTCAACTTTCGGAGCGATTACTACTTTTTCCGACACCACGAGCTGTGCCTTGCGCGGCCGTCCACGCTGTCGCGCGCCTACTGGCGGTGCACTGGTTTTAGATTTCCGCTGCGGCGTCGAGTTGAGCCGTGAACTGTTTTCAGAGTGACGCCGTCCCCGCACACTTCGTTTTAATTTCTTGGCCACAGGGGAAAGCCTCAAAACTTCGCAAACGCGGGAATTTCCGAAATGTTAGGGCTCTTGCGCACGGGCTGGCGAAAACCGGAGAACGTCGCGGAGTTGGTCCCGCAGGTCAAGGACTTGTTTCTGTAGTTGCATGATTTCCCCAGTGGTCAGATTTGGGAGCCGCAGCCGGCTCTCCGCCGCTTCCAATTCCCGCCGCAAAATCGCCTGTTGCAGGCCACTCCACCACCCGCGCACTACCGCAGTTGGGTTGGCCGGTATTTTTTGCAGGAGCCAGCCGGAGACAAGCGACTCCTCAGTGGGCGTCAGAGTTGTTTGAAACAAATTGAGCGATGCCGGATCATCCGGCCCGACATTGGCTTCGAGAATTTTTATCAGCAAATCCGCGCCCGGAACATCGGCCAGCACATCCCGCCAATCTTGTTGGAGCAGGAAGGCATGCGCCTCTTCATCACGCAAGGCAAGCAGACAGAGCATGGCCACATCGTGCGACGGAGCTGCGACGGGCAGCCCCACCTTAGAGGCCGAAGCTACGGAGCGATTATGTTCGCCGCGTTTCACCAAGGTCTCGAAGTCGCCGACACGAATGCTGAGCCGCGCGGAAACCTTATTCATTACTTCCCCTCGCATCACCGGGTCGCGTACATGTGCGACACTCGCGGCCAGTTCACGGGCTACCTGCATTTTATTGGAAAGGGAATTCAGATCGCTGGATGCAGCTTTCTTCTCAATCCAATAATCAAAAAATTCCGGCGCATTCGCGACCAGTTCATCGAATTTTTGCCGGCCGGACTTTCGCACCAGTGAATCGGGATCCTCACCTGCGGGCATCGCCACTATCCGAACCACCAAGTCGTTTTGCACCAGCGCCTCGAGCGAATGTTCGGCCGCATTTTGCCCGGCGGTATCGGAATCAAAACAGAGCACCACTTCGCGAACGAACCGCTTTAGGACATGCGCCTGCTGTTCGGTGAAGGCTGTTCCCTGCGGTGCGACCACATTCTGAATTCCCGCTTCAAAGAGGGTAATCAAATCGAGCTGCCCTTCGCAGACGATCGCGCAGTCGGCATCAATCAGCGCGCGCTTGGTTTTGTGCAATCCGAAAAGGACACGGCCTTTGCGAAAGAGCGGCGTCTCCGGCGAATTGATGTATTTGGCCGCCGTCGCATCATTAGCGAGAACGCGCCCGGAGAATGCGATGACTTCGCCGACGTCATTATAGATGGGAAACATGAGACGGCCGCGAAAACGATCGTAGAATTCACCCTCGCCGCGTTCTTCATCGCGGAGTTTCACCAGCCCGCTCGAGAGCAACTCCTGCCGGCGATATCCTTCCTTGCTCGCCCACTGGCAAAACGCATCCCAACTTTCCGGCGCGTAGCCGAGTTTCCATGATTTCGCGACCTCGCGGCTGATTCCACGAGTCTTCAAATAGTCCCGCGCGGACGCTCCGATATCGCGTTTCAGCAAATTTTCGTGAAACCATTCCGCCGCTTCCGCGTGCAGACGCAGCAAGGAACGCCGTGCTTCATGCTGTTGGCTCTCATCTTCGCTGCGGCGTTCTTCGACAATCGTGATCCCGACCCGCGCCGCCAGTTTGTGCACCGCTGCGGGAAAATCGACATGTTCATAATCCATCACGAACCGGAAAACACTGCCGCCCGCTCCGCATCCGAAACAATGAAATGTTTGGCGTTGCGGACTGACAGTGAACGACGGTGTTTTTTCCTGATGAAATGGACAGAGCGCCTTGAAACTTGCGCCCGCCCGCTTCAACGGAAAATAAGTTCCGATCACTTCCACGATATCGTTCGCGGCCGCGACCTGCTCGATTGTCTCCGACGGAATCGCCATCTTTTTGCTCGTTCCAGCGTGCTTGCCGTGGCAAGTTTAGCGCGTGAGCAGCCGCTTCCAAATTTTCCGTAAAATCGCGCTGCCGTTGCTATTTGTCGCGGCGATCGGAACCACCGTGCAGGGCCGTGAAATTATTCGAAAGGGCGATACTGTCATTGTTCCGCTGAAAGGCGAGGTCTCCCCAGCGCTGCATCTTTTTATTCGACGGGGACTCAAGTTGGCGGAATCAGCTGAAGCGAGCGCAATCGTGATTGAAATGAACACCTACGGTGGGCGGTTGGACTCGGCGGAAGAAATCACCACCGCGCTCAATCGCGTTGCCATCCCCACTTATACTTACATCGATACAAATGCGGGATCCGCCGGAGCGCTCATCGCTCTTGCCACCAAACACATTTATATGGCGCCGGTCAGCGCCATCGGGGCCGCCGCGCCCGTCCTTTCCACGGGACAAGATCTTCCCGAGACCATCCGAGAGAAAACGATTTCCTATTGGTCGGCACTCGTCCGCAACACGGCCAGTCAGAACGGACACAACCCGGATGTCGGCGAGGCGTTCATGAACAAGGACAAGGAAGTGAAAATCGGCGACCGCGTTGTGCACGCGAAAGGTTCGCTTCTTACCTTAAATGCCAAGGAAGCGACCGAGGGGATCAATGGAAAGCCGGTCTTGGCAGATGGAATCGCGACATCGATCGATGACCTTGCAAAAAAGGCTAAACTCGGCGGACAGCTTGTTCACTTGCAGCCGACCGGATTCGAACAATTCGCTTTTTGGATCACGGCGCTTGCGCCGTTGCTTTTGCTTGTTGGAATCGTTTGTGCTTATCTCGAATTTAAAATCCCGGGAGCGACTTTGCCCGGCGTCATCGCCGGAACTTGTTTCGTTCTTTTCTTCCTCGGGCACTATCTCGCTGGGCTGGCTGGATGGGAAGCAGTCGTGTTCTTTGTCCTGGGTGTTACTCTCGTGCTCATTGAAGTCCTGTTCTTTGCCCATTCGACAATCATTTTCGGCGTCGTCGGCGCTTTCCTTATTCTCGCTTCACTGTTCTGGGCCATGGTTGACCGATATCCGGATCAACCGGTCATCCCATCGACGAAGATGTTGCTCGTTCCGATGTTGAACCTATCGGTTGCCATCATTGCCTCGATGATTGTGATCGCATTGCTCGCCCGTTATTTGCCGCGGACCAGTTTGTATCGGCGTTTTGCCTTGCTGGCCGCGAATCCCTCGGGTCCATCCTTCAGCGCGCCGCGAGAATTCGTTACCGGCCTACCCATTTCACCCGGCGCAAAAGGGACAGCGGTAACGATGCTGCGTCCCAGCGGAAAAGGGAGGTTCGGCGATCAACTCGTCGACGTTATCACTGCGGGCGAATTTATTTCCGCGGAAACTCCGATCGTCGTTTCGCAGATAGACGGAATGCGGGTTTTGGTATCGCGCAGCCAAATTTCCTCCTAAAAATCCGAGTCCGCGTAAAGAGACAGCTGCCGACTTAGCAATGCAGTGTTGCAAGTGCAAGGCCGGATCGCCCTGCTCGTAACACAGGAATCTTGGCCGTTGCGAATTCAGCCGCCGGCGACAACGCGGATGAATTCGACTTTGTCGCCATCGCGCAAGGCACGCGAACTCCATTCCTCGCGATGCAATGCCAATCCGTTGTGCTCAATGAGCAACGTTGCCGGGATCAGATTCAACTCGCGCACCAGCGCGGAAATGGTTGTCCGCTCCACCACGGAACGCGGTTCACCATTCACGATGATTTTCATCGTTCCATCAGCGCCGTGTCCCAATCCTTCCACACCGGTTCGATCCCGTTGCGACGCAAGACAGCCGCAATCTCCTGCGGCGACCGCGAATCGCCGATCTCGAATTGAGCGGTGGCAATATCATCGTCTCGATCATTCGTTGCAGGAACAACCTGCGCCGGGACGATTCGCCCGCGGACGGTGAGATGGACCTTTTCTCTACCTTGGCCAGTGTAACCACCGGGTTCCGTATGGCTGCCGGCGCTCATCATTGTTACCCCCACTTGTATGAGCAGATCGCGCAAGGCAGCCGGCTCGCGCGTGCTCAAAACGATCCCGACCTGTGGGAAAGCCACTCGCAAGGCGCATACCAGATGAACGAGATCGCGATCGCTTATCGGAAAACGCGGGCGAAATTCTCCCGCCGCCGGACGAAGGCGCGGAACACTGACAGTGAGGGAAGATTTCCAGCAGCGTTTCAGCAAATATTCCAGATGCGCTGCCAGCGCGATGGCTTCCTCGCGCCATGGGGCTAGCCCCAAAAGCGCGCCGATTCCAACCCGACGAAACCCGGCGTCGTAACCGCGTTCCGGACAGGCAAGACGCCACGCGAAATCTTTTTTTGGACCCGCCAGATGCAGCTGATCGTAAATGGCGCGGTTGTAGGTTTCTTGGTAAACAACGAGCCCTTCCGCGCCTGCCTCAACGATCGGAACGTAATCTTCCGTTTCCATCGGAGCGATCTCGATTGAGATGGAAGAAAAATCATTACGCAGAGCATGAACACAATCGGCCAGATAATCGCGACTAACGAATTTTGGATGTTCGCCGGCAACAAGAAGGAGTTGCCGGAAGCCGGCGACGGCGAGATGGCGAGCTTCTTTTACGACCTCATCGACCGAAAGAGTAACCCTCAGAATGGGATTTTCGCGGGAGAACCCACAGTACCGGCAACTGTTAATGCACTCGTTGGAAAGATAGAGCGGTGCGAACAACCGCATCGTCCGCCCAAAATGTTGCAGCGTCAGCGCGCGGGCACGGACAGCCAGGCGATCGAGCTCGGCATTATTTTTCGGCGCAATCAAAGCACGGAACGTCCGAACCGTCTCGCTTTCTTCTAATGGCAGATTGTCGAGTATACCTGCGAATTCCACGATCATACTTTCCGACCTCGCCGCTGCCTGCGCAAATCCCGACGGCCTCACACGAAGTCCACAAAGGACATCAACTCCCTGCTTCCTGTGTGCGTGTCGTGCGAAACCAACACATTAAAAAAACGCCGGCAGCACAGGGGCACTGCCGGCGTTCGCAAACGCTTAACGCGCGTTAGAATGAGAAAATTAATCCCGTCCGGGTCATGGCGAAGTTGTTATGGGGGCCCTCGACGAAATTCCAGCTGAAGTCTCCCATCCAGCCCATGTGCCGGGTGAATCGGATCTCCAAGCCAGCGCCGACTTGACCAACAAAGCGGCTCTCGTCTTCTGCGGTCGTGAAGCCGAACACGCTTCCGTCAGCAAAAACTCGATGGGGCTTGTCATTATGGCCTCCGAACACACCACCGACGCCGCCCCAAACGTAAGGCGAGAAACGCGAACAATGAATGGGATAACGGAAGGTGAAGGTCGCTAAGGCGCCCCCAACGGCGTGGTCCTCCCGCTCATAATGTTCCTCGCTCGCAATACTGGGGCCGAAATCATCCGTGAACAGATGGCTTCCGCGTCCTGCCAGCGCAAAACCTTCGAAGCCGATCCCGAAATACCGGCGGAAGAAATATTTTACATCGAGACCTCCGCCCCAGGCATGATCGCCACCGAGAAAATGATCGTAGGTACCGAAGATGGCTTCATCGTCAGCCTGTTCGCGTCCAGAGCGGTTACTGTCAGTTTCGGTGAAAGCGTAGGCGCCCCAAAGGCTAACGTTCCATTCCGTATCCCCGTACCATTCCGGGCAGGGAGCAGGCTGCACTTGTTTCATTTCCTTGCCGGTATAGGTCTCCGTACCAGCAAAAGCGGCCAGCAACATTCCAAAAAATAAAGTTAGAAATAGGTTAAGGCGTTTCATGAATGCGATTTATAGACAAATCGGGACCTCCGTCAATCTTAATTTGTGCCAGAGCCCGCGAGCAGGCAAAACGGATCCCATGCGCCTGGAAGCAAAATGGCGGCATCTCGTCAACCGAAATGGCGCCGCTGGAAAAAACTGACTCTGTCTAAAAGGCAAAAGTCACGCCGCTGCGGACCATACCAAAGTTATTGTCCGGGCCATCCACCACATTCCAGCTGAAGTCATTCATCCAGCCAATGTGGGGGGTTAGACGAATCTCGAGGCCGGCACCCACCTGACCAAACACTCTGGTGTCGGTGCCCGAATGGGTAGCTGGAAAACCGACACTTATAGCCTTGGCCCCCGGAAGCAACTCCACCAAGGAATCGCGCTCGCCCCCGCCGAAAATTGCGCCAACGCCGCTGTAAAGGTACGGCGAAAAACGACTACAGTGAATCGGATAGCGCAAGGTAAAGGTCCCTTTGACCGCGCCGATGACTCGGGAGTCGTCACTGAAAACCGGTTGCCCGTTAAAATCGAATCCGTCGAATTGCCGACGAGTCGATTCTGCCGCCCAACCCTCTATGCCCACGCCAAAGTAGCGATGGAAGAAGTATTTGGCGTCGACACCGCCACCCCAGGCGTGATCGGACTCGAAGTAGCGGTCTTCGTCCCAGTTATTAAAGGTGAAAATATAGGTGCCCCACAGGCTTACATTAAATTCCGTGTCCCGGTACCATTCCGGACACGGTGGCACCTGTGTCACCTGCTTCATCTCCTTACCGGAGGAGTAGGTCTCCGTTCCGCCATAGGCGACAGTTATCATGGTCGCTAAGGCGCAAATCGCAGTAGTTAGCCTTCGCATTGTTTCTCCTTTTTAGTTCCCCTTTAGCGATACCGAGCAACCATATCGTGCTCTTGTCAATTACGAAACGACTGATCGGACAGCAGTGGTTGTGCCAAAACGGCGCGATTATGATTTCAATTCCGCGCCGTTGCTCGCGTCGGTAATGACAAACTTCTCGTGATGAAAACTCGAGTCGCCCCGAAACATTAATTTGCTGGCGTACCGGCGTTCCAATTCGATCAGAAGTTCTTCGTCTTCCTCTCGTAAACGTTTTAGCACATCGGGATTCAGGATTACCCGGAATTCGTGAACTTCGTCCTGGTGCTTGCGCATTACGGTATTGAGGGTGCGATGCAACTCGACGCTCGTAGTCATCGAGGTTTTGACTACGCCGCGCCCCTGACAGTATGGGCAGTTCTCGTAGATCGAATCACTCAAGCTTTCCTGCGCGCGCTGCCGGGTCATCTCCATTAAACCGAGGGCCGAAATTGGCAGGACATGGGTTTTGGCTTTGTCGCGCTTCAACCGTTCCCGCATCAGCTGATAAACCAACTGTTGGTCTTTGCGGCTCTTCATATCGATGAAATCACTGATGATGAGCCCGCCGACATTCCGCAGCCGCAGCTGCCGCGCAATTTCATCGGCCGCTTCCAGATTGGTTTGCAGGATTGTCTTTTCGACATCGCGCGCACCTTTGTTGCGACCGGTGTTCACGTCGATCGCAACGAGCGCTTCCGTTTCATCAATGACAATGTAACCTCCGCATTTCAGCCAAACCTGACGATGAAATGCGTCGTCGATCTGTTTTTGCACGCCGAAGGTTTCGAAAATTGGCGACGCGCCGTCGTAAAAGTGAAGTCGGTTGCGGGAACGCCGTGAAATGTCGCCAATCAGCTCACCCATCCTATCGAGCGCGGCGCGGTCATCGCATAAGACCTCGTCAATTTCCTCGGTCAGAAAATCGCGCACGGTGCGTTCGATCAGATCCGGCTCTTCGAAAACGCGGTGCGGCGCGGGGTGATTTTTGATTTCCTGCTCCACCTTGGCCCATTGTTCGATGAGGAAGCGCAAATCCCGCACAAAATAGCGCGCACGGGCGCCTTCGCCGACGGTGCGAATGATTACGCCAATCCCGTCGGGAATATCAAGTTGGCGCAGAATTTTTCGCAGGCGTTCCCGTTCCTTCGGGTCTTCAATCTTGCGCGAGATGCCGCTGCGATCGCTGAACGGCATCAGCACAAGGTAACGGCCGGCAAAACTCAGATTGGTGGTGACGCGCGGCCCTTTTGTCCCGATCGGCCCTTTCGTCACCTGAACGATTACGTCGGAGCCAACCGGATAAATATTCGGAATATCCTTGGCAGTGATCCGTTTGCGCTGACCGCGTTTGCCCGGGCGATCAATCTCCTCGATGCCACTATCGAGCGCAGCCGGAATTGCATCCCAAAAATGGAGGAAAGCATTTTTCTCGAAGCCGATGTCAACAAACATCGCCTTCAATCCCATCTCGATGTTTTTGACTCTGCCTTTAAAGACAGAGCCAACAATATTGCGCGAAGTGTTGCGCTCGATGCTATATTCCTCGAGTCGTCCGTTCTCGAGCAGCGCCACTCGCCGCTCGAGCTTCTCCACGCTGACAATCAGCTTGTTTCCCGTTTTGCGCGGGATCCCTAAAAGTCTCCGAACTTTGTCGATCATAAATAAATTGGTGAATTACGGATGAGGCGTGCTCTTCGCTTCGTCCCGGTAAAAGTTGCATAATTAAAAACCGCGCGACCGGCGCGACGGGGTAGGCGTTGGGGCGGGCGCGGGCGTGCTGCGACGGCCGAAAAGACGCTGGAAAAATCCTCGCCGTTCCGCCGGCGGTGTGGTAACGGATTGGGCACGAGCCACGCGCGTCTGGCGCGGGGCCACCCTCCCCTCGGCATCCGGCGCCTGCTCGACGTCCGGTTCGCCACCGCCGCTCGCCATTTGTACATCGGCGCTGGACGTGCCGGCGTCTTCTTCATCTTCGCCGCCACCCACGTTCGAATCTTTGAACGCGACTGATTTGATCAGTTCAAACGGATTATCGTGATGGGCGGGAGCGACCCACGCCACCTGCATGTCGAAGTTGCCTTCATCCATCTCCACGATGCGTTCCAAAATCCGTGTCGCAATTGGCGCCGCAACCTCACCTCCATGGCCCGAGGCACCTTGTACCATCACCGCGACAACGTACTTCGGATTGTCGTATGGGGCGAAACTCACAAACCACGCGACATTTTCCTCCTGGCCGCGATCGGTAGCCTGCGCGGTTCCGGTCTTGCCAGCCACCTGGACGTTTTTGAGTCTCGCGCGCCCACCCGTGCCGCCGTCTTCGTTCACGACTTTCCATAAGCCTCTCCGCACTAGTTCAATCTGCTCAGGTGTCACTTCGCGCCGCAGATCAGATCGAAGTCGTGGCGCGAAACTCACCGGCTTGCCTTGTTCATCCACGACCGGTGTCCCGTCCTGATCTAATACTTTGTCGATCAAGCGCGGATAATAACAGGTGCCGCCATTGGCCACCGCCACGTATGACATCGCGAGCTGCAACGGCGACACGAGGGTGTAGCCCTGGCCGATTGAAACGTTCGCGGTTTGCGCCTGGGTCCATCGCTCCTGCGGATGATGAATCTGCATCCACTCCGGCCCGGGCATGTTGCCGGACTGCTCGCCACTCAATTGCAAGCCTGATTCTTCTCCGATACCGAGCATCTTCCCCACAGTATTAATCGATTGAATGCTGGCGGCGTTCCCGTACTGATAAAAGAAAGAATCGCACGAAACTTTGATCGCATCCGAAAGACCGATCGTGCCGTGGGTGTAATGTTTCGACGCAACCCAACATTGGAAAAAGTGATCGCCGTAGCTGATGCCTCCGCCGCAGTTGTATTTGTTATTCGTCAGACCTTTTCGCAAACCGGCCAGCGCGGTGATCAACTTAAACGTCGATCCCGGCGGAAGCCCACTGATGGCACGATTCACCAGCGGATGGGCTGGATCTTTGCGCAGTGCTTCCCAATCCTTCGCCTTGATACTGGGTATAAATTTGTTCGGATCAAATGACGGCACCGAAACCGTCGCGAGGATATTGCCATTGTTTGGATCGGCAACCACTGCGCCAGCGCGGCTGACGGCCCGCAATGCTTCCTCGGCGATCGCCTGAATGCGCGCGTCAATCGTTAGATAAACATTGGCGCCCTGTTGCGGCGAATCTTCTTTTAATACGCCATCAATCACACCTTTCGCGTTCCGTCGCAGGTAGCGAATTCCCGGTTTGCCCCGGAGATATTGATCGAAAATCTTCTCAATATTGGCTTTTCCTTCCACGTCGCCCTGATAAAACGTGAACTTCTTCGCTTCTTCCTTGTTCGTGTCATCCGGCGGGCCGACATAACCGAGCAAGTGCGCCGCCAGCGCGCCGTACACATAGGAGCGCACCGGTTTGATCGCGAGATCGACCCCCGGCAGTCCCACATCGTGTTCGGCGAATTTCGCCATTGTTAGGAAATCAATATCCTTGATGTAGGTGTAGGGAACTTCGGTGTTGGTCCGATAATGTTTTTGCAACTGGCTGGCATTGTAATCGCGCGCCAGATTCAAGTCATCGAGCCGTGGGACAATTCCGCTGTTCACAATCTTAACGATGTCGGGTTCCTTCAGGTCCTTCGGCATCCCGCTGATGGTCGCGCGATACTCGGTCAAGGGCGGTTGGCCGTAACGCTGCCGATAGCCTTTGACCATCTCCGGCAGATAAAAGTCGACCTCATAACTGGCACGGTTTTGTACCAGCGGCAGCCCGGTGCGGTCGCGAATCTCGCCACGGATTGACGGGATCCGCACTGTGGCGGCGGAGCTGCCACGAATGCGCGCGGTCCAGGCCGCCCCGCGCGCGACCTGCACCCACCAGAGCCGCGCTGCCAGCGCTCCCAGGCCGAGCAACATGAGCAACCCCAGAAATTGCAACCGCAGGATCGGGCTTATTCGCAACCGGTTCATACTAATCCTCGCCGGGGAAGATACGGGTAAGCAGTGGCTCGTGCCAACCACTGCAAGGCCCAAAAAACAAGCGGTGCCATAATCATGGCCAGCAAACCAGGTCCTCCGATCTGCCACCACACTTCACGTGAAAAAAAGATGGAGCCGCGGCGAAAGGACAGCATCAAATATTGGCCCAGCAAAAGAGCCGAAGTGCAAATGCCACTCATGATGCAATGCACTTCCCAGCGCCCACGCGCAAAAAGCGGCCGCAACCCATGCATGATTCCCGCCAGAACAGCGTAGAGCACTATTGACGAGCCGAACGAAATTTCAACATGGCTCCCAATGATCTGTGCTGTTACTGCATCCAGCAAAAAACCAGCCCAGAATACCAGCACCAATAGAAGCGGCATCGGTAACGCCATCGCCCCGTAAAAAACCAGCACCGGCGTGATGTAAACATGCGCGTTCGACATCCAATCGAGTGGTGGAATGAAAAACTCCGCGATTTGTGCAATGAAGACGAGCACGATTAAAACCAGGAAGAAAATCATTTGCGCCCGACGACGACGAAGACGTCCTCCAATTTCGTTAGATCAACGGCCGGGACCAGCTGCGCCTGTCCATCCAGTTCTCGCACCCGGAAATCTTTAACGTTTCCGATCAGCAGCCCGGCAGGAAAAACTCCGCCGACACCCGAGGTATAAACCTTCTGCCCGGGCTGCAGATTCGCCTGCTTCGAAAGAAAATTTAGATGTAGAAGCGGACTCTGGCCGGCGACGCGCTCGCCCGTAATGATGCCCTGTTCACGCGTGCCTTCGACATTGGCGGCGACGCGACAGTTTTCATCCGAGACCAAAAGAACAACCGTAATGTTGGCACCGACGGTGGTGGTCTTCCCGACCAGTCCTTCGTCGGTCACAACCGGCATGTCGCTCTCAATTCCATCCTGTTTGCCGCGGTTGATGGTAAGGGTTCGCCACCAAGTCGAAGAGTCGCGCGCCACCACCTCCGCCGGTACCAATTTAAACACGGCACGTTCGCGGTAATTCAGCGCGTGACGTAGTCGATTGACTTCGTGCTCGACATCACGCAGCGCCTGATTGGTGGCCTTGAGCGAGCGGTTCTCCACTCGCAATGAATTATTCTCGGCCTGAAGATCATCGAGCGATTTCAAATTGCTCCGCACCGAAGTGATTTGCTTTTGTATTCCTGAGCCCGAACTCAAGAATGGCGCGAGGAATTGATAGACATTCGCCTGCAGCTTGCGCGTGCCGCCCGCGCCCAGACTGAAAAAGTATCCCACCGCCGCAATAAAAAGGACCAGCGCAACAATGCTCGTGCGACTCATCTCAGCAACAGAGTTCGGACGCCGAACTCAGCGATGGGAAAGTTGAAACTCTGGGATTATTGCTGGCGCCACTGCCGATCGGCAGATGCAACCTGGCGCAAAAATTTAAGTTCATTGAGGCATTTGCCTGTTCCTTCCGCGACCGCACTCAGCGGATCTTCCGCGACATGGACAGGCAAACCGGTTTCCTCGCTCAAAAGTTTATCGAACCCACGCAAAAGCGCGCCACCACCCGCCAACACCAAGCCGCGATCAACCAAATCGGCTGACAGTTCCGGGGGACAACGTTCCAAGGTGATTCGCACTGAGTCGACGATGGTCGAAATCGGTTCCAACAATGCTTCACGCACTTCCTGCGAAGTAATTTGCAAAGTCTTGGGCAAGCCTGCGACCAGGTCGCGACCCTTCACTTCCACACTGGTTTCCTTATCGCTCGGGTAGGCCGAGCCAATCTTAATCTTGATCTCTTCCGCCGTGCGCTCGCCTACCATCAGATTGTAGGCGCGCTTCATGTACTGAACGATCGCTTCATCCAGTTCGTCGCCGGCAACGCGTACACTCCGGCTAAAGACGATGCCGGAAAGAGAAATCAATGCCACCTCGGTGGTGCCGCCGCCGATATCAATGATCATGTTGCCCGCCGGGTCCTGGACCGGAAGCCCGACCCCGATCGCCGCGGCCATTGGTTCCTCAATGAGATACACCTCGCGCGCACCAGCATGAGTGGCCGATTCGCGGACGGCGCGTTTTTCCACTTCCGTAATCCCGGATGGAACCGCGATCACCACGCGGGGTCGCGCCCGCATCCGACGGCCGTGTACTTTGGTGATGAAATGCCGCAGCATGGCCTCAGTCACTTCGAAATCCGCGATGACACCATCTTTCAATGGTCGCACTGCCACGATGTTCGCCGGGGTTCGGCCGAGCATGCGCTTGGCTTCGTCGCCCACCGCCAGGACTTTGTTGGTCCCGGCTTGAACCGCCACCACTGACGGCTCGCGCAAAACGATGCCCTGGTCCTTCACGTAGACCAAGGTGTTGGCGGTGCCGAGATCAATGCCGATATCACTAGATAACCAGCCAAAAAGTCCTTCGAACATTATATTTAAGAGAGTTAGAGACTTGACTGCGCTGCAAGTTTCGAGCCAGTCAAAGCGCGCACGGGAAAACACCTTTCTTGCGCTCCCTGCTCCCCAGCCGTTTCAACGCCCGAAAACGCGTAGAATGTTCGAATAGGGCCCTCGGACGTCAAGGGAAAGTGTGAATAACTTTCAGGCGCATGCCAAAAGTGCCACCGCCTCAGAGATTTCAGACCCTTCACAGCCAGCAAACCCATCGGAGTAGCGGAGGTTGCTAATTGCTCAATTCCCATTACTCCATTTACTCCATGCAGCGCGTGCTGATTGCTCCCTCTATTCTCGCGGCAGATTTTTCCCGATTGGAGAATGAGGTGCGCCATGTCGAACAGGCCGGAGCCGATTGGATCCATTGCGACATCATGGACGGTCATTTCGTCGATAACATTTCGTTTGGCCCGGGAATGGTCGCGACCGTTCGCAAACTCACGAGTTTGCCGCTTGATGTTCACCTGATGATCCAGCATCCCGACCACTATTTGCCTCGTTTCATCGATGCAGGAGCCAACTCGATTACGGTTCATGTTGAACCGGAAGCAAAACACAATGTCGGCGAAACCTTGCAGCAGATTCAAGACGCTGGTTGCCACGCAGGTCTGACTCTCAACCCGGCGACGCCGTTTGCCTTGCTCGAACCATTTCTTCACCAGCTCGACCTGTTGCTCATCATGACGGTCCATCCCGGTTTCGGCGGGCAATCATTCCGCGCCGAGCAAATGGAAAAGCTTCGTCAGGCGTATGATTGGAAAACAAAGAACAAGCCAAGCCTGGATTTGGAAGTCGATGGCGGTATTAATCCCGAGACCGCCAAGGTGTCGATCGAAAACGGCGCCAATGTGCTGGTTGCTGGCACATCCATTTTCAAGTCCAAGGATTACGCTGCCGAGATTCGGGCGCTGCGCGGTGAATAATGTGGCGGCGATGTTGGCGCGCACCCATATGCTTTGATGCGAGACATATCTCTTCAGCAGATTGCGAATCTTGAATTTTAGTCGGTGCATCTGCCAAGTGAGGCGCATGTCATCCCGAACCGCGGAGACGGTAAGGGATCTCTCAAGAAGACATTGATTGAGTCAGATAGCTTGTGTAATCAACCACCTTCGGTGAGATCCCTCGCTTGCATTCGGGATGACACGCGGCGCGTCTTAGGAACATTGCGGCGGCTAACTCCCGCTCGGCTTTCCCG
>Ga0209805_1000647_pt1 | contig 21386 bp, 19 predicted proteins | sample GraSoiAngelo_148_FD_185905 | JGI IMG/M metagenome (GOLD analysis project Ga0209805, IMG submission 185905) | Grasslands soil microbial communities from the Angelo Coastal Reserve, California, USA - 14_1009_09_20cm (SPAdes) (version 2) | ecosystem: Environmental > Terrestrial > Soil > Grasslands ...
AGCGAAGCAGCAGAAGAAGTCGCAGCAATAAGCCGTCGGCAGGTCGTTGGCATGGGCGCCGCGTCCCGACCAACGCGGCTCGGACTCGCCCCGGGACGAGTTCATTGCTGAACATTCAGTTCAACCGGTTGAACCAGCGGGTCGAGCGGAGACCTGCTCGAGGTTCGCCCCCGTAGTGTCCCGAGCGGGCTCGATGTACAGCGCTGCAGAGGAGGCCATCGATGGGACGGCCAGGGAAGGTTTCTGGCAGCGGCGGCCAGGTCCTCGTGCAGAGCCTGCTCGCGCAGGGCGCCGACCAGATCTTCTGCGTTCCTGGCGAAAGCCACCTGGCCGTGCTCGACGCGCTCTACGACGCTCGCGACCGGATCAAGCTGGTCGTCTGCAGGCACGAGAGCGGCGCATCGAACATGGCCGACGCTTGCGGCAAGTTGACGGGCCGACCCGGCATCGCGCTGGTGACGCGGGGACCGGGAGCGTGCAACGCGTCCATCGGCATTCACACCGCCTTCCAGGACTCGACGCCACTGCTGCTCCTCGTCGGCCAGGTGCCGCGCGCATTCGCGGATCGCGAAGCGTTCCAGGAGATCGACTACCGGCGCATGTTCGGGCAGATGGCGAAGTGGGTGGCGCAGATCGACGACCCGCGCCGCGTGCCCGAGTACGTACGCCGCGCCTTCCAGACGGCGACGTCCGGCAGGCCGGGACCCGTGGTCCTGGCGCTACCGGAGGACATGCTCAACGAGAGCGCGGAGGCGCCGGCGGCGCCGCGCTACCGGCGCGTGGCGGCCGCGCCGCACCCGCAGCAACTCGAGCGCCTTTCGACGCTGCTCGGCGCGGCGCACCGGCCGATCGTCATTGCCGGAGGCAGCGGCTGGACAAGCGACGCGTGCATGGACCTGCGCCGCTTCGCGGAAGCGTGGCAGCTTCCGGTCGCGTGTGCGTTCCGGTTCCAGGACCTCTTCGACAACGATCACCCGCTCTATGCAGGCGACGTCGGGATCGGCGTCAATCCCGCGCTCGCGCAGCGCATCCAGGTGGCAGACGTTGCGCTGGTCCTCGGGGCCCGGCTGGGGGAGATCACCACCAGCGGGTACACGCTTTTCGAGGCTCCCACGCCGAAGCAGACGCTGGTGCATGCGCATGCCGGCGCCGAAGAGCTGGGTCGGGTCTACGCGGCCGACCTGCCCATCAACGCGGGAATGCCGGAGCTCGCCGCGGCGCTCGCGGAGCTGCGCCCGCCGGCGAAGCTGGCCTGGACGGCCGAAGCGGCTGCCGCCCGAGCCGACTACGTGGGCTGGAATACGCCCGTGCACGTGCCCGGGCCGCTGCAGCTGGCGGAGATCGTCCATCACCTGCGCATACGGCTACCCCCCGACGCGATCGTCGCGAACGGCGCGGGCAACTTCTCTTCCTGGCTGCATCGCTTCTATCGCTACCGGCGCTTCAAGTCGCAGCTCGGTCCGACCAGCGGTGCAATGGGATACGCAGTGCCGGCGGCGGTCGCGGCGAAGTCCGTCCATCCGGACCGGGTCGTCGTCGCGTTCTCCGGAGACGGTGATTTCCTCATGAGCGGCCAGGAGCTGGCGACGGCGGTGCAGCACCGGCTACCGGTGATCATCCTGGTCGTGAACAACGGCTGCTACGGAACCATCCGGATGCACCAGGAGCGGAGCTATCCCGGGCGCGTCCACGGGACACGGCTCGAGAACCCCGACTTCGCCGCGTATGCGCGCTCGTTCGGCGCCTTCGGCGAGCTCGTCCAGGCCACCGAGCAGTTCGCGCCTGCCTTCGAGCGCGCGCTTGCGTCCGGAACGTCCGCCCTGCTGGAGCTGCAGCTTTCGGAGGAAGTGATCACGCCAGGCACGACGCTGTCCGCGATCCGGGCGCGAAAAGCAAAAGGCCCGGCCGCCTGATGGCAGCCGGGCCTGATGCACGCCTCGGAGGTCAGTCGCCGCCGCCGCCGTGACCGCCGTGACCGCCGCCGCCGTGACCGCCGCCGCCGTGACCGCCGCCGCCGTGACCGCCGCCGCCGTTATCGCCGCCGCCGTTATCGCCGCCGCCGTTACCGCCGCCGCCGTTACCGCCGCCGCCGTTACCGCCGCCGCCGTTGTCACCCCCGCCGTTACCACCGCCGCTACCACCCTGATCGTCTTCGCAGTGGTTGTCCTGCCGGTGCTTGCCCTTCCCGCACCTGCTCTTCTCGCCCGACGAACAGATCTCGTCGTCGGCGCACCGGTTGCCGCAGCCGCCACAGTTGTTGCGGTCGCTCCCGGTATCGCCGCAGGACGGGCCATTCGGCACGCACGCGTTTCCCTCGCGATGAGCGCCGCTGCCGCAGCGCACGTGACGTCCGCGCTCGCAGACCTCGTCGTCGCCGCAGCGATCGCCGCAGGCGCCGCAGTTGTTGCGGTCGTTGTCGGTGTCGCCGCATCCGCCGCCGTTCGCTACGCAGCGGTTGCCCTCGCGGTGGTATCCGGCGCCGCAGTGGACGCGATGTCCCTTCTCGCAGATCTCCTCATCGGAGCAGCGGTTGCCACAGCCGCCGCAGTTGTTGCGGTCGTTATCCGTATCGCCGCAGGAGGTCCCGTTGGGGACACAGGCGTTGCCCTCGCGATGATAGCCCGCGCCGCAGCGCGCGCGGTGGCCGTGATCGCAGATCTCGTCGTCGCCGCAGCGGTTGCCGCAGGCGCCGCAGTTATTGCGGTCGTGATCCGTGTCGCCGCACGAGCTCGTGTCCGGAACGCAGGCGTTGCCCTCGCGGTGGTGGCCCGCCTCGCAGCGCACGTGGTGGCCGCCCTCGCAGATCTCATCGTCCGCGCACTGGCTCCCGCAAGCCCCGCAGTTGTTGCGGTCGTTGTCGGTGTCCCCGCAAGGAGAGGGGTTCGCGACACAGCGGTTGCCCTCGCGGTGCGACCCGGAGCCGCAGCGCACGTGGTGGCCGCCCTCGCAGATCTCGTCGTCCGCGCACTTGCTTCCGCAGGCGCCGCAGTTGTCGCGATCGCTGCTGGTATCGCCGCAGGAGCCGCCGTTCGGGACGCAGGCGTTCCCCTGCCGGTGGTAGCCGGATCCGCAGCGGACGCGATGCCCGTGATCGCAGATCTCGTCCTCGCCGCAGCGATTGCCGCAGGACCCGCAGTTGTCGCGATCGTTGTCGGTATCTCCGCAGCGGTTCGCGACGCACTGGTTGCCCTCGCGATGTTCGTTGGGGCCGCAGCTGACCCGATGGCCGTGATCGCAGATCTCGTTCTCGCCGCAGCTCACCCCGCATCCGCCGCAGTTGTTCCGGTCGTTCCCGACGTCGGTCTCGCAACCGTTGCCCACGTCGTGGTCGCAGTTCGCCCAACCGGGGTGGCAGGAGGAGATGTCGCAGGAGCCCTCGCGGCACGCGGAGCTGGCGTGGTCGGCGGAGCAGCGGTGTCCGCAGGCGCCGCAGTTGCGGTCGTCGTTGTCCGTGTCCGTACAGGCGCCGTCACACGACGTCTGGCCGCTGAGACATGCGCTCACGCATACGCCGGCGCTACAGGTCTGGCCGCTGCTGCACGCCTTTCCGCAGGCGCCGCAGTTTGCGCGGTCGCTCTCGAGACGGACACAGAGGTCGCCGCAAGCCGTGTAGCCGTCGTCGCAGACGACGGTGCACGAGATCCTGCCGTGCTCTGGCGCCTTGCAGGCGTTGTTTTCCGCCGGGTCCCCGGCGGCCGCGCTCGCGACGCTTCCGTTCCAACCCCCGCCCGCGCCACACCCGATGCAAATGAATACCGCCGCCGCGCAGACGCCCGCCAGCGACGCGAACCGAATCCTGCTCATGTCAGAACCCCCCGAGCTCGCAGCCGGCGAGCCCCCCTCGGTACGCTGGTCGCGCTGCCGCCTGGCGGCAAGGCTGCCGCCCTCCGGCACCGGGAGCCAGCAGGGCAGCCTGCAGAGCGGACAGGAGAGCGAGCCCACTGCGCCGGGAGCCATGTTGCCTTGGAGCTGCGCAAGAAAGCGCAAGCGGCCCGCTCGCCGGCCGATCAAGAAGCGCGGATTCCTGACCGCAAGGAGGATCGCATGCACCACAGCCGGCTGAGCACCTTCGTGATCGATTGCAGGAGCGAAAACGCCGACGAGGCGGCGCGCTTCTGGAGCGCCGCGCTCGGTCGGCCGATCGAGTCGGCGGACGGGAACTACCGGCAGCTGTCCGGAACCGCCGACGAGCCCATCCTCCTCGTGCAGAAGGTCGATCATCCGGGCCGCATCCACCTGGACATCGAGACGGACGACATGGAGGCGGAAGTGAAGCGGCTCGAGGGTCTCGGAGCGCGCCGCGTCGCATTCGTGAAGACCTGGTGGGTGATGGAGGCCCCGACCGGCCAGCGCTTCTGCGTGGTCAATCCGCAGCGGGGGCCGCTGGCCGGGCGCGCGAACGAATGGGATGGACCTCGGGCCCCCCGATGACGCGGTTGTCGCCCGCGAGACTCCGGACGGCGCCGGCACTGGCCAGCGGGCCCCGCGCGGCTTAAGTCAAGTGCAGGACTACGGCGCTGGTCTGGGGCCGAGGAGTGTTCGATGCCGAGCGGGACCGTGAAGTGGTTCAACGACGCGAAGGGATTTGGGTTCATTACGCCGGACGGCGGCGGCAAGGACGTGTTCGTCCATCACACCGCGATCCAGTCGGAGGGATTTCGCAGCCTGGCCGAGGGCCAGAAGGTCGAATTCGACGTGCAGGAGGGTCCGAAAGGACCGCAGGCGGCGAACGTTCGCAAGGTCGGCTGAGCAGCCGCATCGGCGCACGCGGGAGCCGCACGCGCGCGCCGGCGGCGGCGAGCCTCAAGTGTCAGTGTTCGCGTCCGTTCGCGGCGGAGCAGCGGGGGGTTCTCGTGTCCTCGGTGCCACTCCCAGTGTGCGCGACCGGCGATGCGCCCCGGGTATGGCAAATGGCGTGTGAGGTCTCCTTGAAACCTACCGACGGTTCTCGCTACGAGCAGAAAGAGCCGCGGGAGGGGAGATGCACACGAGCAGCACGGCCGGATCGGTGGTCCGTTGAAATCGGATCACCTCCCCGCTCCCCGCTACCCGGCGTCGCTCAAGGTCTCGTTCTCGGTCCGGGCCGGGCTCCTCTCCGCGGAAACGACGAACATCAGCGCCACCGGCATGTTCGTGCGGACCTCCACGGAGCTGCCGGTCGGCGCGCTGGTGCCGGTCGCGCTCGAGCTGCCCGACGCCGATCGCCCCGTTCCCGTCCAGGCGAAGGTCATCCACGTCCGATCGCCATCCCTGTCCCGCGCGACGCGCCTGGACCCCGGCCTCGGCGTCGAGTTCGTGGACGCCGATGACGCCTTCCGCGCCCGCGTCGATCGGTACATCGAGTCCATCCCCCGGCAGAGCAAGCTCCCGTCGGTGCGGCTTCTGTCGATGGCCCGCGATCTCTTGCGGACGCATGGCTGGACACAGCTGCTGGAGCGCGATCCGGGAGGAAGCTTCTGCCTCACCGGCGCTCTGCTGGAAGCCGCAGGCGACGACGACGCGCTGTACCGGCGCGCGCTGTGGTCCGTCGGCGAGCGCCTGAACGTTCCGGCGTGCTCGCTCGGCGGGTACGGGTGCCACTGCGCGATCATCGGGTGGAACGATCAGGAAGGCCGCACCAAGCACGAAGTGATCGCGAAGCTCGAGGAAGTGATCCGCGCCCAGTTGGTCGCCGGCGCGTCTCCCTGACACAGCGCGGTCACGACGTTCCGATGTTCGCCGAGAGGGGACCGGGCGACCGGCCCTTCGCGCGCGCGATCATCTGCGCCGCTTCGTCGAGCTGCGCGAGCGTGCCGCTGTCGATCGGCACCGCATCGGCGCGCGCCTTGCGACAGCGGCGTTCGGGATCGCCAGGCATCAGGATCGAATCGATCTCTCCGCTCAGGGGGGCGGATCGCACCCAGTCGATGAACGCCCGCGCCTCCATCTCGTAAGTGCCGAGTGAACCCAGCCTCGCCGGGTCGAAGACGAGGGCGAGCATGTTGTTCCAGATGGCGCTCTTCATGGTCATCGTTTGCGGGCGCGTGGTCGGTCCGCCGATCAGCGCCGCGGCCAGCAGCTCGCAGATCATCGCCAGCGCGTATCCCTTGTGGGCCGCGAAGGTGACGAGCGCGCCGCGCGGGCCTTCCTCGGGCTCGAACATCACCGCCGGGTCGCAGGTGGGACGGCCCTCGGCATCGATCAGGCACGAGGGCGGCACCTCGACTTTCCGGTTGTAGGCGACGCGCACCTTCCCGTGCGCGATCGCGCTGGTGGCGAAATCGAGCACGATCGGGTCGCCACCCGGTCCCCGGATGCCGACCGTGAAGGGATTGGTGAGAAAGCGAGCCTGCGCGCCGCCGTAGGGCGCAACCATGGGCGGCGACGACACCGCGTTCGTGAAGTGGATCGAGACCATGCCGCCGGCCACCGCCTGCTCTGCCCAGTGGCCGACGCGGCCGATGTGGTGGGCGTTCCGCAGACCCATCACGCACACGCCGTGACGGCGCGCGCGCTCGACCGCGATCTCCATCGCCTGGAACCCGATCGACTGGCCGAGCCCCCGATCTCCATCGACGGTGAGGAGGCTGCCGGTATCGGCGACGATCCCGACGGTGCGGTTCAACTGCAGATCGCCCTCGAGCAGCGCCCGGACGTAGCGCGGCGTCATTCCGACGCCATGGGAATCGTGTCCGGAGAGGTTGGCCGCCACCAGGTGGTCGGCGACCAGCCCCGCCTCGCGCTCGCCGGAGCCCGCGCAGCGCCAGAGATCGACCGTCCATCGGTGCAGCGTCGCCGGAGGAATGAGGTGCTCAGCCATGTCTGCTATGCCTCGACCTCTCCGCCCAGGTAAGCCGCCTGCAGCCGGGGATCGCGGGCCAGCTCGCCGGCCTGCCCCTCGAGCGCGATCTCGCCGCGCTCGAGGACGTAGGCTTGCTGCGCCACCTGCAGCGCCATGCGTGCATTCTGCTCCACCAGCAAGATCGTTGTCCCCTGCCGATGGATGTCTCCGACGATCTCGAAGATCTGCCTCACGAGAAGCGGCGCGAGGCCCATCGACGGCTCGTCGAGCAGCAGGATCCTCGGGCGGGCCAGCACCCCGCGCGCGATGGCCAGCATCTGCTGCTCGCCGCCCGAGAGCGCGCCGGCGGGAGCATCGAGACGGCGCTGGAGCGAGGGGAACCGCCGGATCTGCTCCTCGATGGCGGCGCGGGCCTCCTCCCTTCCTCCCGGCCAGGCGCGCGCCTCGGAGCCGATCATGAGGTTCTCGGCGACCGTCATCCGCTGCAGGATCGCCCGGCCCTCGGGGACCAGCACGATGCCGGCCGCGACCGCTGCATGCGACGGGACGCCGGCGAGTTCCTGGCCTTCGAGGCGCACCGTTCCCCGGGCGGGGCGCACCAGCCCGGCGATCGCGTTCAGCGTGCTGCTCTTCCCGGCGCCGTTCGGGCCGATCAGCGCCACGATCTCTCCGGCGCTCACCGAAAGCGAGATCCCGCGCACGGCCTCGACGTGCCCGTACGCGACGCGCAGGTCGCGCACCTCCAGCAGCGGGCCGCTCACTGGCTCTCTCCGAGGTAGGCGGCGATCACTGCCGGGTCCTTGCCGATCTCCACCGGCGTCCCACGCGCGATCACCTTCCCGAAGTTGAGCACGGTCACTCGGTCGCACAGCTCCATCACCAGCCGGACGTTGTGCTCGATGAGCAGCACCGCGCGCCCTTCGTTCGCCACTTCGCGCACGAGCCGGGCCACCGCCGCCGCCTCGTTCGGGTTCATGCCCGCGGTAGGCTCGTCGAGCAGCACCAGCCTGGGCTGCGCTGCCAGGGCCCGCGCGATCTCGACCCGGCGCTGCTCGCCGTACGAGAGATTGAATGCGCGGGTCAGCGCGCGCTCGCGCATCCCCACCCGCGCCAGTCCGGCCTCGGCAGCTTCGCGGGCGGCGCGCTCCTCGTTGCGCGCGGAAGGCAGGAGCAGCAGCCGCCGCCAGACCGGCGCATTGCGGCGCAGGTGCTGGCCGACGACCACGTTGTCCGCGGCGGAGAGCCCGCCGAACAGGCGGATGTTCTGGTACGTCCGCGCCACCCCCAACGCCGCGACCCGGTTCGGCGGCAGCCCGTCGATGCGGCGACCGTCCAACTCGATCTTGCCGCCGGTCGGGCGGAGCAGCCCCGAGACGAGGTTCAGCAGCGTGGTCTTGCCCGCGCCGTTCGGTCCGATGAGGCCGTGCACCTCGCCATCCGCCACGGAAAAGCTGGCTTCGTCGACGGCCCGCACGCCGCCGAATGCCCGGGAGACGCCGCCGAGCAGAAGGCTCATGCGGCCCCTCGAGACCGCCGCCGCAGACGCGACGGCAAGGAGACGAGGCCGTTGGGCAAATAGAGGATCACGGCGAGCAGGATGAGTCCGTTCAGGAGCAGGCGGAACGGGCCGGGCGCGAGGCCGAGCCGCGCGCCGGCCTCGCGCAGGATCTCCGGCAGCAGCGTCAGGAACGCGGCGCCGACCACGGGCCCGTAGAACGCCGCCGTCCCTCCGACCACCGCCTGGACGAGCATCTCCACGACCCGGCCGAAGGCATAACCGCCCGGCGCAACCATGAAGGTGAAGTGCGCCTCGAGGCCTCCGGCGAGGCCCGCCAGCGCCGCTCCGAGCGCCAGCATCGCCATCTTGTGGCCGGTGGTGTAGATGCCCATGGTGCGCGCGGCGGTCTCGTCCTCGCGGATCGCTTCCAGCGCATAGCCGGCGCGCGAGCCGCGGAGGCGTCCGAGGATGAAGAGGGCGAGGGCGAGCGCGAGCGCGATGGTCCACAGCTGCGTGCGCTGTGGAATCGCCACCAGGCCCATCGCGCCGTTCGTGTAGTCCCAGTTGACGAAGAAGAGCCGCACCACCTCGCCGAAACCCACGGTGGCGATGGCGAGGAAGACTCCGCGCAGCCGCAGCACCGGAAGGCCGAGCGGCACCGCCACGATCGCCGGCAGCAGCGCGGAGGCGGCCAGCGCCGCGATGAACGGCACTCCGCTCGCGCGCAGCGTGATCAAGGCGCTGGTGTACGCGCCGATGGCCATGAACCCGGCGTTGGCGAGCGAGAGCTGGCCACAAGACAGCGTCGTGTAGACCGAGAGCGCGAGCAAGCCGTTGATGCCGACGAAGGCGAACAGCGACTGATAGGCGAGGAGGAGGTCGGCCATCGCTCAGGCCTCGCGGGCCGCCGCCCGCCCGAACAGCCCACGCGGGCGCGCGATCAGCACGAAGAAGAGGACGGCGAAGGAGACGGCGTCGCGGAAGGAGGAGCCGAGGTGCGCCACCGTGAAGACCTCGATCAGCCCGAGGGCGAACCCGGCGATCACGGCGCCGGGAACGCTGCCCATTCCGCCCAGGATGATCACCGCCAGGCCCTTCAGCTCCACGCCGCGGCCCACGTCGGGCGAGATGGAGTTGAAGGCCAGCCCGAAGAGCACGCCGGCCGCGCCCCCCAGCGCCGAGGAGAGGAAGAACGCCATGGCGATGGCGCGATCGACGTCGATGCCGACGATGCGCGCCGCGCGCGGGCTCTCCGCCACCGCGCGGATCTGCCGGCCCAGCCGGCTGCGCGCGAGCAGGAGGGTGAGCACCGCCATCAGCACCACCGAGATGCCGACGATGCAGAGCTGGAGGAGAGAGGCCGTCGCTGCGCCGATCCGCACCACCCGGTCGGGAAAGGTGCCCGGCGGGAACCGCGAGATGTCCGGTCCGAAGATCTGCAGCGCGATGGCCTCGAACACCGTGGCCATGGCGAGCGAGCTGATCAGTCCGGAGATGTTCGAGTCGGCGCGTCCGCGCAAGGGCCGGAACGCCACCCGCTCGAGGACGATCCCGATCGCGCCGCCGGCGAGGACCGCGGCCGGCAGCGCGACCCAGAGCGACAGGTGCGCGTCGGCGACGAGCGCGAGCGCGATGAACGCCGCGAGCATGAACACCGCCTGGTGGGCGAGGTTCAAGATGTCGAGGACGCCGAACACCAGCGTGTACCCGACGGCGAAGAGCGCGTAGATGCTCCCGAGGAAGATGCCGTTGAGGACTTGCTGGCCCATCTACTGGACGATCTGGAACTTGCCGTCCTTGACCTGCTGCACGCTCGGCTCGTGCTGCGCGTCGCGGCCGGGCGTGAAGGAGAACTTGCCGAGCGGGGTATCGAGGTCCTTCACCTTGGCCAGGCCCGCCACGATGTCCTCGCGTCCCGTCTTCCCCCCGGCCTGCTTGATCGCCTCGGCCAGGATGATCACGCCCGTGTACGCCTGGGCGGAGAACTGGTCGGGATTGACCCCGCCCTTCTTCATCGCTTCGAGGAATTTCTGGTTGGCGGGATCCTGGCTGAGCGAGTTCCAGGAGGTCCCGACCATCACTCCTTCGGCCGCGGCTCCGGCATTCTTGATGAATGCGGGGCTGTTGAAGCCATTGCCGCCGAGGATGGGGCCCGTCCAGCCACGCTGGCGGGCCTGCGCCACGATCGACGACGCGTTGTCTGCGAGGGCGGAGACGACCAGCACGTCGGGCTTCAGCCCGATCAGGGCGGTGAGCTGCGCGTTGTAGTCGCGGTCGGGTTTCGCGAAGGTCTGCGTTCCGAGCACCTTGACGGCCAGGTCTGCGAGCGCCTTTTGCATCACGTCGTAACCCGCCTTGGTGAAGACGTCGTCGTTGCCGTACAGCACGCCGGCGGTCTTGAAGTTGAGCTTCTCCTGCGCCTTCTTGAACGCGCCCGGGATCACTTGCGCCTCGGTCAGCGAGTCGCGCCAGATGTAGTTGCCGATGTCGGTGATCCCCGTGGGCGCTGTGTTGGAGATGGCGAGGACCGGGACCTTCGCCTGCTGCGCGAGCGGGTCGGCGGCGCTGGCGGTGTTCGAGAGCGTCGGCCCGAGGACGGCGCTCACCCGGTCGCGGTTGATGAACTTCTGGAAGACGGTGATGCCCTGCTCCTTGGTGGACGCGTCGTCCTCGATCAGCACGTTGAGCTTCGGCCCGCCGCCGCCGTTGACCTGCTCGACCCCGGCCTGGATGCCGGCGCGCTGCAAGGCGCCGTACGAGGCAGCTGCACCGGTCAGGCTGAGCGCCGCGCCGATCGTTGCCCCTCCGCCCGACGCGGTCGCGGTTCCCCCGGCGCCCGAAGCCGGCGCTTCGGTGCTCTGGTCCTTGCATGCGGCGGCGAGGAGCAGCAACAGGGAAAACGACCACCGGCGCGCGAGGCTCATGGGGTCTCCTTCCCGTCGAGGGATGCTGCGTTATCGCAAGCGCCGGGGGTTCGCAAGACTGGCAGGTTGCGCACGGTTGGAGGAGTGCATAGGGCACGATCATCATGCGCATCCGGCGACAGATCCTCGGCAGCCTGCTCGCAGCTCTCACGTCCCTCCCGCTGCTTGCACAGGGACCCCTCCCTCCTCCGCACTCCTTCGGCCGCGACACCAGGCGTACCGGCGCGTTCACCGGAGCAGGCACGCCGCTGGGATTGACGTGTGCGCCGACGGCGGCCGGGATCGATTGCGCAGGCTTCCTCGCCAGCGAGGTGGATGGCACGGCGCTCGACGTCACGGTCCGGGTGCCCCTTGCAGCGGCTACCTATCCTCTCGTCGTCAACCTGCACGGCTACGGGGGCAGCAAGAACAGTTCGTCCGCCTGGGACGACAGGCTCGTCGCGCGCGGGTATGCCGTGCTCCGGTATTCGGCGCGGGGTTTCGGCAAGTCGTGGGGCCAGGTAAACCTCGCCGACGTCGGCGTCGAGCTTGGGGATCTGCGCAGCCTGCTCGGGCAGGTGGTCGATGCGGCACCGGGGCTGGGACTGCAACTCGACGGCGGCGCGGTTGCGGTGCTGGGCGCGTCATATGGCGGCGGTCAGTCGTGGCTTGCCGCGCTGCACCCGAAGTTCGACACCCCCGGCAACAACACGGTGCGGATCCGCACGATCGTGCCGATCGTCCCCTGGACGGACCTGCTTGGTGCCTTGCGGCCGAACGGTGATTCGACGAACTCCATCGACGTCCCCGGCTCGTACAAGCTGAGCTACCTGGCGGGGCTGTTCCTCGGCGGATTGCGCCGGGACCGTGACCGCCCTTATCCGAACTACCCCGATTACCTCTTCATCTGGAACGCGTACATCCTCGCGACCGAACCGAACAACCTGCCCCCGATCGGAACCCAGATCGTGGACGGCATCGCCGGCTACCGCTCGATCTGGTGGCAGCAGCAGTTCTTCCAGGCTGTCGATGAGAACGCGAAGGCGGGACTTCCGCAGCTGCCGGTGTTCGAGCTGCAGGGGTTCACGGACGATCTCTTTCCGCTGCCGGAAGCCCTGCGCATGTACGACGCCCTGAAGAAGCTCGATCCGGGTTATCCGATCGCCGAATACTTCGGCGACATCGGCCATCCCCGCGCAGCGACCAAGGCGGGCGAGGTCGATTACGCGCTCGATCGTGTGTTCGAATGGCTGGACTTCCACCTGAAAGGCACGGGGACCGCTTCCTACGACGTGCTGGCAGCGGTGACACGGCCCGCGAGCGTTCCGTTCGACGCAGCGGACGTCCTGCGGGTCCCGTCGGTCGACGATCTTTCGACGGCCTCCGCCACCGAGGACCTTCCCGGCGAAGCGGTCCTCACGTTCGATCCCGCAAATCTCGGCGGCCTTTTTTCGGATCCGTTCGTCTTCACCGGGTGCGAGCAGCTCCAACCCGCTTGCACCGCACCGCCACCGGACGTCGTCCCCGGCGACCTGGCGACCTACCTCATTCCCGCTGCCCGGATCGCCTCCGATGCCGGTCTTGCGCCTGGACCTTTCCTCGTCGCCGGACAGCCGCTGGTCTCGTTCCACGCCAGCACGACCGCATACCGTGTCCAGCTCGACGTCCGGCTCCATGACGTGACACCTACGGGCGAAAGCACGCTCGTGACGCGCGGCACGGCCACGCTCGATTCCGGGAGCCCGCTGGTGCCGCTCGGCGATCGCAAGGTCGACATCCTCGCCTACGGCAACCTCATGCAAGTCGCTTCCGAAGACTCGCTGCGGCTCGAGATCACCAACGTGGACAGCCCGTACATCTCGCCCAGCCGCGTTCCTTCGGTCACCAGCCTCTCGAAGGCGTCGCTCACGGTGCCCGTGCGGCCACCGTTCCGCTGAGCGGCGTGCGGATCTCAACTGCCGCGGACGGCATCGCCGCGCAGCCACGCCGCCGCCGCGAATCCGCCCACCCAGCGCACCTCCTCCACGTGCAGGAGGAAAGCCGAGAAGCCCGGCAGGGCCAGTGCTTCGCTCTGCGGGTGCCGACTGGCAAAGGCGCGGCGCGCAGCCTCCTGCATCTCACCGGCGAGCGGTCGACAAGTGCCGATGAGCGTAGCGCGGGCGGGCTGCAATTCCGGCGAGGCGGAATCGCTGACAAGCAGGCTCGAGCGCGGGTCCGATATGAGGTTTTGGGTGTGGACCGCGAGCTGGCTGAGGTAGAGCACCGGTTCGCCGGTTTCGAAGAGCGCGTAGGGCACCACCGAACCGAATGGATAGCCCGGATGCCGCAGGGAGATGGTCGAGAGCAGCCCCTGCCTCTCGCTCCGCAACAGCGCTCGCAGGGCCTCGTCGAAGCTCGTCAAGGACGGGCCCTCAGGACGATGACTTGTGGCGGCGCGGTGCCGGTGGCGGCTCATCGGAGAGCGCCACGACGCGCCGGGCCGTGCCCGGGCCAACGTGCGTCGCCGGGAGCGAGCGGGCCACCGTCTTGCCGGCCTCCCGCGCATGCGCCGCGGCGCGGTGGGAGGCTCCGGCGGCGTCGTTCGCGACGATCGCCTCCAGGATCGCGTCGTGCTCATCCCAGATCTCCGTCCGGTGGCGGGGATCGCGCAGCACCGCCGCCATCGCGCGGCGCAGATGGTTCCAGTACAGGCGCATCGTCTCCGCGAGGAGCGGGTTGCCGGCGACGCGGCATATCCAGAGGTGGAAGCGCATGTCCGCCTCGATCAGCGAGTCGACGCGCCCGGATTTCTCGGCTTCGCGGCCGTCCGCGACCAGCTTCCTTCCTTCCGCGGCATCGCGCGGCGTGCAACGCTGCGCGGCGAGGCTCGCCGCCAGCGAGTCGAGCGCCTCGCGCAATTCGTAGACGGAGTGGAGGAATTCCCGCTCGAGCGGCGCGACGATCAGCCCGCGCCGGCCGGTATCCCGCACGAAGCTCTGCGCCTTGAGGACCGACAGCGCCTGTCCGACGGGCTGCCGCGAGATCCCCATGCGCGCGGCGAGGTCGTCCTGGTTCAGCCGCGCGCCCGGCGCCAGCCGCCCGTCGCAGATGGCGGCCAGGATGGCGTCGTACGCCTGCTCGATGAGCGTGGGTCCCGCCTTGACGATGTCGACGTTGGAATTTCGCATGCGAAATGACATCTAGCAGATGTCCGCAGATCGGCGCTAGCCGGATGCCTTTCGTAAGGCTTGACACGGGCGAACGGTTCTGACAGTAGCGTATTTCGCATACGAAATTCGCATCTCCTGAGATGGGCGCCCTATCCTGGCCGGAGGCTGGATGGCCGAGAGCATTCGAGTGCTGATGGCGAAGGTCGGGCTGGACGGGCACGATCGCGGCGTGCGCGTCGTCTCCCGCTGCCTGCGCGATGCAGGCATGGACGTGATCTACACCGGACTGCACCGCACCCCGGAAGAGGTGGTGGACGCCGCCGTCCAGGAGGACGTGGACGTGCTCGGCGTCAGCCTGCTCTCGGGCGCGCACATGACCGCCTTCCCGCGCATCATCAAGCGGCTCGAGGAGCGCGGCGTAAACGACATCATCCTCCTCGGCGGCGGCGTGATCCCCGACGAGGACGTGAGCGCGCTGAAGAAGATGGGCGTCGCCGAGATCCTCCTGCAGGACACTCCTCCCAACGTGATCGTCGATACGGTGCGCCGGCTGGTTCGCGAGCGCGGGCCTCGCTGACGCCGGACGGGTGGGCGATGAGCGAGATGGAATACTGGTCGTGGCCGCCGCAGTACGATGACACGTACCGGCCCGAGGCGGGAAGCCGGTATTGGTTCCCCAGGCGCGAGACGATGCCGGCGGGCGATCGCGAGCGGGCCATCGTGCAGCGGCTGCGCGAGGTGTGCGGTTACGCCTACGAGAAGGCGCCCTTCTATCGGAGGAAGTGGGACGAGGCGGGCTTTCATCCGGATCAGGTCAAATCGCTGGAAGACTTCGAGTCCAAGTGCCCGGTGATCACGAAGGCTGATCTTCGCAGGGCGCAGGAGCGGGTGCGGCCCTTCGGTGACTACTTGTGTATTCCGGAGTCCGAGATCTTCCACGTCCATGGCACTTCCGGTACCACCGGCGTTCCGACGGCTTTCGCCGTCGGGCGCAGGGACTGGCGCAACATCGCCAACGCGCACGCTCGCATCATGTACGGGATGGGCATCCGCCCCGGAGACATGGTCTTCGTCGCCGCCATCTTCAGTCTGTACATGGGCAGCTGGGGCGCGCTCGCCGGCTGCGAACGCCTCGGCTGCAAGGCGTTCCCCTTCGGAGCGGGGGCGCCCGGCATGTCCTCGCGCGCAGTGCAATGGATGAGCATCGTGAAGCCGCAGGCGTTCTACGGCACGCCTTCCTTCGCCCTGTACCTCGCGGAGGTGGCCCAGAAGGAAGGCGTCGACGCGAAGAGCTTCGGGATCAAGCGGCTGTTCTTCTCCGGCGAGCCGGGGGCCTCGGTTCCTGGCGTCAAGGATCGCATCGAGCAGGCGTACGACGGCAAGGTCCACGACTCCGGGTCGATGGCGGAGATCACGCCGTGGATGAACGTCGCCGGCTCAGAGCAGACGTCAGGCATGTTGTGCTGGCAGGACGTCGTCTACACCGAGGTCTGCGACCCCACGACCTTCCAGCGAGTGCCGTACGGCGAGCGCGGCACGCCCGTGTACACGCAGCTCGAGCGCACTTCGCAGCCGATGATCCGGCTGCTCTCGGGCGATCTCACGCAGTGGGTCGACGAGCCGAACCCGTGCGGCCGCACCTACCCGCGCCTGCCCAACGGGATCTTCGGGCGCATCGACGACATGTTCACCATCCGGGGCGAGAACGTGTACCCGAGCGAGATCGACGCGGCGCTCAACCAGGTGGAGGGCTATGGCGGCGAGCACCGGATCATCATCAGCCGCAGCGGCGCCAGGATGGACGAGCTGCTGTTGCGCGTCGAGCCCACGCCGGAGGTTCAGAAGCAGGGGAATCTCGCCGCGTTCAAGGAGACGGTGGCGAAGCGCATCCACACCATGCTCGGGCTCCGGACCGGCGTGGAAGTCGTCCCCTGTGGCACGTTCCCGCGCACCGACTTCAAGGCCCGGCGCGTGATCGACGACCGCGAGGTCTTCCGCGAGCTGAACGAGAGGCTGGCGAAGGACCGTCCGCGATGAGGGTTCCATCGCGCGACCTCTTGCCGCGTGTCCTCAAAGGCGAGGTGGCGGCCATCGCGCGCCTGCTCAGCCGGGCGGAAGCCGCCGACCCCGAGTGCAGGGAAACGCTGGGCGAGATCTACGCGCGCGCCGGCAAGTCGCACGTCATCGGCATCACCGGCGTCCCGGGCAGCGGCAAGTCCACCATGGTCGCGGTGCTCGGGCGTCGCCTGCGCGAGGTTGGTCACAAGGTCGGAATCATCGCCATCGATCCCAGCAGCCCGTACTCGGGCGGATCGATCATGGGTGACCGCATCCGCATGAGCGAGCTCGCCGGCGACGAGGGCGTCTACATCCGCAGCATGGCCACCCGCGGCGCCCTGGGCGGGATGGCGCGGGCCACCCTGGACTCCGTCGATATCCTGGACGTCGCCGGGTACGACTACATCGTGATCGAGACGGTGGGCGTCGGGCAGGACGAGGTGGAGATCGCCAGCGCGTCGCACACCACGCTGGTGGTGTCGGCCCCGGGCCTGGGGGACGAGATCCAGGCGATCAAGGCCGGGATCCTCGAGATCGCCGACGTCCACGTGGTGAGCAAGAGCGATCGCCCTGACGCGCGCGGCACCATCAGCGACCTCAAGCAGATGCTGGCCCTCGGCGTCTCCATCGATGCCAGCGCGGCGTGGCGGCCTCCGGTCGTCGCCACCAGCTCCCTGAAGGGCGAAGGCTTCGAGGAATTGGTCGCCGCGCTCGAGAAGCACAAGGCGTTCCTGGAGGCGTCTGAGGCCGGGCGCGCCCGCAGCCGCAAGATCGCCGAGTTCCGCATGCTGAAGACCGCGGAGGACCTCTTGCGCATCCGCTTCCACGAGCGAAGCGCCGGCCTTGTCCGCGGCATGGCCGACCGCCTGGTCTCGCGCGAAATCAGCCCGTACGCCGCCGGCGAGCAACTGATCGAAGCGATGGGAGCCCGAAACCCATGAGCAAAATCGAGCTGGACGATCCCGAGACCCTGCAGAACGAAATCCGCGACTGGGAGCAGCGCGAGGTGAAGTCGTTCCTCGGCAAGCAGAAGGAGCGCAAGGACCAGTTCTATACCAGCGGCGGATTCCCGGTGAAGCGGACGTACACCGTGCTCGACGTCAAGGACACGCCCGTCGAGGACGTCGGGCTTCCCGGCAGGTTCCCCTTCACGCGCGGGCCGTACCCGACGATGTACCGCAGCCGCCATTGGACCATGCGGCAGATCGCCGGATTCGGCACCGGGGAGGACACCAACAAGCGCTTCAAGTACCTCATCGCGCAGGGGCAGACCGGTCTCTCGGTGGACTTCGACATGCCCACCCTGATGGGCTACGACTCCGATCATCCCATGTCCGAGGGCGAAGTGGGCCGCGAAGGCGTCGCCGTCGACACCATCGCGGACATGGAGGCGCTCTTCGACGGCATCGATCTGGAGAAGATCTCCGTCTCGATGACCATCAACCCGAGCGCCTGGATCCTGCTCGCCATGTACGTGGTGCTGGCAGAGAAGCGCGGCTTCGATCTGAACAAGCTCTCGGGGACCATCCAGGCGGACATCCTCAAGGAGTACATGGCGCAGAAGGAATACATCTTCCCCATCGATCCGTCGGTGCGGATCGTGCGCGACTGCATCACCTGGTGCGCGCGCAACATGAAACGCTACAACCCCATCAACATCTCCGGCTACCACATCTCGGAGGCCGGCTCCTCGCCGCTGCACGAGGTGGCGTTCACCCTCTGCAACCTCATCACCTACGTGGAGGAGGTGACGAAGACCGGCCTTGCCGTCGATGAATTCGCTCCCCGGCTGGCCTTCTTCTTCGTCTGCCAGAACGACTTCTTCGAGGAGATCGCCAAGTTCCGCGCCGCGCGCCGGGCGTACGCGAAGATCATGCGAGACCGGTTCGGCGCCAGGAACCCCGAATCGATGCGCCTGCGCTTCCACTGCCAGACGGCGGCGGCGAGCCTCACCCGCCCGCAGTACAAGATCAACATCATCCGGACTGCCTTCGAGGCGCTCTCGGCGGTGCTGGGCGGCGCCCAGAGCCTGCACACCAACGGCATGGACGAGGCCTTCGCCATCCCCACCGAAGAGGCGATGAAGATCGCGTTGCGGACGCAGCAGATCATCGCCGAGGAGACCAACGTCGCGAACGTGGTCGATCCGCTGGGCGGCTCGTATTTCCTCGAGTCGCTCACCGACGACTACGAGAAGAAGATCTTCGAGATCATCGACGAGGTCGACAAGCTCGGCGGAACCATCAAGCTGATCAAGGAGAGCTGGTTCCAGAAGCACATCGCCGATTACGCGTACGACACCGCCATCAAGAAGCAGACGGGCGAGAAACCCGTGATCGGCGTGAACAAGTACGTGGAGCCGGAGGAGAAGGTCGACGTCGAGATCCACCCGCACGACGAGACGACGGCGGAGCGCCAGATCAACCGGCTGCGCCGCGTGCGCAAGGAGCGCGACAACGCCAAGGTCTCGGCGCTGCTCGATCAGCTCGTGCGGGTGGCGAAGGACGAATCGGCCAACATCATGCCCCTCACCATCGAGCTGGTGCGCGCCGGCGCCAGCATGGGAGAGATCGTCGAGAAGCTGAAGAAACTCTGGGGAACCTACCGCGAGAACCCGGTGTTCTGACCGGCGCCGGCCGTGATAGGGGCAAAGGCGTGCAGGACCCGAACGCCATCCTGGCGCAACTCTCGCGCGGCGTCGACGGCTCGACGGCCATCAGCGCGCCGGAGGCGAAGCCGCTCTCCTGGCGCGGGCTGCGGGAGCTGGCTGCCCACACCATCGATGCCCTCAACGCGATGGGGATCGGCCGCGGCGACCCCGTCGCCATCGTGCTGCGCAACGGGCCGGAGATGGGGACGGCTTTCGTGTGCATGGCCACGGGTGTCGCCACGGCGCCCCTCAATCCCGGGTACCGGGAGGACGAGTTCGACTTCTATCTGGGCGATCTGCGGCCGAAGGCGCTGGTGGTGGAAGCAGGCGTCGACTCGCCGGCGCGAAAAGTGGCCGCGAAGCTCTCCATTCCCATCGTCGAGCTGCATCCGCAGCCGGGCGAGGGTGCGGGGAGCTTCCGCCTCGAAGGGCCCCCCGCGCTCCGCGGGCGGGCGAAGTCGCCGGGCGCCGGGGAGGGCGACGACCTCGCGCTGCTGCTGCATACCAGCGGCACCACGGCGCGGCCCAAGCTCGTCCCCCTCACGCAGTCGAACCTGAGCGCGTCCGCGCGCAACATCGCGGGCACGCTCGCGCTCTCGCCGGCGGACATCTGCCTGCAGATCATGCCGCTCTTCCATATCCACGGACTGATCGCGGGCGTCCTCTCCTCTTTGTCGGCGGGAGCGCAGGTCTGCATCACGCCGGGGTTCAATGCGCTGCGCTTCTTCCACTGGCTCGAGGAGGTCCACCCCACCTGGACGACGGGCGTTCCCACCATGCATCGGGCGGTCCTCGGCCGCGCCGACCGGAACAAGGAGATCCTCGCCCGCAGGAGGCTTCGCCTGATCCGTTCGTCGTCGGCCTCGCTGCGCCCGCGGCTGATGGCCGACCTGGAGGCCGCGTTCCAGGCGCCGGTGATCGAGGCGTACGGGATGACCGAGGCGTCGCACCAGATGGCCTCGAATCCGCTGCCGCCGCGCGCGCGCAAGCCGGGCTCGGTCGGGCTCGCGGCAGGGCCGGAGATCGGCATCATGGGCGAGGCGGGGACGCTGTTGCCGCAGGGCGCGAGCGGGGAGATCGTGGTGCGAGGAGCGAACGTGACCCGCGGCTACCTCGACAACCCCGAGGCAAACGCCAAGGCGTTCGTGAACGGCTGGTTCCGCACCGGCGACCAGGGGTCGCTCGACGAGGACGGCTACCTGCGCATCAGCGGCCGCCTGAAGGAGATGATCAACCGCGGCGGCGAGAAGGTGTCGCCTCTGGAAGTCGACGTGGTCCTGATGGAGCATCCTTCCGTGCAACTCGCGCTTTGCTTTGGCATGCCGCACGAGAAGCTCGGCGAGGAGGTCGCGGCCGCCGTGGTGCTGAAGGAGGGAAAGACGGCCACCGAGCGCGAGCTGCGCGATTTCGCCGAGAAGCACCTCGTCCACTACAAGGTGCCGCACAAGATCGTCTTCGTCAGCGAGCTGCCGCGCGGTCCGACGGGAAAGCTCCAGCGCATCGGGCTCGCGGCGAAGCTGGGGTTGGACAAATGAGAGTCTGCGTCTTCGGGGCCGGAGCGATCGGAGGCTACATCGCCGCCCGCCTGTCCGCGGCCGGCGATGTCGAGGTGAGCTGCGTCGCCCGCGGTCCCCACCTCGCCGCGATGAAGGCGAACGGCCTCACGCTGCGCAGCGGAGGGGAGACGCTGGTGACGCATCCGCGACTCACCGACGATGCGCGCGAGCTGGGACCGCAGGACTTCGTCGTCATCGCCGTGAAAGCGCATTCGCTGCCCGCGGCCGCGACGTCGATACAGAACCTTCTCGGCCCGCGCACGGCGCTGGTGCCGGCGATCAACGGCGTTCCCTGGTGGTACTTCTACAAGTCGGGCGGGCCGTGGGAGAACACGCGCCTGCAGAGCGTCGATCCGGGAGGCAGGCTCTGGGACGTGCTGCCGCCGAGCCGTGTGATCGGCTGCATCGTCTATCCCGCCACCGACGTGGTCGCGCCGGGCGTCATCGAGCATACCTACTCGAACCGCTTCGACCTGGGCGAGCCCGACGGGTCGAAGAGCGAGCGCGCGCAGCAGTTCTCGCAGCTGATGATCGGCGCGGGCCTGCGCGCCCCGGTGCGGACCCGGATCCGCGAAAACCTGTGGGTGAAGCTCTGGGGGAACCTCTCCTTCAACATGATCTGCGCGCTGACCCGCTCGCCGCTCGACGCGGTGATCGCGAACCCGGAGACCCGGGCGCTGGCGCGGACGATGATGCTGGAAGCGCAGGGGATCGCCGAAGAGCTGGGGGTGACGTTGCCGCTCGACGTCGACGCGCGAATCGCGGGCGCGGCCGAAGTCGGCTCGCACAAG